>WNFV01007459.1_pt1 | contig 29018 bp, 25 predicted proteins | sample 5400101 | NCBI WGS metagenome assembly WNFV01 (sample SAMN13153361, study PRJNA577476) | soil metagenome | isolation source: 115 cm soil or saprolite under grassland replicate 1 | place: USA:California | collected 2016-06-15
GTCGGCAACTTTGAATACGACGAGTCCGTAAACCGCTCAATTTCTGTTGACGTGCGCGCGATGCTGGAAGTGCTGCGAAAGGTCTTCCAGGCAAACGCCGTCGCCGATGAGTTGATGAAGGGCTAAGCTTTATCAATCTTAGATCTGATCTTTATCGATTCTAGGTCTGATCTTTGTCGATCTCAATTAGAAACCCGGCGCCGCAAACCCAAACTCACTTGGCGCCGCAACACGAAGTCAGAACCCGGAGCGGTAGCGACGGGACTCTCTTCCATGACCAGTCTAGCTTAGCGTTTCATTAGCCCGGTCGCTATCGCTCCCGGTTCTGTATTCGTCGACCCACGATGTTAGTTTCTTCGCTTACATGCTGGGCTTGTGGCACCCTGTTTCTGGCTTCACTTCACATCCTTCAGAAAGCGTGAGGAGCGCGGGAAAACAAATACAGAACCCGGAGCGGTAGCGACGGGGATTATCCTTCATGATCATTCGAGTCTGTTGTTCAAGCCACCCGGTCGCTTATCGCTCCCGGTTCTGTATTCGTCGACCAACGATGTCAGTTTCTTCGCTTACATGGTGGGCTTGTGGCACCCTGTTTCTGGCTTCACTTCACATCCTTCAGAGAACGTGAGGAGCGCGGGAAAACAAATACAGAACCCGGAGCGGTAGCGACGGGGATTATCCTTCATGATCATTCGAGTCTGTTGTTCAAGCCACCCGGTCGCTATCGCTCCCGGTTCTGTATTCGTCGACCCACGATGTCAGTTTCTTCGCTTACATGGTGGGCTTGTGGCACCCTGTTTCTGGCTTCACTTCACATCCTTCAGAGAACGTGAGGAGCGCGGGAAAACAAATACAGAACCCCGAGCGGTAGCGACGGGACTATCTTCCAGCCAAAGCCCGGTGAGTAGCCTCAGTAAATCGCTCTCTTGTCAGTACCACCTGCGGTAGCGGGTGGGTCTTCCTTCATCTCCCTCTCCCGTTGGGAGAGGGCAGGGGAGAGAGCTTGACGCGCTATCACACCCTTCCTCTCTTTTCCCTCCCCCAGCGGGGAGGGGAGGATCAGAAAGAAAGCGACCCGCAAACCAAACTCGCTTGGGTGTTCGGTCTTTGGCGTGCGGGACGTGATCTTCTGCGTGTAAGTACCGATCTTCACTGTGTAACTCGTCAACTTTGGCGTGCGGGATGTGATCTTTGGCGTGCGCGAGTCGATCGTCTCCGCGCGAGCCGTGATCTTTGGCGTGCGCGAGTCGATCGTTTCAGTGCGCGACGTGATCTTTGGCGTGTAAGTACCGATCGTCAGCCGTGCAGACGGCAACATTTCCTGTGCAGACGGCAACATTTCCTGTGCAGACGCCAACTTTGCCTGTGCAGACGGCAACATTTCCTGTGCAGACGGCAACATTTCCCGTGCAGACGGCAACTTTTCCTGTGCAGACGCCAACTTTTCCGCGAATTTCATCCCCTAGAGTACTGAACCTCAAGATTTATTGGGCAAAACTTGTATTGCTTCCTCAACCGGCGCAATAGATCCCTTTTGCATCCCGTCCTGGCGCACATTTCACCGCGCACCGTGTTGCGGCAAGCCTGCTACAAGACGACTGAGGTAGGGCGAAAAGATCGGCTTCGAGTTGCATGCGTGCTGAGATGAATACTTTTGAGGTCGCTCAATAGGCCTTGATCGATACTGATCTCAGAGGAAAAAACCTTCTCAATAGGCGGGCGTGGGACGCGCTTGATCTGATCCTCCCAAACAAGCTCCGTCCCTTCGTTGCGCGAAATGCGAACCAGAAATGGTTCGGTCTCGGCGTCTCCATCGTCGGGGAAGATGGCTGGCTGCTCGGCGAAACGTTCAGTCATTTCCAGCGTCTGCGATAACGCATGAATTAGCAGACGCGCTTCGTTGAGTGTGATGAACCACGGCAGGAATCCGGGACGATAGCTGCGGAAAAGTGGCCTGGATCCGGTGAACTTGAGAACAGAACCTTTGAGCAAGTCGCGATTCCGCTTCTCCAGGAACTTCGACTCACTGAAAGAGAGTTGAACTTGAGGAATCTCAATTAGCCGATCGGGACTGGCTGAGGGATCGGTTTGGAAGTCGATAAAACCGTAAATTCCTTCCGCCCCAGGGTAAACAGCAACGGCCTCGTATTCTCCGACGTTGCCCATGACGCTAACGAATCCAATTTCGCCTGTGTCTGGATCCTCGACCCCAAACACGTCTGTTTCCTCCATCCATTGCCAGGGCGATAGCGCCTTTATCTCGGCCGGCAAATTACACAGAGTCCTGGCTTCGTCATGCGAAGGGATAAGAGTTCCTCGGCCTCAGGTTTTCGTTCTTCGTGTTCAGGTTTGCTATACGAGAGGATGTCGTCAGGCGCGATCGGGAAGAGCATTCCGTCACCTGATTGAACTATTTGCGAGCCATCATTGGTCAGCGCTTTTTTGCCTTGGGTTGCAGCAGCCGCTGCTCAAGATTTTCTTGATGTCATGACCCGGATGATAGTTAACGCAAAGAGGCAAGAGCAAGGAGTCAGAAACGAAAGAGCCAAGAGCCCATGCGAACGGAAGGCAGTTATTTCCAGCTCTCGGAGATTTGTTCAACGCGGCCGCGGACGTGAGCGCGGGCTTCGTGTCTGAACCAACCTTTGCCCAACAACTGATCGTAGTCTGTTTCGCGATGGCGAATGTGCGCAATCACGGCGAGGCGCACTGCTTCTTCGTCAAAGCTCTTTGCGGCCGCTGGGCTCGCGAACGCTTCAATGTATTGCTGGTCCAATTCCTCGCGGCGGATCTGTTCGCGCTCAGCTCGCCGGGCTCTGATTTCGCTATCGGCCAGGCACTCGGTCTCTGCTTGCTGCAAGGCACTTTCTTCTACCAGCAGTCCCTGCCGTTCATAGCGCTTTCTTGCCCGGCTGAATTTCAAAACTACAGCTGAGAGTGCTGAGTGCTTTCGGGCGCGGCGGGTAAGCGCGGCATCGCCAGTAGGAAGAAAGGTTAAGTGATCGAGGTCGGCGCACGTCAGGCACAAGGCGCCTTTGTCGCGCTGCAGGGTGATCCAGGCCCCTCTGCTTAGCTCTTCGCTGCACTCACCGCACGTAGACCTTTCGCGCGTCGTGATGAAGACCTTGATTTCGTCAGCCTTGTCCATACGGTAATTATCCGCAGATTGCGCAGATTACACCGATTAAAGGCCGCAGGACAATGTGCATTTTCGATCAAGCTTAAGGCGAGCGGGGGCAAGCCCACCTTCCTAACCCAGAGACTATCTAACTTGAGCTTTGAAAAAGGCAAGCGGCAGAAGGCAGACGGCAGAAGTGATGAGTGATGAGTAATGAGTGATGAGTAATGAGTGATGAGTACTGAGTGATGAGTAATGAGTGATGAGTACTAGGTACTGAGTGCGGGGTACGGAATTAAAGAAAGAGCGACCAGCCTCGAACTTGTCGAAACTGGACGCTGCTGGTCCTCGCGGTGTGTGAGCGTTTAGTTAGTTCACTAACTGCAGTTAACTAGTTCACCAGTTGCAGATTCAAAATCTGCTCCAGGATCGTGCCCAGGATGCCGAGCGTGCCGTTTGAATAACGGCCGTACTGAGAGCGGCTGTAGTAGCCGTCTTCGTAGCCGCGGTTGAAGCCCTGGCGGAAGTAGTACTGATACTCGCTCAGGTCCACGTAGTAACCGTCGTAACCGTAGCTTGCATCCTGATAGCCGAACGCTTCTATACGGTATGGGATGAACGTAACGACAGTGACGAGATGGAATACCAGGGGGAATGGGTAAAGGGGAACGGGGAAGAGGGGAGCGGGAGAAGATAGGGGAAAGGGGAAGGGGCAAAGGGGAACCGAACCGGAGACGGTGCGGGGAAATGGGTAACGGGTAAAAGGGGAACGGGGAAGAGGGGAACGGGGAGAGGGGGAAGAACCAGACAGTAGTATCCGGCCACTAATCTTTTGACTGATTGCTGGTTTCTAACTCAGTAACCTTTGCAGGGAGATACTAAGGGCTTGAAGCAGGATTGAGCCCTGCCTGGCCACGTCGGAGACAATCACAACGAGTCGGTCGCCAAGTAGCACTGGCGTAGAGGCCGCTACAACGGCGGAAATGATCAGCAGGGTTGAAAACAAAGAAGAAACATCCGGCTTTGGAACAGCGAGTTTTTTCATAATCACCTTCTCTTAATCTGAATGGTCGAAACCTTGTTGAAAATTACGGACCGGGGGAGATATTCGCTAAAAAAGGGGCACTCATGGCTGAGATTTTTGGAGAGGGGCGGCATCCATCACAGCAACCGCAATGCCGCCACGGATCGCCAGTACCTGTAAATCAGCTAAACTCCTCGATTCTTTCAGTTAACGCAGACAAAGCGTTATCGTGCGCCTCACACGGTCGTTATGGCGGCATGTCAGTCTGAAGAATGCGCTGTTCAACTTGACTGGTTTGAGTCTGAGTACTGAGTACTGAGTGATGAGTGTTGGGGGTAAAGGCGAAAGGGCAAAGGGGAAGTGGAGGCGGAGAAGAAACGTAGCGGGAAATGGGTCACGGGTAAAGGGAAGGAATTGCCGATTGCGAATTCAGTTGCGATTCAAGCTTGAGGCGCTTCAAGAGGGAGATGAAGTGGGGGTCGTATCCCGTTACTAGTTCGCCGTCAGGCGGCTTCTCAGTTTCGCCCTGATTTGTTTCAACGGAAAACTTTGTCCGTTGAATTAGATTATGGTAAAAGTAAGCAACAGAGCAGTGGCCATAGCTATAAGGAACTCAACCTTGGACAGTTCCCCCAGCCATTCCGTGCGGTAACCATCCTGCTCCGTCCAATTTTCACAACAACTGATTGACGTAAATTTCTGAGCAGGAGGACCCCCATGCAAGAAGAGTCCGTGCAACCAAGCACTCCCAAGTCTCAAAGCAGACGCAGATTCATTGGTCAGGTTGGCGTAACGGGAGCCGCGAGCATTGCGGCTGGAGTTATCGGCCTCGAGCCTTTGCTACAAACTGAGAGATCCAATGCAGAAGCCGCGCCGTCAAGTTCAAACCAGCGCGCGAATGATTGCGCAAAGCTACGCCGCGATGCGGCGCAGGCCGGGCTGCAAAGTACGCCGCAGAATCTGCAGCACCCTGCCAACGATGATGAGAGTCTTTATGCAAACAAGATCGCCAGTTATTCGAAAGGCTTACCGCATAACGACGACGGCACAGTTAACTTAGACGCTTATGCGGCGCTGCTTCAGGCTCTGAACAGTGGCCGGCCCGACGACTTCAACCTGATACCAATGGGCGGCGATCGCCGGCTAACAAATCCGCAGGCCGGCCTTGCCTTCGACATGGAAGGACCAGACGGGCACGCGTTGTTGCAGCCGCCCGCTCCTGCATTCGCCAGCCGGGAACAGGCAGCGGAGATTTCAGAAAACTACTGGATGGCGCTCTTGCGCGATGTGCCTTTCTCGCAATATCCGGTGAACCCCATAGCGAATGCGGCGGCTGCCGACCTCACTCTTTACGGTGCTGACTTTAAGGGCGCCAAAGCCGGTGGTGCGGTGACGCCGGCAACTCTGTTTCGCGGGTTAACTACCGGCGATAAAGCCGGTCCCTACCTGTCGCAGTTTTTCTATCAGCAGTGCAGCTTCGGCGCCAACAATCTCGAGCAAAAGATCAGAACGACTGCGCCGGGTAGCGACTATATGACCGACTTCAACACCTGGCTTGCTGTGCAGCGCGGGTTTAATCAGCCATCCGCCACATTCGATGTCGTTCCGCGTTACATGAGAGACGGACGCGACATTAGCCAGTGGGTGCATGTTGATGTTCTCTTTCAGGCTTACTTTCACGGCTTCCTGGTACTTACCGGAATCGGCACACCCTTCGACGATGGCAATCCTTACGTCGGCAATCCAACCCAAGACGGCTTTGGCACTTTCGGTGGTCCACACATCGCCGCGTTGTTATGTGAAGTTGCAACCAGAGCGCTGAAGGCGGTTTGGTTTCAAAAATGGTTTGTGCACCGCAGGTTGCGGCCAGAGGTCCATGCTGCGCGTGTCGATCGGACACTCAACCACAGCGCCGGCTATCCAGTTCATGCTGACATTCTGAATTCTCTAAGCAGCGGAACACAACTGGGCGGCTACATGACGGCGGGCAACGCGCTTTTGCCGATGGCGTTCCCCGAAGGTTCACCAACGCATCCGGCCTACGGCGCTGGACATGGCACGGTTGCCGGCGCTTGCGTGACGATTCTGAAGGCATGGTTCAAAGAGTCGACCAAGCTCGTTGATCTCGGCGTGACTCCAGTACAACCGGCGGATGATGGCCTTTCGCTTGTGCCTTACGCTGGTGCGGATGCTGGCGATCTGACTGTTGGCGGCGAACTCAATAAGCTCGCGTCAAACGTTGCCCTGGGCCGGAATATTGCAGGAGTTCACTGGCGCTCCGACGGAACTGAGTCGCTGAAACTTGGCGAGCAACTGGGGATTGGTATACTGCGCGACCAGCGGTCTTGTTACAACGAACCCTTCGGCGGATTTAGCCTGACAAAGTTCGATGGCACTACGGTTACTGTTTGAGAGAAGAGCAATCCGCAGATTTCGCAGATTACGCAGATGGTGATACCCGTTCACGTCTGTAAAGCTGTTAACCGCTGATTGTTAATTCTTTCCCGCGTATTCAATCTGTGTAATCTGCGAAATCTGCGGATTAACTATCAGTCCTTTTCGAGGCCGGCATATTTTTGCACCAGTTTCTTCTGGCCGTAACCCGGAAAGGTAACGGTTAGTTTCAGTGAATCGCCAACGCCTTCGCGTCGGAGCACGAGGCCGCGACCGTATTTAGAGTGTTTCACGTAGGTGCCAGGCACAAACTCGGAGGCGAGTTGCTGGATGTCGGATGATGGTCTTTGGTCTTTGGTCTTTGGTCTTTGGAGCGAGTCCTTCCTTAAAGGCGCACTGCTGCTGCGATCTGCGGGGGCAGGCCCACTTCCTGACCCAGAGACATTCCCTCCTGGTTTCGATGCATTCCTCGACGCATTTCTCGTTGAGTCGAAACCTCCGCCAGTATTGCCCAGTTGTGTTGCGCGCTGTTTGAAGAATTCAGCAATTGAATCAACACTGTCGTAAGTCTTGCCAGTGAATTTCTTGCGCTCTTTCCGATACTCGCCATGCTTGTAATCAATCGACGATGAGCCGCGTGCGAATGAAAGCCACGATTTTCCGTTGGAGAGATCTTCCATCAAATCCAGCGGCATCTCATTCAGAAATTGCGAGGGCTCGGAGGCAAGCTCTTCGCCATAAACTCTGCGTTTCATCGCGTGCGTAATGTAAAGAAATCTTTCCGCACGCGTCATTGCCACATAGCAAAGACGCCGTTCTTCCTCCAACTCCGCTGGATCCGTCGCGGACCGCGAGTGTGGAAACAAACCATCTTCAAGTCCAACAATAAAGACCAGTGGAAACTCAAGACCCTTCGCTGAATGCGCGGTCATGAGCGTGACGACGGCGTCTTCTTTGTACTGGTCGGCGTCTGAAACAAGCGCTGAGTGATCAATAAACTCGCGTAATCCTTCAAGCCCTTGCTCATCGTAATCGATAGCTGCGTTTACCAGCTCCTGCAAGTTCTCCAATCGCGCTTCGGCTTCGTCGGTCTTCTCGCCCTTGAGCGCGTTCTCGTAGCCGGTATCGAGAATGGCGGCTTTGACTATGTCTGAGACTAAATCTGGACTCTGGTCTTGGGTTTTTGGACTTTGAGCTATCTCGCTAAGTCGAAGCACAATCCTGCGGAAGCTCTTCAATGCTGAGACAGCACGCGTGCTGAGACTCGCCGGCTTCTCGATCACCACGGAAATGGTTTCCCAAAGTGATAGCCCGGAATCGTTTGCGCGGCGTGCAATCTCCTCGACGGTTTGTTTGCCAATACCGCGCGGTGGACTATTGATAACGCGTTGCAGCGCGATAGAGTCGTTTGGATTCAGCGCCAACTTCAAATACGCAATAATGTCGCGTACTTCCAGACGCTCGTAAAATGAGAAACCGCCGACGATGTTGTAAGGCAAACCGGCGCGGCGCATCGCTTCTTCAAAGACGCGCGACTGCGAATTCGTTCGATACAAGACTGCCGCGCGCAGGTCATACTCTTCGTTGCGGTGTTCGAGGATTTTTCCGGCGGCAAAGCGCGCTTCCGCTTCCGCGTCAAACGCCTGAAAGTAGCGGACGCGGTCGCCGCGGGGGTTGGACGTCCAAAGGGTCTTTCCTTTGCGCTCAACGTTGTGCTTCACCACGGCGCCGGCAACGTCGAGTATTGTTTGCGTTGAACGATAGTTCTGTTCGAGCCGAATTGTTTTCGTGTTTGGAAAATGCTTCTCGAAGTTGAGAATGTTGGTGATGTCGGCACCGCGCCATTTATAGATCGACTGATCCTCGTCGCCCACCACAGCGATGTTCTGCTGCTTTTCCGTCAATAAACTAATCAGGGCAAACTGAAGCGAGTTCGTATCCTGATATTCATCAACCAGGATGTAGCGAAACTTATTGTTGTATTTCTCGCGCACCTCCGGAACCTGTCGCAACAAACGCACCGTCTTGATTAGCAGGTCGTCAAAATCGAGTGCATTGTTTGCATGTAGCCGGTCCTCATATATTTGGTAGACGCGCGCCATCGCCGCACGGCGCTCATCAACGTAGTCGGCGCGAGCCGCAAAGGCATCAACGTCTTCACCGCGATTTTTCGCAGCGCTGATCGCTGCCTGAGTAGCACGCAGGCCCAGGTGCTTCTCGTCGTAACCCAGGTCCTTCATGCAATTTTTGATCAGCCTGAGCGAGTCGTCCTGATCGTAGATGGTAAAGGTGCGGCTGTATTTCTCGTTTAACTTTTCGATGTCCTGTCGGAGTATGCGGACGCAAAGGCTATGAAAGGTTGACACGAGCGGCGCGCTCGACAATTCCTGGTCGCGCAACAGCCGCTGCACACGCTGTCTCATTTCCTGGGCGGCTTTATTGGTAAAGGTGACCGCAAGAATATTCCACGGCGCCACGCCTTTTTCCGCAATCAGGTAGGCAATGCGATGAGCGATAACGCGAGTCTTGCCTGAGCCCGCGCCGGCGAGAATTAGTAGCGGTCCTTCGGTATGCTCGACGGCGATGCGTTGTTGTTCGTTGAGAGAAGTAAGGAAGTCAGTCATTAGCAATCAGCAATCAGCAATTTGCCAAGCGAACTATCGATCTCGTCTGACCTTAAGCAAGAGAGAAGCAAGCATTCGCTTGACCTCAACAATTCGCCCATCAAGGTCATCGTAAATCTGTTTTGTTAGGAGATTTAGATCCCTGGCTAAGAGAACATGATACTCGACCTCGCTCGCAGATCCCATCCCGATCTGGAGGAATCGCGCTAGCTCTGCGTTGCCGCCTCTTCCGAAGTCCTCTGCAATGTTAGCTGGGATAGATGCTGATGAGCGCCTGAGTTGACTGGTAAGGCCGTAAACTTCTTCTCGTGGGAAGGTTGCTGTAACCTTGTAGATCTCTAATGTAAGTAGGTGAGCCTTATCCAAACTTTTATCTCTCTGAAATCGCGCATGATTGTTCCATCCTTGCCAAAACTAATCAAGATCAGCCCATTCTCATACGTTGCAGCGTCCGACGACACCGTTGCTGAGTGCTGACTGCTGATTGCTGAATTTCTTGCTACTTTGATCGCAAGAACCGGATAGATTCGAACGCCGGAGGTCACTATGATCGCGGCGAGTTTGGAACGCTGGACAGCTTTAAGGAAGGTGCTACCATGAGTGCAGTAATGAAGGAACAGACAAATCTTTCACCTAACAATCAGGAAAAGAAATGGCAAGCCGTGTTTTCAAAAGACACGCGCTTCGACGGGCAGTTTGTTTTTGCCGTCAGCTCGACCGGAATCTATTGCCGGCCTTCCTGTCCGGCACGGCGGCCACGTCGCGAACATGTCTCATTCTTCCAATCACCTGAAAATGCTGAGCAGGCGGGTTTTCGCGCTTGCCGTCGCTGCCATCCACGCGATGCGCGTGTCAGAGATCCGCAGATTCAGATGGTGCGAGAGATTTGCCGAATGATCGAGGAGAATGAGGGTCAGCCCATTACCCTCCCCGCATTGAGCGAACAGCTTGGCGTTAGCTCTTTTCATCTTCAGCGAACTTTCAAAGGCGTTATGGGAATCACGCCGCGGCGCTATGCTGAAGCTTTCCGGATGAATAGGTTCAAGCAGGGTGTGCGCAAAGGCGAAGCAATTACCAGCGCCATGTATGACGCGGGCTATGGTTCAAGCAGCCGGCTATACGAACGCGCGTCTTCCCAACTCGGAATGACGCCGGCGACTTACGGCAAAGGGGGACGCGGCGCCGTGATCAACTATGCAATCGCAGCAACTCCTTTGGGTCGCTTACTGGTTGCAGCGACCGACAAGGGCGTGTGTTCAGTGATGTTGGGAGATTCTGATGCGTCGCTTGAGGCGGACCTGTTGAAAGAGTTTCCGGCGGCGGAAATTCATCACGACGAAAAGCCATTGCGTTCATCGCTCAAGGCGATAATCGAACACTTAAAAAACAGGAGTCCACACATCGATCTGCCGCTGGATATACAGGCCACCGCTTTTCAACGACAGGTTTGGGAGCAGTTGCGTTCGATTCCTTATGGCCAAACATATTCTTATAGCGAAATTGCAAAGGCTATTGGCCAGGAAAAAGCTGTGCGCGCGGTGGCTCGCGCGTGCGCTACAAATCCGGCAGCGCTGGTGATTCCTTGTCACCGCGTCATTCGTGAAGACAAGAGTCTGGGTGGTTATCGTTGGGGGCTGGAGCGCAAGAAGAAACTATTGGAAACGGAAAGGGCGCGTTCGATGAAGTAGAGTAGACCGGCGATTCATTTTGCTGGGTCAGACAGACTCAAGAACGGTTGCACGCCGAGAAGCTAGCGACTGATTTCTACGGCTACGCCGCCTGATGTGCGGTGGGGCGGCTGTGCCCCACCGGCAACCGGACTCTTGTTGAATTGGGGCTGCGCCCTGACTCGGTGCGTAGCCCCAAAATGTGTTTACAGGCGCCACCGGAAGGTCGGAGACGTCGGAGACCTTCCGCACATCAACCGGCAAAGCCGCAAGCGAATCTTTGCAGCCGTAGATTTCCCATAATCATAGGGGCGCAATGGTCCCTTTTGAACGCCAACTACGCGTTAGCTAATAGAGACTTACCGAAGCACGAAGTCGAGGCTTTTGAGCCTGACAACAAGTGGTCTCAGCAGCAACCAGATTCGACGAAAGGCCAAAGTTTATGCGCAACTTCTTAAGTCTGGTAATAGTCATCATGTGCGCGATGGTCGGTGTTGCCGCGCAAACTAAGCGTTATCCGATGGGAGCTCTTGAAAGTAAGAATGTCAGAAATAAGATTGATCAGGCACCAGCCGAGACTACGGATGAAGATGCTTCTTTGGTGCGTCAAACTTCTTACAGTTATCCGGCTGATGAATTCAAACCAGGAGTTGTCCAGGTCGGTCCCCGGACCACTTATCTCAAAGAAGGCCTTAGCACCGAGGAAGTGGTGCGATTGTTAGGCCAACCCTCCGCCATTTCCGAGCGAAGGGAGAATGCTGTTGTGGTGACGATTTATGAATTTCCGCGCAGCGAGGGTCGTGTCCTGATTGCAGAATTTGTTAAAAACGCCCTGGTCCGCTTCAGTTTGGAACCGCACGGTCGGGTTGCAAAGGCGAACGTTAACCGAGGAACCATTGCTGATGATGCGTTGCGATGTTTTGGTTCACAAAGGCGCGGCGCCGGCTGCGAAGATCTATGCGGATGCTGATCAGATGGTGTTCGGAAGAGTGAAGTAGCTTGAAAAAGCGAGGCAACATCATGAAGTTCGCGTTGAGTTTGATTCTTTTTATGAGTTTAGTTCCACCGTTGGCGTCGGGAGTTGCAGCGCAAAGCAGATCTGGTGCGGCGCAGTCTGCTGAGGATCTGCGCGCGCGGCTGGTCGAGGTTCAGGCCAAAGAAACTGAGTTGCAAGCGCAAGCGCAACAGCTTGACGAGGATCTGAAACCGGAAAACATCGAGCGTTCTTTGGCAGGCGTTGGTTCAACCAAACCTGAGGAGCTTCGAGAACTGCGTCGCCGCCAGCTCACGATTGAGAGAGACAGCGTGCGCGCTCAGCTCAAAATAGTAGCGACTAGTCGCGAGCGTTTGGAGGTGGCGCTTCGGACTGCTGAGACCCAGGCTTATCAACAAAGTGCAGAAGAGACCACTCCGGCGCTGAATCAAATGCTGGCGGCGCAGTCTGGGGGGAATCGCAGCTGGCGCGTTGGAATGCTTACGGGGTTGATCGCCATTCTGGGCTTGGTATTCGTGATTGCGGGGATTAAGCGAGCAAAAACAAGGTGAGACCTTGACGATCAATCCATAGCTTCTAAACTTGTCCAGGTCACGGACACCACGCCAACCAACTTGATAAGAGCGCGCTCACGCGGCGCGCTTTGTTATTTTAGCGACTGACTTCTGTTTCCTTATTACGCCAGGCAACCTTCGCAGCCAAATCCTCCCCTAAGATGTCGGAATCCCATTAAAACAGCACAGCGCCGGAACTTCCCCAGTCAAATGGCGTGTACATCATTCGTCTTCGCACTACGACAGATGGCGTCGATCCCTTCCGGCGCCAACTAGATTCTAATTAAGCCAGGGAGCCCACGAGTTACTTATTGTCGCAAGTTTACGTGACGCTAGTCATTCTTGGTGAAACCGCAGGAGGTTTTTGATGCGCAGGTCAACAGCCGTTCTCGCCATTATCTTCATCTGCCTGATATCGAATGAAAGAACGAAAGCACAAACCGATTCGCTTCGCCTTGGTATTCCGATTGAGCGTGCGCTGGCGCAAGGTCAAAATCACACCTTCAGCATCAACCTGGAACAGGATCAGTTTGTCCAAATCGTGGTGGACCAACACGGCATCGATGTAATCGTTCGTGTCTTTTCTCCTGAGGGTAAGAGCCTCGGAGAATTCGATAGTCCCAACGGGAACGAAGGACCGGAAAACGTCTCGGTGATCTCTGTCACGGCTGGTGTCTATCGCATCGAAGTCGCTCCGCTCGGTCAATTCGAAAATGTGCCGGCGGGCCGTTACGAAATAAAAATTATCGAGCTTCGCCGCGCAACTGAGCAGGAGTTACAAGCCGGAAGGAATCAGGAAGTACTCAAGGGCAGAGGGTTAGCACTGCTGTCCGAGGTAGCGGACAGTCTGTCGCAGATCCGTCTGCCCCAGACACGCGTACGAGCCCAATTGCAAGCTTCGCAACTCCTATGGCCTTCTGATGAAAAACTCGCCGCAAAACTGGCTGCCGACGCAACGGAAGGAGTCAGAGAATACCTGGCCAGTGTCGATACAGTCGACGACGATTACTACCAGATCTACAGGTTGGCAATGCAGCTCCGTCAGGAAGTTGTTCAAATCCTGGGGCCACGCGATCCCGAGATGGTACTTGGCTTTCTTCGCACAACGCGCGCTCTGACCAATCCCGATGCCGACCCGCGCAATAACCGTTGGGATCAGGAACTTAACCTCGAACTCTCGCTGGCGCATCAGATCTCGGCCAAGGATCCCAAACGTGCATTGGAGATTGCGGACGAGACTCTCAAGAAGGGATATTCATCAAGCCTGATTGGGATAATAAATAGCTTGCGCGCTACGGAGCCGGAAATGGCTGCCAAACTCGCAAAGCAAATCGCCGCGAAACTGCAAGATGAGAAGTTACTGAAAAATGCGGAGGCGTCAAATCTTGCCATCAGCCTTCTTCGCGAGGCCCACTCTACAAATAGAAGAGACCGGAATTCTGTCGCTGGCCCTTCGACTGTGAAGATGGAGACAGCTCTGTTGTCTGAACAGGAGTACAAAGAGCTATTTGAGAAGACCCTGAACGAGGCTCTCTCCTACAACGCACCACCGGGCAACTCCTATTCGCGTGAAAAGGATTCTGCTCAGAACATCCTGGCCTCACTGAAATCGATGACTACAGAAATAACCGGGTATGCGCCGGCGAGTGTGGCCGTCGTAGAGAAGAGGATTGTCGAGCTCAACACACCTTCCGACCCACAAAGCGCACGCTGGCAAAAGTATCAGGAGACAATCAACACCGGCACGCTGGATGATGGTTTGGCAGAAGTGGCCCGGGCTCCGCGGGAAATGAGAGACCAACTCTATCAACAGGTGTCGCAAAAGGCTTTGAGCCTGGGAGACGTTCTGCGGGCCAGGCAAATTGTCAAAGATCATATTTTGGATCCTTCTCAGCGGCGGCAAGCATTGTCCAATTTGGAACAGCAGGCAATTCACATGGACGCGTCTAAAGGCAAGATTGCAGATGCCCTGCGGGGTATCAGTAATCTTCGCACTTCGAGAGAGCGGGCTATGATTCTCACCCAAATAGTCAATCAAATTGGACCAGGACAGAAGAGAGCGGCAGCCCTGGAACTTCTGGAGCTGGCCCGCAACCTGGTTGGGGCTCCGCCTCGCGTCGAGAATCAGGAGCAGATGAGTGCTCTTCTGGAAATCGCGCGCGCCTATTCGCGATACGATTCCAAGCGCTCGTTCGAAATAATCGAACCGTTGCTGGAACAATTCAATGAGATCAGTACAGCGGCGCGTGTCCTAAATGGGTTCGGACAACAGTACTATCAGGATGGTGAGTTGGCTATGCAGAATGGTAACAGTGTAGCTAATGTCGGCAGCCAATTAATTCTCACTTTAGGTACATTGGCTACATCGAATTTTGATTGGGCGAAGGCGGCGGCTGACAGGCTCGAGCGACCGGAAGTTCGAATAAATGCTTATCTGGCCATTGCTCAACAAGCCATTGGCTCGGACGTAAACCAAAGAAGATCGGGCTTCAGGCGGTTTTAGCCTCTTCTCCGGCGAAGAGATCCAAGCGTATGGGAGCGCTTGAACTATCCGCGGTTTATGGCTACTTCAACAACGACATTGGCGGGAAGGCAATAGAAAACGCGAAAACGCTGAAGCAGCGATGGTCGATGGTCGGCTTATTACTCAACGGTGACTGACTTTGCCAGGTTGCGTGGTTGGTCGACATCGCAGCCACGACGCACCGCGATGTGATAAGCCAGAAGCTGAAGTGGAACGATCGATAGGATGGGTGACCGGACATGGTCGCCGACATAGTGTCCCCTTCAGTTAAGACTGAGATGACAATACCCTCACGCGCCTTCACCTCGACAATGTTTGAATGCGTCTTTTCATAACGTAACTCGGAAGAGCGATTGCCTTCTTCACGCGTGTTGATGAACATCACCGGTAAGCGTTCATCGATCAAAGCGTTGGGACCGTGTTTCATTTCGCCTGCGGGATATCCTTCCGCGTGAATGTAGGAAATCTCTTTCAGTTTCAAAGCGCCTTCCAGAGCAACAGGGAAGTTGATGCCGCGGCCGAGATAAAGAAAATCCGTTGCCCGAAAGAATTCCTTGGAGAGTTCTTCAATATCATCCGACTCGTTGAGCAGATGTTCCAGTTTGACCGGCAATTCCGCGAGTTGTTGCGCGTGATGTTTCGCTTCTCCTGCTGACAAGGTCCCGCGCAGGTTGCCGAGGTATAAACCGAGTAAGTAAAGGGCGACCATTTGCGCGGTGAAAGCCTTGGTCGATGCAACTCCGATTTCAGGTCCAGCGTGCGTGAGAATCGTGCCATCGGCTTCGCGAGTAATCATCGAGCCTTGAACATTGCAAATCGCTAAAACTTTCGAGCCCAGTTGTTGAGTTTCTCTAAGCGCCGCAATGGTGTCTGCCGTCTCGCCCGATTGCGAGATGACGAGCAGCAGAGTGTTCTCATCCATCACCGGTTCGCGGTAACGAAACTCTGACGCGTAATCAACATCGACCTGGACCCGAGCAAGTTGCTCGATCATGTACTTGCCTGCCAGTCCGGCATGCCATGACGTTCCGCACGCCGCGATCTTGATCGAAGTAAACTGCTTGAACTCCGCCTCGGTGATATTTTTCATCTCATCGATAAAAACACGACCGGTGTCCAGCGAGATGCGGCTTTGCATTGTGTCGCGGACGGATCGCGGCTGCTCGTAAATCTCCTTGAGCATGAAATGTTTGAAGCCGCCCTTTTCCGCCATGATCGGATCCCAGGTAATACGCTGGATCGCCGGCTGCACCGAGTTTGCTTCAAAGTCTGTTACGCGGACCGCGTCTTTATTGATGATGGCCATCTCGCCATCGCCAAGAAAGAACACATCGCGCGTGTGTTGCAGAATTGGCGGAATGTCGGAAGCAACAAAGAACTCGCGGTCGCCGAGACCGATAACGACTGGCGGCCCCTGCCTGACGGCGATGATCATGTCCGGCTCATCGGCGTTGATGATTGAGAGCGCGAAGATGCCCTTGAGATCCTGCATCGCGCGCCGCACGGCCTTTTCGAAGTTGCGCTCAGCTTTCAAATATTCTTCGATCAAATGGGCGATGATCTCGGTATCTGTTTCAGTAACAAACTGGTGATCGGTTTTGCGTAGTTGCTCTTTAAGTTGCAGATAATTTTCGATAATGCCGTTGTGAACAACGACAATCCGTCCGGAGCAGTCGCGGTGGGGATGCGCGTTTTCTTCAGTGGGACGGCCGTGAGTAGCCCAGCGCGTGTGGCCAATGCCATAGGTGCCGTCCAATGGACTTAATCGGATAACTTCCTCGAGATTTCGTAGCTTTCCTTCGGCTCGTCGAATTTCGAGATCGTGACTTTCATTCACTACCGCGATACCAGCAGAGTCGTAGCCCCGATATTCAAGCTTACGCAGACCATCTATGATGAGCGGCACAACCTGCTTATTTCCAACGTAGCCAACGATTCCACACATAATGTTCCTTACTGAAAAATGAAAAGTGAAGAGTCAAGAGTGAAAAGAATCGAAAAATCCGAGTGTAGCGCGAGAGCCCAGATCGGTTTTCTTTTTACCTATTACTTTTCACCTTTCACTGCTTTCAGTCGTTTCTTTACAACTGCCGGAACGCCGGCGACAAGCGTGTCGGGCGGCACATCCTCTGTGACGACTGAGCCCGCGGCTGTAACAGAGCCTCTGCCAACTCTGACCGGCGCCACCAGCATTGTGTCTGAACCGATTCTGACGTCGTCTTCGATAATTGTTGGATGCTTGTCTTTGCCATCATAGTTACAAGTCACAGTGCCGGCGCCAATATTTGTTCTCTCACCGATGGTTGCATCTCCCAGATAGGTTAGATGCATCGACTTTGAGCCACGGCCGAGCCGCGATTTCTTTACCTCGACAAAATTGCCAACGACAGAACCTTCTTTCAGAAGCGCATTCATGCGCAAGTGGGCAAACGGACCGACAGAACAGTTTGACTCAATTTCCGAATCGATAATCACACAATGATCTTTTACGACAACACCGTTTCCCAGACGCGAATTTGTAACCCGCGTTCCGGATCGAATCTGGCAGCCTTCGCCGATCACCGACTTGCCTTCGATTGAAACGTCGGGATATATGACGCAGTCGCGGCCCACCTGTGCCTCAGCGCTGATGTAAGCGCGCGCCGGATCCAGAAAAGTTACGCCGGCGTCAATCATGAGCTTGCGTATAGTGCCACGGCGTAGCAGGTTTTCGAACTCCGCCAACTCGGCCCGTGAATTTATGCCTGACACTTCTCGAGCATCACCGTGAAGATAGACATTAACCGTTTTGCCATCGGATAGAAGTATTTGCGGGACGTCTGTTAGATAGTATTCGCCTTGTTTATTCGAGGGTTTGACGCGTTTGAGCGCAGCAAACAGTTGGCGCGAAGCAAAGCAATAGATACCCGAGTTGATCTCCTTAAGTTTTTGCACCTCGGCCGTAGCGTCTTTCTGCTCCACTATACGAAGGAATTGCTCATTTTCATCACGAACGATCCGGCCGTAGCCCGACGGATTTTCCAGACGTACACTGAGAATTGAGCAGGCAGCGCCGCTGGCACGATGCTGGCTGATGAAATTTTTCAGCGTGTCAGCTCGAATTAGCGGCACATCTCCTGACAGCACAAGCACCAGAGAATCGACATTTTCGAGTTTCGTTCGCGCCGCCATCACGGCGTCGCCGGTTCCACGCTGCTCAGTTTGCGTAACAAACTCTGCCAAATACTCTGCTTCAGCTTGCACGGCCCGTTCGACTTCAGCGGCTTGGTGCCCGACGACCACGTAAATCTTTTCCGGGCTGAGCGACCGCGCGGTGCGACAGACATAGGTGATCAGGGGGAGCCCGTCTAGTTCGTGAAGAACCTTGGCTCGCCTGGATTTCATCCTTGTCCCGAGTCCGGCTGCGAGAATGAGTATATTGAGCGGTTGATCAGGTTGGCGGGGCTGCAAAAGCTGGTCCTTCTCCATGGGTTATGCGGGCACAGCAGGTTGTGAGGAAGATTGTTGCTTGCAAGCGAGCACAACTCGCGCCAAAAGCGCCGAGTCGTGCCTCACCTTTTCACTGTCTTCGAGAAGATTGGTACGAATCACTTGCGTTGATTGATCCAACACGCTGTCGATCGAATCGTTGTCCATGCCTATTTGATACGCACCTTCCAAGGCATAACGCTCAGCCTGTTCCCTGGTGATGCGTCTGTTGTTGACGATTACAAAATCGAAGTGAATCTCTGGAGCATAGGTCTTAATAGTTTCCAGATGTTGACGCGCGGTATAGTTGTCTGTCTCGCCTGGCTGAGTCATCAAGTTGCAGATGAAGATCCTGGTGGCGCGACTTTCGCCGATAGCGGCCGCAACGCGCGCCACGAGCAAGTTTGGCAGGATGCTCGTGTAAAGCGAGCCCGGTCCCACGGTTATGACATCCGCCGCCCGGATCGCTTTCAATACTTCGGGAAGTGGCAAACATTGTTCAGGCTCCAGACGTAAACGGCGAATCGGAACGCGCGATGCGGAAATCTGAGTTTCGCCACGCACAATGTTTCCATCTGCGAGTTCAGCCACTAATCGCACATCACTAATAGTGGCCGGATAGATGTGCCCCTTGCTTGCCAAAACCTCCGATGACAATCTGACTGCTTCGGTGAAATCACCGGTGACCTCCGTCAGCGCCGCTAAAAAGAGGTTACCGAAACTATGGCCACCAAGTTCACCCTTGCCTCGAAACCTATAACGAAACAAGCGCGATAACAAGTTCGAATCTTCGGAAAGCGCAATCATGCAGTTGCGAATGTCACCGGGAGGCAGCATTTGCAATTCATCTCGCAAGCGTCCCGAACTTCCGCCGTCATCGGATACGGTGACGATTGCAGATAGATTTGCAATCCAGCCCTCGCCGGAGGGTAAGTCGCTGACAAGACACTTTAAGCCGGCAAGCAAGGTCGAAAGCCCAGTGCCGCCCCCCAATGCGACGAGGTTTAGAGCACGATTTTCTTCAGACCAATAATGCAAGAGCTAATTCTCCGTCGGCTGGCGCTTTCTCACTTCGCGGAATGATACCTAAAAGTCGAAGGCTTTGAAACTGCATAAGTGTACGGAATAACCAAGCAAAGGCGTAAGCTTCTGGTAGAAAAACTAAAGGCGGGGCTGAAAAACGAGTCTATCAAAGTCAGGATCATTGCGTAGTGAAGTCAAATCCTGATCGTGTTGCGCGCGCACACGTAGCGTGGGCTGAAGATCTAATGCGCGCTGGAGCGATTGAAGCGCCAGATCGACAGAACCTAAACGTGCACGCGTGGCTGCCAATCCGTAATGAATGTGTGCTGCTTCGGGCTCGCGCTTGAGCGCGCGCTCAAACATTTCCTGTGCAGCTACATATTCACCGCGATTGAGTTCGATTACACCACGATCATAAAGTGAGTCAGCATCACGCGGAAGTATGCTTTCGGTTCGGAGCCGCGCATCTGCCACCGCAAGATATGTGCGCGCACGCGCTGCTACTTCCGAAACCTGGAAGTACTTATCTAATAGTGCACGAAATTGATTACGCGCTTCACCGAAACGACCGCGCGTGAATTCTTTATGGGCTCGCTCGAAGGCCTTTAGAGCAGCAGCTTCATCAACTGTCGGTTGCCGCGGTGGTGCCTGAATTATAGTTGCGGGTCGTGGTGCGCGCACCGCCGCGAGCTTCTGAGTCGTTTTGACTCTGGGAGCGACAGATTTTTTTTGTGCAGTTACTGTTGGTTTTCGAGGAGCTACCTTGCGAGCAATCGCTTTTTTTGGGACAGCTTGTTTCGTAGCAAGCTTCTTTTTCGCCGCGACTTTTTTCCTGGGCCTACTCTTCAACGCAACTTTCGTTCTCGTGGTTTTGCGCGCCCCTGCTTTTTGCGCAATCGCTCTCTTTGCTTTGGGACGTGCAATTTTAGCGGTCACGATGCGTCGCTTCGCCGCAGATTTAGGCGACGACCTTCGCGTAGCCGCGCGTGACGTTGAACGTCTCAAACCTTTGGTGACTGCACTCATTTCGAAGCTAAGATTGAAAGGATAATATGGACACAGCACTCTGGAAGTTGCGGTGGCAGAGTAACATAGCCTCGGTTCTAAATCAACGAAAAGAGCCATTCCCCGGCCAACAACGGACTACCTCTGCCCCTCTAGGACCGAATTGGCACAAACAATGGAAAACACTTGAAGCACATTGTTGGCTGTGCTACATTGCCTTGCGGCGTCAGGGCGACGGAGATAGCCAGCCGCGGTGAGACCACAAGGTAGCCAAAAGCGCTTTCCTTTCAGCGGCTTGAATGTTAAAGCCGCCGTTCTGAACCTAGCCGCCCCGCCACTTGTCCTTAGCCTCCCTTATCCTAAAAAGAAAGCTGTACTAATGGCAGACACGCCTCTTCTGCTCCGTGAGCAGCAGTATCACCAAATCAAGGCCGTACTTGCCCGACTCCGCATGGACTCGGCGGCCAGGGTCGTCTTTCTTGTGGACAAGGATGGTCAGGAGATCGCTGCTCAGGGCGAAATAGGAAATCTTGACACAACAAGTCTAGCTTCATTGGCCGCGGGAAATGTCGCCGCGACAGGGGGCATGGCTCAACTAATCGGCGAAAAAGAGTTTCCCACGCTTTCCCATGAAGGCGAACGAGAAAGCATACATATATCTGTCATCGGTCGACTACTCCTCATCGTCGTTTTCGACGAGCGCTCGAGTTTGGGTCTCGTGAAGTTGAGAAGTAGGCAGGTCTCGCACCAATTGTCGGCGATGGTTGACGAGATCAGTAAGGCTGAATTCAACGATGAAGACTCGGCATTCGGCGAAATTACGGATGAAGACATCGATAGTCTGTTCCAATAAATACTAACCAAGAGTAAGTAACATATGACCTTCATCAATTACGCTTCTCGGGAAATCAACTGCAAGATCGTCTACTACGGACCTGGACTCTGCGGCAAGACGACAAACCTCCAGCATATCTTCGAGTCGACGGCGCCTCAGGCTCGCGGCAAACTTATTAGCCTGGCGACGGAAACGGATCGGACTCTATTTTTCGATTTTATGCCCCTCGAACTGGGAACAGTGCGAGGTTTCAAGACGAGGTTTCATCTTTATACAGTTCCGGGTCAGGTGTTTTATGACGCCTCACGTAAACTTATCTTGAAGGGCGTTGATGGCGTAGTATTCGTTGCTGACTCGCAAGAGGAGCGGATGGATGCGAACGTTGAGTCGCTTTATAATCTTGAAGAAAACCTTCAGGCGCAGGGTTATGATCTGATGAAGCTTCCGTACGTTCTTCAGCTCAACAAGCGCGACCTTCCAAACATTATTCCCGTCGAAGATCTTTCCGCTGAACTGAGGCGCAAACAAGAACCCATAGTTGAGGCCGTTGCGTCCACTGGTGCCGGTGTCTTTGATACGTTGAAGGCTGTGGCCAAGCAGGTGTTAACGGAACTGCGCAAAGGTTGAAGTTTGGAACTGTAAGATCTCAGGATTTCAGAACTCAATTCAGATTTGTAAACAACTTGAGATCAGCCGAACGCTCGCGTGGTCTTAGCATCACGCGGACTAGTCGAGCGACTTGAGCATCAATAAGCCATCCCCGCCATTTGAATAGTATTTCGGCAGCCGCTGCGTTACCGCATATCCCAGGTTTTCATAAAGCTTTTGTGCCGCAATGTTTAGCGACCTCACTTCCAGGCGCACAATGCGAACACGGCGCTGTCTGAAGCCCTTTTCGACTTCTGCCATGAGACGCTTTGCCAGCCGCCGCCGGCGATGATCGGGTGCCACTCCGACCGTAGTGATGTGTCCTGTATGGTCAGGTTCAACGAGGCCGATAACAAATCCGACCATAGATCCAGCTGGAGTGGTCGCACGATATGCAACTGCTTCGGCAGCCGTTAAGAGGTATTCAAACGTTTCCCGGCTGTAAGCTTCGCCATCGACGAAGCAACGCTGATCCAGTCGCCAACATTCGTCGAGGTGGGAAATGGTCAGTGGGCGAATGTCATAGTGGAGACCGACTGCCGGCGGCAGAGTTTGTTCCGGCTCGAGCGGATAATCTTCGGCGCCGGGAGACCACCAGCGCGAACGAATTTTCTTGAGTACAGCCATCGGAGTCAGAGCCCAATTGTCATTTCAGCGTTCTCCGATAGTTTATCACCATCGTTTTAAGGATCACTAGATCACAAACATACAATCGCCGTAGCTGTAGAATCTAAAACGCGCCGCAACCGCATAACGATAAGCAGCCAGTGTGAAATCCCGGCCGGCAAAGGCGGAAACAAGCAGGAGCAGCGACGAGCGCGGCAAATGAAAATTCGTCAGCAGGGCATCGGTGATACGAAATTGGTAACCCGGCGTAATCGTGAGCTGTGTCTCCCTTTCTGCCGGCTCAATCCTTCCCTCAGCATTAAGGGCTGACTCAAGCGCGCGTGCCGTCGTCGTCCCAACGGCGAAAACTCTTCCACCCTGCGCTCGACTCTCGTTAATCACTTCGGCGGCACCTGGGCGAATTTGGAAGAACTCCGCAGCGACTCGATGTTGCTTGATGTCGTCAACGCGCACTGGCTCAAACGTTCCGTAGCCAACATGCAACGTGATTTCGGCCACCTGTGCGTCGCGCGCACGTAATGCGGCGATGACCTCAGGCGTGAAATGAAGACCGGCCGTAGGTGCGGCAATGGCCCCTCTTTCACGTGCGAATACTGTTTGATAACGTTCCCTATCCTGGGCGGATGTCCCCTTCGGGCGTCGAATATACGGAGGCAACGGCGTCTCTCCTCGCTCATTCAATAGAGTTTCGATTGTTTTACCACCCTCAAATCTTAGAAGCCGGAGTCCCTTTGCTGAAGTTTCCAGCACTACAGCGCGCAAATGAGAATCGCCAAAGCGCAGTCGCGCACCATCCTTCAATCGGTGCGTCGGTCGCAGCAGAGCTTCCCAAATTGAGTAAGCGTCCGCCGCCTCGACCTTACGCAATAGCAAAACTTCAACGCGACCGCCCGAGGGATCGCGCTGTCCGATTAGCCGCGCTGGGAAAACTCGCGTGTTGTTAACTACTACGACATCACCCGGACTAATGTATTCGGAAAGGTGTTCAAAGGTGGAATCTTTCCACGTCTGTGTTGCGCGATTCAGGACTAGCATTCGCGACGCATCGCGCTGCTCGAGTGGTTGCTGCGCGATCAATTCATCGGGAAGCTCATAGTCGAAATCAGAGAGGCGCATCTTACGAAGTGAGTGGTAGTTGGGCGGGAGTTGGGTAATGTGGGTGCTCTCGATGAAACACAGCTGTAAGTTGGGCGCCAAACAACAGAATCAAACTCGACACATAACTCCAGGTCAACACCGCGACGACAGCCCCGACGGATCCGTAAATCTGGTCGTAGTGAAAATAATTGAGTGTCCAGGCAAAAACATATTTCGCAATTTCCCACAACAAGCCGCCGATAATGGCGCCCGGTAGGGTGTCTCGCAGAGTCACTTCCGCCTTCGGCATAAAGCGATAGACTACGACAAACAAAGTTACCGTTATTAAAAAACTGGCGACAGCGAAAACGCCTTGCCAGAATACGCTACTAACAGAAAGTAGCAGGGGATAATGCGCGGCTTGCCGTGGAGAAATTCTGCTTGCCATCTCGCGCAGGCCAACAACCAATGAAGCGACCAGCACCGAAGAGGCGAGAAGCACTCCAACTATTCCGATCATGCCGACAGTTAGTGCGCGGCCGTGCCAAAAGGTCCGCGCGGTTGTTCCCCAAATCCTGTTGAGTGCGCGTTCTATGACGGCGAAGACCCAGGAGCCGGCCCAAATAGTTACGACTACACACGTGATGATCACACCCGTCCCAACCGCAGACATTGAGCCGATCGTCTCACGCAAAAATTTTCCCGAGCCCGGATAAACTTCCACAGCATGGCTCAGCAACTCGGTGGCCGCGGCTATACGATTGCTTAAGGCGAGCATCAGGAGCAACGCGGGGAAGAGAGCCATCAGACCGAAGTAACTCATGGCTGCAGCTGAGGTAAACAGATCATTCTCGTGAAACTGATGCAACGAGTGGCTGATGATTGAGCGCCATGGTCCGCGATTGCGAACGCCGAAGGTATGACGCGAGAATGACGAGAGTCTTCTCATTGGGAACTCCAAGCCGGTGAACGCCATCGCCGGCCTCGGGTGACCAGCCAGGCCGAAAACCAATTGATGAAACACACCGTAACAAATTCTTCACTGAGAATCGAACAGGCTGGGCTTGAGGGAATTGGAAGGGACTATTCCGTAGTGTTCGTAGGCGAGGCGAGTAGCCATGCGCCCGCGTCGAGTGCGGTCGAGAAACCCGATTTGAATTAGGTAAGGCTCGATAATTTCTTCGATTGAATCTTTTTCTTCGTGAATTGACGCAGAGATGGTACCGATCCCAACCGGGCCACCGTCAAACTTTTCAATTATTGTCATCATGAACTTGCGGTCCCTTTCGTCAAGTCCAAACTTATCCACCTCCATGCGATTGAGCGCATCCTTTGCCACTTCCTGTGTAATGTGACCGTCGTAATCCACCTGAGCGTAATCGCGCACACGTCGCAACAAACGGTTAACTATACGAGGTGTGCCGCGCGAGCGTTTGGCGATTTCGCGCGCGCCTTGTTCGTCTATTTCCACTGCAAGGATCTGAGCTGAACGTTTACAAATAACTTCCAAATCCTCAGGCGGATAGAAGTCCAAATGAAAGGCAATTCCGAAACGGTCGCGAAGCGGCGCTGTGAGCAGGCCGGGACGAGTAGTGGCGCCGATCAAGGTAAATTTTTCCAACCGTATCTTTTGCGTGCGCGCCACCACTCCCTGCCCAATCATGAGGTCAAACTCGTAGTCTTCCATCGCCGGGTAAAGCTTCTCTTCAATTGCTGGATTGAGGCGATGTATCTCGTCGATGAACAGCACGTCACCTTTTTGCAGATTAGTTAGTTGGCCAACCAGATCGCCAGGTATTTCAATCGAGGGGCCGGCCGTCGAATGCAGCACGGCCGCCATTTCGTGGGCAATAATGTTCGCGAGAGTGGTTTTACCGAGGCCGGGGGGACCGGTTAGCAACACGTGATCAAGCGCTTCTTTGCGTTTAAGAGCAGCTTTCATATACACGCGAAGATTTTCTTTTACCTGCCGTTGGCCTATATATTCCGTAAGCTTAGTTGGACGAACGGTCAATTCAAATTGCTGTTCATCGTCGCTCATCGATGCATCTCTCAGCCGTGCTGGTCCTTCTGTTGTCATAACTTTTGTAACGCGAGCCTGTTGGTTTGCGGCGGATACAGTAGTCAGCTGAGACGCAAACTGACATTTACGTCACAACGGCCTTAGACTTTTGCCAGCTTGCGGAGACTTCGCCGCAAGATCGACTCCACTGAAATATCGTCCCCTTCGTCAAGCGCCGCAGTGACGGCCTTTTCCGCCGAGCTGCGTTGATAACCCAGATTCAAGAGAGCGGAGAGCACATCTGAACGCGTCGAGTCCTCGGTGGGCAGCGCCGCGCCTTCTGGGGTCTTTGCGCCCAGTTCTTCCTCAAGCTGGGCCGAATGTCAGACGCGCTAAATTGTTGGTTCTGATTGACGCGATCATTTCGTCCGCGCTCATTCCCGAAAGCAAAGTTATTCCCAGTTTCGGCCCAATGCCACTCACCGAGATCAAACGCATAAACAGTTCACGTTCGCGGGCCGTCTTGAATCCGTAAAGTTGAAGTGCATCCTCGCGCACGTGAGTGTAGATGCGCAGCTTTACGATTGAGCCTTCCTCGTCGAGATCGTAAAAGGTTGAAACGGGAATGGTGATTTCATAGCCTACGCCGCCGACATCAAGAATTACAGACGTTGCTTGCTTGGACAAAAGAGTGCCGGACAAGTGTGCAATCATTAGCGAAGGTTTTGAAGGCCCTGGGGTTGAAACGTCGCGATTGTAGTTTATGGATATAGCATTCGGCAACGCTCGCTAAGTTTCAAGTTTCAAGTTTCGGGTTGGTGTTCGGGTTTGGAGTTCAAGATATGTCGGCAAAAGCAAGACCCCACATTCGCAACCGTAGACTCGGGAACTCGAACCTTAAAACCAGGAGTCGAAACCTGGTTGTTACCATTCGCCTCGCATTGGGTCTATACTTGACAGCCGGGTTCCCTCAAGATGAAGTCAGAAAAGATTTCAGAACTAACCACGAATCGATTAAGCATTTATCTTCGCTGCCTGAACACGCTTTCTGCGGCTGGGATAAAAAGCATCTCGTCGCAAGCGCTGGCGGAACAGTTCAATCTGAATTCAGCTCAAATTCGCAAAGACCTTGGTTACTTTGGCGAGTTTGGGGTGCGCGGCGTGGGATACAACATTGAAGACTTGCGTCAGCACATAACGAAGATTCTCGGTCTCGACCGGCCTCATCGCGTGGGCATTGTGGGCGCGGGCAGGTTAGGTACGGCGCTGGCAAACTATAAAGGCTTTGGCAAATCCAACTTCACTGTGGTGGCGCTATTTGATAATGACGAAGCGAAAATTGGACGACGCGTCGGCGAAGATAGAATTATGATTCACGACGTGAAAAAGATGCCACGCCTCGTCGGCAACGAGTCAATCGACGTAATGGTTATCGCCGTCCCCGCTCGCGTCGCGCAAAAGGTGCTCAACCAAATTATGTCCGCGGGGATCAAGGCAGTCTTAAACTTCGCACCAGCATCGCTTAATGCCCGTCTCGATGTGAAAGTTAAGACCGTTGACTTAACGACATCGCTGGAATCGCTTTCCTACTACCTGGCGCGACCGCAGCGTAGCGCGGTGACGAACCACAAACGTAAGGCGCAGACAGAAGAGCTAAGCGAGATTAACGAACACGAATTGTAAACTGTCCCGAACGAAATGGACGAGCAAACCGCACGGCGTGAAATTGTAAACATAGGCTGCTTGTTGTACGAGCGCAGTTATGTTGTCTCGTCTGACGGCAACGTCAGCGTGCGCCTTGATGACGGCCGGATAGTCGCTACGCCGACGATGATCTGCAAGGGACGCATGACAGAAGATTCACTGGCCGTGACGGACGCGTCTGGGAAGCCACTCGGAAATCGCAGGCCTTCCAGCGAGTTGGCAATGCATCTGCTGATTTACGAGGAGCGGCCTGATGTCATGGCAGTCTGTCACGCGCATCCACCCCACGGCACCGCTTTCGCAGTTGCTGGACTCGCAATCGATCAGCCGATTCTCTCCGAAGTTATTCTCACACTTGGATGCGTGCCGCTCGCGGCCTACGGAACTCCCTCGACCGACGAACTAACCGAGGCAATGCGTCCATTGGTGAAGTACCACAATGCTTTGTTGATGGCTAACCACGGCGCGGTAGCTTACGGATCTGATTTGTGGCAAGCCTTCGACAGATTGGAGACACTTGAGCACACAGCGCGGATTGCAATACTCGCGCGCATCCTCGGCGGCTCGAAGAATTTGCCCGCGGACGCGATTGAAAAGCTGATCAACGTGCGTGAAGCAGCCGGTTATCTTGGCGAGAACGCGCGCTGCCAGGCTTGTGGCTATCTGCACGAGACACAGATGTCGTGCCCGAGCGGCGATCGCCCGGCGCCGAGAAATTATTACGACCGATCGGGAACAAACGGCTCGGGAAAGATTTCGCTCACCCGCGAAGAGTTGGTGGAACTATTAACTCAAGCAGTTAGTCGAGGTGAATAGCAAATGGTGAATGGTAAATGGTTGGAAAGTCGTCTACTATTTACCATTCACGATTTATCATTTACCGATTACAGGAGCAACTGAATGCAAGAAGCACTCGGCATGGTTGAAACCAAGGGTCTGGTCGCGATGATTGAAGCGGCCGATGCCATGGTGAAGGCCGCAAACGTTACTCTAATAGGTTACGAAAAAATTGGCGCGGGATTCGTTACGGCGATTGTGCGCGGAGATGTTGCTGCTGTAAAAGCCGCGACCGATGCCGGCGCCGCCGCAGCGCGCCGGGTAGGTGAGCTTGTCAGCGTCCACGTGATACCACGTCCGCATGGCAGTGTGGACGACGCGCTACCAATCGGTAACCGCGGGTAGCATGATCATCGCGCGCATTGTCGGAACCGTCGTGTCCTCGCAGAAAGACGAACGCCTCCTTGGGAAAAAGCTGCTCATCGTGCGTCCCGTGAATGTTGATGGCAGCGATACGACGGGTTATGTCGTGGCCGTTGACACGGTCGGCGCCGGCTACCACGAAAGGGTGTTAGTCGTGGCCGGCTCGAGCGCGCGACTGGCCCAGGGCATGAAAGATGTACCCGTCGATGCCGCAATCGTCGGAGTGATCGATACCGTGGACATCACGAAAGGCGTATAAATAGTAAATTGAAAAATGGTGAATAGACAGAGGGCCGTGCTGGTCTAAGATCAGTTCTATTTATTATTGATGATTTGCGATCAACCTACTATGCAACTGGCACGCGTTATTGGAACGGTCGTGGCAACCGTCAAGAACGACTCGCTCGAGGGCCGCAAGCTTCTGGTCGTGCAAACTCTGAACAAAGATCTCGAACCTATCGGCAAACCGATGGTTGCAATTGATTCGGTGGGCGCCGGAGTTGGTGAGTTGGTGTTCTGGTGTCGCGGGA
>WNFV01011926.1_pt1 | contig 29013 bp, 24 predicted proteins | sample 5400101 | NCBI WGS metagenome assembly WNFV01 (sample SAMN13153361, study PRJNA577476) | soil metagenome | isolation source: 115 cm soil or saprolite under grassland replicate 1 | place: USA:California | collected 2016-06-15
CGGTGCAGAACGACACGCGCTTCCAGCAGGCCGAGGAGCGCGGCCGCCAGGCGGTAGCGCAGGCACGCGAGAGCAAGGTGGTGCAGGATATCCAGGAGACGCTAGTGAGCGGCCTCGCCCAGCTGAATGAGCAACTGCGCAAGGTCGTCGATCGCATCCAGTCCGAGGGCAACGCGCCGTCGAGCGGCCCATCCTCGCAGAATGTCCCGGTCGATGATCAGAACGCCGCGACTGGCGAGACTACGCGCCTGAAGGACGACTAATAGATGTAGTGTTTTGACGGAAGACGAAGGACGAAGGACGAATGACGGCATCATTCGTCCTTCGTCCTTCGTCTTCCGTCCAGCAAACGCGGATCGAATATCGTAGAATACGTTACGTTCGATCGAAAGGCGGCGGTTCCACACTGGAACCGCCGCCTTCTGTGATTCTATGGTAGCACAGCCGTCGAGCGTGTATTATCTGCAACATTCGCTGGTGCGGTGCAGTTGAATCTCGGTGAGGCGCGCGAACACTATGGCCCGCGCTGGCCGCTCGATCAGTACGCCAGTGCGGCCACGCGGCCTGGGAGCGCCTGGCCGGGCGCCCAATGGCCGAGTATGTCGAGAACCAGGGCCGGCTGTGGCCTACTTGCTCGATCTCGCGGATGAAGCGCGTGGTCTGCTAGAGACAGTCGTCAAGCAGTAGGCAGTACTGCCGACCGCCAACTGCAGACTATCGTCAGGGAAATCACTAAGCCTCGGTTAGCTCGCTCAGAGAACGGTGCAAGCGCTGGAGCTCGTTCTCCATCAGCAATTTACGCTGGCGCAGCTCGCGCAGCTCGGTCTCGCGTTGGCGGATCTTCGAATCGTATGCGCCGATCTCTAGCTTGCGCTCAAGCTCCTGGGCGCGGCTGCGTAAGGCCTGAACGTGCGCATGTTTCCTAGCTCGCTCGGCGCTACTCGCTAGCTGTTGCATCGTCATCCTCCCTCGGCGTAGCGCGATACCAGGCCCTTCGCCGCGCCGATCTCAGCTCTTCATTTCTATCTGATGCGTCCAGACTAGCATACTACATATAGGTGAAGAATGGATGCGACCTGAGAGGGAGGTTACATCCGACCTGAGATGGAAACATTCTTTTTACTTTTTGGCAGTTAGTTGTCAATGGTACTTAACCTTTATCTGTTTTTCGTTTTTTCGCTCGCAGAGCGAAAAAACGAACAACAAAAAGAAGAAAAAGCACCGCTGCGAACGACCAAACCTGTGCGGCTGCCTAAGTCCTGTTATTGAAGATAAGGAGCCCTTAGCCCAGCAGCTGCTCCAAGTCTTGGCGATGCTCGCCGGCATGATCGACGATCCGCTTCAGCCACTGACCTTTGGTGTGGCGCGGGCCGAGCGGGCCGGGCGCATCGTAATCGTCGATCGTCTCGATCGCGCGGCGGGCGTGATCGAACGAGCTGGTCATGCGGCTCATCACCTTCGCGCGCGGCAGCGTGGCATTCTTCTGGCGGCGCTGCTCGTTGAGATCGTCGACGCTCATCCAGCCGGTCTGCTCGTTGATCTGCATGGCTGGCGGGATCTCGCCCAGCACCATCAGCGCCAGGCCGTAGTTCGAGTCGGCCGTGTGCATCGCGATATCATGCGCCGTCCAGCCATCGGCGCGCGTGGCCGTGCGCAGCTGCTCGTCGCCAAAGCGCGGCAGCAGCTCCAGCATCGCGGCGCGCTCGCGTTCGAGCGTGGCCAGCAGGTCTTCGCGGCTCGGTGTCGCTGCCATGGTCACCTCCTTGGGCTTCTATTTTGCAATGGCGCTATTATTACATCACAATCTTGGCGGACGGTGTACCACACAGCATCCTGAGAAGCGGTGGAGCGACGCCGCAGCGGAATGGAACCGCGTATCGAAGCCTGTCCTGAGCCTGTCGAAGGGGGTGCGACTCACTGAGGCCGCCCCCTTCGATACGGCCGGGGTGCCCGCTGGGCCTAGGATGCTCTATGGGATGACGTCGTTGTCATACTATTATACTAGGAATTACGCCGCGTCTTTGTACCTTTGCGTCTTTGCGTTAAAAACTCTGCGCCTTCACGTTAAGAACCGTGCGGTAGCAGCGACTTGCGCAGCTTGCAGACCATGGTGTAGGCCGGGTCGTAGACGTTGCCCAGATCGTACTCGACCGCCTGACCCAGCAGGATGCTGGCGCTGACCTTATCGAGCCCGTAGTCCTCCTCCAGCCAGCGCAGCATCTCGGTGGTAGCGTGCTGCAGCGCCTGGTCGAGCGGGCGGGCGTTGCCAACCGCGAAGATATAGTCGGCGTTCTCGCCGCGCGGCCAGCGGATGCGCTTGCCTTTGATCAGCCACGCCGTGAACTGGACATCCATCGAGATCTCGATCCCGGTGCCGACGATCTCGCCATCGCCCTGGATCGCATGGCCATCGCCGACATGGATCAGCGCGCCCGGCACGAAGACTGGGAAGTAGACCGTGACGCCGGCCACGAAGCCACGGTAGTCCATATTACCGCCATACTCACCCGATGTCGCGGTGGAGATCGCCTGGCCGCGCGGCGGCGCAACGCCGAAACAGCCCAGCATCGGCGCCAGCGCCAGCTCGAGCTTGCCCAGCTTGGTCGCGGGTTTGATCAGCGTCGCGGTTCCGCGCCCCACATCCATCTGCCACTCGGCCATCGGCCCGCCCACCGGCAGCTCGCGCGCGAACCAGGGATCGACGACATTTTCCGCGACGACGGTGCTGGTGTAGCCGATCGCGCGGTTGGGCATGATCCGGTCGAGCTGTAACACCAGCGTGTCGCCCGGCTCGGCGCCCTCGACATAGAACGGGCCGGTCTGCGGGTTGCCGCCCGGCGTGGCCTTGCTGTCGCTCGCGTCTTTGCCCATCGCGTCGACGGTGGTAGTGATCACTGTGTCGCCATCGGCGATCCGCAGCACCGGCTCGTGCGCGCCGAGCGCGGTGTGGTAGTGGCTGGGCGTGAAGTGGTGAGTGGTCATAGCTTTCTCTTTCTTTTGCCTTCAATCCAGGACAGACACACAAGCCAGCTTTCGCCTGCTCCCTTCGTCAAGCTCAGGATGCGGCTACCTGAATACCAGCCACGCTACCGGTATGAAATCGGGTATCAGGTCGATCGGGCTTAGTGCATAGGCCGCCACACACGCCGCAACGACTTTGGCATACCACGGCACGCGCGGATCGCGGGCCGCCAGATAGATCGCCACCGTATCGCGCTTGAGTGTGCGCGCCCACCGCTGGAGCTGGTGACATAGGTTCAAAGCCATATCCCTGAGCCAACGCGAGAGCGTTAACGAATAGAGCTTACGCGAGCTGTTTGAGCACCTGCCCGCGTTGCGTTTTGTACTCCGCCTCTAGTTCATCAATCGCAGAGAGCTGCGCGCGGGCGCTGGCTAGCTGCTGCTCGATCTCCGCCTAGCAAAAGAAAAATCGCTTCGTCACGTGCGAAGCGATCGGTATGGGAGGTGATTTGCCTTTGTTTTGCTCATCATCGCTTACGCGCGGGTAGGCAGTGTACACAAGTCCCTCAGTTGGGCTCATGTGGCCGGCCCGCTGTAACTATTTCACACTGCTTGAGTAAGAGTAACACTATAGCCGACTTCACGCAACTTTGTACTTTGGGTACCATACGAAGATCGGATGCCGCGGGCTCCCGGGCCGTATATCGGTATGACCATTGCAGGTGCGACGGGCATCACCGGGGCGCAGCGCGTGGCGCTGCGGGCGCTTGGGACGATCGGTGAGATATTCAGCTGAAAGAATTTCAGGTATAATGCACCCACATGTGTTCCCCAGAATATCATTTAAAAATGAGTTGAAAGGATAATTCGATGGCAAGTAATGTAGAATTGATGAGTTTATATTGGACAACCGCCGGGGTATTCCCAGGTGTCGGTGAAATAAGCCGCTTTGATTTCAAAGATCGGGTAAAATCTGCGGCCAGAGCTGGCTTTAAAGGCATTGGAATCTGGCATACTGATCTGGAACATATCCTCCACCATCTAACGCTGAAAGAAATGAAAATGATCCTTGATGACAACGATATGAAACATGTCGAGCTTGAGTTTCTCACCGACTGGTTTCTCGATGGTGCAAGGAAAGCAGAATCGGATAGCCGTAAGCGACGACTGCTGGAGGCATCTGCAGCGCTGCATGCAAAACATATCAAAATTGGGGATTTTTATAATACAGCGTGTCCCATGCCGCGTATCATTGAGGCATTTGCGGCATTATGCAAAGAGGCGGAGGATTACGGTGCGACGATCGGTTTTGAGTTTATGGCTTCAGCGATGATCGACAATCTGAAGGATTCATTAACAATGGTAGAAACAGCTGGCGCTAAGAATGGCGGGTTAATTGTGGATATCGTCCATGTGGTGAATCTTGGCATTACATATGAAGAAATCAGCAATATCCCCTTGCAGTATTTGATCAATCTGGAGCTTAACGATGGAACCCTGCCCGGAAGCCCCCAGCATGATCCGTCCAGAGCCAGAAGATTCTGTGGCGAAGGCGAATTCGACATCAAGGGTTTTATCAGGTGTGTCCATAACCTGGGCTACACCGGCCCCTGGGCGGTGGAGGTTTTTTCTCAAGAACTGGCGGGATTGTCAGTGGAAGAATTAAATACACGGGCATTTAAAACAACTATGGCTCAATTTGAAGATTAACCAATCAGTAGGCGAACGCCCTACCGCGTATGACGAAGGACGAAGGACGAAAGACGAAAGACCACCATCCTTCGTCCTTCGTCTTTCGTCTTCCATCGCTTAGAACTCCACCCACGTGCCCACGCCGCGCGCCTGAGCCTGTCGGTACACATGGTCGGCGGCGGCCAGATCCTCCACGGCCAGGCCGAGCGATTTGAACAGCGTGATCGCTTCCGATGCGCTTCGGCCAGGCTGTGTGCCCAGCAGCAGCTCGCCAACCTCGGCGCGAATGTGATCGGGGCCGATCGCACCCGCGCGCATCGCAAACAGGTAATCGCCCGCTTCATTCAGCGTCGACTCGCGCCGGTCGACATACAGCTCGGCGTTCGCCATAATCGCCGTGTCGATCTCGCGCGTGGTGGCGATGCTCGATCCAACCGCGTTGATATGCGCGCCAGGCGCGATCCATTCGCGAAACAGGATCGGCTCGGCGGCGGTGGTGGCGGTCACGATCAGGTCGGCCCCACGCACCGCCGCCTCGACGCCAGAGGCCGGCTCGATCGGGAAGGAGTAGCGCGGCGCGTGTTCTTCGGCGAAGGCGCGCGCGTGCTCGAACGAACGGCTGGCCACGCGCACGCGCCGGATCGGGCGCACGCAGGCGATCGCCGCCAGGTGCGAGCGCGCCTGCACGCCCGTCCCAAGGATCGCCAGATCGCCGGCATCCGCGCGCGCCAGCAGCCGCGTCGCCACTGCCGAGACGGCGCCGGTGCGAATGGCGGTGATCGCCGAGGCGTTCAGCAGCGCCAGCAGCTCGCCGGTATCGGCGCTGAACAGCATCACGCTGCCCTGGTGCGCATCCTTGCCGAGGGCGGGGTTGCCGGGAAACACGCAGACCGCCTTCAGGCCATACAGCGCGTGCGCGCCGGCGCGATAGCTTGGCATCAGGCCCATCAGCCCGATCGCATCGGGCGGGCGCACGATGCTGCGCAGCGGCTGGTGCATCCGGCCGGCGCTCAGATCGGCCAGCGCCTCGGCCATCACCTCAATACACTCGGCCATCGACAGCAGCTGCGCGACCTCGGCGTGGTTAAGAATCAGTATCTTCATATGAAACCTCATGCTAAATACTGGCAGAGCTTCGCACTCGGGGATAGGCACAGCATCCTGAGTAGCTGTGAAGTGGCGCGGCGGCAACACAGAACAGCGTATCGAAGGATGCGGCCTCAACAACTTGCACCCTTCAATACAGCCGAATCCTGAGCTGCTCCCCTGAGCGGCGTCGAAGGGTGTCGAAGGGTGCAGCCGGGGTGCCCTCTGGGCCTAGGATGCTATATATCGCGCTATCGACATTGCACTATACTATGCGTGTCAACGATAAGTCATCTGTTCTCAAAAAATCCCGCAATTGTTTCCCGCTCCTCGGAAGTGAGCCGAATCTCCAGCGCGCGGCGGGCCGGATCGAGCTGCTCGGGCCGGCGCGGGCCAAGGATCGGCGCGGTGACCAGCGGGTGCGCCATCACCCAGGCGAGCGCCAGCGCCGCCATATCGGCCCCACGCTCGGCCGCCGCCGCCTGCAATGCACCCAGCCCACGAAACACATCCGCGCTCAGCAGGCGCTGGTATGGCTCGGGCCGCAGCGTCATGCGCGAGCCAGCCGGGAAGGGCTGGCCGGCGCGGTACTTGCCGGTAAGCCAGCCGCCGGCCAGCGGGCTGAACGGCGTGTAGCCCAGCGCCTGATCCTGGCACAGCGGGAATAGCTCGCGCTCGTCGGCGCGGTCGAGCAAGCTGTACGAATTCTGCACCCACTCGAAGCGCTGCAGCAGATATTTATCGCTGATCCAGAGCGCCTTGGTCATCAGCCAGGCCGGCATATTCGAAGCGCCCAGGTAGCGCAGCTTGCCCTGACGCACAAGGTCATCCAGCGCACGCAGCGTCTCGTCCAGCGGTGTGCTGGGGTCGGGCTCGTGGATCAGGTACATGTCCAGGTGATCGACGCCCAGGCGGCGCAAGCTGGCATCGACCTGGCGCACGACCTGGCGGCGCGACAGGCCGCGATCGTTCGGGCCATCGCCGACCGGGTTGAACAGCTTCGAGCTGAGCAGCAGCTGATCGCGCACCGCGCTGCCTTTGGCCTTGAGCCACGCACCAATATAGCTCTCGCTGCGCCCGCCGCCATAGGCATCGGCCGTGTCGAAGAAGTTGATGCCCAGCTCCCAGGCGGCGTCCATGATCGCGCCGGCCTCTTGCTCGGTCTCGCCGCGACCGAAGAACGCCGGCGCGCTGCCGATCCCGCCAAAGTTGCCGCAGCCCAGGCCCACAGCAGAAACCTTCAGGCCGGTGCGGCCGAGATTTTTGTAGTGCATTGGTGGCCTCTTCACACGCTCTATCTGGCCAGATATGCTGTTTAGAAATGAGCCTGTATCTCACAACTGTGGGTTTTTGCCTGCGGCAGCCAGATACTCTACGTTTTAGCTGTGCTGTGATTTTCGCTCGGATAGCGAAAATCACAGCACAATCAGGAAAAGTACCACATTGCATGGGATCTGTGATCAGAAGAGATTATACTCGGATTCCATCCATGCGCCGCCACCAATTTCCTGCTACAATGCGATAGCAACCAGCAAGGTGAAGAATGACCAACCAGCACAGCCCTACCACAATCGCGGCGCGAATCAGCCGCGTCGAAAACGGCGTTACACGCGACGCGCCGCTCTGGAACCAGGACACAGAGCACGTCTCGATCCGAGAGCGCATGGCCTTCTACAAGACGCCTGGCCTAAGCGTGGCGGTAATCAACGATGGCCAGATCGAGTGGGCGGGCGGCTACGGCGTGCTCGAGGCTGGCAGGCCAACGCCGGTGACGCCCGAGACGATCTTCCAGGTCTGCTCGATCAGCAAGCACGTGGCGATGATCGGCGCGCTACGCCTGGTGCAGGATGGCCGAATCGACCTCGACGAGGACATCAACCGCTACCTGACATCCTGGCGTCTACCTGCCAACGGCGATTGGCAGCCGCGCATCAGCGTGCGACAGCTACTGGCTCACACCGCCGGCCTGACACAGAACTGGTATCGTGGCTTTGGGCGTGGCGACTCAATCCCCACGCTGCTGGATGTGCTCGAAGGGCGGCCGCCGGCCAACACGCCGCCGATCCGCGCGGTGCTGCTGCCTGGCAGCCAGTTCCGCTATTCTGGCAGCCACTACTCGGTGCTCCAGCAGCTGCTAATCGACCTCACTGGCGCGCCATTCCCGGACCTGATGCGCGAGCTGGTATTCGAGCCGCTCAACATGCGCAACAGCAGCTACGATCAAAGCTTCCCCGATACGCAGCCCGATCTCGCAGCCATCGGCCATTATATCGGCGGCGAGCCAGTGTATGGCAAGTGGCGCGTGCTGCCCGAGATGGCCGGCGCCGGCTTGTGGACTAGCGCGAGCGACCTAGCGCTGCTGGCGATCGAGATCCAGCGCGCGCACGCCGGCCAACCGTCAAGTCTCCTGACCAAGCCAATCGTCGACCAGGCGCTGACCCCGCAGGTCGCCGATCACTTTGGCCTTGGCACGCAGCTGGAGGGCGCGGGCGCGGCTCGACGCTTCGGGCATGGCGGCGACAATATCGGCTACAAGTGCCTGACGACTGCATACATGGAGCACGGCCAGGGCGCCGTGGTGCTGACCAACGGCGACGACGGCTACTGGGTGGTGCTGGATGTACTGAGGGCACTCGCCAATGAGTACGGCTGGCCGGAGTATGGGCCAAATCGCAGCGCGATCGAGCTCGGGCCAGGCGCGTATCAGGCCTACACTGGCGAGTACCAGCTCCATGCCACCCTGACGATCACGATCAGCCAGCACGATGGCCAGCTGTACCTGGCCGTGAGCGGGCAGTCTCCGTTTGAGCTACGCGCATCGGCCGAGGCCAGGTTCTTTACGCACGTGCTAAACAGCGATATCGCGTTCACGACCAACGCTTCCGGCGAGGTCAGCGGCTTGACGCTGACACAAGAGCAGCAGGAGCTGCAAGCGAAGAAGGTGCGCTGAACCGGGCCGAACGCTAGCCTTTGAGCGCCACGACGCCCGGCTGTGCCAGTTCAATATCCTCCATTTCGAGCAGCCCGCTCACCGCCACCGCGCCTACCACCTGGCCTGCTACCACCAGCGAATCGACACAATCTCGCCACAGGCGAGCTGCGAAAGGAGCATGCTCTATGGATCGCACGCAGTTCAACCAGTCGCTCACTACTACCACGCCGCCGCCGCTTGGACATATCCTCCAAGCGCTGTGGTACGACGCCAAAGGCGACTGGGCAGCAGCTCACGAGCACGCGCAGGCACAGGCCGATGCGGCCGGCGCCTGGGTCCATGCCTATCTGCATCGCAAGGAGGGCGACCTGGCCAACGCGGCATACTGGTATAACCGCGCGTCGCGGCCGGTTGCAACCGGGCCGCTCCAAGACGAATGGGAAGCGCTACTGGCGGAGTTTCTGGCCACGCCAACATAACCAGCCGGAAAAGTCCAGCGCGCGTCCCAGCGACGGCCGGCATGCCTTCAGCCAAGCAAATATGTAGCGGAGCTTGTACATTGACCAACCCGCAGATTATTAAGCGCCACGATGCCTATCACACGTCCAAGCAGCTCATCTTCGACATAGTCAAACGCGCGACGGGACAGCAAGGCATCACACGTGAGAAAGTCGCGCACGGCTATGATTGCGAAGTCTACATCGTCCACACGCGCCAGAGCGACGATGTTGTGGTTCGCATTCGCCATCATGGCGGGGCGCCCTTCGCCGAGGAGGCTTGGGCGATCACACAATGCCGCGCGGTGGGCGTGCCCGCGCCGGAGGTGCTGCTGGTCGAGATGATCACCATCGACGGGCAGCCGCGCGAGGTGATGGTGCAGCGCCGGATGCCGGGCCGCGCGCTGAACGAGATCGAACGTACGCTCACGCCCGATCAGCGCGCGGCGATCTGGCGGCAGGCTGGCGCGGCGCTTGGCGCCATGCACAGCATCCGTGTCGGCGGCTTCTACAAGCGCCACCCCGACGGTTGCTGGGATTTCCCCGATTGGAAAAGCATCTCGGAGCAATCAATTGTTGATCGCACGTCCGAAAAGCCGCTACTGATCCAGGCCGGTTTTCGCGCCGACGAGGTTGATCGGCTGCTACGGATGCTCGAAGACGGCCAGATGCTGTTTGCAGACGAACAGCCGGTACTGTGCCACGGCGACTTTCTGCCGGGGCACCTGTTTGTCGACGACGATCTCAAGCTGTGCGGCGTGATCGATTTCGGCGAGTTTCAGGGCGGCGGGGCGATCCTCGATTTCGCCAACCTGAGCATGGATTGCCCGGATGTCGATCTGGCCTGGCTCCAGCCCAGCTATGGCAACCCACACCTGTTCGACGACACCTTTCCAGCCCGGCTGCTGGTGACGAGAGTCGGCCTGCAAATCGGCTACCTGGCGCACTACATTCGGCAGGGGAATGAGCAAGAGGCCGCGCCACTTATCCAGGGATTGCGGGAGACGTTCCTACCTGCGCATCCCGGAGCTGGCCGGCCTCCAGCCGCGAGAAGATCAACTGAAGCACCACGACGAGTTGCTGTTTATCATCACCCACCAGGCCTTCGAGCTATGGTTCAAGCAGATCCTGCATGAACTGGCGGCGGCGACCAGGCTGCTCGATGCCGATAACGCCGGCTACGCCACCTGGCTGATGCGACGGGTCAACCAGATCGTGCGGCTGCTGATCGAGCAGATCCATATCACCGAGACGATGGCGCCGCAGGATTTCTTCGCCTTCCGCGCCGCGCTCAGCCCGGCCAGCGGCACCGAGTCGCTCCAGTACCGCGAGATCGAGATCCGCTCGGGGCTGCGCGACACCGCCAGGTACCGGCCGGCGCTGGAGGCCGCGCCTGGCCCGCCCGGCAGCGAGTCGCCCCAGACACGCGTGCTGAGCGCAAGCCTGGCCGCCGCGTGGGAGCAGCCCTCGCTGCACGATGCCTTTATCGGCCTGCTGGATCGCCGCAATGTAACCGTACAGCAGGTCTACGCGCCGCTCGACCGCTCGCGACACCACGATCTGTTCCTGCTGGCCGAGACGCTGCTGGAGTACGACGAGCTGTTTAACCTCTGGCGCACCCACCACCGCGCCATGGTCGAGCGCGCACTATCGGGGGCCACGAAGGGCACCGGCCACACCACCGGTGTGCGCTACCTCGACCGCACTCTGACCTACCCACACTTCTTTCCCGAGCTGTGGGACGCGCGCGCGACGCTGTGGCAGCAGATGAGTGAGGAGCACGCGAGCGACGAAGAGTGATCTACAAATAGAGCGATCAGCTCGAAGTTGGTCAACGGAGTCGAGCCTTCAGGCGAATCCGGCTAAAGCCTCGACTCCGAATCGAGTTCTCGATATGGAACATAGGCAGTTGAGCGCATTGAGATTGGGCGCTCGGCACTTGTTTTACTTGACTCTGGGTGTATACTGAGTTACGGGAGCATTTCTTTCTCACGTGTTGCTGTCTCCGCCTTTTCTACGAGTATGTGTAGCAGCTATCACGCGTATCTACCACATGCATATGACGGCCACTAGCGCACAACCTATGGCAGCCATGCCGGTACAGACCATCCGCGTCCTGTTGATCGAAGATCACGCGGTGGTTCGAGCCGGGCTGCGCCTGCTGATCGAGAGCCAGCTGGATCTGAAGATAGTGGGCGAGGCCGCGAACCACGCCGATGCCCTGGCTGTCGCGGCGCGCGAACAGCCCGATATTATTCTGCTCGACCTCGATCTAGGCGCCGAGAATGGCCTCGAACTTCTGCCTAGGTTGCGCGCCGTGGCCAGCCAAGCGCGCGTGCTAGTCCTCACCGGTGTGCGCGATGTCCAAGGGCATCGCCTAGCGATTCGCCGGGGAGCGCGAGGGCTCGTGCTCAAAGAGCAGGCGCCCGAGGTGCTGCTCAAGGCGATCACGAAAGTCCACGCCGGCGAAGTCTGGCTCGACCGCATCCTGCTGGCAAGCGTGCTCGATGAGATAGCTGTGAGCGAGACCATGCCGGTCAACGTCGAGGCGGCCCGTATCACCACGCTCACCGAGCGCGAGCGCCAGGTGATCGCGCTCGTCGGCGAGGGACTCAAGAATAAGCAGATCGGCAGCCGCCTCTCGATCACCGAGACAACCGTCGGCCATCACCTCACCTCGATTTTCGATAAGCTCGGCGTGGAAAGCCGCCTCGAAATGGTGCTCTTCGCGCACCGGCACAATATCACCAAGCGAGCTCGCTGAAGCCGCAATAAGACCAGGTTCTTGCTCGCTTGACAGTTGGGCGGGGTGCGGGCTTGGGCAGGGCCTCGCCCAAGCCCGCACCCCGCCCAACTGTCAAGCAAGAGCTGTTTGGCATTGCAATCCCCTAACCCCCATCGCCCATCCCCCACGCTGAAAGTGCACTAGCCCCGCACTGAAAGCGCACTAGCGCATTCATGCCGGTGCGACCGGCATATTCCTGCCCCCTGCGTATAGACGATTCTGACGATGCGGAGCGGGCAAAAAAACCACTGATCCCTGCCACCCAATGGTATTACTTCCTACGATGCGCTCACCTAGCCTAATAGGTATGATATTGCCATCTCTGAATGCGAGCATACACGAACACGTTGAGGAGCTATGCGGCGCGAAGATGCCAATCGAGGCCCCAACAGCGCCGTATCGCCCCACTACGTTAGCCCGGAGCGCCGGATCTCGTCACGTATCGAGACACCCTTTCCAGCCCGGGTTCGGGGTGTCGACGTCGACGATCAGCCTTTCAAAGAGTATGCCGTCCTTGACAATCTCAGCAGCAGCGGCCTGTATCTGCGGCTGGCGCGGCAGATCCAGCCGGGTACCCGTCTGTTTGTTCTTATCCGGCTATCGATCGCCCCTGACGATGACAGCTCGACTGCCTGTATCGCATTGCATGGGGTGGTGTTACGTGTAGAGCCGCGACCAGGCGGCGTTTTCGGCACCGCGATCAATCTCGCGCATTACCGCTTTATCTATGTCAAATACCGACCAGAGCGGTCGCACGCCAGCTGAATACATTTCATAAAGGAGGTAGATTATTAGGTCGATCGGTACGCTGGAGCTTGGCTAGAGGCGATACGCATAGCAGCAAGCGTAAGAGATCGTGGCTGGCGGTTTTGCCGCGCGGTTCACCCTCAAGCATTGCGGTTGTTCGATATCGAGTTCGGCGTTGGAACAGGATTGCGCAAGGAGGTCACCAGCTATGATGCGTTGGATCGTTGGGTCGAGCTTGCAGCTTCGATTCCTGGTAATTATTCTGGCCGCTGTGCTACTGGTATTTGGCAGCACGCAACTTCGCGCTATGTCGGTGGATGTCTATCCCGAGTTCAACCCGCCGACGGTGGAAGTTCAGACCGAAGCGCTCGGTCTTTCCGCCGACGAGGTGGAATCCCTGATTACCACGCCGATGGAGGCGGATTTGCTGATCGGGGTGGCGTGGCTTGACCAAATGTATTCCGAGTCGGTCACCGGGCTCTCGCGAATCCTGCTGGTCTTCGAGCCGGGGACCGACCCGATTCGGGCACGGCAGATGGTGCAAGAGCGCTTGACACAGGCGCATGCGCTGCCAAACGTGTCCAAACCACCGGTGATGCTCCAGCCGCTGTCGTCGTCGAGCCGGGTCATGATCGTCGGGCTATCCTCGAAGGATCTGTCCCCGATCGAGATCGGGGTGCTGGCCCGTTGGAACATTAAGCCGCGCTTGATGGGCGTGCCCGGCGTGGCCAATGTGGCCGTCTGGGGCCAGCGCGAGCGGCAGCTGCAAGTGCTGGTCGACCCGGAACAATTGCAGGCTAAAGGCGTTACGCTGCAGCAAGTCGTCGAAACCACCGGGGAAGCGCTGTGGGTGTCGCCCTTGAGCTTTTTGGAAGCTTCGTCGCCCGGCACCGCCGGGTGGATCGACACCCCCAATCAGCGGCTCGGCATCCGGCACCTCTTGCCGATCATCACGCCGGAGGATCTGGCCAAGGTGAGCGTTGCAGAAAGCCAGGGGCTGCTCCTGGGCGATGTGGCCAAGGTGGTGGAAGATCATCAACCGCTGATTGGCGACGCTGGGGTTAACGATGGCCCTGGCCTCCTGCTGGTGATCGAAAAATTCCCGGGGGCCAACACCCTGGATGTAACGCGGGATGTAGAAGCGGCGATCGAGGCGATGCGGCCCGGTCTTAAGGGTATCGAGATCGACAGCACCATTTTCCGGCCGGCGAACTACATCGAGCTGGCCGCCAGCAATCTCACTACGACGCTGCTGATCGGCGCTATTCTCATGCTTCTGGCGCTCTTGTTCTTCCTGTGGGACTGGCGCGCTGCGCTGATCAGCCTGATTGCGATCCCGCTGTCGCTGGTTGCGGGCGTGTTCGTGCTGTACCTACGTGGAGCGACCTTCAATGCGCTGGTCCTGGCGGGGTTGGTGATCGCCCTTGGCGTCGTGATCGACGACGCGATCGTCGACGTCCAAAACATTGTGCGGCGGCTGCGCCAGGCGCGCCAGGAGGGCAGTGACAAGTCGACGACGGCGATTATTCTCGAGGCCGCGCTCGAGATGCGCGGCGCGCTTGCCTTCGCGACGCTGATCATGCTGCTGGCTGTGCTGCCGGTCTTCTTTATCGCGGGATTGTCGGGCACATTCTTCCAGCCGCTGGCGATCGCCTATGTGCTGGCGGTACTGGCATCCATGGTGGTCGCTCTGATCGTCACGCCGGCGCTGAGCCTGCTGCTGCTGGCCAACGCGCCGCTCGATCGCCGTGAGTCCCCGCTGGTCGGGTGGCTACAGCGCGGCTACAGCGCCTTTCTTGCGCGAGTCATCCGCACACCGCGCCCGGCGTACCTCGCCGTTGTTGTGATCGTGCTGGTGGGAGTTGCGGTGGTGCCATGGCTCGGGCCGTCGCTGCTGCCTTCGTTCAAGCAAACACAGCTGCTGATCCAGTGGGAGGCCGCGCCCGGCACATCGCGTTCCGAAATGAACCGGATCGCGGCTCAAGCCAGCCGTGAGCTGCGGTCTCTTCCGGGGGTTCGCAACGTCGGCACCCATGTGGGGCGCGCCGAAACAGGCGATCAAATAGTCGGCATCAATTCCGGCGAGATGTGGGTCAGCCTCGATCCAGCGGCCAACTATGACACGACAGTGGCCGGCATTCAAGAGGTTGTCGACGGCTACCCTGGGCTATTTCACACGGTACAAGCCTATCGGCCGCAGCGACTCGAAGAGGCGCTGACACAACCGGACCAGGCCATCGTCGTACGCGTCTATGGCCACGACCTGGGGATCCTACGCGACAAGGCGCAGGAGGTGACGAAAGCCCTTTCAGAGATCAGCGGCGTCGTCGAAGTGCGCGCGGATACCCTGGCGGAGGAGCCACAGGTGGAGATCAAGGTAAACCTCGCCGCAGCCCAACGCTATGGGATCAAACCAGGCGATATCCGCCGGTCGGCGTCCACATTGTTGTCGGGCCTGCATGTCGGTAATTTGTTCGAGGACCAAAAGGTGTTCGACGTGATGGTGTGGGGCGTGCCCGAGATACGCAACAGTCTGACCAACATTCACGAGCTGCTGATCGACACGCCAAGCGGTGATCGCGTGCGTCTGGGCGAGCTGGCCGAGGTACGTATCGTGCCGGCTCCGACGATCATCAAACGTGACACCGTCTCGCGTTATATCGATGTGGGCGCCAAGGTGAGCGGGCGCGATCTCGGTGCTGTCACGTCCGACATCAGGCAGCGCCTCCAGAAAGTCGAGTTTCCACTTGAGTTCCACGCCGAGGTGTTCGGCCCATCCGCCGATCGGCAGGCAGCCCTGCAGCGCGTGCTCGCCGTCGCGGCTGTCGCTGTGCTCGGGATTTTTCTGCTCTTACAAGCGGCCTTGGGAAGCTGGCGCCTGGCGACGGTCACCTTCGTGACCTTGCCCACGGCCCTGGCCGGCGGGGTGTTGGCAGCCTTTCTCGGCGGCGGTGTCCTCTCGCTCGGTTCGCTGGTTGGGTTCCTCGCGGTGCTGGGGGTTGCCGTGCGCAACGGCATGCTGCTGCTCAAGCACTATCAGCAGCTCGAGCAGCAGGAAAGTGAATCCTTTGGCCCTGAGCTGGTCGTGCGCGGGGCGCGCGAGCGACTTGCGCCGATCTTGATCACGACGTTCGCCACAGCACTGGCGCTGGTGCCCTTCGTGGTTTTCGGCGACATCCCAGGGCTCGAGATTGTCTACCCGATGGCCGTGGTCATTCTGGGTGGCCTGGTTACTTCGACAGTGCTCAACCTGTTCGTGATGCCTGCCCTGTATCTGCGGTTTAGGCCCAGCCCTGAACCTGCCGCGCGCCAGCAATTCGCGCCGATGAGCGAGGCCGCCGGTTAATCTAGGGGCCGATCCGAAGAACTGGAACAGGGATTGGGGAGGAGTATCCCTCCCCAATCCCCCACCCCATCCGCCGAAAAACCTGAACGCGCTCAATCCCAAGTTGGGAGCGAGCCAAATCCACAGGAGCAAGCCAGATGAAACACAATAACCGATGGATGCTTGTGGCGCTGATGATTGCCGCTCTGGCACTTGCGGCGTGCGGACAGACGCCAGCTGCCACGGCAACCAAAATTCAACCCGCCGCGGTCGAGAAAATCGCCGGGTCGGATTTCAATCGGGTGGTATTGACCGAGAAGGCGGCCCTACGGCTCAACATCCAGACGGCCGCAGTCGGTGAGGAGCAGGTCAACGGGGCGCAGCGCAAGGTCATCCCTTACGCCGCGCTGGTATACGGCCTGAAAGGCGAAACCTGGACATACACCAGCCCCGCGCCGCGCACCTTCGTTCGGCAGCCGATCAAGGTCGACTACATCGAAGGTGACAAGGTGGTGCTCGTCGACGGTCCAGCCTCTGGTACCGCAGTTGTGACAGTCGGCGTGGCCGAGCTGTACGGTACCGATACCGGTATTGGCAAATAAAAGTTACTTTCAAATACACGTTTTCGACCACCTGACGAATGACGAATGACGAATGGGCTGTGTGCGAGTGTTCGTCCTTCGTCCTTGGTCGCAGTCGAGAAGACGCTTATTTGAACGGTGTGGTATGGCTGAGCACGGAGGTCACCAGCTATGATGCAGTGGATCGTTGCGAGAAGTCTAAGGTTTCGACACCTGGTCATTTTTTCCGCCGCGGCGCTGATGGTCTTTGGCATCGGTCGGATGCAGGCCATGCCGGTGGACGTCTTCCCCGAGTTCGCGCCGCCACGGGTAGAGATTCAGACCCCGTGTCTTGGTCTTTCCTCCACCGAAGTGGAACAGTTGGTCACCGTTCCGCTGGAGGAGGTGTTCAACGGGACGCCAGGGCTTGCGGTCATGCGCTCCAAGTCGGTCGAACAGCTGTCGTCGATCGTCCTGATATTCGAGCCTGGCACCGATGTCATGCAAGCACGCCAGGAGGTGGCAGAGCGCCTGTCAATCGCGACGCCGACGCTGCCGACCTGGGCCGCCCCACCGTTTATGCTGCCGCCCCTGTCGTCGACCGCCCGAACAATGAAGATCGGGATTTCCTCGAAAGAGCTCTCTGTGATCGATCTGTCGATGATCACCTACTGGAAGATCAGGGAGCGCTTGCTGGGCGTACGCGGCGTGGCCAATGTGGCGATCTGGGGCGAGCAGATCAAGATGCCGCAGGTGCGCGTCGATCCGAAACGGTTGGCAGCTCATGGTGTCACCGTAAACGACGTCTTGCAGACCACCTCGGACACCCTGGACGCCGGGATGATGCAATATTCGAACGGATCGACGATCGGGAAAGGCGGGCTGCTCGAAACCCCCAATCAGCTGCTCGCGATCCGGCATGTCCAGTCGATCGTCAGCCCGGATGACCTGGCCCGCGTGGCCATCAATGATGAAAAGAAGAGCGATGGCACGCCGCTACGCCTGGGCGACGTGGCCGATGTGGTGGTGGATACCTGGCCGATGATTGGGGACGCTGTGATCAACGATGGCCCCGGCCTCCTGCTGATCGTCGAGAAGTTTCCGTGGGCCAACAGCCTGGAAGTGACGCAAGGGGTCGAAGCAGCGATCGATCAGATGCGACCTGGCCTTAAGGGTATCGATATTGACACCACGATCTTCCGGCCGGCGACCTTCATCGAGGTGGCGCTCGAGAATCTGATCAGCTCGCTGCTGATCGGCGCCGGCCTGGTGGTCCTGATTCTGTTGCTGTTCCTGTGGGACTGGCGCACCGCGCTGATCAGCGTCGTGGCCATCCCCTTGTCGCTGGTGGCCGCTGGTCTGGTGCTCTATCTGCGCGGGGCGACCATCAATACCATGGTGTTGGCAGGGTTCGTGATATCCGTCGGTGTGGTGGTCGACGATGCGATCATCGACGTCGAAAACATCGTGCGGCGGCTGCGTCAGGCGCGCTTGGAGGGCAGCAACGAGTCGACCGCATCGATTGTTCTGTCGGCCTCGGTCGAGGTGCGCGGCGCGATCGTCTTCGCGACGTTGATCGATGTGATGACGTTGCTGCCGGTCTTCTTCATGTCGGGCCTCTCCGGCGCCTTTTTCCAGCCGCTGGCGCTCTCCTACGCGCTGGCAGTGCTGGCATCCCTGGTGGTCGCCCTGACCGTCACGCCGGCGATGTGCCTGATTATCCTGGCCAAAGCGCCGATCGAGCGCCACTCGTCCCCGCTGGTCGGGTGGCTCCACCATGCCTACGACCGGGTGCTGGCGCCGATCATCCGCCGACCGCGCCGGGCATACGTGACCGTCGCGGTGATCGCGTTGATCGGCCTGGCGGTGGTGCCCCTCCTCGGGCAGTCGCTACTGCCGTCGTTCAAGGAGCGCGACTTCCTGATGCACTGGGTGGCCAAGCCCGGCACGTCACATCCGGAAATGGTTCGGATCACCACTGCGGCCTGTAAAGAGCTGCGCAGCATCCCAGGCGTCCGCAACTGCGGCACCCATATCGGACAGGCTCTGTTGATGGACGAGGTTTACGGCATCTATTTCGCCGAGAACTGGATCAGCGTCGATCCGTCGGTCGACTATGATGCGACGCTGGCCAAAGTTCAGGAGCTGGTCGACGGCTACCCTGGGCTCCAGCGCGACGTGCAGACCTATCTGAAAGAGCGCATCAGAGAGGTGCTGACGGGGTCGAGCCACCCGATCGTGGTGCGCATCTACGGCCAGGATCTACAGATCCTGCGCGAGAAGGCCAAGGAGGTGGAGGAGAAGCTCCGAGGGATCAACGGTCTCACCGATCTGCATGTGGAGCTGCTAACTGACATACCACAAGTGCAAATCGAGGTGGACCTGGCCAAGGCCCAACAGTATGGGCTCAAACCAGGCGATGTCCGGCGGGCCGCCGCCTATCTGATGGCGGGCGAAGAAGCCGGCGACCTTCACACCGGCAATCGGACGTACGACGTGAACGTGTGGAGTCTGCCCGAAAATCGCGACAGCCTGACCGATATTCAGAATCTGCTGATCGACACCCCCAGTGGCGAGCAGGTGCGGCTGGCAGATGTGGCCGATGTCAGCATCGTAGCGACTCCGCACCCGGAGCTGATCGGCGAGTACGCGGAGCGGCAGGTGGCCCAGCAGAGCATCCTGATCACCGGGCTTGCTGCGATGCTGGTGATCTTCGCTATCCTGCGGGTGGCCCTCGGGAGCTGGCGCCTGGCGACGATGTCCTTCCTGAGCTTTCCAGTGGCCCTGGTGGGCGGCGTGCTGGCGGCGTATTTCGCGAGCGACGGCGTCCTCTCGCTCGGCTCGCTGGTTGGCTTCCTTACGATCTTGGGGATCGCCGCGCGCAACGGCATCATGCTGATCAGTCACTACCAGCATCTCACACGCTATGAAGGCGAATCCTTTGGCCCTGAGCTGATCCTGCGCGGGGCACGTGAGCGGCTGTCGCCGATTTTGATGACGGCGTTAGCCACCGGCCTGGCGTTGGTGCCGCTGGTGATCGCCGGCAATATTCCCGGCCACGAGATCGAGCATCCCATGGCGATCGTCATTCTGGGCGGCCTGATCACATCAACCTTGCTCAACTTGTTCATTGTGCCTGCCCTCTACCTGCGGTTTGGGAAGGAAAAAGAAGCGCTTCCCACGGCAGTGCTAGTGCCTTCTATTCAAGCGTAACGACCTAACGGCCTGCGCGTCAGCCGCCCCTGCCGGGATCGGAGCGATAGATTGGGCAAGCGTTCTTGCTACGATCTAAAGCGCCTCGGCAGGGGCGATCGGCTGCCCCAAGCTATCACAGTGCACCAGGATGTTGCCGCATACAAACGCTCCAGACCCATTTTCCCACAGTGGCTGTTGACAGTCTCGATAGTATGCCGATAGTCGAGCAATTCGATGCCATCGAGAAACCACGTGTGCGGCTGCATAATGGCCCGCCGCATCTTACAGTGGAATCTCCACGGTCACCTGTGTGCTACCTCCGGCGAGGTGCTCGACACGTGCATGCCCACCGAGCGCGGTCGCTCGCTCCGCGATCGACCGCGGGATAAAGCGCGCGGGCACTGCTACATCCGCGCCGTCGTTGATGATTCGCACGATCAGGCAGTCGTTCTCGCTCGCAAGCCCGATGCGCGCGTTAGCGGCGTGCGTGTGCCGTCGGATGTTGTTCAGACCCTCCACGACCATCTGGAACACCTCTGCGGCGAGCCGGTCGTTGATGTACAGATCGGCTGCGGCCTCAATTCGGACAGTAATATGGGTCGACTCAGTAAAGGTCGCGACGAAGCGCCGCACGGCCGCCAGCAGAACGCTCTCACGTTCGCCGGTGCTTGGAAGCCGGTGAACATAGCCTCGCAGGGCGCCGATCCCCTGCGAGGTGATCGCCATCAGCTGTGCGATATCGTTGGTTATGTCGCTATTGCCGGCATGAAGCTTCTGGCTGACGGCTGCCAACCCGATCTGGAAACCGATATAGGGTTGGATCACATTATCATGAATATCGCGCGCAAGCCGGCGGCGCTCCTCCTCGGCGGCGCTGGATGCGAGCTGATCGACCAGCCGGATGTTTTCGATCACCGGGACAATCTGCTCGATGACGTGGAGTAAGAAACCCACATCCGCGGGTGAGAATGCGCGCCGCCGCGCCGCGGTGAGGTACAGTCGCCCGATTGTGCTGTGGGGACCTTGCAGGGGCACGCTGATGAACGATTCGGCATCCACCATTGCGATCAGGGCTTCGTTCAGCGCAGGCGCTGCAGCCATGCTCTGACCTTTGTGGATGTCGTTGATGTAAAAGGACGCCGCTGGAAACGACTGCTCCCACGCGCGCGGTGCGCCAAGATAGATGATTGACTGATCCAGCGGCGGTGCAAGCAACAGCTGGGCTGCCTCGGTTGGTAACGGCGCGGCCTCGATCGCCCGCTCCGGAGCACGACGGTCGGCGCGGCGCAACAAATACTCGTCGCTGGCCGGGTCGATCACGATCGTCAGGCAGGCCTCGGCATCGTAGAAGGCCCGCAGCCGCTCCATCATTGTGCCAAGCATGCGATCGATACCGAAGCGGGGGTTTGATAGCCTGGTGATCTCTTTGAGCAACACAAGTCGGCGCTTCGAGGTAATCTCGCGGTCGCCCCAGCGCGACACCAGGTAGCCAAACACCAGCAGGTAGATCGGCGGCAGTAACATCTCGGGCAGCCCCAGATCGGTGATGCGCCGATAATCTCCCAGTTCCTTGAACGAGCCGATCGCGACCAGAAGTATTGCCGCGACGAGCGTGAGGTGTAGCGCCGCCACGAAACCCACTCGGAATGCGGCGACCAACACCGGGAAGAGAAACAGAAAGGCAGTAATTGAGTCGTCACCAACTACAACCAAAAGCGCTGCCCAGCTTATATCTGCCCAGTACGATAGTTTGGTGAACACCACCCGGATCTGTCGCCCCACGAACAGGTAGAGTAGCGCGCTGTAGGTGGTAAACAGCGTGGCTACGATGTGGAAGGCGCCAATGTCTTCAAGGTCGGAGGGAGCGATGATGAATAGCACAGACGAGGACAACACAAGCCTCATCATGGCAACCAAACGGCTGTCAAGGCCGCCCACATCCGGCGCCTCACTGAACGCATACGATCTCATACAACCTTCCCCAACCACTAAGAGGCCCGGATATTTCAGACCATCCTGAAAGCGCCCTAGTTGATCAGTAAGCCGGAACATCGAGCAAACACTAGTTTTTATGCCAGCGCAGCGAGGGAGTGAGGTGTGAACGTGATGGAGAATTGTCGCTATCGCTGCTCTGGATCAAGCTAACGGTTCGTAATGGAAAGGAATACGCTTAGAGCTAGTTTATCAGTTCGAGATATCATTTTCAAGTGCATGCAGGCTAAATTTGACTGAAGATGAATAAATATTTATCTTAACGCATATTTCAGTTTGAGCAGCCTCAACGTTGCCGTTGGGAGGTTTAGCGAGACGCAGTGCCGCCACGACAATGTCCTTTTGTGCAGAGATCCGTTGCAGATCTAGCTGATGATGGACAATAGATGATGGACGATACGCTATCATCTATCGTCTATGTCTACAGCCGTGACGAAACAAAGACTCGCGCCAATCGCTTCCCATGTGGTTTGGTTTTTGGCGGCTTCGCCGCCAAAAACCAAACCACACAACTCCTTTGGGGCGGCGAAGCCGCCCCCAACTCCCACCTGTAGTGCTTTCATTCGAGGCTACGCCAGCAGATCCCTATTTGCTCGCAGCCCTTCCAGCACGCGCTCGATGTCGGCGTGGTTGTTGTAGAAATGCGGCGAGACGCGCAAATTGTTGTCGCGGCTGGAGAGAACGAGCCCGCGCGCAGCCAGCCGCTCGACCAGCGCATGCACGTCGTTTGATTTGATGGTGACCAGCGCGGCGCGCTGGCTGGGTTTCAGCGGCGTGATCACATTGCAGCCGATCCGCAGCGCACCGGCGATCAGGTGCTCGGTCAGCTCGCGAATATGGCTCTCGATCGCCTCAACGCCGATCCGCTCGATGATCTGCATGCCCGCCAGGCCGGCGTAGATGTTCGGAACTGGCGGCGTGCCGGACTCGAAGCGCCGCGCAGTGGCGGCCGGCGCATTTCGGTAAATGTCCATCGCGAAGATATCTTCCTGCGAAAACCAGCCCATTGAGGTCGGCTGCAGGCGCGGGATCAAATCTTTGCGCGCGTAGAGGAACGCCAGGCCGGCCGACGACAGCAGATATTTCAGCGTGCCGCCGACCAGGAAATCGACCCCCAGCTGACGTACGTCGATCGGTAGCGTGCCAAGCGCCTGGTAGCTATCGAGCAGCACCAGCGCGCTGTGGCGGTGCGCCAGGTGCGTGATCGCCGCGACATCTTGACGCGCGCCAGTGCGAAAGCTGACGTGGCTGAGCGCCACCAGCGCGGTCTCGTGGTCGATCGCATGCTCGAACGCCTCATACGGGATCGTCGCGCCCGCCACTGGCACGTGTACGATCCGCGCGCCGCGCAGCTCCTGGGCGTGCGCGATCTGGCCGACCGTCGGAAACGCGAAATCGGCCACTACCACCTTGTTGCGCCGGCTGCGGAAGTCGAAGCAGCTGGCCAGTGCGCTGACCGCCGCCGAGACCGAGGTCATCACCGCGATCTCATCGGGGCCAGCGTTGATCAGCCGCGCGAACGCGCCGCGGGCCGCCTCGCCACGCTCCACCCAGTACTCCCAGGGCGAGCCCTGCGCGTCCCAGTCGGCCAAATAGGCGCTGTAGGCCGCGCGCACCGCGTGCGAGAGCGCGCCCTGCGAGCAGCTGTTGATGTAGGTCTGGTGCTGAAAGATCGGAAACTGCGCCCGCCAGTGATCGGCGGCGGGGAGGAGAGTCATTCAAGGGCTCCTTGAGGCTGCAAGCGTGGCAGCCCACGCAAATCGGCTATTAAGCGAGGCTACTCTTGAAGACCAGCCAGCAATTCTGGAAGATCACCATAGTCGTAAGGTGGGCGCTTGCGAATCGCCAGCACACCGACTTCGCTCGCTGGTTCATCCACAACGTAGATGATACGCCAATGCTCTAATCGCAGGCGGCGTACTTCCACGTCAATTGCGATAGGAGATCGCATTACTCGGCTGCCGTGCGGGCGAGATTCAAGCCTCAAGCTACGGATCGCTTGATGTATCCGCTGACGCACATGGCCAGGCAGTCGCTCAACTTCAGCTTTAGCTTGATCTTCAATCCACAGTTGGTAAGGCATCGGATTCCAACTCTGAGTCAACGTCTTCCCAGCGCGTCCAGCCTTGTTTTGTGCGCCAATTCTTCAATCGATCGCGAATCAAAGCATCATCTTCAACATCTTCGAGTGCCGAGAGAAAAGCATCCCAGACAGCGATATCCAGGACTACCGCCGTCGGCTTCCCATCATGATCCACAACAAAATGAGCAGATTGAAGCACTTCTGTAATCGTCATCGCAGCACCTCCTGACAGCCAATCTATCACAAGCAGATCGGTGCGTCAAATGAGAAAACGTCAACGCGCGCTGTTCTATCTCCCTAAGTACGCCCGCCGCAGATGCTCGTTGTCGAGCAGCTTGGCGGCACTGTCGGCCAGCACCACCCGGCCGGTTTGGAGCACATAGCCGCGATGCGCGATCGAGAGCGCCATGTTGGCGTTCTGCTCGACCATGAAGATCGTCACGCCCTGGCGATTGATCTCCTGGATGGTCAGGAAATTTTGCTCGACCAGCAGCGGCGCCAGGCCCATGGATGGTTCGTCCATCAAGATCAGCTGGGGGCGGCTCATCAGCGCGCGGCCGAACGCCAGCATCTGCTGCTCGCCGCCGGAGAGCGTGCCGCCGGCCTGCTGATGCCGCTCGGCCAGGCGCGGGAAGAGCGTGAACACCCGATCGAGATCCTCGGCCGTGGCAGCCCGGTCGCTCCGCAGATAGGCGCCCATCTGCAAATTCTCCAGCACTGTCATCGTGCCGAAGATTCGCCGGTTTTCGGGCACCACTGCCAGGCCGCGCGCCACCCGGTAGGAGGTCGACCGGTCGTTCACTCGCATGCCGCCGAAGATCACATCGCCGCTGGTTGGCTTCACAATCCCAAGGATAGTCTTGAGCGTGGTCGATTTCCCGCAGGCATTGCCACCCAGCAGGCAGACAATCTCGCCCGGGCGAATCTCCAGGCTGACATCCTGCAAGATATGGATCAGCCCATAGTGGGTGTTGATGTTTTTGAGCTCGAGAAGTGGCGTTGTCATATAGCCTGCGGCAGTATGGTACTTTACGATTTTATGTTGCTCGTTTTTCTCCCGTTGGGAGAAAAACGAGCAACAAGACGAATGATCTTGTCACCCTATCATCGGATTGCAGATTGCAGATTGCAGATTACGTATCAAGCATCAAGCATTACTCGTCACCCTGTCACCCTGTCACGCTTGCGCCCCAAATACGCTTCGATCACCCGCGCGTCGGTGGCAACATCGTGAAAGCTGCCCTCGGCGATCTTCTGGCCGTAGTCGAGCGCGATCACGCGATCGGAGATACCCTCGACCAGGCCCATATCGTGCTCGATCACCAGGATGGTGTAGCCGCCGCGACCGCGCAGCTCACCGATCAGCTGCGTGATCTCCATGGTCTCATGCGGGTTCATACCTGCCGCCGGCTCGTCGAGCAGCAGTAGCTTCGGCTCCGTCGCCATTGCGCGGACGATCTCCAGCCGGCGGCGGTTGGCGTAGGAGAGGCTGTAGGCCGGCTGGTCGTAACGATAGCCTTGCAGGCGCGCGCCAAAGAAGGCCAGCTTCTGCTCGGCCATCTCGCGAATACGCGCCTCTTCACGCCGAAAGCCAGGCGTGCGCAGGATGATCTGCCAGAGCGTGGTGCGCGGGTAGGCCGCCGCCATTACATTCTCGATCACGCTCATGTTCAGGAACAGCCGCAGCGACTGGAAGGTGCGCGCCAGGCCGCGCCGCGTGATCTCGTCGGGCGAAAGCCCGGCAATGCTCTGATCACTCAGCCGAATATCGCCTTCTGTCGGCGCGTAGATGCCGGTGATGATGTTCATCACTGTGCTCTTGCCGGCGCCATTCGGCCCGATCAGGCTGACTATCTCGCCCGCGCCGATCGCGAATGAGAGATCATGCACCGCCTGCAGGCCGCCGAAGTTTTTTGAGACGTTGGTTAGCTCTAACATACAGTTACGAGGGCCGAGGACTGAGGACTGAGTAAAGCGCATCAACACTCAGTCCTCAGTCCTCGGCCCTCAGTCCTCGGTACTCACGCGACTTCAACTCGCGGCTTGCCAAACAGCCCGTGCGGCCGGTAGGTCATCAGCAGCACCAGGATCGCCCCCAGGAATAGCAGCCGCGTCACGCTCGGCTCAGCGGCTAGGCGCGTCTCCCACACGAACGCCAGCAGGTACAGCGCCGGCACCAGCAGCACGAAGCGAAGGTTCGGCCGTCGCAGGCGGCTGACTGCCATCAGCAGGCCGATCACCACCACGAACAGCAGGTTGCCCGCCAGCGTGGCGTTTTCTGGAAAGACCAGCCAGCGCTGCGCCAGCGCGCCCAGCCCGGCCGACACCGGCGCGGGGGCCACGCCCAGCGACTCGGGCCAGATCGCCGTGGCCACCAGCTTGACCCCCAACCCAAGCGCCAGCACCGCCGCCAGCAGCGCTACGCCACGCCAGCGCGGCTTGATTAGCAGCAGCGTCATGGCGATCACGCCGCCGTAGAACAGCAGCCGCGCCGTGTCGGGGCCGCGCAGCAGCTCGGGGATGACCGAGAGCAGGAACGCGCCGGCGACCGCACCCGGCAGGCTGCCCAGGCCACCCAGCACCACCATCGCATACAGCGTGATCAGCAGCGCGACATCGAAGTTTTGCGGGAAGATCGCCGTCTGCCAGGCCGCGAAGATACTGCCGCTCAGGCCGGCGATCGCCGCGCCGATCGCGAAGGCAAGCAGCTTGAGCCGCCGCACCGGCATGCCCATCGCCTCAGCCGCCAGCGTGTCCTCGCGCAGCGCCCGCCACGCGCGGCCAACCCGCGATTGATTGATGTTGCGCAGCACCAGCAGCACCAGCGCCAGCGCTGCCAGCAGGATGTAGAAGTAGCCGCCGACTCCGCTCAGTTGCCAGCCGAGAATATGCAGCGGGTCGATCGCCGTGATGCCATTCGGCCCGCCGGTCACATTCACCGGCGCGCTCGACCAGGGCACGTTCACCCGATCCATGGTGTTGGTCAGCAGCACGAAGATCTGGGCGAAGCCGAGCGTCACAATCGCCAGGTAGTCGCCCGTCAGACGCAGCGAGGGCAGGCCCAGCAGCAGGCCCGCCAGCGCGGTCAGGCCGACCATCAGCAGCAGCGCCACTGGAGTTGGCAGGTGGATGCCGAACTGATTCGACGCCAGCATCGCGTAGCCATAGCCGCCGATCCCAAAGAAGGCCATGTAGCCAAGATCGAGCAGGCCGGCGTAGCCGACCACTACATTCAGCCCCAGCGCCAGCAGGCCGTACAGGCAGACATTGCCGGCGACACGGAGGATGTAGTCGTTGCTGGTCAGCAGCGGGAGCAGCGCCGTCAGCGCAAACAGCACGCCGCCGACCACGAACGGGTTGAGCGCGGCCAGGCGATCCAGCGCGCGCCCAAGCGGGCCACGCGCCGCGCGCCGGGCCTCGGCCTGGGCGACCCACTCATCTTGTCCGATCTTATCGAGGCTCATCGTCACTTCAAGGTATTGCTGGGGAGGTCTGGAGGGCCTTCGGCCCCTCCAGACCTCCCCAGTGGTGGGGGTGCGGGGGCGGCTTTGCCGCCCCCGCACCCCCACCAAAGCAAGAACTGACAGCTGAATGCTGAAATCACACCTTCTGCTGAACCCGCGCCCCCAGCAGGCCGGTCGGCCGAATGAGCAGCACCACGATCAGCACCACGAACGCGATCAGATCTTTGTAGGTCGGCGAGATAAAGCCCACCGCCAGGCTCTCGGTCAGCCCGAGCAGCAGGCCGCCCAGCATCGCACCGGGAATATTGCCGATCCCGCCGAGCACGGCGGCGGTGAAGCCCTTCAGGCCAGCAGTGAAGCCCATGTAGTGCCAGACCTGCGTAAAGGCCAGGCCCACCAGCACGCCCGCCGCGCCGGCCAGCGCCGAGCCGATGAAGAAGGTTATCACGATCACGCGATCCACATCCACGCCCATCATGCCGGCCGCCTCACGATCGATCGCCACGGCGCGCATGGCCCGCCCTAGCCGCGTGCGGCGCACCAGCACGGTCAGCGCGGCCATCAGCGCCAGCGCCCCGACGATCACCAGCAGCCGCACCGCCGATATCCGCGCCGGACCGATGTCGAGTCCCAGCCGCGGCGGCAGCAGCAGCTCGGTCTTCATGGTGCGAAAGTTGGCCGAGAGGGTCAGCAATACCGCGTTTTGAAGAAAGAACGAGACCCCCAGCGCGCTGATCAGCGGAGCGATCCGGGGCGCGCCACGCAGCGGCCGGTAGGCGAACCACTCTATCAGCACACCCAGCAGCCCGCACACCAGCATCGCCGCCAGCACCATCAGCAGAATGATCGCCCAGGCCGGCGCCAGCAGCCCTGACTTCGGCGCCATGAACGTCAGCACGCTATAGCCAACGAAGGCGCCGATCATATAGACATCGCCATGCGCAAAGTTCAGCAGCTGCAAGACGCCATAGACCATCGAGTAGCCCAGCGCGATCAGCGCATAGACGGCGCCAAGCGTCAGGCCGTTGACCAGCTGCTGGGGGAGTTGGTTGAGAAAGGCTTGCATAGGTTAGGGACTGGGTGATGGGTGTTAGGTGTTAGGTGTTGGGGGTCGGGACTCTCCCAACACCTAACACCCATCACCCATCACCCGTAACTCGCTGCTACTTACTCTGTGTCACAAGCTCGAACTTGCCACCCTTGACCTGGAATAGGAAGAATGAGGCGTTCTCGACATCACCCTTGGCGTTGAGCTTGATCGGAATGCCCAATACGCTGCTGGCCTGATTAGTCTTGCCCAGCTCCGCCAGCACCGTCTCGCGCGAGAGCGTGCCGCCCTTCTCGGCGCGCTGAACGGCCTCCAGCGCCACCATCATCGCCGCGTAGGTCGGCGCGCCGAACGAGGTGAAGTCGCCATACTTGGCCTGATAGGCATCCGCCACCGGCTTAGACGCCGCGATGCTCTTAATGTCGGGCGCGAAGTTCGAGACGTAGGCCCCCTCGGTCGCGCCGGCTGCGCCGTCGATGAAGTCCTTGGCCGAGAACAGCCCATCGCTGCCGAAGATTGTCGCCTTTACGCCCTGCTCAGCCATCTGCTTGGCCAGCACAGCCGCCTGGTTGGCCAGCTGCCAGGGCAGAAACACCGCGTCGGGCGCATCGCCCTTCATCTTGGTCACCAGCGCCGAGAAGTCGGT
>WNFV01001793.1_pt1 | contig 28998 bp, 25 predicted proteins | sample 5400101 | NCBI WGS metagenome assembly WNFV01 (sample SAMN13153361, study PRJNA577476) | soil metagenome | isolation source: 115 cm soil or saprolite under grassland replicate 1 | place: USA:California | collected 2016-06-15
CCGCCTCCCGCGCGCGCAGCATCGCCGGAATCTCCGTCTCCATCGTCGTGTTGGAGCTCGGTACGATTTGTCCGATGCGATAGACGCGCGTGGCCATCAGACGCCCTCTTCGCGCCACAAGCCCAGCGCTTTCTGCGCCGGTCGATCGGAAAAGCTGAAAAGGACCGCCTCTTCCTCCGCGGCGTGGGACACCAGCTGCCACGACGGCACGACAAAAATATCGCGCGGACCCCACGCGAATGTCTGATCCCCGATGCGGCTGTGGCCCCGACCTTCGGCCACGCAGAACACCGTACCGTCCGTCGATCGAGCAGACTGTCCAGCGAAGCCTTTGGGCAGCCACTGGAGAAATGCGGCGATCGTCGGCATCGGGTAGCCGCCCGTGGCGGGATTCACGTACTGCATCTTGACGCCGTGCCGCGGGTCGATGGGTCCATTCCGTCCGAGACGGTCGAGCGTCTCGCGGCTTCGCACGTAGGGATAGGCCAGCATCGGTGAGCGGCGGCCGGGCGTGAAATCGACCGGCAGCAGCGAGGCGCCGTACCTCGTCAGAGCGTCCCCTTCGGGGCGCGTCACCGGCTGCGTCTCATCGTCGTGATGTTCCGCAAAGCTCGCGCCGAACATGTTGACGATGGGAATGTCGAGGCCGTCCATCCAGATCGCGGGCGCATCGCTCGGGTTCCCGTGATCGTGGTAGGTCCACGACGGCGTCAGGATGAAATCCCCTGCGTGCATCGTCGTCCGCTCGCCGTCGACGGCGGTGTACGAGCCTTCACCGCTCTCGAGCACGAAGCGGAGCGCCGAGGCGGAGTGGCGATGCGTCGGGGCCGTCTCGCCCGGCATGACCAGCTGCACGCCGGCGTACAGCGTCGGCGTAATCTGGGACCCGCCACGAAGCACGGGGTTTTCGAGCACGAGGACGCGGCGTTCGGCCTCCCGTGCCGTGATCATACGGCCCGCATCCATGAGGAGCGGACGGATGTCGTCGTAACGCCACATCGCCGCTACGCAGCCGGCTTTCGGCTGCGGCGTGACGATCTCGCCGAGCACTTCCCACAGCGGCGCCGTGTTTTTCTCGCCCAGCCGCGCGTAGAGCGCTTTCAGCTCGGGCGACGCGCCGGGCTTGTTATGAAACGCCGTGTCCATGGTCATCTCTCAAACTTCGCAATCCGCAATCCGCAATCCGCAATGTAGTCATGCCGCCCGCACCTTCACTTCCATCGCGCCGATTCTCTCGATGCTCGCGTTGATGACGTCGCCCGGCTGAATGGGACTCACGCCTTCGGGTGTGCCGGTAATGATGATATCGCCCGGGTGCAGCGTGTAGAACGCCGAGGCGTACTCGATCAGCTCGGGAACGCCCAGGATCAGATATTTGGTATTGGAGTTCTGACGCTCCTCGCCGTTCACCGAAATGCGCAGGTTCAGGCGACCCGGATCCGGCACTTCGTCCGGCGTCACGAGCCAGGGACCGAGGACCGCATAACTGTCGGGCGATTTGCGCAGACTGCGTTCTTCAGGGCCGCGAATCGTGATGTCCAGGCCAATCGCATAGCCGGCGACGTAACGGTAGCCATCCGCCCGCGACACGTTGTTGGCCGTGCGGCCGATGACCACGGCCAGCTCCACTTCGTGGTCGTTGCGACGATCGACTTTTCGCAGCGCGATGCCTTCGCCTGGACCGACGAGCGCGCTCGTTGCCTTCAGGAACAACCCCGCCGTGTGGATGGGCGCCATCGTGCCGACGTTGTTGTGGTGCAGCTGCGCGTCCTCGCGCACTTCGTCGAGATGCTTCTGATAGTTGACGGGCGCGCACACGATCTTGCCGGGATTGGCGACGGGACTGAGCAGGCACACGTCGCTCAGCGGAACCGACAGCGACGCGGGCGCGACGTCGCGAACACGCATCATCACGCGGTCGAGATTCGCAATCAGTGGGTCGAACGCCGGCAGGGGATATCGATATGCCGGCAGCGCGTCGAGCGCTGCCGTGACGTCGCGCACGGTTCCATCTTCGACCAGACCCAGACGACCGTCACCGAATCGGCACAAACGCATGAACTACCTTACCAATTCTCGCTAGGCCGCTGTCCGAAACGCATTCGCGTCTTCGGGGAGCCATCGCGTCAGGACGATGGCTACCGCGGCGCACAGGGCCGGAATGACGCCCGCTACGAAGATTTGATCCGGCGTCCATTTCAACGACAGCAGCACGCCGCCGAGCGACGGCCCCACGATCGATCCGATGCGTCCAACGCCGAGGGCCCACCCGATGCCGGTTGCTCGAACCGCCGTCGGATAAAAGCTGGCAGCGAGTGCGTTCAGCCCGGCCTGCGCGCCCTGCACGCACACGCCGAGGACGAGGGTTATGACGAGCATCGGTGTCACCGACGAAGCAATCATCGAGAGCGCCCAGATGAGCGTGGTGCACAGCACGAACTCGAGCAGAAGAACGGCCCGGGCACCGAGTGCGCGCATCACGTGTCCCTGGAACAGCGTGCCGAAGATGCCGCCGAGGCTGAAGGCGGCAACCGCCTGTGCTCCTGCAAGCACGGGCAGGTTCAACTGACGCAGCAGTTGCGGCAGCCAGCTCAGGACGAAGTAGAGGATCAGCAGGTTCATGAAGAACGGCACCCACAACAGCAGCGTGCCTGCCGCCCGTCCTTCGGTGAACAGATGCTTCACGGGAACGCCGCGTCGAGGCTGATCGTCGGCCACCGCACCGACCGGAACGTTCGCCAGGTCGGGCGAAATGCGCCGCATGATGCGCGAGACCTCCTTCGGGTTCCGGCCCTGCGCGTTGAGGAATCGGACCGATTCGGGCAGCAGCTTCACCAGCACGATCGCGACGACGAGCGGAAGCGCGCCGCCGACGACGAATACCGATCGCCAGCCCCAGATCGGAATCAGAAGCGCCGCGACCTGGCTCGCCAAGAGGCCGCCGGCCGGCATCCCCACAAAAATCGCGCCGACCACGATGGGTTGCAGGCGCCGCGGTGTGTACTCGGATGTGAGCGCGACCGCGTTCGGCATCGCGCCTCCGAGTCCGAGACCTGTGAGGAAACGGAGCACGATCAGCTCGCGCAGCGTCTGCGCCCGCGCGGTCCACAGCGCAAAGATCGCGAAGACGAGGACCGACACGATTACGACCCAGCGGCGCCCGTATCGATCGGCGATCGGACCGCTCGCCATGGCCGCGATCATCAGGCCAAAGAGAGCGGCCGCCAGCACCGGCCCGAACGACGAGGGCGCGATGTGGAGATCGTCGGCGATGACCGGAACGAGCACGCCCACGCACTGGGTGTCGAACCCGTCCAGGATGACGACGATGCCACATAGGAGAATGGTCCACGCCTGAAAGCGGCTCACGGGGCGCGCGTCGAGCAGGCTGCCGACCGCCGACGTGTTCAGTTGCCCTTCCACGATCGCGTCCCTCGTGACATATCAGAACGTTGACAACGTGAAAGCGCCAAGTATACTCGCCGCGAGTTTCCCTCATGGTTCGAATGACAAGCGCCGCGCTCATCGCAACCGCGGCGATGGCGACAATCCAGCCACCATCCACATCGCTCGTCGAGTACACCGACGAGGTCGCCAGATCCGCGTCCGCCGGCATCGATTTCACCGGTGAGTGGGCACCGCGTTTCCACGAAGACGAGCCGGAACGCGTGCCGGGCCCGGAGCTCGGCGACTACCTGGGGATTCCGATCAACGACGCGGCGCGGATGCGCGCGTTGACGTGGGAGGCGTCAATCCAGACGCTTGCCGAGTGGCAATGCCGTCCGCATTCCGCCGATTACATCTGGCGTGGACCGTCCCCGCTGCGGATCTGGAAGGAAGTGGATCCGGTGTCGCGGCAAGTCACCGCGTGGCACGCGGAATGGCTACGGTCGATCGATCGACAAATCTACATGGACGGACGGCCGCATCCGTCGCCGAATGCGCCGCACACCTGGGCCGGGTATTCGACCGGGCGATGGGATGGCGACGTGCTGACGATCAGGACCACGCACCTGAAGGAAGGGTACGTGCGGCGAAACGGGCTGCCGCGCAGCGATCGGGCGACGCTGACCGAGCATTGGATGCTGCACGGCGACATCCTCACGGTCGCCGCCATCACCACGGATCCGGTCTACCTCACCGAACCGTTCATCAGAACGACGGATTACGAGCTGGACTTGCATCAGTGGGTGCCTCCGTACCCGTGTCACGTCGTGGAAGAAGTGGATCGGCCGGCGGGCCGCATCCCGCACACCTTGCCGGGCATCAACACGGCGACGACCGATTTCGCAAACCGGTGCGGGCTTCCCGTCGAGGCCACGCGTGGGGGCGCCGAAACGATGTATCCCGACTTCCGCCTGAAGATTGGCGACATCACGTCGAAATGCATCGCAGCGCAGCGATGAGGGCACGAGATCTGGTCCTTCGTCCTTGGTTCTTGGTGCTTCGTCCGTCCTGCGTACTTGGTCCGTCCGACGTCCTTGGTCCGTCCGACGTCCTTGGTCCGTCCGACGTCCTTCGTCCTAGGTCCGTTGCTGCACGCGGCGGAAGCCGCACGGTACGGCCTCTATTCGTAATCGTTGCGGCGATTCTCGCCGCTGTGCCGCTCACGGCCCAGCGCGGCCAACGCGGTCAGGCGCCGGCCGTGGCGCCGCGCGCAGCGGCGCCCGTCGACCTCACCGGCTACTGGGTGTCCGTCGTGACCGAGGACTGGCGCTGGCGAATGGTGACGCCGGCGAAGGGCGACTACGACAGCGTGCCGCTCAACGCAAACGGCCGTCGCGTCGCCGATACGTGGGACCCGAAGAGCGACGAGGCGGCAGGCGAGCAGTGCCGCTCGTACGGCGCAGGCGGTGTCATGCGCGTGCCGGGACGTATCCACATCACGTGGGACGGCGAGACGACGCTGCGTGTCGAGACCGAAGCCGGCACGCAAACCCGCCTCTTCAGATTCGCGCCTTCGCCAGCGCCCAGACCAGGGCCGATGCCCTCGGCTTCCGTGGAGCCGCAGCCTTCGTCTTCGCCGGGCCAGCCGCCTTCGCCTACGGTTTCCGCAGGCCTCGCGGGAGAAGCGGCGTGGCAGGGCCAGTCGGTCGCGCAGTGGGAGCTTGGTGGCGGCGGCGGCATGTTCGGCGGTGGGCGAGGGCGGCCGAGCGGGACGCTCAAAGTCGTCACCACGCATCTGCGACCCGGCTATCTGAGGAGAAATGGCGTCGCGTACAGTGCGACCGCTGTGGTCACCGAGTACTACAACGCGCTGCCACGCGAAGAAAATGGCGACATCTGGCTGGTCGTCACGACGGTGGTGACGGATCCCACGTACCTGACCGGCCGATTCATGACCAGCTCGCATTTCAAGAAGCTCGCGGACGGGAGTGCCTGGCATCCCACGCCCTGTCGCAGCTCCTGACGTGAATCGATTCTGACGGCCGCTTCAGAATCTCTTCAGGTGCCGGCCCGCGACACGTCGGGTACGATTCGCGTGCCGAGTGCCGCCATGCGGGTCCTCATCGTCGAAGACGAGCTCAAGGTCGCGAACGCGCTCCGCGAGGGCCTCGAGGGCGAGGGGTACAGCGCCATTGTCGAGCACACCGGCGAGGGCGCGTTCTATCGGCTGACGACCGAGACGTTCGACGTGATTCTGCTGGACCTGATGCTGCCCGGGCGCGACGGGCTGCAGATTCTGCGCACGCTGCGCGAGCGCGGCGTCGAGACACCGGTCCTCGTGCTGACGGCGCGCGACACGCTCGAGGATCGCATCGTGGGGCTCGACAGCGGCGCCGATGACTACCTCGTGAAGCCGTTCGCCTTTGCGGAGGTGCTCGCGCGGCTCCGGGCGCTGTTGCGCCGTGGCCGTGCCGCCGAGACGACGCGATTCGGCGTGGGCGATCTGGAGATGGATCTGGTGGCGCGGAGAGTCGTGCGCGCGGGACGCACGATCGAGCTAACGGGCCGCGAGTTCGAGCTGCTGCAGTATCTGCTGCGGCACGAGCGGCAGGTGGTATCGCGCGAGGCGTTGGCGCGCGATGTCTGGAAGGAATCGGCGCGAAGCGCGATGCTCGACAACGTGGTCGACGTTCACATCGCTCGGCTTCGCCGGAAGATCGATGCGGATTACGGAGTCAAACTGATTCATACGATTCGCGGCGTTGGATTCGTGCTCCGCGAAGGCGAGCCATGACGCAGCGCGGCATTCGACTGACACTGACCATGTGGTACGTCGGCGCGATGGTGGTCGTGCTCGTGCTGTATGCCGCATGTCTGCTGACGTTCGTCAATCAGGGTGCGTCGCGCTCGCTCGACAACCGGCTGCGCGGCGACTTCCGTTGGGCGACGGAAATGGCGGAACAGCGGCCGGACGGCACGTTGTCGTGGTTCGAGGGCAGTGCCGGCGAGGACGAGGATCTTCCGTGGCTGCAGGTGTGGAGCCCGGAAGGCGAGCGCCTGTTTCGCACCGCCGTGGCGGAGCGTCAGACGATTCCCGGCACCGACCGTCTTGCTGCGGAGGCCGACAATCGCATCGTTGTCGTGCCAACCGCAACCGTGCCGTTCCGCGTGCTGAGCGGCCATTCGAAAGTCGGCGGCAAGCCCGTGGTCATCCAGGTGGCGCGTTCGGAAGCCGGTATGCGCCGCACCATGCGCGACCTGCTCATCACGCTCATTCTGAGCCTGCCGCTGGCGGTGGCGGCGGCCGGTGTCGGCGGCTACTCGCTCGCCAGGCGCGCGCTGGCTCCCGTGGATCGCCTGGCGGAGCGCGCTCGCTCGATCACCGCCGATCGATTGAGCGAGCGGCTGCCGGTCCACAATCCGGACGACGAGCTTGGCCGGCTGGCATCGGTGTTCAACGACATGCTCGGCCGCCTGGAATCGTCGTTCGAGCAGATGCGCCGGTTCACCGCCGACGTGTCGCACGAGCTGCGAACGCCGCTGACCGCGATCCGCAGCGTCGGCGAAGTCGCGCTCCGCGATCGCCACGACGAGGCGGCATATCGCGCGACGATTGGGAGCATGCTCGAGGACGTCGATCGTCTCGCGCTCCTCGTGGACAGACTGCTGACGTTGTCTCGCGCCGAAACGGGCCTGGTCAAGCTGTCCGTGGACACCGTCGATCTCCGCGGGCTGGCCGAAGATGTGGTGGCGCACCTGGGCGTGCTGGCGGAGGAGAAGCGTCAATCGTTGACCATCGAGGGTGTCGGTCCCGGACGTTGCGCGGGCGATCGCGTGGTGCTGCGGCAGGCCCTGATCAACCTGGTCGACAACGCGATCAAGTACACGCCGGCCGGCGGCGACATCCGCGTCCGGATCGGCGATTCGCCAGGTGGTGCGACCGTGGACGTGATCGACACCGGTCCAGGCGTCGCCGCCGACGCGGCGACGCGTATCTTCAATCGCTTCGATCGCGGCAATCGGTCGCGGTCGGAGGAAAGCGGCGGCGCCGGCCTCGGCCTGGCGATTGCGAAATGGGCCATCGAGGTCAGCGGAGGTCGGCTCAGTCTCGAAACGCCGGCAGGTGGTGGCTCCACCTTTCGAATCGTGCTTCCCGCAGCCGGGGATCGATGATGTCTTCTTGTCCGTGGCGTCCGGCTTTCGCGCGATTTGCAGATCGTCGGCGCGCATTAGCCGGACCTCTTGCGGCAAGTGTCGCGCTGTCGTGTCTGGTGGGGTGTTCGCGGCAGCCGGCCTACGAAGAAATCGCGACCACCGAACAGATCATGGAGACGACGATCGAGCCGGTGTCGGAAAAGGTGTTCGATGCCGCAGTGTGGGAGAACGGCGTGCAGGTGGGCGGGCCGAAGACTACAAACGACTGGAAGCTCGTCGAGGCCAACGCGCTGATGCTCGCCGAAACGTCGAACCTGCTGCTCATCGGGTCGCGAGCGAAGGATCGGGGTGGATGGGTGACGCGCACCGAAGCCATGAGGGACGCGGCGAAGGAGGCCGCGAGCGCGGCTCACGCCAGGAACACTGAAGCCATCTTCAACGCGGGCACGAAGATCTATCAAGCCTGCACCGGGTGCCATCTACAGTACATCCCGAATCTGAACGCGCCGCCGCAGCCGGCGAAATGAGTGTCAGCCGACACGAAGGCAACGAAGATGCGACACACACTGATGTTGACGGCGATCGCACTCTGTCTGGAGCCGGTATCACCGCGCGCGACAGGCTCGAGCCCGCTGGAAGCCGACACCGAGACGTGCCAGAGGCTGGCGCAGGTGAAGCTGCCAGAGGCCGCCATCACGGCCGCTCACATCGTGGCGGCTGGAGAGTTCGTGCCGCCGGCGATTTCTCGCGGCGCCCGCGCCGGCGCTGAGCCTGGCGGCGGCGCCGCGCGCGGCGGACGCGGTCCCGGAGCTGGACGCGGCACGCAGAATCCATTCACCACGCTGCCGTCGTTTTGCCGCGTGACGGCGACGCTCACTCCAACGAGCGACTCGGATATCAAGGTCGAAGTCTGGCTGCCGGCCGCCGGGTGGAACGGCAAGTTCCAGGCGGTCGGCAACGGCGGCTGGGCCGGCACGATCAGTTATCCGGCGATGGCCGAGGCGCTGCGCCGCGGCTACGCGACCACGTCGACCGACACCGGACACACCGGGGCAACCGGCGCGTTTGCGCTCGGCCATCCCGAGAAGTTCGTCGACTTCGCCTATCGCTCGGAACACGAGATGACGGTGAAGGCGAAGGCGATTGTCGCTGCCTTCTACGGCAGCGGGCCGAAGTACTCCTACTGGAACGGCTGTTCGACCGGAGGGCGGCAGGGACTCTCGGAAGCGCAGCGCTTTCCGGAAGATTTCGACGGCATCATTGCCGGCGCGTCCGCGAATCCGCGAACGTTTCTCAACTCGTGGCAGATTTCGATCGCGCAGGCGAGCCTGAAAGATGCCGCCAGCTTCATCCCGCCGTCGACGTATCCGATGATCCATCAGGCCGTGCTCGCCGCATGCGACGCGATCGACGGCGTGAAGGACGGCCTGATCAACGACCCGCCAAAATGCCGGTTCGATCCGAAAACAATGCAATGCGCCGGCGACGCTGCGCCGTCGTGCCTGACTGCGGCGCAGGTCGACGCCGCGCGCACGATCATGAGCCCGGTGAAAAACAAGAACGGGACGGAGATCTTTCCGGGGTTGGAGCCCGGCACCGAGCTCGCGTGGGCCGGCCTCGTCGGCGGCACTGAACCTGTGGCCACCGCGCTCGATCAGTTCAGGTACATCGTCTTCAAGGATCCGAACTGGGACTGGCGGACTTTCGATCTCGAACGCGATCTCGCGCTGGCGAATGCCGTCGACAACAACACCATCAACGCGATCAACCCGGATCTCGCGAAGTTCTCGGGCCGCGGCGGCAAGCTGCTGATGTATCACGGCTGGAGCGACGGCAGCGTCGCGCCGCGCGCGAGCGTCAACTACTACAGCAACGTCGTGAAGACCATGGGTGGCGCGTCGAAGACATCGGCCTGGGTTCGGCTGTTCATGGTGCCTGGCATGGGCCACTGCGGCGGCGGCGAAGGGCCCAACACGTTCGACATGGTCGGAGCGCTCGAGCAGTGGGTCGAGCAGGGCAAGGCGCCCGAGCAGATCGTGGCGTCGCGCGTGGCCAATGGAACGGTGGAACGAACGAGGCCGCTCTGTCCATATCCGCAGCTGGCGACCTACAAGGGGAGCGGCAGCATAGACGAGGCGGCGAATTTCGTGTGCAGAGTGCCGTAAACCACGAAGGACACAATGGACACAAAGGAAAAATCCTACGGGCTCAACCTTCGTGTCCTTGGTGTCCTTTGTGGTAAATCGCCGCAGCTGTCGCTCGGGCGAGCTCCTAGATGATGTCGTTTCTGCTCCGGCTCGAAAACACGGCCTTCGCCGCCTGGGTGCGGGAGTCACCGTCGCTCTGGGCGTATCCGACGATCCTGTTCATGCACACGGTCGGTCTGGGGTTCGTGGTGGGCCTCAGCGCGGCGATCGATCTGCGCATTCTCGGCTTTGCGCCCCGGCTGCCGCTGGCGCCGATGGAGAAGTTCTATCGCGTGATCTGGGGTGCCTTCTGGATCAACGCCGTGTCGGGCACGGCGCTGCTCATCGCCGACGCGACGACGAAGATGACGAACCCGGTGTTCTATATCAAGCTCGGGTTCATCTTCCTCGCGGTCGTGAACATGGTGCTCATCAGACGCCGCGTCTTCGGGAACCCGGCACTCGATCTGAATCCAATCAGCGGCGGCGCCAGGCTGCTGGCGGTGACGTCGCTCGTCTTCTGGGCCGGCGCGATCACGGCGGGCCGGTTGATGGCGTACTTTGGTCCGGTATCGGGCGCGCCTGGGCTGCAGAACAGGATTCCGTGATTCAGGCATTCTCGACGTGGCTGCACGGCACCAGATTGTCGTGGGCGGTTGCCGGCGGCGTCCCGTGGATCTGGCCGCTGTGTGAAACGCTTCATTTCATGGGCCTCGCGCTGCTGATGGGCATCGTCGGCGTGCTCGATCTGCGCATGCTCGGAATGGCCAAGGAGCTGCCACTCGGGCCGTTGCAGCGGCTGATGCCGTGGGCCATTCTCGGGTTCGTCATCAACCTGATCACCGGCTTCCTGTTTTTCACGGGCGATCCGGCGCAGTACATTCACAACGTCGCGTTCGCGATGAAGCTGCTGTTCATCGGCCTCGCCGGCGTAAACGTGATTCTGTTCTACGTGACCGGTCTGTATCGTCGCGTGGACGGCGTGGGCGCGGGGCACGACGTGCCCGCCGCGGCCAAGGTGGTCGCAGCGGCGTCGCTGTTTCTGTGGATCGGCGTGATGTATTGGGGGCGGATGTTGCCGTTCATCGGCAACGCCTTCTGATCTATTGAAAGTCTCCGGACCACTTCCAGCCGTCTGACGGCCGCAGGATGCTGCGCATGCGCAGCCGGTGATCCTCCACGGTGCGGCCCGGGTTGCCGGTGATGACCACGTGGTCGCCGGGCTTGAGCGTCTTGCTCGAGACGCCATTGAGCTGACCGGCGGCGGCCCATTCGATGGCCCATCGCTGCGCCTGTCCCTTGTCGTCGGGCGCCATCACGTGCACGAAAGAGTGGGGATTGCGAAACATGAAGTTCGTGATCTCCCCTTCGATCTTGATCGTCTTGTCGGTGATGTAGGTCGCGGCGAAGGAGTGGTGCGCGGATGCGGTTGCGCCGGATGCCAGCACGCCGCCGAGCACTACGCCGAGCAGTCTGCGTTTCACGTGGGATCCTCCTCGAGCTTTGAGAGAATAGTAGCCGAGCGGCCGCGGGCGCTGCACCTGAAAACTTTCTGAAGTTCCTGTCAGAATAGCCGACCTCTTGCCGGTCTTGTGCATTCGTCGTCTGGCGCCGTTTCTGGCGCTCCTCGCCTGCGTCCCTGCTCCGTCCCTGCTGCGTCCTTCCTCCGTCCTTCCTCCGTCCCCGCTCCGTCCGCAGTCCGTCCCCGGATCGCAGACCTCAGCACGCGTGAACGCGACGCAGATCTTCGATACGGCGTGCAGCTCCTGCCATGACGGCGGCGATCCGCGTGCGCCCACTCGCGAGGCGCTCGCCGGGCGCTCGCCGCAGGCGATCCTGGACGCGCTGACGTCGGGATCGATGCGCTATCAGGGACTCGCGCTGAGCGGCTCAGAACGGCGTGCCGTCGCCGAATACCTCACCGGTCGATCGATTCGTGGAACAGTTGCCGGCGCCACCATCGGCCGGTGCGTCCGGCCGCCGCCGATGACGGATCCGTCGGCGGCGCCGCAGTGGAACGGGTGGGGACCCGACGTCGCCAACACGCATGTTCAACCGGCGGCGCAGGCGAAACTCACGCCGGCGCAGGTTCCGCGCCTTCGCCTGAAATGGGCATTTGGTTTCCCTGATACGACATCCGTATGGGCGCAGCCGACCGTCGCTGGTGGACGGCTGTTCGTGGGCAGCCAGAACGGCACGGTCTATTCGCTCGACGCGGCCAGCGGCTGCATCGTGTGGACGTTCGCCGCGCACAGCGGGGTACGCTCGTCGATATCGGTTGGACCGTTGACGCCGTCTCCGTCCCCGCCGCGTTCCCGCTCCCTCCCCAGTCGGAGGAGGGACGGAGGAGGGCCGGAGCAGGGACGCAGGCGAGACGGAGTCCGGACGTACGTGGCGTACTTCGCGGATCAACAAGGCTATGTGTACGCCGTCGACGCCAGGACCGGACGGCCGATCTGGGAGCGCAAGGTCGACGAGCATCCGCTCGTCCGCCTGACGGGATCTCCGACGTTGTACGGCGGTCGACTCTACGTGCCGACCTCATCCTACGAAGAAGGCGGCAAGCCGCCTGGCTATCGCTGCTGCACGTTCCGCGGCAGCATCGTCGCGCTCGATGCGGTGACGGGCGACGTCGTGTGGAAGGCCTACACGATTCGCGATGCGCCGACGCTCCTGCGCGTTTACGCGGATGGCGTCGAAGCGTGGGGGCCATCCGGCGGCGCGATCTGGTCCGCGCCGACGATCGATGTCAAACGCGGCGCGCTGTATGTTGGCGTTGGAAACACCTACAGCGGACCGCCGCAGCCGACGACGGATGCGATCGTGGCGTTCGATCTGAAGACCGGAGCCATGCGGTGGGCGCATCAGTTGACGCCGAACGATGTGTTCGGCTGCTCCCCCGGCGAGATCAACTGCATCGAGCGCCCGGGACCGGACTTCGATGTCGGTGCGGCGCCCGCGCTCGCGACGCTGTCGGATGGACGCCAATTGATCGTGGCCGGCCAGAAATCGGGCGTGGCCTACGCGCTCGATCCCGACAGAAAAGGCGCTCAGGTGTGGCGCTACCGCGCCGGGGGCGGCAGCGGCCTCGGCGGCATTCAGTGGGGTGTTGCGGCCGACGGCGATCACGCGTATTTTCCAGTGGCTGAGATCTACGCGCCGGAGCCAGGCGGATTACACGCGGTCGATCTTGCAACGGGACAGCGCGCGTGGCTGGCGGCCCCGGCAGCACCTGCGTGCGGCAAGCCGAGCCGCGCGTGCAGCAGCGCCCAATTCGCCGCCATCACCGTGATTCCGGGGACTGTTTTTTCGCCGTCGAACGACGGCACCGTCCGCGCGTACTCGACCCAAGACGGCTCAGTCGTGTGGTCTTTCAATAGCAATCGCGAGTTCAAGACCGTGAACGGCGTCAAAGCGAAAGGCGGGTCGATGAATGGGCCGGCGCCGACCGTGGCGGGGGGCATGGTGTACGTGAGCTCGGGGTACGGCGCGTTCGGTTTGCGGCCGGGGAATGTATTGCTGGCCTTCGGCGTGGAGTGAATGAGTACGCGGGCCTGACGATTCGAATCTTGGCGGCTCCATGGTTCAGTACTCGGCGAACGCGTCGTCTGGGAAACAGTAGAGCCAGCGTTCACCCGCTTCCGCCGACGCAACGACCGGATGACTCGTGGCGCGCGCGTGCTTGCTCGCGTGACGGTTCGGCGACGAGTCGCAGCACAGCGTGGCGCCGCAGCTCTGGCACGTGCGCAGGTGCACCCACTGCGCATGAATCTTCACGCACTCGTCGCACTCCCTGCGCTGCGCATGCTTCACCTGCTCGATTGCGTCGATGTGGGAGCAGTGGCCCGCCATTCCGGTCAGCGTATCATGACGTGATGAGCGACGAACTCTTTCCAGCGCTGCCGTACGACGCGTGGAAGGACACCTACGCCACTCTTCACATGTGGACGCAGGTCGTCGGGAAAGTGGCGGTCGCGCAGGCGCCGCCGCTCAACCATTGCTGGGGAATCGCGCTGCGAATCACCTCACGCGGGCTCACGACGCCGCTGCTGCCGTACGGCAGCCGCGCGTTCACGATCGACGTCGACTTCATCGATCACCAGTTGACGATTCAAGCCTCCGACGGAGCGGTTCGCGCGCTGCCGCTCAGACCCCAATCGGTCGCCGACTTCTATCACGCGGTCATGGATGCCTTGCGGGAGTTGAAGCTGCCGGTGAAGACCTGGCCGATGCCGGTGGAGATTCCGTCCCCAATCCGGTTCGACGAAGACACCATCCACTCCTCGTACGATCGCGAGTACGCCAACCGTGTGTGGCGCATCCTCGTGCAGACGGAACGCGTGTTCAACGCGGCTCGCGGCCGGTTCGTGGGGAAATGCAGCCCGGTGCATTTCTTCTGGGGCAGCTTCGATCTGGCCGTGACGCGATTCTCCGGCCGGGTGGCGCCGCCGCGTGAGGGCCCCGCGTTCATGCGCGACGCGTACTCCCACGAAGTGATCAGTCACGGCTTCTGGCCCGGCGGTGGACCCGTGCTGGAGCCGGTCTTCTATGCGTACGCCGTGCCCGAGCCGCCGGGGTTCAAGGAAGCGCGGCTGCAGCCGGCCGCCGCGTTCTACCACCGCGAGCTCGGAGAGTTCGTGCTTCCGTACGAAGCTGTCCGCCTCAGCGCCGAACCGGCCGCCACGATTCGTCTGTTCGTCGAGAGCACGTACGAGCGTGCGGCCACGCTCGCTGGTTGGGATCGCGCCGCGCTGGAGCGCGCGGCGCCGGATACCGATCATCGTCACACGGCGGCGGAAGAGCTCGCCATTCGGGAACGCGCGCTTGACGAGACGATCGCTGAAACGTTTCCCGCGAGCGACCCTGCCTCGTCGATCCCGAACCCGGACGAACACGATGCGGTCTGCAGAGACAACTAGTCCCGGGTCCCTCGTTCGTTCTTGGTCCGTCCTTGGTTCTTGGTCCGTCCTTGGTTCTTGGTCCGTTTTCAAAAGCGCAGCGTGGAGCGCACCCAGGACCGGGGACTCAGGACGGACCAAGAACCAAGCCCAAAGGACCAAGGACCGATCAGGACTCCTGACCCTTCACATCGGCTCGTCCGCGCTTGGCCCGTAGATTTGCGGCACGGTCGAGCCCATCGGACGCAAGTACGTCGAAATCTGTCCGCGATGGTGGATGATGTCGAAGAGAAACCCCCACGCATTGTCGTAGCCGGGCTCGTTCATGATCTGCTGGCCCCCAAAGGTGAACGGCACGCGCTTTTCCCAGCGAGCTGCGTCGATGGCCTGGAACCTCGCCGCAAGATTGGCGTGGAGACGATCGTAGGTGTCGAGGACTTCCTTCATGCCGGCCGGCGCCGGAACCTCAGTCCACTCCAGCGTTCCTTTCTCGAGACCGTCGATGAGCACGGTTTCCTCGCGCACGATGAGCCACGCGATCTCGCGCGCGGTCCTCGACTTCGGATCCGGCCGATAATCGGAACCTTCCGGGATTCGCGAGATCACCTTCCGGGTCGCAGGGGCTTCTTTCTCCCAGAACTTCAGGAACAGCGCTCTTTCGTCCATCGGTGCCTCCATACAATTTGTCGACGCGCCGAAGGACGATAGGCGAAGATAAGACGAACGTCAAGGCCTCGAGAGAAGCGGGTGCACATATCCGGCAGGCAGCACGTGATCGACGTCGGACCGGACCGACAGATACTCGACGTGATCCGGAATGTCGCCGAACCCGTGGTAGACGCCGGGCGGGATGATCACGACGTCGCCGGGTCCGACCTTTCGACTCTGCGCCGCGTGTACGAACGTGGCGCTGCTGCTCGGCCCCACGAGCACCTTGACGGTGTCCGAATCGTCGGCGACCGGTTTCACGTCTTTCACCGTCCCGCCCGTGAGCAGCGTCCCCGATCCCGAGACGATGTAATACACCTCGGACACGTTCGCGTGGCTGAGCGCCCCGGGGGTTGCACCCGGTGGCGTCTTGCCTCGACGCAGGATGCCGACTCCGACGCTGTGTTTCCCCATGTCCACGACGTGCAGCTGGCGATCGATGCCGCCGTTCGGAGCGCTGATCACTCGCTGAATGTCCGCCGCAGAGATGTCGATCGCGCGAGCTGCGGGTCGCGTCGACTGCGACATGACGACCACCTGTCCGAGCGCGAGCAGCGCCGCGATGCTCCCGACGCCGACATATCCCGCCTTCGCGACCGACAAAGATCGAATCGACATGGTTCCTCCTTGAGGCCATGCTGCATGGTGACGTCCGGCTGGCGCGAGAGTCGCGCACGCTCGCCGTCAGGTGGCCGTGGCCGTGCGCGCCGGCAAGTCAGCGCAGACGCAGCAGCCGTTCGGGAAACTCGACGCGAGCTGCAACGCGTGTCACGATCTGCATCCCGAGAAGCGCTGAGGTTTCTGGACCTGAGCTGAGCGTCCGCGCAGTGTTCACGAAATGCCGGGCGCGAGTTACGGCAGACCTGCGGACGAACGTCGCTTGGCTCCAAGCACATCGACGACACGATCGATGTCTTCGTGCGTGTTGAACACCGAGACGGACAGCCGCATGCGATTCTCGTTGGCGATGATCGTGGCGGCGACCTTACCGGCCTGCAGCGCTTTCGCGGTGGCGGCCGCGTCCTTGACCTCGAACGCGACGATCGGCGTCTCGGTGGCGCGCGGGGTGAGCGGTTTGTAACCGAGCGGCGGCAGCTCGGTCTGCAGGCGTTCGGTCAGTTGACGCGCGTGCGCGCGGATCTTGTCGAGGCCGAGCTGCTGGACGTAGTTGATTCCTTCCGAGACGCACGCGGCGAGCAGCACCCCGATGCCGCCGGTCTCGTATTTCGCTGCGCCGGGGAGCGGCTCCCACGTCAGTTCCGCGCGGTTGAAGTTCGCCACCTGTCGATGCCCATACCTCGTCGTCGGCAGCACGGTGCCCTGCAGCTCGTCGCGAACGTACAGGAAGCCGATTCCGCGTTCGCCCATCAGCCACTTGTAGGTGCCGGCCGAGGCGAAGTCGATGCCCAGCCCGCGCATGTCCACCGGCACGGCACCGACTGCCTGGATGATGTCGGCGAATACGTACGCACCCCGGGCGTGCGCGAGCGCGCTCACAGATTTTGCGTCGTGCATGAAGCCGTTCACGTTCGACACCAGCGCCAGCGACACCAGCCGTGTGTTCCTGTCAATCGCGCGGTCCATGTCGTTCACGTCGATGGCCCAGTCACGATGCTTCACGATGCGCAGCTCGACGCCTTTCTTCTCGAGCTCTTTGTACATGTACAGCGAGGTCGTGAAGTGCAGCTCGTCGATCACGATGTTGCCGCCGCGCCTCGGCAAATCCATGCCCATGACGACGATGTTCTCGCCGTCGGAGGTGTTGGCCGTGTAGGCGATCTCGTTGGGTGTGGCGCCAATCAGCTGGCCGTAGCGCTTCTTGAGGTCCTGTTGCCGGTCGGCGCCAAAGTCCACGCGGCCAACGCCGGCGCCGTGGAGGCGGTACGCCAGGCCCTGCTCGATGGCGCGCGCGGCGAAGGTGCCAAGCGGGTGCATCGCGGCGGAGTTCACGTAGGTCTCGAGCGCGACCGACGGGAAGTCGGCGCGTACGGCAGCGGGGAAAACAGCGCCAGGCCGGGTGGTCTGGGCGAATGCAAACGCCGAGCGTGCTGAAACGGCGAGCGCGCCAGCGCCGGCCAGGAACTCGCGGCGACCGAGGGTCATGTTGCCTCCTGTGACGTGTTCTGGACGCGCGGGTTTAGAGCCTGCGCGGAGCCTACGCTGCTGTCGCCGAGGCTGTCAAACGCCGGACGGATTTCACCGTCACGCGCGACGATCGGGTTTATCCGAAGTGGCGCCTGGCGAAGGCGCGACCAGATCCGGATTTCAGGTACTTCTCGAACCGGATCGCGTGTTCCTCATTGGAGAATTCCATTGAGACTAGCGTTCGCCATGGCCGATGCTTGGCCGTGTGACGGCACAAACCAGCGTTGTGCCACGCAAGTCTTCGCTCGACGTTTGACGTGAGGCCAGTGTAGTGCCGTTCGGGATTCGCGAGACTGTCGAGGACGTAAACCCAGCGCGTCTCATTCGCCATGCGGCAAATCTAGCGTGTCATGACGGGACAGATAGGACGAGAGAGAAGTATTGCACGCAGTGTGAAGTCCGCCTTCGCGGCTTCGCCGCTACGGCGCGACAGACTTCGCATGACTCTGGCTTGCCAAGACGAAGCTCGCGCGTGAAGAGACGCGAGCGAAGTCTGGAGGCGGGGGGATTCGCACCCCCGTCCGAAGGCGTAAAACCGAAGGCGTGCTACGTTGCGTAGCCGCTCCTGAATGTTCGCCCCTGGCGTGAAGGAGCGACCGAAACCGCCAGGGACTAGCCCCGAATCATCTCATCGCCGCCGTCCGGGGCCACCGGCGAGCGACCAGCCTACTGAATGACGTTCGGTCCCCAACCCGTAGGTTGGCTGGGGCGAACGCTCACAGGTTATTAAGCTGCGAGAGCGAGCTGCGTATTCGCAGTTGTGGTTTTCCACCGGATTTACGAGTCAGTGGAGCTCGGCAACGCATCCTTCGACCATCAACCCCCGTCGAAACTAGTCGCCCCCGTAGAGAGCCCGCGACGTTGACGTTCGTGGAATTCCATTGTACGCGGCAGTCGCAGAGGCGTCAAACCCTTCTGTACCTGCAAGTTGCCGACAATTCTGGCGCGACTTGCCGTATAATTGCCTGCACCCCAAGCCTTGCGCAGCGGATCGTCCCGGGACCATGACGCATGACGTTTGACGAACAGCTCCGGCGAGCGGTCCATACGCTTGCCGACCGGCTTCGCGCCGATATCACCCAGCAGGTGGAAGCCATCGCCGACGAGCTCTCGCGCTCCGCGCAGGCCGACCGCGACCAGGCCGCTGCCGACGCGCGTGCCGAAGTCGAACGCGCCGTCGCCGCCCGGATCGCCTCGTCGGTTGCCGACGCCGAGGCGCGTGCCTACGCCTACGGAAAAGAAGAAGGACGCCAGGAAGGCGAGACACACGACGGATCCAACAAGGAGCCGGATGTGGCGGCGAGCGAGCGGCTCGTCGAGGCCATGCGATCGATCGATCATGCGCGATCGCTGAGTGAGGTCCTCGATACGCTGGTCAGCTGCGCCGGCCGCGAGGTGGCACGCGTCGCCGTCCTGCTCGTCCGCGATCAACAGCTTCGGAGTTGGCGGCTGGTCGGGTTCGACGCGGATCTGATCTCCGGCAAGCCGCTCGAGCTTTCGCTGGACGACTCCGGCATCATCGGCGCTGCGGTGCGCGGCAACGCGGTGGTGTCGGCAGATAGCGCGGAAAGCACCGGCGCCCCATCATTCGCGCGGCTTCCAAACGGACAGGAGTGCCTCGCCGTGCCGATTGCGATGGCCGGTCAGGTCGTTGCCGTGCTCTATGCCGATCAAGGCTCGAGCCGTTCGTCGATCACCTGGCCCGACACCGTCGAAGTGTTGACGCGCCACGCGTCGCGCTGTCTCGAGGCATTGACGGCCTTCGCGGCCGCCCACGCGCTGCTGGAACGACCGGACGCCGGCGCCGTTCCGGCGTTGGCCCATGCGGACGCGGCGGTCGAGGAGGACGCGGCGGCCCGCCGCTATGCGCGGCTGCTGGTGTCCGAGATCAAGCTCTATCACGAAACCGCGGTCATGGCCGGCCGGCGCGAACGTGACCTCGTCGCGCGCCTCGGCGGCGAGATCGCGCGGGCGCGTGTGCTGTACGAACAGCGCGTGCCGGCGCACGTCCTCCGGAGAGCCGACTACTTTCACGACGAGCTCGTGCGCACGCTCGCGAATGGCGACACCGCGTTGTTGGAGATGAAAGCGTAGAGCGATGACGAACACACGGACCTTCACAATGGCGCTGATCATGGCGCTCGCGGTATTGCCAGTCTCGGCGCCGCGCGCGCAGCAGGCGTCGCCGGGCGCCGCGGTCGAACCCGCCCTGAAGCCGACGAACCACCCGCGCGTGCCGGCCGACCTGTCACTCCTCTGGCTCGCCCCGGATCCGCGGGCGCCACGTACGGCCGCGATGAACGAGCTTGCATCGGCGGTCCGGCTCGAAGTGGATTCGGATTTTGCACGGGCGTTGCCCATCCTGTCTCAACCCGCGCTCCAGCAGGGAACGCTCGGACACTACGCGTTGTACTACCAGGGTCTCGCCGAGCTGCGCCTGGGCCGCGCCGCCGAGGCGCGCCGCACGTTTCAGGCGTTGCGCGCGAAACAACCGGTGGGTTACGTCGCAGAAGGCGCCGCGCTTCGCGAGGCCGAATGCGACGAGTCGCTGGGCGACAACGCGGCAGCGGTCGACATCTACGAACGGCTCTCCAAAACCAAGACGACGACGCCCGACGATGTGCTGCTGCGGCTTGGAAGAAGCGCGAAATCGGCCGGGAAGATCGACACAGCCACCGAGGCGTTCTCGCGCCTCGTGTACGAATTCCCGTTCAGCGACCTCGGAGCGGTCGCGAGCGCGGAGCTCGAAACGCTGCCGATCGGCCCGATTGCGCCCGGCACCAATCGTTACAAGCTGGAGCTCGGACGGGCGGAGCGCTTGTTTGGCGCCAAACGCTACGCGCCCGCCCGGGCGGCGTTCGAGGGATTGCGCGACGCGGCGCGGGGCGACGATCGCGAGCTCGTGACGTTGCGGCTCGCGGAGTGCGACTATTTCCAGAAGCGGGCGCGCGCCGCGCGCGACGCCGTGAAACCGTATGTCGACAAGGCCTCGCGCCAGGGCGAAGCGCTGTTTTTCTATGCCGTCGCCGTCCGTGAGCTCGGCGATCACGAGGAGTACCTCCGCACCGTGCGCCGCCTGGTTCAGGAGTTTCCCGATCAGAGCTGGGCGGAAGAAGGCCTGAACAATCTCGCCACGCACTACATCCTGCAGGACGACGACGAGCAGGCGGACGCGACGTTCCGAGAGATGTACGAGAAGTTCCCGATGGGCCATTACGCAGAGCGCGCGGCGTGGAAGATCGGCTGGTTCGCGTACCGGAACGGCCGCTACGCCGACACCGTGCGCGCATTCGAATCGGGTGCGGCGCACTTTCCGCGGTCGGATTACCGTCCAACCTGGCTCTACTGGTCCGGTCGCGCCCACGACGCGTTGAAAGAGCCGGCGGTCGCGCAGGCGCGGTACGCGCTGGTGGCCACCGATTATCTCAACACGTACTACGGTCGTCTCGCCGCGGCCCGGCTCGACAGCCGTCCGCCCCAGCGCCGGCTCGTCGTCGACCTCTCGACGAGCGGCCAGCCGGCCGCGCAGAGCGAGGAGCGGCTGCAGATGGAGCCGCTGCCGCCCAACGCGGCGACCGTGCGCGCGCTGCTCGCGCTGGAGCTGTACGACCAGGCGCTCGACGAGCTGCATTATGCGCAGAAGACCTGGAGCGATTCGCCGGCCATTCAGGCGACGGTCGCGTGGATTCTCCACAAGCGCGGCGATCTGCGTGCCGCCATCAACGCGATGAAGCGCGCGTATCCGCAGTACATGGCGGCGGGCGGGGAACGGCTGCCGACCGAGGTCCTGAAGGTGTTGTTCCCGGTCAACTACTGGCCGCTCATTCGACGGTACTCCGCCGAGCGAAATCTCGATCCGTACATGGTGGCCGCGCTGATCCTCCAGGAGTCGAACTTCACCGCGGACATCCGCTCGAGCGCGAACGCGTACGGGCTGATGCAGCTCCTTCCGTCGACGGGTCGCCAGTACGCGAAATCGCTGCAGCTGACGAAGCGCTTCACGACGCGTCTGCTGACGACGCCCGAACCGAATATCAAAATGGGAACCGCGTATTTCGCGGATCTCGTCAGGCACTATGGAGGCGTCCATTACGCGCTCGCCACCTATAACGCCGGTCCGAGCCGCGTGTCACGCTGGATCTCGGAGCGTCCGAGTATCGAGCAGGACGAGTTCATCGACGACATTCCGTTCCCCGAAACACAGAATTATGTGAAGAGGATTCTCGGGACGGCCGAAGACTATCGCCGCTTGTACGGGCCGGGATCGTCCGCCGACGCCAACGACGCAACGCCGGCCGTGGCGCGGCAGGCGGCGCGTCCGCCCGCGGCGAAGGCGAGCGCGGCGCCCCGCGCCAAGAAGCCCGTGGCGAAAGCGCCCGCGAAGAAGAAGGCGAGCGGGCGCAAGGCGAAGAAGGCCGCCTAAAAGAGCCTCCACCACTGAGGACGCAGAGGACGCGAAGGATAAGTCTGTAGAGTTTTCATCGCTGCACGAAGGACACTAAGAAGCCATCTCATAAACCCCGTAACAGAATGAGGCGGCTGGCCAGTAGATAGCCTTGGTCGTGCAGTGCCTGAGCGAGAACTTCGAGGATGCTAGGCAGCGCGCCGAGGCGGACCCATTGCTGAAATCAGCCGCAGCGGCTCAGCATTGCACCAGCCGCCCTTGGGGCTGCGGTCTATTTCCGTTCGGCGAACACCTCAGCCACTTTTAACGCGAGAGCGGCCGTGTTGGCGTGCGCGACGTTCGACGCCACGGCCACGACGATCCCGTTGTCGCGGCGCGTCATCAGCGACATGACGCTTCCGCCTGCGAGCTCGCCGTTGATGCTGTCTGCTTTCGTCGCCAGGGCGAAGCGCACGAGATCGGACGGCGTGGAATAGAACGCCATCCCGTTCGCGCAACAGGCCAGGTCGCGCATGTACATCAGTCGTCGTCCACGGCCAGGATTGTCATCGGATCTCGGGACGTAGAACGTCGCGCGATCGCCCGGCAATGGCTGCGCAGGGGCGAGACCGATCGGCCTGAAGATGACGTGGCGGATGATCGTGAAGAGCGGGAAGTCCTCTTCCGGCTCGCCGATATGCTCGGGACTCCATTCTGCCGCCGAGTCAGCGCCGGTCTTGGTCAGCCCGAGCGGCGCGACGGCGGCGGTGACCGCAGACGCCGCCGTGCCGATGTTGAATCGAGTATCCGGTGTGACCGGCGTCTGAGTGACGACGTCCCTCCATCCGAACCCTTCGGCCCAGACGATGCCGCCGCCCGCGCCGACCGCGATCGAGACTCCTGGCAGGTTCTGCTCCACGATGGCCCCGCGCACCATCGGCCGCGCGCGATCGACCGCTGCCGCGCATTGTGGCGAGGGCGCCGACTCGCGGACCGACGGCACGTCCGGCGGTTGCGCGAAGAGAGGCGCTGCCACGGTGACCGCATGGGTGAGAACTGCCGCGAACGCGGCAATGAGAACGCCGACCGCCAGTGCGGTGCGCCCGGCCCAGGTCGGCAGCCGGTTCCGTGCGGTCCTCACGCCGAATAGGACCGCCGCAAGCATCAGCAGGAATCCGATGACTGCTGCGCCGGGCTTGTCGTCGGCGTTGGCGACGTAAATGCCCAGAGCGATGAGGGCGAATACCTTCACGGGGTTCGTCACAGAGGATGTCATGTGCTAACACTCCCAAAACCGGCGTGGACACGTGGAGACCGCTGCGTGGTATCTAGGCCGTGCGACCATACTCTATGATGAAAAGTTCTTTATGTATAGGAGAAATCGACGGGGTCGCTGAACGGCCGGAGAGCTCAACTGCTGCGAGCCGCTCGAATTCGAGCGTGCGGACATGGCCGCCCACGTTGCCATCCGTCGCACTCACCTCTTCTCGTACGGAGCCGCCGTCATCGCACAGAGTGACGCGTCATCCTGGCAGACTCATCAGTTTCGCCAGGGCGGGCCACCTGGGGCTGGATTGGAGGAGCGGCCGCAGGATCGCGACCACCGGTGGATATCGCTCTTCGATCGCGCGCTCGGCCCAATCGACCGACCCGATCGAAATTCCCCACACAACGCGTGAAACACCGCGAGCCCGGTTGGCGCTCCGTACGCGTCGCGGGGACCGAGCTGTGAAGCAGTGTCTCCGCGCCGCTCGTTGATCCGCTTCGAACCAGCAGCGCTGCAAGTTGTCCGATGACCACGTTCGCCCACGGCATCGCGGCGTGCGCCCGCGTTCGGTCAACGCGAGCGCTTCCTCGACTCGCCCTTGCTGTGCGCAAACCGCGCCGAGCGTACTCAAGGCCAGTGGAAAGTTCTCGTCGATTTCGAGGACCTTCCGCACCAAGGCCAGTGCTTCTTGCGAGGGGTTCGATTGGCGCGGGTCAGGCGGACGGCGAGGCGCACGCCCCGCCCGTCGCAAATCAGATGACGCTTGCTTCCGCGCTTGCAGCGCGGCGGCCATACTCGTTCACGCTACCTTGCCGACGAGGATCAGGCTGCGGAGGTTTTGTTACACGCCGTAAGGACACCAAGGTAAAATCCAGTCTTCCTTCGTGTCCCTTGTGTCCTTTGTGTTGAAAGAGATCAGGCATGAGCAAGCTGACGGGTTCAAAGAAGGCGACGCAATTCACCGAATCGGTCATCCGCGAGATGACGAGGCTCAACGAGATCCACGGCGGCGTCAACCTGTCCCAGGGGTTCCCGGACTTTCCGGCGCCGGCGGCGGTCAAGGACGCGGCGTGCGCGGCAATCACTGCGGACGTGAACCAGTACGCCGTCACGTGGGGCGCGCGTCCGCTGCGCGAGGCGGTCGCGCGCGAGTTTTCGCGGCGGTACGGCCTGCCCATCGTCGCCGACGAGCAGGTGACGGTCTGTTGCGGATCGACCGAGGCGATGATGTCCACCATGCTGGCGATCATCGATCCGGGCGACGAGGTGATCGTCTTCGAACCGTTCTACGAGAACTACGGTCCGGACGCCATCCTGTCGGGCGCGACGCCGCGCTACGTCACGCTGCACGAACCCGATCCCGCGGCTCGCGCCGGCTCGCTCAGGACAAGCTGGTGGTTCGATCCCGCCGAGCTCGCCGCGGCCTTCAACGACAAGACGAAGGCGATCATCCTGAACTCGCCGAACAATCCGACCGGGAAGGTGTTCACGCGTGAGGAGCTCGAGACCATCGCGGTGCTGTGCCGCAAGTGGGACGCCATCGCGATCTCAGACGAGATCTACGAGCACATCATCTACGACGGCCACCAGCACATTCCGATCGCGACGATCGAAGGCATGGCGGATCGAACGGTGACGATCAACGGGCTGTCGAAGACCTACAGCGTGACCGGCTGGCGCGTGGGCTGGACGATTTCGCCGCCCTCGTTGACGGGCGCGATCCGCAAGGTGCACGATTTCCTCACGGTCGGCGCCGCCGCGCCGCTGCAGGAGGCCGGCAGCGTGGCGCTCGGGCTTCCCGATGCGTACTACGCGACGCTCGCGGCCGGGTATCAACGCCGGCGCGACGTGCTGCTCGAGATTCTCGAACGGCATCACTTCACCTGCTACACGCCGCTCGGCGCGTACTACATCATGACCGACATCAGCTCGTTCGGCTTCAGCAACGATGTCGAGTTCGCGCGGTATTTGGTGAAGGAGATCGGCGTGGCCGCGGTGCCGGGGAGCAGCTTCTACAAGAGGTCCGATGCCGGCCGCACGAAGCTGCGGTTCTGTTTCTGCAAGCGGGACGAGACGCTTACCGAAGCGGACCGGAGGATGGAAAAGCTCATTCCGGTTGGCCTACAGCTTCATTGACGTTCGACGTTCGTGGTGCGACGTGCGTCGTTCGCGTTCGTCGTTCCCATGAACGCCGCACGGCGAGTGTCGAACGGCGAACGTCGCACGACGCACCCGAACGTCGAACGTCGAACGTCGAACCACGAACGTCGCTGATCAGTATCTGGCGACGACCCCGAAGTACAGCCCCCGCAGCGTGAAGGACCCCTTGTCCTGCTTGATCAGATACCCGAGATCGAGCGATCGGAAGCCGACCTGCGCGCCGACGTTGTTCGTGAAGTTGATGGTGCCGTAGATATCGACGTCGACGTAGTGCGCGGCGTATCGCTTGTCGATGCTGTCCGGCAGCTTGAATCCCGTCACTTCGCCGGTGATCGAAATGTTCGGCACGACGTAGACGCGCGCCACGCCGCCGAGGGCCGGAATCGGCGCGCGTGCGTGCGCGAACTCGAGCTGAAACGGGCTCGCGAGATCCACGCGCACGTCGGTGTATTTCGCCTCGACGATGAAGCCGCCGTAGCCCCGGTTCCTCGTGATGAAGTCGTACTCGTAGCCGAATCGCACCGCCTTCCAATTGAGGATGGAATTCACGGGGACGCCGAGCCGATACCGCTGGCCGTTGAAATCGATGTTCCGCTGCAGCGTCGCGGACTGCTCGTATTTGATCGGAATGTACTGCAGCCGGAATTTGTGGGGACGCGAGGGCCGCAGCACCAGGTTCAATTGCGGGAGCCGCTTGTCGACGAGGCCCAGATCGCGCTTGGCGTCGATCGTCGTGCCCTCGAGGCCCGACAATGCGCCGCTGCCGCCGCTGGCCACCGTCAGCTCGGCGGACGGAAACCAGAGCAAGGCTCCGCCTTCGACGTGGTAGCTCTCGCCGGTGGCCAGATCGTTCACGGTCTGCGGCTTGTACTGCGCGCGGGCCGGCGTCGCGATCAGACAGATCGCCGCGGTGACGGCCCAGATCGAACGGCGAAGGACGAGTGTCATCATCACGCAGATAGGATAGCGAACTCAGGACGGCGCGTACAGCCCGCGCTGAGCTGTTTGCAAACGTTTGTCACGCTTACACTTTCATTGACTCCTCCTGTCGGAGGACGTAAAATCCGACCGATTGATCTCCGTGTGTCATTCAGGGATTAGGGGTTAGGGCATAGGGATTAGCCGAACCTGATCCCCAAGCCCTCATCCCGAATCTCTAGGTACTGTAGCTGAAGGAGGAATCTCATGTCGGTGTCGCGCCGCAGTTTCCTTCAGGGTCTGAGACTGGGTCGTACCACGCACGCCGCCGAATTCATGGCGGCGCGCGGCCACGAAGCATACGTGGCGGAATTCATGCAGCAGGGCGGACGCCAGGGCGCCCGCGGCATGAGACCACAGCTCCCGCCTGGAGTCGAAGCGATTCGTATCAGCAGCAACGAGAACCCGCTTGGCCCGGGCAAGGCGGCCATCGACGCGATCCTCGGCAAGTTTCCCGAGGCCAATCGCTATCCGTTCAACAGCACGCCGCACGAGGGGGATCTCGAAATCCTCGTGGCGAAGATATACAACGGCAAGCGCGAAAACGTCGTGCTCGGCGTCGGCTCGCAGGAGCTGTTGAAGAACGCGGCTCGCGTCTTCATGTCGCCGACGAAGCATCTCGTCCAGCCATCTCCGACGTATGGCGACCCGTCAGGGTTTGCCGCCAACGTGCTGAAGTTCACCGTCAAGACGGCGCCGGTGGACGCGAAGACGCTGCGCACCGACCTGAGCGCGCTGCTCCCGCTGGTCAACGGAGCCGGGCTCGTGTATCTCTGCAACCCGAACAACCCGACCGCGACCATCAATAGCGCCAAGGACATCAGCGACTTCATCGCCCAGGTCCGCAAGACGTCGCCGACCACCGGGATCCTGATCGACGAGGCCTACAGCGACTACGCGACCGACGCCTCGTTCCAGACCGCGATTCCGCTCGCGCTCTCGACGCCGAACGTCGTCGTGGCGCGGACTTTCTCGAAGGCGTACGGCATGGCCGGCGTGCGCATCGGCTATGCGGTGGGAGACGCCGCGACGATCAAGAGGATGTCCGCCTACCGCATGCCGTACAACGTGAACACGTTCGGCGTGGCGGCCGCAGTGGCGTCGCTCAAGGATCCGCAGCACATCAAGGAGGAGAGCGCCCGCAACAAGGGCGTCCGCGACTTCACGATCAAGGCGCTCGCCGATCTCGGCTACACCTCGACCGATTCGCAGACCAACTTCATCTTCGCCGACATCGGCAAGACAATGACGGCGGCCGCGTTCCGTGACGCGTGCGCCGCGAAGGGCGTGATGGTCGGCCGCGACTTCCCGCCGATGGAAAAACAGTGGGCGCGCATCTCGCTCGGCACGATGGACGAGATGCAGAAGGCCACCGACGTATTCCGCAGCGTGCTCAAGCCCTCGACGACCTCGTCGTCAGGGAAGGAGTAGGAGGAGCCATGGCACTGTCACGACGTCACTTCGTCCAGACCGCCGGGATTGGAGCGGGCGCGGCGCTCACCAGCAGCGTCTGGGGCCGCGGCCGTGAGCACGCCGTCTGGTCGGCCTTCGAAGCGGAGCTTCAAGCCGTCGAAAAAGGCATGATTTGCATCGCGAGCAACGAGAACCCGGTGGGACCGGGGAAGAAGGTGCTCGACACCCTGCGCTCGATCCTCGAGGGGGGCACGAAACCGGGCCGCTACTCGAACCAAACCGGCGAGCTCTCGGAGGCCATCGCGTCGCACTTCAAGGTGAAGACCGAGAACGTGTTGCTCAGCGAAGGGTCGACCGAAATCCTCCGCGCCGCGACGCAGGTGTTCACCGGGAAGACGGCGCCGCTCGTCGGCACCATCCCGACCTACGAGGAGTGCACGCAGGTTGCCGAGCTGATCGGCCATCCCGTGCGCGCGGTCAAGCTGAACTCGGAGTTCAAGATCGACCTCGACGTGATGCTCGCGGCGGCGAAGGGCGCCGGGTTGATCTTCTACTGCAACCCGAACAACCCGACGGCCACCTATGTCGGCGCCAAGGCGACGAAGGATTTCATCGCGAAGGTGAACAAATCGTCGCCCGAGACGACGATTCTGATCGACGAAGCGTACTTCGACTACGTCACCGATCCCGATCACGAGACGCACATTCCGCTCGCCGTCGACAACCCGCGCGTCGTCGTCGCGCGGACCTTCTCGAAGGCGTACGGGATGGCGGGGCTGCGACAGGGCTACGCAATCGGCCATCCCGACACGCTGCGAAAGATGCGGTCGTGGGTCGGCTCGAGCGGCACCGGTTCGCTCAACGTCTTCGGGATGGCGGCGGCGACCGCGGCCATCTCGCAGGACGCCGACGGCGCGTTCAGCAAGAACGAGCGCAACCGCAACAAGGCCGTGCGCGACTTCTCGATGAAGTGGTTCGCGGATCGCGGCATGAAGCCGACCGACTGCCAGGCCAACTTCATGTTCGTCAACATCGGCACGCCGGCACGGGCGTTCCGCGAGGCGTGCCGCGCCAAGGGCGTGATCGTCGCGCGCGACTTCCCGCCGTTCGAGAAGACGCACGCGCGCATCACGCTCGGCACGATGGAAGAGATGCAGAAGGCCGTGCAGGTGTTCGGCGAGGTGCTGCAGAAAAAATCGACGGCCGCGGCGTAAGGGCACATCTGAAGGTCGCAGGAGAAATACAGGTAGGGGCGGTTCGCGAACCGCCCCTACGTCATTTTCGGTCTCATACACACGATCAACCGGGGAGAAGAAG
>WNFV01003463.1_pt1 | contig 28995 bp, 30 predicted proteins | sample 5400101 | NCBI WGS metagenome assembly WNFV01 (sample SAMN13153361, study PRJNA577476) | soil metagenome | isolation source: 115 cm soil or saprolite under grassland replicate 1 | place: USA:California | collected 2016-06-15
TGGTCAAAGCGTTCCAGGGCACCGGCTATCCCGAGTTTCTGGCGGCGATGCGCGGGGTCTTTGTTACTGTTTCCTCTCGGAAACCCGGGGCCTCGCGCGGCGGCTCCACCGAGATGTATCTGTTGGGCAAGGGACTGAAACCCCGCACTGGTTCCTGAACCTCACTTGGGCTTAGAATGGTCGAAAGGTGTCGCTGGCAAGAAAGGAAGCAAGTTGAATAACCTCTTCAAGAACCTTGTGATCTGGCTCGTCATCGGGCTTGTCCTCATGACGGTGTTCAACCAGTTCAACACGCGGCAGCAGATTCAGTCCGTGATGGACTATTCGCAATTCATGGAGGAGGTCAAGGCCGGGCGCATTGCCGAGGTGGTGATCGAAGGGCGCGACCTCAAGGCCAAGACCACCGACGGGAAGCCCGTCAACAGCTATTCTCCCGGGGACATCTGGCTCGTCTCCGACCTGCTCAAATACAACGTCAAGATCAAGGCGAAACGGGAGGAAGAACCTTCGCTCCTCATGAATATCTTCGTGTCGTGGTTCCCGATGCTGCTTCTCATCGGCGTGTGGATTTTTTTCATGCGCCAGATGCAGGGCGGCGGACGGGGCGGCGCGTTCTCGTTCGGAAAATCCCGCGCGAGAATGATCGATGAGTCCAACAACAGCATCACCTTCGCCGACGTCGCCGGTTGCGAGGAAGCCAAGGAGGAAGTCGCCGAGCTGGTCGATTTCCTGCGCGATCCCGCCAAGTTCCAGAAGCTCGGCGGCCGCATCCCCAAGGGCGTGCTGATGGTCGGCAATCCCGGAACGGGAAAGACGCTGCTTGCGCGCGCGATCGCCGGAGAGGCGAAAGTGCCTTTCTTTTCGATTTCCGGGTCCGACTTCGTGGAAATGTTCGTCGGTGTGGGCGCCGCGCGCGTGCGCGACATGTTCGATCAGGCGAAGAAACATGCCCCCTGCATCGTGTTCATCGACGAAATCGACGCGGTGGGCCGGCAACGAGGAGCCGGCCTGGGCGGCGGCAATGACGAGCGCGAGCAGACGCTCAACCAGCTTCTGGTCGAAATGGACGGATTCGAAGGAACGACCGGCGTCATCGTCATCGCCGCAACCAATCGTCCCGACGTGCTCGACCCGGCGCTGTTGCGCCCCGGCAGGTTCGACCGGCAGGTGGTCGTGCCGCTCCCCGATATCCGCGGCCGCGAGCAGATCCTGCTGGTGCACATGAGGAAGGTCCCGGTGGCCCCGGACGTCAAGGCGGAGATTATCGCGCGCGGGACGCCGGGCTTCTCAGGCGCCGACCTCGCCAATCTCGTCAACGAGGCGGCGCTCTTTGCCGCGCGCAAGAACAAGCGCCTGGTGGACATGGACGACTTCGAGCGCGCCAAGGACAAGATCGTCATGGGCGCGGAGCGCCGCTCCCTGGTCATGCCCGAGGAAGAGCGCAGGAACACCGCCTATCACGAGTCGGGCCACGCGGTAGTGGCGAAGCTCCTCCCCAAAACCGATCCGGTGCACAAGGTCACGATCATCCCACGCGGGCGGGCGCTGGGCGTCACGATGCAACTGCCCGAGCAGGACCGCTACAGCACGGACCGGGAGCGGTTGCTCTCGACGATCACCGTCCTGTTCGGCGGGCGCATCGCCGAGGAAGTGTTCATGGGCCAGATGACGACCGGGGCTTCGAACGATTTCGAGCGCGCCACCGCCCTCGCGCGCAGCATGGTGACTCAGTGGGGCATGTCGGACGCGATGGGCCCCATGGTGTACGGCGAGAACGAGGGGGAAGTGTTCCTCGGCCGCTCGATCACCACGCACAAGAACGTGTCCGAAGTGACGATGCAAAAGGTCGACGCCGAGATCCGCAAGATCATCGACGAGCAGTACAGCTTGGCGAAGAAGCTTATCCTCGACAACCGCGACAAGGTCGAAGCGATGGCCAAGGCCCTGCTCGAGTTGGAAACCATAGACGCCGAGCAGATCCAGGACATCATGGATGGCCGGCCACCGCGCCCGCCCAGGCCCGCGCAGGCGGCGCAGCAGCCGCCTCAGGCGGGGGCGCCTGGCGCGGCCGAGCCTGCACCAGCCGCTTAGCTCATTCCGGGGAACGAGGACCGAAGCCTGCTTCGGGCCTTTTCATGTCTGCGGCCGTGACCGCTCGAAGTCTGCACTGTGGCAGATTCCGGCTGATCCTCGATCGCCCGCTTGTCGCGGGCGTGGTCAATGTGACGCCTGATTCGTTTTCCGATGGCGCGGCTGATCCTCGATCGCCCGCTTGTCGCGGGCGTGGTCAATGTGACGCCTGATTCGTTTTCCGATGGCGGGCACACCCTCGAGCCGGGCGCCGCGATAGCGCATGCGCAACGGCTGATGGATGAGGGAGCGGATTTGCTCGATCTCGGCGCGGAGTCGAGCCGCCCGGGAGCCCGTAGCGTGTCGGTCGAGCAGGAACTGTCGCGGTTGATGCCGGTTCTCGATGGGCTTCGTGCTTGTCCAATACCCATTTCCATCGATACCACAAAACCCGAAGTGATGCGCGCCGCAATCGGCGCCGGCGCTGCGATGATCAACGACATCGGCGCGCTGCGTTCACCCGGCGCGCTCGAAGCCGTGGCGGCTTCCGACGCCGGGGTGTGCCTCATGCACATGCAGGGAGAGCCGCGAACGATGCAGCGCGAGCCGCGTTACGGCGATGTGGTGGCAGAGGTCCGCGCGTTTCTCGCCGAGCGCGTCGCCGCGGCCGAAGCGCGCGGCATCGCTCGCGAGCGCATCGTCATCGATCCGGGCTTCGGTTTTGGCAAGACCGTAGCCCACAATTTCGAGCTGCTGCGCAATCTCCACCGGCTCGCCGAAATGGGCCTGCCGGTGATGGCCGGGTGGTCGCGCAAGTCGACCCTGGGCGCCGTCACCGGCCGCGGGATCGGCGAACGGCTCGCGGCAAGCATCGCCGCGGCTTTGCTGGCGGTACAGCACGGAGCTACAATCGTTCGCGTGCACGACGTGGCGGCAACGCGAGACGCGTTTGCCGTGCTCGCTGCGATGCACGGGGGCCGCAGAAAGCGATGAGCAGGAAGTATTTTGGAACAGACGGCGTGCGGGGAAAAGTCGGTGAGATGCCGATCACGCCGGAATTCGTCATGCGGCTCGGTTTTGCCGCAGGCGAAGTGCTGGTGCGGCGATCGACCATGCCGAAGGGCGAGCACCCGGCGGTCCTGATCGGCAAGGACACGCGCATCTCGGGGTACATGCTTGAAGCCTCTCTGGAAGCCGGATTCGCCGCCGCCGGCGTGGATGTGATGCTGACCGGACCGCTGCCGACCCCTGCGATCGCCTATTTGACCCGGGCGCTGCGCTTGCAGGCCGGGGTCGTGATCAGCGCTTCGCACAACCCGTATCAGGACAATGGCATCAAGTTTTTTTCCGCGGAGGGCAGCAAGCTTCCCGACGGCGTGGAGATGGATATCGAGGCCCGGCTCGACCACCCGATCCAGTGCAAGGATTCAGCCAGCCTTGGAAAAGCTCGCCGTGTCGAGGACGCCGGGGGCCGCTACATCGAGTTCTGCAAGAGTACGTTTCCGTCCTCGCTCGACCTTCGCGGAATGAAGATCGTGATCGACTGCGCGCACGGCGCGACCTATCACGTCGCTCCCCACGTGTTCCACGAGCTGGGCGCCGATGTCGAAACGATAGGTGCGGACCCGGACGGGTTCAACATAAACGACAGGGCCGGGACCGTGCATCCGGAGGTCCTGCAGCGGGCCATCGCCGAGCACAAGGCCGATCTGGGCATCGCGCTCGACGGGGACGGCGACCGCGTGCTCATGGCCGACGGCGATGGCAGGCTCTACGACGGCGACGAGCTGCTGTTCGTCATCGCGCGCGAGCGCGCGAAAAACGGCGGACTGAAAGGCGTCGCCGGAACCTTGATGACCAATCTCGCGCTGGAGCGCGCGCTGGAGGAAATGGGGGTTTCTTTCGCGCGCGCCAAGGTCGGGGACCGCTACGTGCTGGAAATGCTCCAGGAAAAGGATTGGCAGCTCGGAGGGGAGAGTTCCGGTCACATCATCTGCCTGGACAAGCACACGACCGGCGACGGCATCGTCTCTGCCTTGCAGGTGCTCTCTGCGCTACGCACGGGTCGCGCGACTCTCGGGACCCTGTGCCAGGGACTCGCGCTCTACCCGCAGGAGCTCGTCAACGTGCGCGTGGCCAAGGGTTTCGACTGGGAGAAGCAGCCGGCAGTCGCAAAGGCGAAACGCGACGCCGAGCGCGCTCTCGGCAAGAACGGGCGGGTGCTCCTGCGTCCGTCGGGCACCGAGCCCGTGCTCCGCGTCATGGTGGAGGGCAAGGACGACGCAGAAGTGCGGCGGCTTGCCAGGATGATCGCCGAAACCGTGCAAGAGGCCTGACGCCGGAACATAAGATCCTGAATTTTCCAGCGTTTTCGGTTGACCCTCAAAGCAGTCCGGCAGTAAAATCTCCCCCTTTTTGACTCTCCCGGAACGGGATGCGCGCGAGGCTAGTAGCAGGCAACTGGAAGATGCACGGCAGCCTCGTAGCGAACGCACGGCTGCTGGACGCGCTCAAGACGGAACTCAAGCAAGCCGAGGGTGTCGGTTACGCGGTATGCGTACCATTTCCATATATCCCGCAAGTCTCGGAGGCGCTGTCGGGCAGCCGGATTGCGTGGGGTGCGCAGAACGTTTCCGAGCACGACTCCGGAGCCTACACGGGAGAGGTGTCGGGAGCGATGCTCAAGGAGTTTGGCTGCCGTTTCGCGATCGTCGGCCATTCGGAGCGGCGCGGCTTATACGGCGAGGACGATAGTAAAGTCGCAGCCAAATTCGCCGCAGCCCGGCGCGCCGGCTTGACGCCGATCCTGTGCGTAGGGGAAACCCTGGAACCTACGCCGCAGCAGGCCCAGGAGGTGCATGCGTTTATCCGAGCACGGCTCGCTGAGCGCCACCGGGAACTGGCGCAGCGCGTGACGATCATGTACGGGGGCAGCGTCAAGCCTGGAAACGCCCGGGAGCTATTCGCGATGCCCGACGTCGACGGCGGGTTGATCGGCGGGGCATCGCTCGTGGCGGAGGACTTCATCGCCATCTGCGCCGCGGCGCGGAGATAACTCTGGAGAATGCAACATGGATTTCTGGTTCACGCTGATACTCGTTGTCGACGTCATCGTCGCGCTTTGCATCATCGGACTCGTCCTGCTCCAGCACGGCAAGGGAGCGGACGTGGGTGCAGCTTTCGGCAGCGGCGCCTCGGGAAGCCTGTTCGGCGCAAGCGGCTCGGCTAATTTTCTTTCTCGCACGACAGCCGCCCTCGCGGTCGTGTTCTTCCTCACGACTTTCGTGCTCGCCTATCTTGTCACGCACAAGCCGCGTGTGGGCGGAGGCGTGATGGATTCGATCAAGGAACAGCCACAGCCTGCGCAGCAGCAAGTTCCCGCGTCCCAGCCGACGCCCGACGCAGCCAAGGCGTCCGACGCGGCGAAATCGAAAGCAAACGAGGTGCCGAAGTAGTAAAATCGTACGGTTTGAGGACGGGCTCGTTTCTGACACGACGACGCATCAAGCCCAATCATGCCGACGTGGTGGAATTGGTAGACACGCCGTCTTGAGGGGGCGGTGGCGAAAGCCGTGAGAGTTCGAGTCTCTCCGTCGGCACCAGGCAAAGGGGGACTTGGATCGGAAGCGGGGGACTTCCGGCCCAGGTCCTTTATTTTGAGAGGGGTATGGTTTCTGTGAGAGCGAGCGTGCGAGTGCGAGCCATCGGCACGGCGTCCACCTCTCAGGCCGGGGGCTGATCCCGTGCTCGAAAACTACTTTCCGATCCTGCTGTTCATCGTGATCGCTTTTGTTTTTGGCGGCCTCATGGTCGCTGCGGGCACGCTGCTCGGGCCGCACCATCCCGACAGCGAGAAACTGTCCCCGTACGAATGCGGATTCGAGGCTTTCGAGGACGCACGCATGAAGTTCGACGTGCGTTACTACCTGGTTGCGATCCTGTTCATCCTGTTCGATCTCGAAATCGCCTTTCTCTTCCCCTGGGCGGTAACGCTCAACGAGATCGGGAGCTTCGGCTTCTGGTCGATGATGATCTTCCTCGCCATTCTCGTCGTGGGCTTCGTCTACGAGTGGAAGAAGGGAGCGTTGGAGTGGGAGTAGTGATGGAGGCGAACCATGGGCATTGAAGGCGTTTTCGAGGAAGGGTTCGCGACCACCTCGCTCGACAAGCTCATCAACTGGACTCGCACCGGGTCGCTGTGGCCGATGACGTTCGGCCTGGCGTGCTGTGCAATCGAGATGATGCACGCGGGCGCCGCGCGCTACGATCTCGACCGCTTCGGCATCGTGTTCCGGCCGAGCCCGAGACAGTCCGATGTCATGATCGTCGCGGGCACCCTGTGCAACAAGATGGCGCCGGCGCTCCGCAAGGTGTATGACCAGATGGCCGAACCGCGCTGGGTGATCTCGATGGGCTCCTGCGCGAACGGCGGCGGCTACTACCACTACTCCTACTCGGTGGTGCGCGGCTGCGACCGCATCGTGCCGGTGGACGTGTACGTGCCGGGCTGCCCGCCGACGGCGGAGGCGCTCCTCTACGGTATCGTTCAGTTGCAGAACAAGATCAAGCGCACCAACACCATCGCGCGCTAATTTGGATCGTAGGAACATGGCGGCGAAGCTCGAACAACTGAAAGATGCGCTCAACTCTTCGCTCGGCGGGAAGATCGTCAGCCTGAGCGAAGCCCTGGGCGAGCTGACGCTGGTGGTCGAGGCGAAGGACTATGCGGCGACGGGGCGATGGCTGCGCGACGACCCGGCGGTGCACTTCGAGGAGTTGATCGATCTGTGCGGAGTGGATTACTCGGGTTTCGGCGAAGGCGGCTGGGAAGGACGCCGCTTCGCGATCGTGTCACACCTGCTTTCCCTCGAGCACAACCGGCGGCTGCGGCTGCGCGTGTTCGCGCCGGAGGACGACTTCCCGGTGGTGGACTCCCTCACCGCGGTATGGCCCAACGCCGACTGGTACGAGCGCGAGGCCTTCGATCTGTTCGGCATCATGTTTACCGGGCACCCCGATCTACGGCGCATCCTCACCGATTATGGCTTCATCGGCCACCCTTTCCGCAAGGATTTCCCGCTCTCGGGCAACGTCGAGATGCGTTACGACCCGGAGCAGAAGCGCGTCATCTACCAGCCGGTAACGATCGAACCCCGCGAGATCACGCCGCGCGTCATTCGCGAGGACGAGTACGGCGACCTGGGAACCCCGCGCTGATCCATGGCGGAAATCCGGAACTACACTCTCAACTTCGGTCCGCAGCATCCGGCGGCGCACGGCGTGCTGCGGCTGGTGCTGGAACTGGACGGAGAGGTGATCATGCGCGCCGATCCGCATATCGGCCTGCTGCACCGCGCGACCGAGAAGCTCGCCGAGCACAAGACCTATATCCAGGCGCTGCCCTACATGGACCGCCTGGATTACGTCTCGATGATGTGCAACGAGCACGCCTACTGCGTGGTGATCGAGCGCCTGCTGGGCCTGGAAGTCCCGATCCGCGCCCAGTACATCCGCGTGATGTTCGACGAGATCACTCGCATCCTGAACCACCTGCTCTGGCTCGGGGCACACGGTTTGGACATCGGAGCGATGACGGTCTTTCTCTACTGCTTCCGCGAGCGCGAAGACCTGATGGACTGCTACGAAGCGGTGTCCGGCGCCCGCATGCACGCCGCCTACTATCGGCCCGGCGGGGTGTACCGCGACCTGCCCGAGACCATGCCCCAGTACCGGGTTTCGATGTACAAGAACGCAAGCGCGCTTAAGAAGCTGAACGAGAACCGCCAGGGCTCGCTGCTCGACTTCATCGAGGACTTCACCCGCCGCTTCCCGAAGTACGTGGACGAGTACGAGACGCTGCTCACCGACAACCGCATCTGGAAGCAGAGGACGGTCAATATCGGCGTCGTGTCGCCGGAGCGGGCGCTCGCGCTCGGCTTCACCGGGCCGATGCTGCGCGGCTCGGGCGTCGAATGGGACCTGAGGAAGAAACAGCCCTACGCGGTCTACGATCGGGTCGAATTCGACATTCCGGTAGGCGTGAACGGCGACTGCTACGACCGGTATCTGGTACGCATCGAAGAGATGCGCCAGTCGAACCGCATCATCAGGCAGTGCATCGACTGGTTGCGCAAGAACCCCGGGCCGGTGATTACCGACAACCACAAGGTGGCGCCCCCTTCGCGCGTCGAGATGAAGAGCAACATGGAGGAGCTGATCCACCACTTCAAGCTCTTCAGCGAGGGCTTCCACGTGCCGCCCGGCGAAGCCTACGCCGCGGTCGAGGCCCCCAAGGGGGAATTCGGCGTCTACCTCGTTTCCGACGGCGCGAATAAGCCCTGGCGCATGAAGATCAGGGCTCCGAGTTTTCCGCACCTCGCCTCGCTCAACGAGATGGCGAAGGGCCACATGCTCGCCGACGTGGTGGCGATCATCGGCACCCAGGACATCGTGTTTGGCGAAATCGACCGCTGATGCTCAACCCCGACGCACTGAAGAAAATCGACCAGGCGATCGCCAAATATCCGCCCGAGCAGAAGCAGTCGGCGGTGATGGCTGCGCTCACCGTCGCACAGGACGAAAAGGGCCATCTCTCGCCGCAAGTCATGGACTTCGTGGCCGGCTACCTCGGCATGCCGCCGATCGCCGTCTACGAGGTGGCGAGCTTCTACGCGATGTACGACCTGAAGCCGGTCGGAAGGCACAAGCTGTGCATCTGCACCAACCTCCCGTGCGCGCTCTCCGGCGCGGAAGACGCCGCGCAACACCTGAAGAAGAAGCTCGGAATCGACTGGAACGAGACGACCGCCGACGGGCGCTTCACATTGAAGGAGGGGGAATGTTTCGGTGCCTGCGGCGACGCCCCGGTCATGCTCCTCAACAACAAGAAAATGCTGTCCTTCATGACCCCGGAGAAAATCGACCAGTGGATCGCAGAGGCCAAGTAAATGATGGATTACGGTCCTGACGCGATCATCCTGAAAGGCCTGGACGGCGATAACTGGCGGCTAGCCGACTACGTCAAGCGCGGCGGGTATTCCGCGCTGAAGAAAATCCTCACCGGGAAGACGCCGCCGGAGACTGTCATCGCCGCAGTAAAAAAATCCGCACTGCGCGGGCGCGGCGGCGCGGGCTTTCCGACGGGCCTCAAGTGGAGCTTCATGCCGCGCCAGTTTCCGGGCGCGAAATATCTGGTGTGCAATTCGGACGAGGGCGAGCCCGGGACCTTCAAAGACCGCGACATTTTGGGCTACAACCCTCATATCGTCATCGAAGGCATGGCGATCGCCGCCTACGCGATGGGGGTCGGCATGGGCTACAACTACATCCACGGCGAGATCTGGGACATCTACGAGCGCTGCGAGGAAGCCCTCGCCGAAGCGCGCGCCGCCGGCTTCATCGGGAAAAACATCCTCGGCAGCGATTTTTCGTTCGAACTCCACAACCACCACGGCTACGGCGCCTACATCTGCGGCGAGGAGACCGCGCTGCTCGAGTCCCTCGAGGGCAAGAAGGGCCTGCCGCGCTTCAAGCCGCCGTTTCCCGCGAGCTTCGGCCTCTACGGCAAGCCGACGACCATCAACAACACCGAGACCTTCGCCGCCGTGCCCTGGATCGTCAACCACGGCGCGGAAGCGTTCCTCGCGCTCGGGCGGCCGAACAACGGCGGCACCAAGATTTTTTCGGTGACGGGCCATGTCGCGCGGCCCGGCAACTACGAGGTGAGGCTCGGCACGCCGTTTGCGAAGCTGCTCGAGATGGCCGGCGGCATGCGCGACGGACGCAAGCTCAAGGCGGTGATCCCCGGCGGCTCGTCGATGCCGGTGCTTCCCGCGGACGTGATGGTGCGCACCGACATGGACTACGACTCGATCGCCAAAGCGGGCTCGATGCTGGGCTCGGGGGCGGTGATCGTGATGGATGAAACGACATGCATGGTGAAAGCCCTGGAGCGCCTGTCGTATTTCTATTTCGAGGAATCCTGCGGCCAGTGCACGCCCTGCCGCGAAGGCACGGGGTGGCTGTACCGGATGGTGAACAGGATCGAGCACGGCAAAGGGAAAAACGAGGACCTCGACCTTCTCACGAACGTCGCCGACAACATCGCCGGGCGCACCATCTGCGCGCTGGGCGACGCGGCGGCGTTGCCGGTGAAGAGCTTCATCCAGCACTTTCGCAGTGAATTCCAGCATCACATCGACCACAAGCGCTGCATGGTGACGGAGGCCGGATATTCCACCGCGCCCGGCGTTCCCGAGCGGCGCGCCGCCTGAACCATGCCCAAACTCACGATCGACGGCAGGGAAACCGAGGTCAAGAACGGCGCCACCGTGATGGACGCGGCGAACGGCCTTGGGATCTACATCCCGCATTTCTGCTACCACAAGAAGCTCTCCATTGCCGCCAACTGCCGGATGTGCCTGGTCCAGATCGAAAAAGCGCCCAAGCCCCTACCCGCCTGCGCCACGCCGGTCAGCGACGGCATGAGGGTGTTCACGCGCTCGGACTACGCGAGGCAGGCGCAGGACAGCGTGATGGAATTCCTGCTCATCAACCATCCGCTCGACTGCCCGATCTGCGATCAGGGCGGGGAATGCCAGCTCCAGGACCTCGCGGTCGGCTACGGCAAGAGCGCTTCGCGCTACACCGAAGAGAAGCGCGTGGTGCTGAACAAGAATCTGGGCCCGCTCATCGCGACCGACATGACGCGCTGCATCCACTGCACGCGCTGCGTGCGCTTCGGCCAGGAGCGCGCCGGCATCATGGAGCTCGGCATGATCGGCAGGGGCGAGCACGCCGAGATTCTCGCCTTCGTCGGGAAAACGGTGGACTCGGAGCTCTCCGGCAACATGATCGATCTGTGTCCGGTGGGAGCGCTCACCTCGAAGCCGTTTCGCTACACGGCGCGCAACTGGGAGCTGTCGCAGCGCAAGTCAGTGAGTCCGCACGACAGCCTGGGCTCGAACCTGATCGTGCAGGTCAAGCAGAACCGCGTGATGCGGGTGCTGCCGCTCGAGAACGAGGAGCTGAACGAGTGCTGGCTCTCCGACCGCGATCGCTTTTCCTACGAGGGCCTCAACTCCGAGGAGCGGCTCCAGCGGCCGATGTTGAAAGAGGGCGGACGCTGGCGGGAGGTCGATTGGCAGGCCGCGCTCGAGCACGTCGCTCGAAACCTCTCCGAAATCCGCTTCAAGTACAACCCGCAGGAAATCGGCGCGCTCGCCAGCCCCCATTCCACCTTCGAGGAGATGGCGCTGCTCGCGAAACTCATGCGCGCGATGGGCAGCGACAACGTCGATTTCCGCCTGCGCCAGTCGGACTTTTCCGCAGACGGCAAGCGCGCGGGAGTTCCATGGCTCGGGATGAAGCTCGCGGAACTCGGGGCATTGGACCGCGTGCTCGTGGTCGGCTCGTTCCTGCGCAAGGACCACCCGCTGGTCGCATCGCGCCTGCGCCAGATCGCCAAACGCAAGGCCCAGATCAGCGTCCTGCACTGTGCCGACGACGATCTTCTGATGCCGGTGGCCAACAAGGCGATCGTGCGCCCGAGCGAACTGGCGGGGACGCTCGCGCAAGTGGTGGAAGCCGTGGCGGAAGCGAGGCAAAAACCCGCGCCCGCGGAGCTCGCGGCTTCCAGCATCGGCAGCGAGGCCAAGGCGATCGCCGCCAGCCTCGCTTCGGGCGAGAGCGTCGCCGTGCTGCTCGGCAACCTCGCCGCCCAGCATCCTCAAGGCGCGCAACTGCAGCTGCTCGCGCAGGAGCTCGCCGCTCTGCTCGGCGGCCGATTCGGTTTCCTGGGCGAGTCGGCCAACAGCGTCGGAGGCTATCTCGCCGGCTGCATTCCCGTGGAGGGCGGCTTGAACGCGAAGACCATGCTCGAGCAGCCGCGCAGGGCCTACCTCCTCCTCAACGCAGAGCCCGACTTCGACTGCCACGACCCGCGCACGGCGATCAAGGCGATGGGCTCCGCGGATCTGGTGGTCGCGATGGCCGCTTACCGGAGCTTTGCAGCGGACTACGCCAACGTGCTTCTCCCGGTCGCGCCTTTCACGGAGACTTCGGGCACCTATGTCAATTGCGAGGGGCGGATGCAGAGCTTCAACGGCGCGGTGAAACCCTTGGGCGAGGCCCGGCCGGCGTGGAAGGTGCTTCGCGTGCTCGGCAATCTGATGAGCCTTCCCGGTTTCGATCATGAATCGACCGAGGCGATACGCGACGAGGCGTGCAGGCGCGAAGACGTCGCGGGCAGGCTCGACAACCGGCTGAACGGGCTCGAGCTCGCGCTCGATTCCGCCTCCGGCGAGGAACTGCAGCGAATCGCCGACGTCCCCATCTATTTCGGCGATCCGATCGTGCGCCGCGCCGCGTCGCTGCAAAGGACGCGCGACGCGCTTCCGCCGCGCGCCTGGGTGGGATCCACGCTGGCGCAAAAGCTGGGCGTCAGGACGGGCGAACGGGTGCGGGTGCGCCAGGGCGAGGGGGAAGCGATCGTCGAAGTCGGCATCGACGAGAGTCTGCCGGCAGGCTGCGTGAGACTCGCCGCCGCGCACCGGCACACCGCGGCCCTCGGTCCGATGTTCGGCGCGGTTTCGGTGGAGCGCACGTGACGACGCTCCCCGACATCTGGGCCAATCTCTGGACCGCCTGGCTCGGTCCGCAGTGGGGCCCGCCCGCCTGGACGCTCGTGAAAAACACGATCCTGATCCTGTGCATCGTGCTGCCGCTGTTCGCCTGCGTCGCGTATCTCACGCTGTGGGAGAGGAAGCTGATCGGCTGGATGCAGATCCGCCTCGGCCCCAACCGCGTGGGTCCGCTCGGGCTGCTGCAGCCGATTGCCGACGCGATCAAGCTCATGTTCAAGGAGCTGATCGTTCCGACGGGAGCGAACAAGTTCCTGTTCATCTTCGCGCCGATGCTGACCCTGATGCCGGCGCTCGCGGCGTGGGCGGTGATCCCTTTCGGCCCGGAGGCGGTGCTCGCGGACATCAACGCGGGGCTCCTCTACGTGATGGCGATCACCTCGATGGGCGTGTACGGCATCATCATCGCCGGCTGGGCCTCCAACTCGAAGTACGCGTTTCTCGGCGCCATGCGCTCGGCCGCCCAGATCGTCGCCTACGAAATCGCGATGGGCTTCGCCCTGGTGTGCGTGCTCATGGTTTCGCAGAGCCTCAACCTCACCGACATCGTCGCCGGGCAAATGCGCGGCACCTTCGCCCACAAGGGACTCAATTTCCTTTCCTGGAACTGGCTGCCCCTCGCGCCCATGTTCCTGGTGTACTTCATCTCGGGCGTGGCCGAGACCAATCGCGCGCCGTTCGACGTCGCGGAGGGCGAGTCAGAAATCGTCGCCGGGTTCCATGTCGAATATTCCGGCATGCCTTTCGCGCTGTTTTTCCTGGGCGAATACGCAAACATGATCCTCGTGTCGGCGCTCGCCACCGTCATGTTCCTCGGCGGCTGGGCAGCGCCCATCGATGCGCCGCTCCTCAGCGCGATCCCTCCGTTCGCGTGGCTGTTCGCCAAGATCTTCTTCATGGTCTCCCTGCTCCTGTGGTTCAGGGCGACCTTCCCGCGCTACCGCTACGACCAGATCATGCGGCTCGGCTGGAAGGTATTCATACCGCTCACGATCGTGTGGCTGGTCGTGATCGCCGTGTGGATGCAGACGCCTTGGAATATTTGGTGATTTCGTGATCGATAAAGTCCGCGAGTTCTTCAAGAGTTTTCTGCTGATCGAGCTGGCCAGGGGCATGGCCCTCACCGGACGCCATCTCTTCAGGCGCAAGATCACGGTGCAGTTTCCAGAGGAGAAGACGCCGATGAGCCCGCGCTTCCGCGGGCTGCACGCACTGCGCCGCTACCCGAACGGCGAGGAGCGCTGCATTGCCTGCAAGCTGTGCGAGGCCGTTTGCCCGGCGCTTGCGATCACGATCGAGTCCGAGCAGCGCTCCGACGGCACCCGCCGCACCACGCGCTACGACATCGACCTCACCAAATGCATTTTCTGCGGGCTGTGCGAGGAGTCCTGCCCCGTGGATTCGATCGTCGAGACGCGCATCCTCGAGTACCACGGCGAGAAGCGCGGCGACCTCTACTACACCAAGGAAATGCTGCTTGCGGTGGGGGACCGCTACGAGGAGCAGATCGCCAAGGACCGCGCCGCGGACGCAGCGTACCGATGAATCCGGACCATGCTTGAGTTCGCGGTTTTCTGGATTTTCGCCGCGATCCTGGTGATTGCGGCCCTGTGCGTCATCACGGTGCGCAACCCGGTGCACTCGGCGCTGTTCCTGGTGCTCGCCTTCTTCACCGCCGCGGCGCTGTGGATCCTGCTGCGCGCGGAGTTTCTCGCCATTGCGCTGGTGCTCGTCTACGTCGGCGCCGTGATGGTGCTGTTCCTCTTCGTAGTGATGATGCTCGACATCAACCTGGAGCGGATTCGGGAGGGCTTTTGGGGACATTTGCCGCTTGCGCTGGCGGTAGGCGGCGTGATGGTGGCCGAGATGGTCGTCATTATTCTCCGGGGCTATGTCGGGACGCCTGTCCCTGCTGACGCCGGAGCCGGCTATAGCAACACCAAGGAGCTCGGGCGGCTGCTCTATACCGACTACGCCTATCCGCTCGAGCTCGCGGCGGTGCTGCTGCTGGTGGCCATTGTCGTCGCGATCGCGCTGACGCTCAGAAAGCGCAAGGACACGAAATACCAGGACCCGGCGCGGCAGGTCGCCGTCAAGCGCGGCGACCGGGTGCGGCTGGTTTCGATGCCGTCGGAAAAGAAAGAATAAGCATACCTTGCTGTCACTTTCGCACTTCCTCATCCTCGGCGCGGTGCTGTTCGCGATCAGCATCGTCGGGATCTTTCTCAACCGCAAGAACGTCATCATCCTCTTGATGGCGATCGAGCTGATGCTGCTCGCCGTCAACACGAACTTCATCGCCTTTTCGTATTATCTCGGCGACATTGCCGGGCAGGTGTTCGTGTTCTTCATCCTGACGGTGGCGGCGGCTGAATCGGCGATCGGCCTGGCGATCCTCATCGTGCTGTTCCGCAATCTGCAGACCATCAACGTCGACGATCTCGACAGCCTGAAAGGGTGACATGACGGATCTGCAGCTTTACCTGCTCGTGCCGCTCGCCCCGCTTGCCGGTGCGCTCGTGGCCGGCCTCGGAGGCCGGAGAATCGGGCGCGCGGGGGCGCACTGGGTCACGATCGTCGGAGTGGCGATTTCCTTTGCCGCCTCCTGCCAGGTTTTCCTCGACGTGCTGGATGGCGCCGTGTTCAACGGGCCGGTCTATGCCTGGCTTGTGTCGGACGGGACCCGGTTCGAGATCGGTTTCCTGATCGACCGCCTTTCGGCCCTGATGATGGTCGTGGTGACTTTCGTGTCGCTGATGGTGCACGTCTACACCATCGGATACATGGCCGACGACCCGGGGTACCAGCGTTTCTTCGCCTACATCGCCCTCTTTACCTTCTCGATGCTGATGCTGGTGATGGCGAACAATTTCCTGCAGCTCTTTTTCGGCTGGGAGGCCGTGGGCCTGGTGTCGTATCTGCTGATCGGCTTCTGGTATACGCGGCCGAGCGCGATCTACGCCAGCCTCAAGGCCTTCCTCGTGAACCGGGTCGGAGACTTCGGCTTTCTGCTCGCCATAGCGCTCGTGCTCGCGTCCTTCGGGACGCTCGACTATGCCGCCGTCTTCTCCCGGGCCCCGGCTATGGCCGGGGCCACGATAGCGGTCATCCCCGGTGCGCCCTGGCTGCTCCTCTCGGCGATCTGCATCGGGCTCTTCGTCGGCGCGATGGGCAAATCGGCGCAATTTCCACTGCACGTGTGGCTGCCCGACTCGATGGAGGGCCCCACGCCGATTTCGGCCCTGATCCATGCCGCCACCATGGTGACGGCGGGCATCTTCATGGTGGCGCGGATGTCGCCGCTGTTCGAGCACTCGCAGACCGCGCTCTCGCTCGTGCTGGTGATCGGCGGGATCACCGCCTTTTTCATGGCCTTGATCGCGGTTGTCCAGTACGACATCAAGCGCGTGGTCGCGTATTCCACGCTGTCCCAGCTCGGCTACATGACCGTGGCGCTCGGCGCCTCGGCGTATTCCGCGGCGATCTTCCACCTCATGACCCACGCGTTCTTCAAGGCGCTGCTCTTCCTCGGCGCGGGTTCGGTCATCATCGCCCTGCACCATGAGCAGGACATGCGCAAGATGGGCGGGTTATGGAAGCACATGCCCTGGACCTACGGCACGGTCCTGATCGGCGCGATCGCGAGCGCGGGCGTGCCCGGGTTCGCCGGCTTTTTTTCCAAGGATGCGATCATCGAGGCGGTGCACCTGTCCAGGACCCCCGGCGCCGGCTTCGCGTGGCTTGCGGTGACGGCGTGTGTGTTCGTGACCGCCTTCTACACCTTTCGCCTGGTGTTCTATGCGTTTCACGGCAGGGCGCGTTTTGAGACGCACGATCATGCCCCGCACGAGTCGCCCGCGGTAGTCACTCTGCCGCTCGTGCTCCTTGCCATTCCCTCGATCTGCGCGGGCTGGGTCATCGGGCCGGTGCTGTACGGCGGCTATTTCGGCGAATCGATTTCGATTGCGCCTTCGCACCCGGGCCTGCGCGAAATGGCCGGTGAATTCCACGGCGTGGTGCCGATGATGGCCCACGCGGTGCAGACGATCCCGTTCTGGCTGACCGTGGCCGGCATCGGGGCGGCCTGGTACCTCTACATCCTCAAGCCCGAGTTGCATGTGAAGCTGCGGAAAAAAGCCGGTGTCCTCGTCACCATCCTCGAGGAGAAATACGGTTTCGACCGCTTCAACGACTGGTTTTTTGCAGGCGGCGCCAGGAAATTCGGCAGCGGCCTGTGGCGCTTCGGCGACGTGACCGTGATCGACGGTCTGATGGTGAACGGCTCGGCGAGGTTCATCGGCTGGTTCGCCGGGGTGGTGCGCCTGATCCAGTCCGGGTTCATCTATCACTACGCATTTTTCATGATCATCGGCGTTTCCGTACTGCTCACCTACTTCATCTTTTTCAGAGGGACGCTCGTCCGCTGAGAAGAAAAAATGCACCCACCTTCTCACTGGCTCAGCCTCGCCATATGGGTCCCGATCGTCGCGGGGCTCATCGTCCTCGCTGTCGGCGACAGGAACCTGCGCGAAGCAAGGGGGATCTCGCTTCTCGGCGCGATCGTCGGCTTTCTCGTGACGGTTCCGCTCGTCACCGGTTTCCATACGGGCACGAGCGCCATGCAGTTCGTCGAGCTCGCGCCCTGGATTCCCCGCTTCAACGTGAACTATCACCTCGGCGTCGACGGCATTTCGGTCCTGTTCATCCTGCTGAACAGCTTCATCACCGTGCTCGTGGTGATCGCCGGCTGGGAGGTGATCCGCAGCAAGGTGGCCCAGTACATGGCGGCGTTTCTGGTCATGTCGGGGCTTTTGAACGGCACCTTCGCGGCGCTCGACGCGGTGCTCTTCTACGTCTTCTTCGAAGCGACCCTGATCCCCATGTATCTGGTCATCGGCGTCTGGGGCGGGCCCAACCGGGTCTACGCGGCCGTCAAATTCTTCTTGTACACCCTATTGGGGTCGCTCCTGATGCTGATCGCTTTTCTTTACCTATACAACAAATCGGGCGGGAGCTTCGCGGTGCTCGACTACCACAAGCTGCCGCTGCCGCTGAACGCGCAGATCCTGCTCTTCATCGCCTTCCTCATGGCGTTCGCGGTAAAGGTGCCGATGTGGCCCGTGCACACCTGGCTCCCGGACGCGCACGTCGAGGCGCCCACTGGGGGCTCGGCGGTGCTGGCGGCGATCCTGCTCAAGCTCGGCGCCTACGGCTTCGTCCGGTTCTCGCTGCCGATCCTCCCGGACGCAAGCCACTATCTCGCCGGCTTCATGATCACCTTGTCCCTGATTGCCATCGTGTACATCGGCCTGGTGGCGCTCGCGCAGACCGACATGAAAAAGCTGATCGCGTATTCGTCCATCTCGCACATGGGCTTCGTGACGCTGGGCTTTTTCATCTTCAACGCCTACGGCATGGAGGGAGGCCTGGTGCAGATGATCTCGCACGGATTCGTCTCCGCGGCGCTGTTCCTGTGCGTGGGCGTGCTGTACGACCGCATGCATTCGCGCAACATCGCCGACTACGGCGGCGTGGTGAACACCATGCCGAAGTTCGCCGTGCTGATGATGCTCTTCGCGATGGCCAATTGCGGGCTGCCGGCCACCTCCGGCTTCGTCGGCGAGTTCATGGTGATCGTGGGCGCGATGAAGTTCAATTTCTGGATCGCGTTTCTTGCGGGAACGACGCTCGTTTTCGGCGCCGCCTACACGCTGTGGATGGTCAAGCGCGTGATCTTCGGCGAGGTGGGCAACCCGCACGTGGCGGAGCTCACCGACGCCAACGCGCGCGAGCTCCTGGTCCTCGGGCTGCTCGCGATCGCGGTGCTGTGGCTGGGCCTGCATCCCGCTCCCTTCACCGAAATCATGCACGCCTCGGTGAACGAGCTGCTCAGGCACGTCGCAGCGAGCAAGCTGTGAGGGACGGGGCGACATGCTGACCGACCTTCCGCCCGTGCTGCTCGCGTATCCGGAGATCTTTCTCCTCGCTGCCGGCTGTGCGATTCTCGTGATCGACCTGTTTCTGAAGGACGCGACGCGCTGGGTCACCTATGCGCTGTCGCTCGCGGCGCTGCTCGGCTGTGCCTTGCTGACGCTGATCGTCACCGCCAAGACAGGCGGGGTACTCGCCCATACCCTCAACGGCATGTTCGTATCCGACCTGATGGCGAGCGTGCTCAAGATGTTTACCTATATCGCGGTGGCGGTGTGCCTGGTGTATTCGCGCGTCTACATGGCGGAGCGGGGCTTGTATCGCGGCGAATACTTCGTGCTGGCGCTGTTCGCGACGCTGGGGATGATGGTCATGATCTCCGCCAGTCATTTCCTCACCCTGTACCTGGGGTTGGAGCTCATGTCGCTGTGCCTGTATTCCCTGGTGGCGCTCAACCGCGATTCCGCGGTCTCGAGCGAAGCGGCGATGAAGTACTTCGTGCTGGGCGCGATCGCCTCGGGCCTGCTGCTCTACGGCATGTCGATGATCTACGGTGCCACCGGCACGCTCGACATCACCGAGGTTGCCAGGGGTGTGGCCCGCATCCTGCAGGGCGATCATCCTTCGAAGTTCGTGCTCGCCTTCGGGCTGGTGTTCGTCGTGTCGGGCCTCGCGTTCAAGGTGGGCGTGGTGCCGTTCCACATGTGGATCCCCGACGTGTACCACGGCGCGCCCTCGGCGGTGACGCTTTTCATCAGCACCGGACCCAAGCTCGCGGCGTTCGCGATGGCGATCAGGCTGCTGGTGAACGCTCTGCAGCCGCTTTCAGGCGAGACGCCGCTGTTCCAGAGCGGATGGCAGGACATGCTCGTCATCCTTTCGGTGCTGTCCATGGCGATCGGCAACCTCGCCGCGATCGCGCAGAGCAACATCAAGCGCATGCTCGCTTACTCGACCATCTCGCACATGGGCTTCATGCTGCTGGGGCTCCTCTCCGGGATCGTGGGCGGGAACGCGCTCTCGGCGGCGGAGGCCTGGAGCTCGGCCATGTTCTATGCCGTCGTCTACGTGCTGATGAGCCTGGGGGCGTTCGGCATGGTGGTGCTCCTCTCTCGCGCCGGCTTCGAGGCCGAGCGAATCGAGGATTTCAGGGGGTTGAACACGCGCAGCCCCTGGTTCGCGTTCATCATGCTGCTCCTGATGTTCTCGCTCGCGGGCATTCCGCCCACCGTGGGCTTCTACGCGAAGCTTTCGGTGCTCCAGGCGGTGCTCGGCGCCGGGCACGTGTGGCTCGCGCTGGTCGCCGTGCTGTTCGCGCTGGTGGGGACGTTCTACTACATTCGCGTCGTCAAGCTCATGTATTTCGACGAGCCGCAGGATGCGGGACGGATCGATGCGAAGCTCGACGTGAGCGTCCTCCTGTCGGCGAACGGGCTGGCCGTGCTCGTGCTGGGCATCCTGCCTCAGCCGCTCATGCAGCTGTGCTTCTACGCGATCAAGGGCCTGTGAGCGGAGCCGCCGGGACGTGAAGGATCTCAGCGAGCACCGGCTCTCGAGCAAGCTGGTCTACGACGGCAAGCTCCTCAAGGTGCGCAGCGACACGGTGCGGCTGCCGAACGGCGGAACCGCCGAGCGCGAGTTCGTCGAGCATCCGGGAGCGGTTGCGGTGATCGCGCTCACCGAGGCGGGCGAGCTGGTGATGGAGCGGCAGTACCGCTATCCGCTCGGGCGCGACATGATCGAAATCCCGGCGGGCAAGATCGATCCGGGGGAAGATCCGCTCGCGACCGCCCGGCGCGAGTTGAAGGAGGAGACCGGCTACACCGCTGCGCGGTGGCGGCACGTGGCGACGATCCACATCGCGATCGCGTATTCGAACGAGCGGATCGAAATCTACCTCGCGAAAGAGCTCAAACACGAGGGCGCGAAGCTCGACGACGAGGAATTCCTGGAGGTGTTCACGCTTCCGCCCGCCACCGCGCTCGCCTGGGTGCGCGAGGGGAAGATCACCGACTCCAAGACCGTCGCAGGACTGTTCTGGGCCGAGAAAGTCCTGGGCGGGGACTGGGTCTGATTCCTGTTCATCTTCGCGGCTTGACCAGCCTTCGATACTGCGCCATGTGCCGGATGGCGTGCCGGGGCTTGCCGAGTGCTTTGCACAGGAGCGCGAGATTGTAGTGACAGTCCGCGAGGCGCGGATCACGGTGCAGCGCTCTTTCGTAAGCTTCCATCGCCTCGTTCCTGCGGTGCAAGTCTTCCAGCAGAACGCCGAGGTTGTAGAGCAGCAAGGGATCGCTGCCGCAGGCCGAGATTGCCTCGCGATAGACGCGTTCTGCGTCGGCGAGGCGTCCGGCCTCGTGCAGGAGCCTTCCCAGGTTGATGCGGGCGCCCAGGTGCGTCGGATCCGCTTCGAGTGCGCGCCCGTAGGCTTCCCGCGCGGCCCCCGGATCGCGGCCCTCGAGCCCGCATCCGCGCTCGAACCAGTCTTCCGCGCCCGCGGCGGCGCCGGCGTCGTTCCGCTCGACCACGCTCAGGGAGCCGTCGGCCGGATCGCCGTCGAAGGCGAGCAGATACTGCCCGGATTCCGCCTGCCAGCGGCTCGCGCCTTCGGAGACGACCACGCGGTCGCCGACCGCGCCGATAGAGAGGCCCGAGAGCGGCATCGCGTCGGGGAGGTGGCGGCGAAGCTCTTTCAGGGATTTCGTGATTCGCCGGGGCGGCACCTTGGCCGCGGCGAGCGCCTGCGCGGTCCTCAGCACGATCAGGTCCTGGAACGAGAACAGGTACGACTTGCGCGGGCCGCGCGCGGGCGAAACGAAACCTGCGTTGACCAGGCTCCGGATCGTGCTGCGGGGCAGGTGGAGCAGCCGCTCGACGTCGTGCACGCCGTACTGGTGCATGGACCGGCGGCGAGTATTATTTCTTCGCGGCCTTCCGGGCGGCGGGCTCCGGCTGCTGGGCGCGCTTGGGCGCCTTGCGCGCCTCCGCGTCGGGCGCCTTTGCGGGCGCCGGGGTCTTTTTCTTGTCGAGACTCGCACGCAGCGCTTCCATGAGGTCGATGACCTCCGCGCCGCCTTGGGGCTCCTCGGCCATCGTGATCTCCTGGCCTTCCACCTTCTTCTGCACCGCGGTCTCGATCCGCGCGCGCACTTCATCGGTGTAAGCGGCGGGATCGAACTTGTCGGAGGCCTGCTGCTCGATCAATTGCTGCGCGAGCTTGAGCTCCGCCTCCTTCACTTCCGTCTTGGGGATCTCGATTTCCTTGATCGAGCGCACCTCGCCTGCGTAAAGCAGTTGCTGCATGACGAGGCCGTCCTCGACCGGCCGGATCATCACGATGTACTGCTTGCCGCGAGCCGCCCAGCGCCCGAGCGCGCAGCGGCCGGAGTCGCGCAGCGCCCTCGCGAGGAGCGCGTAGGGTTTCGCGCCGCCCTTGTCCGGGGCGAGGTAGTAGGCCTTGTCGAAGTACACCGGATCGATCGATTCGACCGGCACGAATTCCGCGATGTCCGCCGTGTGCGTCCCCGCTTCCTCGAGAGCCTTCAGCTCCTCCGGCGAGAACATCACGTACTGGTCCTTTTCGAACTCGTAGCCCTTCGCCATGTCCTCGCGGGCGACCGCGACCTCTTCCTTCACGCAGATGTACTGTTGCTTGAGCCGCGATCCGCAGGTCTTGTGCAGCAGGTTGAACGAAATGGCGCGGCTCGCCTCGGTGGCGGAGAAAAGCTTCACCGGAATCGAGACCATTCCGAACGAAACCGTCAGCGTAGCGATCGATCGTGCAGCCATGGCTTATTCTCCCGGAAGGGGAACACATTATAGTGAATAGTCAGCTTCGCTGCGCAAGTCGCGGTTCGTAGACGATTTTTTTGCACCTCTACGCCTTCGCGCCCTCGAGCGCACGCTCCAGGCTCTGCTTGCGGGTCAAGGCCTCGCGCCAGCGGTCCCCGGTCTGCGCGAGCCGCTCGACTGCGTTCGTGATCCTGAAGTCGAGCGGGTGCGCGCCGGCGAGCTCGTCCCAGGTGAGCGGCATCGACACCGGTGCGCCGGCCGCGCCCCTCGGCGAATAGGCGACGTTCAGCGTCTTGCCGCGCACGTTCATGTTGTAGTCCATGAAAATCTTGCCGGTCCGCTTGGGGATGCTCCACTCCACCGTGACGTCCTTGGGATGGAGGCGGACGAGGTGACGTCCGACCATCTCGCTCACCTTGCGCGCCGCGTCGAAATCGAGCGTGCGCTCGATCGGCACGAACACGTGCAGGCCGGTCTTCCCCGAGGTCTTCACGACCGCTTCCAGGCTCATGCTCGCGAGCAGCTCGCGCAAGGCGAACGCGACCTCCTTACCCTTCTCGAAAGCGACGGTGTTCAGCTCGGGTTCGTCGCCCGGCGCCTCCTTGCCAGAGTAGATGTAGGGATCGATGTCGAAGACGACGTAGTCGGGATAGTTGAGGATCGAGCCCTCGAGCGCGGCGAGCGAGGAGGAATAGTCGGTGCTCTGCGTTGCGGCGTCGGGCCCGGGCTTCGCGCGCGAGTGCCACACGTGGAACTCGAGCGTGCCCGACTGCGCGAGCCACAGGAGCGTCGCCAGGTTGTCGCACAGCAGGTAGTCGTGCCGCTCGTCCTTGTGCTCGGAGAAGATCGTGATCTTCCTGGCGAAAGGAGGCAGCTCCGGGTCCCAGTGCTTCTGGTAGAAGCGCTCCCCGGCGATGCCCTCGGGCATGCGGATCATGGTGAGCGGCCGGTCGGCGAGGTGCGTGAGCATGTAGGGGGAGACCTGCGCGAAGTAGCGCAGCAGGTCGCGCTTGGTGATGGCCGGCTGCTTGAGCGCCGCGTCGGCGGGCCAGTAGACGCGGTCGAGATGCGTGAGCTTCAGCGTATGTCGTCCGACCGCGATCGTGAGGGCGGGCTTCTTGTTCTCGAGCTGGCGCAGCACGGCGTCGATCTCGCTGTCGGGAGAGCGGGTGGACGCCCCCGCGACCGGACCGGGCGCCGCGCGGGGCTCGGTCCGGCGCACCGATTTCGGATCGACGTCGTCGCGCAGCCGCAGGAACACCGGGGCGCGAAGCATCCCGTCGGGGGTCCATTGCTGGAACTCCACCTCCGCGACGAGCTCGGGCCTCACCCAGGTCGTCGGGCTGTGGAGCTCAGGTTTCTCCGTAAACGGGCAGACGTCGGTTCGCAGTTTCTCGCAGCGCGCCTTCACCTGGGCGAGCGTGCGATCGTCGAACCCCGAGCCGACGTGTCCGCAGTAGCGCAGCTTGTCCTCGTCCCAGTAGCCGAGGAGCAGGGCGCCGAGCTGCGCGCGCGAACCCTTTCCCTTCGTGATCCCGCCGACCACGAACTCGGCGCTCTTCGTCGGCTTGATCTTGAGCCAGGCCGGCGAGCGCTTGCCGGCCTCGTACCTGCTGTCCTTGCGCTTGGCGATGACGCCTTCGAAGCCGCTCGCGAGCGCCGCCTTGTAGAGTTCTTCCCCGTCTTCCTCCGCATGCACCAGCTGAATGCGGGGCGAGGGCAGGACGCACTGCTCGAGCCAGCGCCTGCGGTCCGCGTAGGGCGCGGCGCGCAGATCGACGCCGGCGAAATGCAGCAGGTCGAAGCAGTAGAAGACGGTGGGCATCGCTCGATCGGCGGCCGCGATCTCGCGCTCCGTTTTCAGCTGCACGCGCTCCTGGAGCGCGGCGAAGGACGGGCGCCCGTCGGCGCCGAAGGCGGTGATCTCGCCGTCGAGCACCATGCCCCTCACCTGCTGCTGCGCCAACTCCGCCGCGAGTTTGGGAAACGAAGCCGTCAGGTCGAGGCCGCGCCGCGAGCGCAGCTTCACCTCCTTGTCGTCGATGAAGGCGAGCACGCGGTAGCCGTCGAGCTTGGGCTCCCACATCCAGCCTGCGCCCGCGAACGGCGCGTCGCGCAATTCGGCGAGCATGGGGAGGAGCTTCACCGGCAGCGCTTCCTTCTTTCCTGAAGGGATGAGCTGCGCGGCGGGGATGCGGCGCACCGGCAGGGACTTGAGGTTCTCGACCATAAGGCCGGAGAGGACCGAGTGATCTTTCTCGGTGACGCCGGTTTCGGCGACGAAGCGGTCCTTGTGCCTTCGGGTTCCTGGCTGTGCGGACCAGCGCGAAGGAGCCTTTCAATTTGGCGCCGCGAAGCGTGACGCTCAGCTTGCCCGCGGCGATGCCCTCCCTGACGAGGAGCTCGGCGTGCGCGCGGTCGTGGTACCAATGTCCCTTCCGATCCTCGTCGGGTGTATACGGGCCGCAGTCCCACACGATCACTTCCCCCGCGCCGTACTGCTTGGGGGGAATCACGCCCTCGAACGAGGCGTAGTCGTAAGGGTGGTCCTCGGTCATGACCGCGAGGCGCTTGTCCGCGGGGTTGAGCGACGGGCCCCTGGGGACAGCCCAGGACTTGAGCACCCCTTCGCACTCCAGCCTGAAGTCGTAGTGCAGCTGGCGCGCCGAGTGCTTCTGGACCACGAAAAGGAGCAGTCCCTCGCCCGGAGCGGGTGCGGGCGCGGGCTCGGGCGTCGCGTCGAAGGCGCGCTTCTTGGAATATTCGTCCAGCAGCGCTGCCGCCGCCGACGGGTCGGCCAGCACGACGCGCTTGGCTTTGGGCATGCGAGAGATTCTAGCTTGCCGGATCGCACGCCGGTGCTGGACAATCCACCCATGACGCAACTCCTCGCCGGAACGAGCGGCTTCTCCTACAAGGAGTGGCTCGGCAAGTTCTATCCTGAAAAGCATCCCGCGGACGCGATGCTGCGCTACTATGCCGGGCATTTCGCGACGGTCGAGATCAACAACACTTTCTACCGCATGCCCGCCGAGACGATGCTCGCGCGCTGGGCCGAAGAGGTGCCGGAAAGTTTCTCCTTCGCACTTAAGGCGCCGCGCCGCATCACGCACGAGCTGCGCTTGAAAGAGTGCGAGACCCACGTCACCGAGTTCTTGAGGCGCGCCCAGGCGCTGGGCGGCAAGCTCGGGCCCATGCTGTTCCAGCTGCCGCCTTACCTGAAGAAGGACCTGCCCCGGCTGCGCGATTTCCTCGCGCTGCTGCCCGCGGGCCGGCCTGCCGCCTTCGAGTTCCGCAACGAGTCCTGGCAGGACGCGGAGGTCTACGAGGCGCTGCGCGCCAAGGGCGCGATGCTCTGCTATACCGACGCCGAGGAAGGCGACTCGCCGCCCCTGGTCGCGACCGCCGACAGCGGCTACCTGCGCCTGCGGCGCACCCATTACGAAGATGCGGATCTGGGCGACTGGGTCGAGCGCATCGCGGCGCAGGCCTTCGCCCGCGTCTACGTCTACTTCATGCACGAAGACGACGCGCTGGGCGCGGTGTTCGCCCGCAAGCTGATGGAACTGTGGAAACAGCGGAACCCAAAATGACCGAAGCGGCACCCGCGGCCGGTGCGATCGGCCGCCTCAAGCTCTACTACGAAAGGAACGAGCAGAGGATCGCCGTCCTTTCCTTCGTCTGCGGCTTTCTTTTCGACATCCTCATGGTCGACCGCGCCGATTCCTGGGAGGCGATCGGCCAGCAGGTCCTCTATCTCGCCGTGATCCTCGCGGCGCTGACGCAGATGTTCCTCGAGGAAGGCAAGCCGCCGCTCGAAACCGCGACCGTGTTCTTCGTCAAGCGCTGGTATTACCGGTATCGAACGGCGGTCGTTCACTTCTTCCTGGGAACCCTGCTCAACGTCTACACGCCAATGTGGTTCCGATTTTCGTCGGTTCGATCGGACTCGCGGTCTTTCTGGTGTCGATGTTCGCGGGCTGCCTGCCGCTGCTCGGCGTCGTCCGGTGGATCCGGCGGCGCTCGCCCGAGCTCTTTCCGCGGGCGAGGAGACAGATGCTCGTGCCGCTGGGCGGGGTGCTGGTCGGCTTTCTCGTTTTTTATTTCTTCAGGCTGATTCCGCCGGTGCCGCTCTCGATCCCGTTCATCGGGGTCTATCACGCGGTCGAGAAGACGCAGGATACCTACCGCTTGAGCCACGAGCGTCCGGCGTGGCGCATCTGGCACCACGGCGACCAGGAGTTCCTCGCCCAGCCCGGGGACAAGGTATACGTGTTTTTCCGCATTTTCTCGCCCACTCGTTTCTCCGACCAGGTGCAGCTGCGCTGGTACTGGAAGGAGGAGGCCCGCGGCTGGACGCTGCAGGATACGATTCCCATCAAGATCCTCGGCGGGCGCGCGGAAGGCTTCCGCGGCTACGGCTTCAAGTCGAATTACCAGCCCGGCGACTGGAAAGTGCAGGTCGAAACCACCGACGGACGTGAGATCGGCCGCGTGTACCTCCACGTGGAGACCCGCCCCGAGTGGCCGCGCAGCTTCGAAATCGATATCGAGTAGCGGCTGCTCGAGGCGCGGACGCTCAATCGGCGGCAGCCAGACGCACGAACAGCCGCTTCAGTGTGTTGACCTGCGCGAGATAGCCGGCGAGGTCGTGGGCGCCGCAGCGCTGCCCCGAGGACTGGAAGCCGCGGCGCGCGTAGGCCTCGCCCCGCGCGGGGCCGCAGAGGTGGATGACGGCGGCGAGATCCTGCTTCTGCTCGAGCGTCGCCGCGCTGCGCGCGAGCATGTTCGCGACGCTGCGGTCGAGCAGCGCGGACGTCATCTCGATCGCGTGGCTCGGCACGACGCGGGTGTAGAGGCCGTTGAACCAGCACGCGGTCGGGTCGTACCATGGACCGTCTTTGACCACGGCGTGGTCGTGGATGCAATAGCGCTTCGCATCCCGGAACGCGGCGTCGGTGATCTGGAACATGCCCACCGCGCTCGACGAGGGCCGGTACAGCTCGAAGGGATTCCAGCTCAGGCGCCAGCTCCAGCGCGGCCGCGCCACCGGGTTGCCCGCGCCTTCGATCTGGGCGAGCGCGGCGAGGAGCTCGGGTGCGATCACGGCGGTGGAATGCTCGCGAAAGAGCGATCCGTATTGACGCCAGGTCTCCAGCGGCGTCTTCGCGAGGGTCCCACCCACCGGGAAAAATAGCTCGGCCGGCTTGCGGACCGTCTGGACTATCCAGTTTGCCGCGCCCCAGAGCGCCAGGATGGCGATCGCAAGCGCGAGAATCCGGATCGCGGGCGGCGCGGCCCACAGGAGGCGAAACGCGCGCCGGACCGAGCCTGAGAACTGCGCGACGGTCCTGCCGAGCGCTCGCAGGCGCATCCTCGGCGAGGGGGCTTTGAAGGGGCGCGAACGTGCCATGGGGCAGCCGCTATCGTATCCGGTAAAATCCCCGGCAAAGGGGCCACTTATGCACGAAGACGACGTCAGCGCTGAAAAACTCGCGGCCGATCTCAGGCTCGTCATCTCCGACGCCGAAGCGCTGTTGCGCGCGACGGTCGGCCAGGCGGGGGAAACAGCCGCCGCAGCGCGCGCGAAGATGCAGGAGAGCCTCGAATCGGCGAAGCTCAAGCTCGGGCCGCTCGGCGAAGAGGCGGCGGAGCAGGCGCGCGCCGCGGCGCGCGCCGCCGACGGCTACGTCCGCGCAAATCCCTGGCAGGCCGTCGGAATCGCCGCGCTGGCCGGAATCGCGCTGGGGCTCCTCATCAGCCGGCGCTGACGCCTTGCCATGACCGAAGAAACCGGCCGCGCCGAGGGCCTGCTCGAATCGCTGCGAAATCTCGCGAGGACCTTCGTCGCGATCGTGCAGACGCGCATCGAGATCTTCGCGAGCGAGATCGACGAGGAAAGGAACCGGCTCGCGCGAATCGCGGTGCTCGCCGCCCTCGCGGCGCTGTGCATCGCGCTTGCCGTCATCCTCTCGGTGTTCTTCCTCGTGGTGCTGTTCTGGGACACCGATCGTCTCCTTGCGATCGGCGTCCTGGCCGGGGGCTTTGCCATCGGCGGAATCGCCGCCTGCCTCGGCTTGCGCGCGGCGATGTCGCAGCGGCCGAAGTTCCTGTCGGCGACGCTCGCCGAGCTGCGCAAGGACCGGACGAAGCTCGAGGGGTCATGAGCGCGCTTGCGGAGATTCTCGAGCGGCGCGCGCGGCTCCTCGCCGAGGCGGAAGCACAGCGGCACGCGCTCGCCGAAGGGATCGCCGTCTGCCGCAGCGTGCTCGTCGTCGCCGACCGCGGCATCGCCTGGGCCGGCTGGTTGCGCGCGAGGCCCTATCTCGTCGTCGCCGCCGCTGCCGCAATCGCGGCGCTGCGCCCGAGACTCGCGCTCGAATGGAGCGCGCGTCTGCTCACGCTGTGGCGGGTTGGGCGGCTCCTGCTCGGCGCGATCAAGCCCGCGGCCGGCGAACGCACGTCCTGACTATCTCTTCTTCGCCTGGCCTTCGGCCGAGCAGGGATGGTCGTTCGAGCAGCGGTCGCCGATCACGCCGACCGATTGGATCTCGATCTCGAT
>WNFV01005899.1_pt1 | contig 28984 bp, 20 predicted proteins | sample 5400101 | NCBI WGS metagenome assembly WNFV01 (sample SAMN13153361, study PRJNA577476) | soil metagenome | isolation source: 115 cm soil or saprolite under grassland replicate 1 | place: USA:California | collected 2016-06-15
GCCGCGTCAGACCAGGCTTCGAGCGGGGCGTAATCGTCGGTCAGAATCACGGCCCGGTCGCGCGGCAGCTCGAGCCGCGACGCGAAGACGGCTTTGATGTAGCCGCTTCGCTCGATCTCCTCTGAGGTCTTCATCGTGAACGGCGCGGCGCTCTCCGCCAGATTTTCGGGGACGGCGCCGCTGAGCAGAAACATGGTCGAAACGTATTTCCGCTTCTTGCCCGCCAGCAGCCAGTTCGGCGAGAAGACCTGGGTCTTTCCGAATACGTTCTCCATCGTCGCCACAATCGATGAGGCGACGCGGGAGGCTTCGCCGGAAACCCCTCCGACTATGTTGGCCACCACCAGCCCGTCGGGCGCCAGCCGCTTTTTCAAATCAGCGAAGGCTTCGCGCGTGAGCAGGTGGAACGGCGGCGAATCGCCGCTGAAGGCGTCGAGTACGATCACGTCATATTTTTCGGTCAGCCTCGACGTCTCGGTGCGCGCGTCTCCGATTATCACTTTGACCGAAGCGGGCAAGCCGAAATATTCGCGCGCGACTTTTTCCGACATCGGGTCTATCTCGATGACCGTCACCTCCGACCCGGCTTCGGCCATCGCGCGCGCGTAAACTCCCGGGCCCAGGCCCCAGATCAGAACCGTTTTCGGAACGCCCTTGACGGTCGCCAACCGCTCCAGGCCGTAAGCGTATTTGGCGTAAGAGACGTCGCCGATCATCGAACCCTGCTGCACGCCGTTTAGGAACAGGTAGCGCACGCCGTTGCGATCGCTCACGACCAGATCGCCGTAGGACGACGGGACGCGCGCGGTCACCGGATACAATTCGTCCTTATACAATACTTCGCGGTCGGCCACCGCGCCCACCCATTTCACGCCGGCGCCGCTGAGGGCCAAGCCCACAAGGAGCCCCAGGGCCGCCTTTCTCCTGGCCGCGACGATCAAGTAGAAGACGGGCACGATCGCCAGGGCGACGGCGGTCGAAATGAAGGCGGCATGAACCGTCATATTCGGGATAAGCAGTAGTGAGACCAGAAGACTGCCCGCGACCGAGCCCGCGGTAGAAAGCGCGTAAAGATTGCCGACGCTGGCGCCCAGATGTTGATGATTAGCCGCCGCGCGCACGGCCATCGGAGAAAGCATTCCGAGCAGGAAGAGCGTCGGGAGGAAGAGCAGAGTCGCGGCCATAAACGTCCCGCTGACCATCCCCGCGTCATAAGCCGCGCCCAACACGGGCCGCGCAATCAAATCTGACAGCAACAGCGTCCCCCCGGCGCAAGCCATGACGATCATCAGCGCCCCCAGGCCGGGGCGGCGATCGGCCACCCGCCCCCCGACCGCGTAGCCCACAGCCAGCGCCGCCAACGTCACTGTGATCAGCGCGCTCCAGACGTGAAGCGTGGTCCCGAATTTCGGCGCCATAACGCGCGAGCCTAAAATTTCAACCACCATCACCGCCGCGCCGCCGATCAACACTGCGGCGCGCAACAACCATGCGCGCGCGCCAGTCAGCGCCAAATCTTCCTCTTCGTCGGGCGATCTCATCGGCGCTACACCTGCCTGCCCCTGTCCAGATTGCCCGACCTGCTCGACAGGTTTAGCGTTTAAAATTGATTGCACGGAAAAACTTCCTCCAAAAGATTTCTGCTCTCACCCTCGCAAAGATTACGGAGAGTCTCTGGACATCAACACCGCGTCGCAGGCGATTAGGGAAGAAGTGGAGTGGGAACTGCCTCAAACGCGCAGTTAGAATAAGTCAAAACGCGGCGACTTTCCACCCGGCGCCGATTGCGGATTGCGGATTGATAAATCTTCCAATCCCGATTTCGCGCCCGCAGTGAATGGACTCATAAATCCGCAATCCGCAATCCGCAGTCCGCAATCCCAGACGGCCGCTTTACTGTCGCCTTCGACGCAAACTATAATCTCGCAAAACCGGATTCATTTACCGTTCTTTACTGTACGCTGCGGTGGAAATCACAGTCGCTGATTGGAGGAAGTTACGAATTATGAAAAAGCGTCGTTGGCTCAATGGATGCCTGCTCGTCATCTTCGCGTCGCTCTTCGGCATGAACGGATCTTCATTACCAACGTGAGTCTGCCGGTTACGGTCTCTGACAAGAACGGCCGTTTCGAAGTCAACCTGAAGGAGGCCGACTTCCAAATTATCGAAGATAAAGTCCCGCAGGCCATCATTTCGTTCAGCCCCCAGAGCAATCTGCCGCTCGACGTCGCGATGTTGATGGACACGTCGAACAGCGTCAAACCGAAACTGAAATTCGAGAAGGACGCGGCCTATTCATTCCTCGAAACGGTGCTCCAAACGCGCAAGGACCGTGCGTTGTTCGCCACCTTCGATTCGCAGGTCGAACTCCATCAGGATTTGACCAACCGCCTGGATCTGCTGACCAAGGCGATTGACAAGATCAAGGCGCACGGCGCGACCAGGATGTACGACGCGATCTTCAGCGTTTGCGGCGTTCCGAAACCGCCGTCTATGTGATCAGCACGAAGTCCGGAGGGTTCTTCGGCGTGCAGGCCGGAACGGTGGATCGCAAGGAGGACAAGGATCTCAAGCGACTGGCCGAAGATACCGGAGGGCGCGCTTTCTTCACCGCCGAGGTGATCGAGCTGGAAAAGAGTCTCACCCAAATTACGCGGGAGTTGCGCAACCAGTACATGATCGCTTACGAGCCGACTAACAATAATTACGACGGCAAAGAGCGCCGGATCGAAGTGAAACTTCCTAACCACAAGGGACTGAAAGTCAGAACCAAAACCGGCTACAAGGCGATTCCGCGTAACGTGACGAGCGGCAATCAGTGAATGGGACTCATAGGACTTATGGGACTTGTAGGTTCATGAATCCTACAAGTCCCATAAGTCCTATGAGTCCCATAAGCCTCATTACATGAAGCCCCCCAAGGAGAAGTGAGATGAAGATTAAAACTTGCGCCTGGGGCCTCGTTATAGTCGCGATGATGGCGGCGGCGCTCTCATACGCGTTCGCGCCTCGACTGCGCGCCGATGCCCAACAAGACAATAAGCAGGATCAGAAAAAATCCCAGCAGCAGAAAGAGCAGAAACAGCAGCCGCAGAAGCCGCAGAAGCCGGAGCAGGAAGAGCCTACGATCAAGTTCGGCACCAAGCTCGTCAACCTGCTCTTCAGCGTGCAGGACAAACAGAACCACTACATCAACGATCTGAAACAGGAGGACGTTCAGATCCTCGAAAACGGCCAGCCACAGGACATCTTCACCTTCAAGCGCGAACTCGATCTGCCGTTGACGATGGCGATCCTGGTCGACGTCAGCGGCAGCGAGGAGTTCATGCTGCCGCAGTTGAAGGACTCCGGCGGGCGTTTCGTCGAATCGGTCGTCCGCACCGGCAAAGACACCGTCGCCGTCATCAAGTTCGAAGGCGAAGCGACCGTCATGCAGGAGTTGACCTCGAATCCGAAGCGCATCCGCAAAGCTCTCGAGGAGATCGCATTCATTGCGGCGCCTCCGGTCAGCATATACGGCGGCGCGACTCCGCCGATCAACGGCCAATCGCGGCAGGGCGGGACTTCGCTCTACGATTCGGTCATCGCCACCTCCGCCGACATGCTGGCCAAAGAGCCGGGCCGCAAGACGATCATTCTTCTCACCGACGGTGAAGACACCACCAGCCGTATGAAGTTGGACGAAGCGATCAACGAAGCTTTGCGCTCCGAGGTGGTGATCTATTCGATCGGCATCGGCGATCAGGGCAGGGGCGGCGTCGCTGAAGGCGTGCTCAAAAAACTCTCCGACTCGACCGGCGGGCGCGCCGTCTTCCCGAAAAACGCGCGCGACCTGGACAAGGCGTTCGCGCAATTGGAGCAGGACCTGCGCCAACAATACCTGCTCGCCTATGAGCCGAAGAACGAGGCCACCGACGGGGGCTTCCGCAAGCTTGAAATTCGAGTAGTAAATAAAAACGCCAAGGATCTGAAGATTCGACATCGCAGAGGGTATTACGCGCCTCAAGGTTAATTCACACGACTGGAAAAGTGACTTTTATATCTGGCTGCCGCTGGCCTGTCTTTCGTGGGCGCTCGCCTGGCGCTTGCAGGACCCCTTCATCTCCGATTGGGACGGATTCGACTACACGGTCCACGCCGTGCAACATCAGCCATCGACTCTGGGGCTGGGCCGCGCGTTCTTCCTCGGCTACAACTCGGCCTTGTGGGAGATGGCTCATCATTGGCTCGGTCTGCCGCCCGAAAAGGCGTATCTGGCGCTCCGCTACGGTGTGATCGCGCAAGCCGGCGTGGGCGTAATCGGCGTCTACGCTCTGTGCAAGGAGTTGACGGCGAGCATGCTCGCGGCGTTTTTCGGCGCGCTGATCGTATCGTTGTCGCCTTATTACATCATCTACAGCGGACGCGCAATGAGCGAGATTCCAGGATTGTTGGCGCTCAGTTGGTCGTTGTGGTGGGCGGCGCGAAGTTTGCGGACCGGCAAGACCGGTCGATTTCTGACGGCCGCCGCTCTGCTGGGTTTGAGCGCGAACATTCGTGAATTCGCGTTCTTCTACCTTCCCTTCATCCCGATCGCGGCGCGAATCTACAGGGGGCGTTGGAGGACCGGGCTCATCGCCTTCATCCTCGCGGTCGTCTGCGCCTTCGCGGGGATGATCTTCTGGAAGCTATACGACGACCTTTACTGGACCGAGGTCGTCAATTGGTATCGGCTGAGCGCCGCCGAGCGGAGAGTCCATCCGGTGACGAGCGCCAATCTGCGGTTCTTCGCCGACTACGCCTTCAATTGCTCGGCCATCATCTCGGTCATTACGCCGCTAGCCCTCATCTGGTTGTGGTGGAAGCCGCGTCTGCGCGCGCTCGCGGCGCTCGGCCTCGTCGGACTCGCCGCAAACCTGGCGCTCCTGGCCAATCACGACCTGGCGGTCAATCCGCGATACCTTATGACCGGCCTCGTCGGACTCGCCGCCGCCTGCGGATGGTGTCTGGCCGAGTTGATTGAACGGCGCCGCCTGTGGGCGACGCCTTTGCTGGTTGGCCTGATTGTTTTGACCAAAGGCTCTTACAACCACATGGCCAAAGAACTTTATGACCAGCAGTGGGGCGCGAGGGCCGCGCGCGATTACGTCGCTAAGATCACAGACCTCCCCTGGAATTCCGCCTTCATCGTCGGCTCGCGCACGCCGCTGATCCATTTTCTAGCAGGCGTCAATGCGCGGCCCCATTGGCTGACAATAACTCCCGGGGCGGGCTGGCCCGACGACAAACTCGGCGAGGCGATCCAGGATTTCTTCTACGCGGGCCGTAGCGTGTACGTGGACTTCGATCCGGAGCTTTGGCAAAAGGGCGCGCGCGAAAAAAGCCGTGAAGACGAGGGGCTGGAGATGATCAAACGCGAATACAGACTCGAACATGTCCGCGATTCGTTTTACAGGATTATTGAACACCGTACAGCTTCAGCTGATCAACCGGAAAAAGGCGCCACTTCTTCGCAATAAACAGCGACCCGGGCGAAACATATCCTTGACAACGCCTCATGCCGTTTGTTTAGATTCAAATCACTGATCAATACAATCACATCAAGCTAAGCCTGCTGGGAAGTCGTAAATGATCAAATTCAATGGAGAAAACCATGACAAGGATATTGATAACCGCTTCCCCATTACGGCTGCCGTTTATTCTCGTCGCGTTAACGTTCGCATTCGGCGGAGCCGCTCTGGCTCAACAGCCGCTCGGCGCCATCTCAGGGGTAGTCACCGACCCGAACGGCGCGGTCGTGACGGGCGCGACTGCGACCGCCGTTTCGCTCGCCACCGGAACTTCGCGCAACGCGATGACCAACGATCAGGGATTCTTCCTGATCCCCACGCTGCAAGCCGGCGATTACAAACTGACGATTGAATACAGAGGCTTCGCCAACTTCACGATTGAGCGTGTGGTCGTCGAGGTCGGCCAGACGGCGAGAGTTGACGCCGCGCTGAAAATCACCGGGACGACCGAAAGCATGCAGGTCACCGGCGCCGAGACCGCCCTGGTCGACACGCAACGAGCCACCGTCGGCGGCGTAGTCAACACGCGGCAGATCGAACAGTTGCCTCTCAACGGGCGCAACTACCTCGAACTCGCGCGACTGCAACCCGGCGTAGAGATACAGGAGGGCCGCTCATTCGACCCGACCAAGAGCCGCTACACCGGCATCTCGCTCGGCAGCCGCAACGGGCGCGAGGCGCGAATCACGATTGACGGCGTTGACGCGGTTGATGAACACGTCGGCACGACGACTATCAACTTCTCACAGGAGGGCATTCAGGAGTTTCAGATTTCGACCTCGTCCTCCGACCCGTCGGCGGGTATCAGCGCGACCGGCGCGGTCAACGTCGTGACCAAGCGCGGCGGCAACCAGTTTCACGGCGGCGGATTCATCTTCGGCCGCGGAGCGAATTACGCCGCGCGCCCGAACTTCTCTCCGACCAAGACGGATTTCGACCGCAAGCAATATGGCTTCAATATCGGCGGCCCCGCGATCAAGGACCGTCTGTTCTGGTTCGGGAACTACGAGAAGACAGAAGAGAATTCGGCCATTGGTATTGGCACGAAGTATTTTCCGAACCTGACGTCGTTCAAAGCGCCGTTCGATGAAAATTCGAGCAACGTCAGAACCGATTGGCGGGTGTCGCAAAACCACGATTTCCTCTTCCGCTGGAGCCGCAACGAAAATTCCAACCTCGGCGGATTCGGCGGGAATAGGCTCCCTTCGAGCGGGAACATCAACACCAACACCACACATCAATTCGCGGCGGGGCTTGATTCCGTGCTCTCGACGAAGCTGACCAACAGCTTCCGGCTCGCCGCGACCGATTTCAAAAACCGCGTGTTGCGGCCGCCGGCGGATGCGCAAGCCGTGGTCGTGCCCGGCCTGGAAAACGTCCGCGTCGTCACCAGCGACAACCAGCTCATTTCCGGCCCCGACAATATCACGCCGCAGTCCACCTTCGAACGGTTCTACCAGTTCCGCGACGACATGACTTACTCGAGCGGGAAACACACTCTGCGCGGCGGGCTGGACGTGGTGCGCTATCGCGTCACCGTCACCAACTTCGTCGCCGGCTTCCCCACGTTCACCGTCAAGTCCGCCTCGTTCGACCCGGCCGCCCTGATCAATCAGCCCATTGTCAATTTCACATTCGGCAACAAGAAAGGCATACGCATTCCGGGCACTGACGACAATTCGCATCGCAACACGCGCACGTCGTTTTACGGCGAAGACACCTGGCGCGTCCTGTCGAACCTGACGCTCAACTTCGGCCTGCGATACCAGATTGATTCACATCCGCTCAACAATGATCTCGGCAAACCCAATCTGGCGAAAACGATTCTGCCGCGCGGCGTGGAGCCGACGCCGATTGACAAGAACAACGTCGCGCCCGGCTTCGGTCTGGCGTGGGATCCCTGGAAAGACGGCAAGACTTCGATCCGGTTGGGCGGCGGGATCTATTACGCGCTCGGCATCAGTAATCTGGTGACTAACGAACGCGCGACGATTGCGCCGTTCAATTCCGGCAACGACACGATTGCGCTGACCTTTGGCTTGCTTCCTGGCAGTACTGCGGGCAGGCTGGATTTCAACCGGGACGGCGTTGTCGACTTCGACTTCACCCCGATCCTGCTAGCATCTTCCAATACCAAGCTGGGCGGCGCAATCCCCGTCGTCCTCGCCGGACAGCAGGTCTACATCGCCGCGCCGGCCAGCTCGACGCCGGCGCTGGACATCACGCGCACCGGCGTGCTGATCAGCAACGAATTGCCCACTCCTTATTCGCAGCAGATCAACTTCGGCGTGCAGCGCGAGTTGCCATTCAACTCAGTGCTTGACGTGAACCTGATTTACAGTCGCACGGTCCATGAGTTCATGCGCGACACTGACGCGGCCAATACCTTCGCGGGCAGTGGCGCGCCAATCATCCTGGGCGACGGACTCCCGCCGACGTCGAACCGCGCCATTACGGTCATCAACTCCACCGGTTTTTCGCGCTACCGCGCGTTGACGGTGAAGCTGGACAAACGATTCTCGAACCGTTACCAGTTCACCGCCAGCTACGCCCTGTCGCGGCTCGAGACTTCGACTGCGGACGGGCTCGGCCTGGGCGGCGGCACAATTGTCAATCGCGACCCGAAGGCCAATTTCGGCGTCGGTCCGCTCGACCGCACGCACCGCTTGACGGTCAACGGCATCGTCGATCTGCCCTGGGGATTCAGGTTTTCGACGATTTCGACATTCAACAGCTCGACGCCGGTTACAGCCGCCGTCGGCTCCGCCGATTTGAACGGAGACGGCATCAACGGCGATCTGCTCCCCTCGACGCGACGCGGTTCGATCGGGCGCCAGGTTGACAGCGTTCGCGAGCTCAATGACGCGATCCGCGCTTACAACCTGGGCCTCGCAGGCAAACCCACGGTGCTCGACCCGACCAAGTTCAATCCGTTCGTCCCCGAATTGCCGGACAACACCCTCTTCGGCGATTCGTTCATCTCGCAGGATTTTCAGCTTTCTTACACGCTGAAGATCAAAGAGCGCCTGAAGATTGAAGCCACCGCACAGGTTTTCAACGTCTTCAACGTCTCGAACCTGGTTGGCCCGACCGGGGCGCCATCAGCCCCCTTCAATGGCGTGTTGACGACGCTGGATTCGCTGCCGACCAGCTTTACCGTCGGCCAGGACGGCGGCATACGCGACGCGAGCGGGAACCGTGTGGTGGCCGGAGTTTCGAGGAGGCTGGATGGTACCCTGATCCCGAATGGATTCGGCAGCGCGACCGCCGTGCGGCCTTCGATTCCGACCGGAACCGGGTTGCCACGCGCGGCGCAGTTCGGCCTTCGATTGAGTTTCTAACGTCGCTTTGTAAATGGAGAAGCCGAAGCGATGAGCGGGGAATTGCCGTTCATCGCTTCGGCTCTTCTGTTTTATACCTTGTCGTGCCGCTTGCCGCTCTCAATCCCATCAGATAGACTTCGCGCGCATCGCTTATCGCCCGATGAAAAGGAGAGCTTTCTTACGTGAGCGTCAAATCGGATCGCTGGATTTTGAGGATGTGCCTCGAGAACGGAATGATCAATCCGTTCGAAGCGCGACTCGTGCGCGAAGTCGAAGGGCGGCGCATCATCTCGGCGGGAATTTCGTCATATGGTTATGATCTGCGGCTAGCGCCGGACGGGTTCCGCGTCTTTTCGCCCATCGCCAGCGCGGAGATCGATCCGAAAAATTTCGACGAGAACTCGCTCGTCGAAGCCCCACTGCGCGTCGCCGAAGACGGTTCGCAATACTGGCTCTTGCCGCCCCATTCCTACGCGCTGGGCGTGACGGTCGAAACGTTCAACATGCCGCGAAACGTAATAGGCTTGTGCCTCGGAAAATCGACTTTCGCGCGTTGCGGATTGATCGTGAATGCGACCCCGCTCGAACCGGGCTGGCGCGGGCGGCTCGTGCTCGAATTTTCAAACTCCGCCGACCTGCCGATACGCGTCTACGCCAACGAGGGCATAGCGCAGGTGACTTTCTTCGAGTCCGACGAAGATTGCGAAACCTCTTACGCCGACCGCGCGGGCAAGTATCAGGATCAGGTCGGCCTGGTCACGCCGCGCCTTTGACCTATGTCCGGGACGTTTTTTTTACGTTTGAAGAGAAAAGCCCGCGCGATAAACCGCCGCCATCGCGAGGCGCGGATGGTCGCGGCGGCGCTGAAGTCTCCATATCGCCCGATACTGGCGCAAATCATCCCCGTTCGCCGATGCAATCTCTCCTGCGCCTATTGCAACGAATACGACAAGACGTCAGAACCTGTGCCTGTTGAAGAGATGGCGCGACGCATAGACAGGCTCGCCGAGCTCGGAACGCTGGCCATCACCTTCAGCGGCGGCGAGCCGCTGCTTCACCCCGAGTTGGAAACTCTGGTCGAGCGCATTCGCCGTTACAACATCATCGCCACGTTGATCACCAACGGCTATCTGCTCACCGCCGAGCGCATAAAGCGGTTGAACCGGGCGGGACTCGATTATCTTCAAATCAGCATCGACAACGTCACCCCTGACGACGTCTCGAAGAAAAGCCTCAAGGTCCTGGATCAGAAACTTCGTCTGTTGGCCGAGCGCGCGGAGTTCGACGTCACGATCAATTCGGTGCTGGGGAGTTCGATACGCCAGCCCGAGGACGCGCTGACCATCGCGCGACGAGTACGTGAACTCGGCTTCAAGGGGACGGTCGGAGTCCTTCATGACCACTCCGGCCAATTGCAGCCCCTCAAGCCGCCGCAGCGGCGCATCTACGACGAAATCTTGAATTCCCGGCGGAAGTCCTTCTTCTCTTTCGATTACTACAACCAGTTTCAGAAGAATCTGGTTCGCGGTTTGCCGAATCAATGGCATTGTCGCGCGGGAGGGCGCTACCTCTACATTTGCGAGGACGGCCTGGTTCATTACTGTTCGCAGCAGCGCGGTCATCCGGCAATCCCGCTAGCCTCTTACGCCCGCGAAGACCTCGAACGCGAATCGAAAGCCGTCAAGTCCTGCGCGCCATATTGCTCCATCTCCTGCGTGCATCAAGTGGCGGCCCTGGACGATTTGCGAGAGAACCCGCGAGAGGCGCTGTCACGCTTCTTCCCGGCGCAGGAAGGACAAATCGCGCCCGCCAATCTGCCGCGTCCGATCAGACTCTTGACCTGGTTCTTCCTGCCTTCAAAACCGCATGGCAAGCGGCGCGTCTTTCAAAACGCGGCATTGCGGATTTTAGGAGTGAAGTGACAATTCATCGCTCAAAACCTGAAGGCCTGTTTCTATGATTGTTCTGTCATTTCGCCATGTTCTCTATTCCGTCATGCTCCTGCGCGTAATATCAAGCCCGACGATCGCGGAAGCGGAAATTGATCTCACCCGCGCCGTAGTCGTCGTTCCAGCGGATTTTTCCGGCCCGGAAAATAAAGCTGTGATGATGTTGATTGAAGAGGTCGAAAAGCGCACACAACTGCGCTGGCCGCGCGTCAACCAGGCGCCGAACGAGGGAGTGCCCTTCATCTCGATCAACCGCGCGGCGATCAAAGGGGGGAGCAAAGCCCCGCTCGTTCGCGAAGGCTATCAAATCAAAACCGCGGGCACTACGGTCTCGGTCACCGGGAATGACGCGCGCGGCATACTCTTCGGCGTCGGCCGCCTATTGCGCTCGCTGCGGATGACGAAGCGCAAGATCACCCTGCCTGACGACTTCGACATCGTTACGGCGCCGAAATACCCGCTGCGCGGGCATCAACTCGGCTATCGCCCGAAGACCAATTCATACGACGGCTGGACGCTGCCTATGTGGGAGCAATACATCCGCGATCTGGCCGTCTTTGGCGCGAACGCCGTTGAACTGATTCCGCCGCGTTCCGATGACGCCGCCGACAGCCCGCATTTTCCATTGCCACAGATCGACACGATGATCGGCGTGTCGCGCATCTGCGATGAGTATGGGCTGGACGTATGGGTCTGGTATCCGGCGCTCGATCGGGATTACAGCGATCCTAAAACAGTCGAGTTCGCTCTGAATGAATGGGGCGAGGTCTTCAAAAAGCTGCCGCGCATTGACGCGATCCTGGTCCCCGGCGGCGACCCCGGCCACACGCAGCCGAAATTTTTGATGGCGCTGTTGGAAAAGCAAACCGAGAACCTCCATCGCTATCACCCGAACGCGGCGATGTGGGTCGCGCCGCAAGGCTTCAGTCAGGAGTGGATGGAAGAGTTCCTCGGCATCGTGAAGACCGAGCCGAAGTGGCTCGCGGGCGTCGTCTACGGCCCGCAATGCCGGCTGCCTCTTCCGAAGCTGCGCGAAGCGCTGCCGGCAAAGACGCCGATTCGCCATTACCCCGACATCACGCACAGCCGCCACAGCCAGTTCGCCGTGCCCGATTGGGATACGGCTTACGCGCTGACCGAAGCGCGCGAGATCATCAATCCGCGCCCCACTCAGATGGCGGCCATCATCCGGCTCTACCAACCCTACACCATCGGCTTTATCACATATTCCGAAGGATGCAACGATGACGTAAACAAGGTCGTGTGGAGCGCGCTAGGTTGGGACCCCGAGGCCGATGTCGTCGAAATTCTGCGCGATTACAGCCGCTATTTCATCGGCCCAAATTACGCCGACAGCTTCACGCAAGGGCTGCTCTCGCTCGAACGCGACTGGGTCGGGCCACTGCTTACCAACCGGGGCGTCAACACCACGTTTCAACAGTTTCAAAGTCTGGAGCGACAGGCCGCCCCGCAGGATTTGGCCAACTGGCGTTTTCAGCAGGCGCTCTATCGCGCTTACTACGACGCCTACGTACGCAGCCGCCTGATCTATGAAACGGCGTTGGAAGAACAGGCGATGGAAAAACTTCGCGACGCGCGGCGCACAGGGACACTCGTCGCCATGAATGAAGCCGAAAAAATACTGGACCGCGCCGTGACGGAGCGCGTCGCGCAAGACGTCCGGGGGCGCGTCTTCGAGCTTGGCGAAGCCTTGTTTCAAAGCATCCGCATGCAACTCAGCGTCGAAAAGTATCAGGCCATCGCGGTCGGGCGCGGCGCAAACCTTAACACGATAGATTTCCCGCTCAATAACCGTCTCTGGCTGAAACAGCAGTTCAGCGAGATTCGCAAGCCGGCGCCGGAACGCGAACGCGCCGAGCGGCTGGACGAGATCGTCAATTGGCGGAACCCCGGCCCGGGCGGTTTTTATGACGATCTCGGCAATCTGACGCAACAACCGCATCTGGTCCGCGGCCCGGGTTTTGAAAAAGACCCGTCTCTGCTCGAATCGAGCGCCGTCAGCGTCGTCAATCCATCTGACGGGGCGGCCGGCGCAATTGCGGCCAACAGCGACTTCGCGTTGATCGGCATGGGATCGCAGCCGGCGGGGCCGATCTCCTGGTGGGATTTGGCCGAGACCTATTACGACACTCCGCTACGGATGCGTTATGCGGGGTTGGACAAGAGCGCGCAGTACAAAATCCGCGTGGTTTATGTCGGCGACATGCAACGGAATATGCGGCTGGTGGCCGATGACAAATTCGAGGTCCACCCGCTCATCAAAAAAGAGACGCGCCCGCTCGAATTCGATATTCCGCCGGCGGCCACCTCTAACGGCGAATTGAATTTGAGCTGGTATCAAGCTCCGGGCAGTCGCGGCGCGGGACGCGGCTGTCAGGTGGCGGAAGTCTGGTTGATCAAAAAATGAACGGAAGAGAACTCATCAAAGCATTGCGCGGCGGCGGGCTCGTATACGGCACAATGATCGTTTCGACTTCACCGCACTGGCCGGTCGCCGTGAAAAGCGCCGGCGCGGATTTCGTCTTCATCGATACGGAACACATCGCCATTGATCGCACGACGTTGGCGTGGATGTGCCAGACCTGTCGAGCTCTCGGCCTTGCGCCGCTGGTTCGAATCCCCTCGCCCGACCCTTATCAAGCCACGGTCGCGCTAGACAATGGCGCGAGCGGCGTCCTCGCGCCATACGTCGAAACGCCCGAACAGGCGCGGCGGTTGCGAGGCGCGGTCAAGCTGCGGCCGCTCAAAGGGCAAGTGTTGGAAGAGGTGTTGAATGGGGAGCGCGAGCTTGAAGCGCCGCTCAGCCAATACGTCGCCGAGCGTTGCGCCGAAAACGTATTACTCCTCAATATCGAAAGCGCTCCGGCGCTCAACCGTCTCGACGAAATTCTCGCCGTGCCCGACATTGACGCCCTGCTGGTCGGCCCGCACGACCTCTCGTGCAGCCTCGGCGTGCCCGAACAATATGCGCATCCGCGGTTCGAAGAAGCCATCCGAACGATCATCGCCAAAGCCAGAGCGCGACAGGTCGGCGTGGGCGTGCATTATTCGTGGGGCATCGAGGATGAGTTGCGATGGGTCAAGGCAGGCGCGAATCTGATCGTTCATTCGGGCGACATTGCGCTTTTTGCCGACGCCCTGCGCGCCGATCTCAAGAGGTTTCGCGAAGAGTGCGGCGATGTGATGGCCACGCTTGAAGAGAAAGAGTTGATCGTTTAAATGCGGAAAGTGTGGCCTTTAGAGCGAATTGCGATTGCGTGTACGGAACGTGGCGGTAGGCGCCACCGTGAGGCTTGTCATTACACAAATCTTTTACGTTCCCAAGGAGGCGCTTCTTCGTCGCGGAGCGACGGTTGAGCTTAGGCCGGCGTTTTAACGCCAATGAGGTTAAGTTAGGCATCTGGCGCGATTAGTGGCGCGGACTTTAGTCCGCGCGCCAGCCATCAGCGCGGACTAAAGTCCGCGCCACTGATCGCTAACTTAACCTCATTGGCGTTAAAACGCCGGCCTAAGCTCAACCGTCGCTCCGCGACGAAGAATAATCCGTACGCTGATCTGATAACCGCCCTAGAATAAATAGAAAATGCGGAACACGCGGAAGGGGGGCGAACGATTACCCCCCTCTTTCCGACCGCGCCGTTCACCTGCGTCTCGGAGTTCTGCCCGACCTTCATTTGATCACGAAACAGGTTGAGCAGGAGCAGCGTGCCCAGGCCGCCGCCCGCGCCTTCGCCGCCGCCCGTGGCCATCACATCGGGCGTGATGCGCACGCCTTTTTCGCCGATCACCTTCAGCGTTTCGACCAGCGCGACGCCCTGCGGGCCGAGCGCGTTGACCTGTTCGCGATAAGCCACGCCTTGCGCCTCGCCGATTAATCGCATCTTCTCGGCTTCGGCCTTGCCGGTTTGCAGAATGTAGCTCGCTTCACCTTCGGCCTCGGCCTTGCGCTGTTCGGCTCGACGGCTGGAGATTTCGACGCCGACCGTGGCCTCCATCAAACTCTTCTGGTTGTCGGCGTTCGCTTTGGTCTTCTCCAGTTCGATGCGCTTCTGTTCGGCCTCGCGCTGCGCGTTGTACATACTCTGTCGCTGCTCTGCCAGAATCTTCTCGGTCTGCGTCTTCATCAAATCCTCCGGCAGGCGGATGTGGCAGATCAGCACGTTGACAACGTCCACGTGGTATTTCAGCAGATGTACGCGGACCCGGGCCTCGGCGCGCTCCTGTTCTTCGTGGCGGTTCTGCAGATAAGCCATCGCCGAAGATTCCGAAGCCTGGTTGCGGAAGATCGAGTCGATCAGCGGGTGCATCACGTTTTGAATCAGCCGGTCGATCGAGCCGATCTTGGCGACCATGAACGGCGCGTCTTCGGGCTTGACGCGGAAGACGACGCGGACTTCGAGTTGCATCGTGAAGCCGTCTTTCGAGATCACCTCGAACGGATTGAATGTGTCGGCCAATTGTTCCGCAGTCCATTCGACCGTCTGATTCGTCGTCGGAATAATGACCGGCGTGACGGCCAGTGTGTTGACGTAATAGCGTCCGGGGCCGACCACCATCTCCTGAATCCCGCGATAACCATCGGGCATGACGTATGCTTCGTGCGCGCCCGCGTCCAGGCGAGAGTCGGCCGGATCCTTCAGTTTTAATTCCTCTTCCAACTGCAGGAGGTCGTCACCTTGCTCCCCGTCCAGTTTATCCAGATGCGCCGCGGCGATCGCCAACTGCTCGCGTTCTTCGCGCTCCAGCTTCTCTTGCACCTTCGTGGCCATGGCGCGGCGAATCTCTTCGGTCGGGTCCTTGCCGACGTTCGAGACTATCACCGCGACCTCGCCCGGCCTCACCTCGCCCGCCTTTTCGGCAATCACTTTGAACATGAGCGGGTCAATGTAATAGGTTCCGGGCAGCAGCAGGTCTTTCTGCGGGCCGCGCTGGCCGCCGCGTTGAATAAACTCGTGGCCGTTCTGAAAGTTGTTATGGCCCTGCACGGGCGCGGCGACGTAATCGCGCGGGTTGAGCGCCGCGCCGTCCAACGCCTCGACCAGTCCGACATAGTTCTCGTTGATGACCGTCGCGTCGGCGTACTGGATTTTGAACAACCCCGGTTTGACCGTGTTGTCTTCAATCGCGATCGAATCCGTCAGGATGCGGTAAGTTCCGGGCGTCAGGAGTTCCACCTGCGGCCCCTTCTGACCCGCGGCCTGGATGAACTGCTCCGCGTCCTGGAAGTTGCGATGGCCTTCGACGGCCATTCCCAGCAGACGCCCGGGATCGAGCGGAGCGCCGTCCGTCGCCGTCACGATGCCGATCTTGCCCTGTGGGATCATGATGGACTTCGCAATCGAAACACGAAACAGATAAGGATGAATTGGCCACAAGCCTGGTGGCAGCGTCCGCATCTGAATGCCTTTTACGCCGCCACGTTTGATGAACGCGATCGGGTCCTGAAAATTGTTGTGCGCGTTCTGCGCGCGGTCGGGCGCGAAGATTCTGCCCGGCGGCAGTGGCTCGCCGTCAATCGCCTCGATCACGCCCATCTCGTCGGCGCCGATCTCGATCAGCGACGCCTTCTTCACCACGCGTTCAAAGGGCCATTTGATGATGTGCAATCCGGGTTTCAGCACGTCGGCCTGGATGCCGACCTCGCCTTCGGTGGCGACCACGCGGCCCGGCGGCATCCTCGACCCGAAGTAACGGCGCTCTTTGATCGCAATCTCAGTTGCGCCGACGTTGGCCAGAAATCTGGTCAGCAGGAGCAGCAAAGCGATTAGCCCGATAATCGCCCCGACGTATGTCACAGGTGAAAGGAGTAAATCTGTATCCATAAATTGTCCTTTGCTACTAGCGGAATGTTCGAACAGTTTAGGCTCCTGAGCGCCGAGACGCCGCCGCTAGTCCACGGCGAACATCGGCGATCAGTCGTTTGAGAAGAAAACCTGATCCGGAACTCCTTACTTCGGCATCGATCAACCAATAGGCGCCCTCGACCGTCGCAAGGAAGTCTTCGGCTGAAACCTGCGGCAATCGCCCTTCGCCGAAAAGATTCGACGCGGTCTGGACCGCGCGTTTGAAGACCGCCGCGTCGTCACTTAATGCGGCCAGATGCAGCGCGCGAACCACCGAACTCCGATCGGGCGCCGCGCTCAACCGCTCGATAATCATCGCGGCGAACTCGCCGCTCGAACGCAGCGCGCTGCTGTCGACGATGTGTCCCGCGATCGAGCGCAGCGCCTCTTCGTCGCCATCAGCCTGTGCGACGAGCGTTCGCAATATTTCCCGATAGAACTCGGCGTCGCCGGGCGTGTGCGCGTCATCTAGCGCGGTCTTGTCGCCTTCGGCGGCGCGCTCGATCAGACGGCGCCGCTCTTCCCGGACGCGCCGCTCCACTTCGGCTTGCGCGAGCAGCTTCATCTCTTCGGCGTGTTGTTCGGCGAACAACCCGTCGAAGCCGCGTGGTTCGGATAAAAAATCGGGTTCTATCGGCGGCGTCCGGCGCTTCCGGCGCTGAAGCGCGAAGACCGCGACCGCAAGCAGGAGAATCGAAATGAAAAATATGGTGTCCATCGTCTAACGCCTCGCGCGCAGCCTATAGGCGATTGGCTGCGCTGTCTGCTGCGGGCGTCTTCCTTGCTGATATACGTGAAGCCGACTTTGGAAGTTCTAAAAACCGGCGACAGCGGGAAAACTTAACGCTGACTTTATGACATCTTTCCTGGTCGCGGCAGCGACCCCGTGAGCTTAGCCCGGCTTTTCAAAGCCTTGTCATTACCCAAACTTTTACACAAAGCGCGTTTGTTGTACCCAAGCCCGCGAACGCGGGCGGCAGAATAAAGCCTGGGGTGGAGCGCAGCGGAACCCCAAGTACGACAGGGGTTTATTATCCCAGCCCGCGAAGCGGGCGACAGCGATTGGCCCAATCTCAATGATCATGAAATGGCGAATAACAAAAAGCTGCCGCCCGCTTCGCGGGCTTGATGTGTGGTTACGCCATCTTCCTGGGGTTCCGCTACGCTCCACCCCAGGCTCTATTCTGCCGCCTGCTCCGCAGGCTGAAGATGTGAACATCCATTTCGTGCAAAAGTTTGGGTAATGACAAGTTTTCAAAGCCGGGACGATGCGCGCATGCCCGACCTCAGTCGCGGCAGCGACGGTTGAGATTACCGATCAGGCTCAACCGTCGCTGCCGCGACTGAATCGAAAATGGAACCGCTTCCCCGGCTTTGAAAAGCCGGGCTAAGCTCAATCGCCGCTACCGCGGCTAAGGATATGGAAGTATGATGCGGCAACGCCAGTCGCAATCGAAACAGAAGTCGAATATGAACGTCTACTCGCCATCATAGAACCGATGATGAGCCGCGAATTGACGCCCGAAGAAGAGAAGCTTTTCGATCTGCTGGTTAAGCTGGTCGAAGACTTCGAGGAGCGTCATTATCCGATGGGAGAAAGCTCGCCGACCGAGATGTTGAAGTTCCTGATGGAGCAAAGAGGTTTGCGCCAGCGCGACATCGTTCATCTTTTCGGCTCGAGCGGCGTAGCTTCCGAGGTCATCAATGGCAAGCGCGCAATCAGCAAGAATCAGGCAAAGGCGCTCGCCGAATTTTTCCGCGTTTCGCCTGAACTTTTTATCTGACGCCCGGGCGGCGCGTCAAATTAGGATTTTGCCGCCGTCGTTCTGGCCAAACGCCGTTCGGTCATTGACGGCATGAATTTGTTCAAAACGCGATAGCCGAGCAGCACGGCTAATACCACTCCGAACGCCAGCGGAATCCGCGTGTCGGCTTTGACCAGCAGGTAGAAATGAATCACGCCCGAGATCGCCGCGACGTAAGCCAACTTGTGCAAACGGTTCCACCGCCGCCCGCCCAGACGTTTGACCATCTTGTTGGTCGAAGTGATCGCCAGCGGAACCAGAACGAGAAACGCGAACATCCCGAGAAAGATAAAAGGCCGCTTGAGCGTGTCTTCGACGATGGCGCTTAGATTGAAAGATTTATCGAACCAGGTGTAAGCCAGCAGGTGCAGGCAGCCGTAGAAGAACGCGAACAGCCCGAGCGTCCGCCTGAGCTGGATCAGCCACGGAAGGCCCAGCGCCTTTCTGAGCGGCGTGACGGCCAGCGAGAGACACAGGAAGACCAGCGCCAATGTTCCCGTCGTGTGAAGAACGAATTCCTGCGGGTTCGCGCCCAGCCTGTGATGGTAAGCGTCCCAGCCCAGCAGGGCGCACGGAACAGCGCTGTTGACGAAGACCAGGAGCTTGGAAAATTTGACGTCAGGCATAAGTTGGTGGTTGGTGATTGGTGGTTAGAGGTTGGCTACCGATTTCGCCAACCACTAACCACCACCTAAAAATTCACCTTCAAATCCATTCCAGTATACAACTGCGCGACCTGATCGCCGTAGCCGTTAAACATCAGCGTGTCGCGCCGCCCCCACTCGCCGATGCGACGTTCGGTCGCCTGGCTCCACCGCGGGTGCGAGACCTCCGGATTGACGTTTGAGTAGAATCCGTATTCATCCGGCGCGGCGTCGCTCCACGTCGTTGGCGGCTGCTTGTCGGTGATGGCGATCTTGACTATTGACTTGATGCTTTTGAATCCGTACTTCCAGGGGACGACCAGACGAATCGGGGCGCCGTTTTGAGGCAAGAGCATTTTGCCGTACAGCCCCGTGGCGAGGATCGTCAACGGATGCATGGCCTCGTCCAAGCGTAATCCCTCGACGTAAGGCCACGGGAGCACGTCGCCGCGCTGGTTCGGCATCCGCTCCGGGTCTAAGAGCGTGGTGAACGCGAGGTATTTCGCCGATCCCATAGGCTCGACCTCATCGAGCAATCGTTTGAGCGGGAAGCCCAGCCACGGGATGATCATCGACCACGCCTCGACGCAGCGGAAGCGATAGACGCGGTCTTCCGGCGGCGCGAGCTTGATCAAGTCATCGATGTCGAAGGTCTTCGGCTTGTGAACCATCCCGCCGACCTCGACGGTCCACGGGCGCGTGACGAAATTCTTCGCCCTGGGCGCGACCCCTCCTTTGTTCGTCGAAAATTCGTAGAAGTTGTTGTAGTTGGTGATGTCATCGAAGGGGGTCGCCTTTTCGCCCGACGGAGTAAGGTATCCGCTCACGGGATCGGCCTGCGCCACGTCGGCCTTCGGCGGCGGCTGATTCGGCGTCGCGAGCTTTCGATAAAGCAGCCCAGTCGCCGTGGCCGTGGTCGCGAGCGCGACGCCGCGAATGAACATGCGACGGTTCCGGAAATGTTTCTCGTCGGTAATCTCGCTGCTCTTGATGTCGTCAGGATTTTTGATCAACATTTCTGTCTCCTGTTGCGGGTCAGTACCGCGAGCGGTAGCGAGTGACGCTCCTGAGTCTGTCCACTGACGGAGACTCCTTGCTACCGCTCGCGGTACTGACCCGCAATCTTCTATCTTCTTCGATCAACGCGCAGCAATTATCCTATAATTGTTGTGGAGTCGAAAATATGTTCCGGTTGGCTAAGCGCGCCACACCAGAAATCATTTGAGGGCCATTAAGAGGCGTTAGACGGTACGGTACGGGGAGCGTTAGCGACCTGAGCATAGATCAATGGGCCCATTGATCTATGCTCAGGTCGCTAACGCTCCCCGTACCGTACCGCTTGCCTAACCCTCAACGTATTTATAACAGTATGTGCTAAGCAGATCTCAATACGACAACATATGGAAGAATGGATTCGACAACCTGTGTCGCGGCTGAAGGCCCGGTTTTTAGACAGTGGGGAGCCTGCGCCGAGAGGATTGCTTGAGGCTCTCGAGGCCGATTCGCGGCTGGGCGCGCGCGAATTGGCCGCGAGTTTGCGCGCGCGCGCGCGCGCAAACCGCGCCGAAGGGCAGCGGTTGCGACGACTGCTGAAGTACGAAGCGGAATTATGGGCGCAGGGTTTCAATCTGATCGCCGGGGTTGACGAGGCGGGCGTCGCCCCGCTGGCCGGCCCCGTCGTCGCCGGCGCGGTCGTGTTGGCGCGCGGTTACAAATTGCGCGAGCTTGATGATTCAAAGAGGCTTGACGAGGCGACGCGCGGGCGGTTGGCGCAGAGAATCAAAACGGACGCGGTCGCATGGGCGGTCGGCGTCGCCGAAGTCGAAGAGATCGAAGTCTTAAACATCTACCACGCCGGTCTACTTGCTATGCGGCGGGCGGTCGAAGGCTTGAAACCCGCGCCCGATTTCATCCTCGTCGACGCGCGCAAGATTCCCGATTGCGCCGCCCCGCAACGCGGCGTCGTCCACGGCGACTCGCTGTCGGCGAGCATCGCCGCCGCCTCGATCATCGCTAAAACGACGCGCGACGCGATGATGGTCGAGCTCGACGCGCGATACCCCGGCTACGGTCTCGCCGCGCACAAAGGCTATCCGACGCCGCGCCACATCGATGCGCTGAGGCGACTCGGCGCGTCGCCGATCCACCGCCGAGGCTACGGACCCGTGCGCGAAGTGTTGGGATTGGAGCCGATTCAGGAGACTTTGTTCGACGACGCGCCACCGAGCGCAAATTCCGCCGAAGGCCCCCCGGCCCCGCCCATACAAAAAGGTGGGATCGGAATGTGAGCGATCACGACCACTAACTCCAACCCTCAATACAATTTCAACAAAAATTGCGCTCCCCCTCCCAAGTTTGCTGGCGCTTCAATGAACTCATGTATAGAATCTGGCGCGAGCATACAAAAAAACGGAAGTTGTCGCGCTGGCCAAGCGGAATTCAGGATTAATTCAGGATTTAGGATAGTCGCCGCTTGTCAGGGGTGGCCGAAGATTCTCCTCCTGTTGCGCCAAATTGATTTGCCCCGGCGGTTCTTCGCCGGATCCGGCAGCAAATCACCACGATCGAGTTTGATTCGCAGAAAGTTCAGATAGACTAGGTTTACTCTTATAGGGGGTATATCGTGATTGCCAATCCACCATCTTTACCGACTCAACCAGTAATTGAGCAGGCTTCTTATAGGGCAGACTCGAAGAGAGTTTCCTTTGGAGACTCTAGACTCGAATTGTCGGACGGAACGCTCTTTGTCATTCAACTCTCCCGCAGCCGCGCGCCCGTCGTCGGGGGATTTCAGGAAAAGTCTGTAGACGGGAAGTCGGAGAATCTTTCCCGAAAAGGAAAGCCCTCCGATCAGGAGTCTCAGGCCGAATCAAAGGCGGGGCAGAACGAGCCTCAGCCCGCAGAGGCAGAGCAGCCGGAGCGCAGGACATTCTGGGAGCGGTTTTTCAGGATGCCACCACTCCGCAAGCGCATTGAAAAGGCGTTGACTGAGGACTGGAAATTCGCCGAGGTTCGGGCGCGACACATCGAAGAATTGCTCTCAGAGGATTCGGAGGAGACGAGGACCTTCTTCCTCAGCGGCTCGAACGCGCGCCAGTACCAGCGGCTGGTCAAGGAATTCGGGGTCGGTTTTGAGACCAAGGAAGGAAAGATTGTGGATGACTCCATCGAGACGCTCGGCGAATACGGGCCGGAGTTGCTCCAGAAATATTCGACCCTCATGGAGCACCGGGAGCTTATCAAGCGCTACTTCGCCGGGGTGTTTCGAGACGGCAGGGTCGGGACCCAATCGCTCATCAAAATTAGCAACTCCATGTGGTTCAGCCCCTTCTCGGCGTCGAAATTCAGGATGTCCGCCAACATCCTGAACACACGATTCCAGGTCCCGAACCATGTCATCGGCCCGATGTTGACCAGCGTCGGAGACACTTACTGGCTCCGGCAGGTTCTCTTTCGCCGCTCTTCGCCGCAGGAGTTCCAGCAACTTCTCAATCGAATCGCCCCGTCGAGCGATAATTCGGGAAACGCTTTCGCCCCCGCCTTGCAACTCCTGGTTCTCGGCGCCGAGCATAAGCTCCCGTTCCAGACGCTCGACGCATTTGTGCAGCGGCTCGACCTGAAGCCGAATGATTTCGCGCCCTTCAGCGCCGCCGTCTACAACCTCGCGGCCTACCGGCTCGCGAGTGATATCAAGTGCCCTACATTCGCCCAGTTCCTACGCCGGACGCTCGACGAATTCGGCCCCGAGATCAATCAGGAATCCGCGCGGCTCTTCATGCTCTCATTCAGGGAGTTCAAGGACGACGCGGATGCCCTTACGTCCTACCTGTCCCCCGGGTACCGCGACACCAAAGAGTTTTTGAGGAGTATCGGAACGCCGGTCCCCGCGACCATTTGGAATATGGAGCGTATCGCGATCCTCTCGCAGACCCTCACGCCGGAAAAACGGGCGAAGATCCAGCAAATGGTCCGCGATCTCTCCGAAGAAGTGAAGGTGGCCGACGTCATGTTTCTCGCCGAGATCTCCGGCAATGAGGAAGAATGTAAACTCCTGCTCGACCGCCCGGCTCTGATCGCGGCGGTCAAAGACATCAAAATCGATCGCATCGTCGAGCGAAGCCATAACGACCTCGTGAAAGAATTGGAGCGGGAGATCGATAACGCGAACAGGAACGGCTTCTACCGCAGCGTGAGGCGGCTCCTGACCTTGATGAAGGAAGAGAAGCGGACATACACGGAGCGAGTCGATCCGAGTAAATTAACCAACATCCAGCTCAGCCGCCTTCTCATTTTCCACCGCTCCATTGACATGCCGGGATTTCTGGACACGGTCGGATGGAACGTCTCGCTGGACCTCCAGAACGAGCGGAGCGAAGGCGGGGGATATATGGGCTACGATAAGGATATGGCGATGGTCACCATGGTGCCCGGACAGCCCGGCGACAACCGCGCCTATCGCCCGATAAACCTCATGCGCGCGCCCGCCTCGATAGCGCTGTTCCATAACCACGCGTTCAAAGACACATTCGGGGAACGCTATCTCGGATTCTTTAAAAAGCTCTTCCCCTCGAAACAAAACAAGAATAAATACGCCGGCCCGAGCGGCTGGGTCGGCGCAAAGAAAGGCGACATCAGCGCCGCGGCCGAATCCGAGCTTCCTTCATTCATTATCACGAAGATCGGGAACCCGCAGAATCCCGACGGAAGCAGGGATAATAAATCTCTCCTGGTGAATTTCGACTGGGTCATCGTCGACCGGCAGTCGGGAGAGGCGCTCAGGTCCGACCGTGGAGTATTCACCGTCCCTTATTATGCGGAAGATCAGCTCGGCAAGCTCAAATGGCCGTCGAAGAAAGAAATGAGGCGACGGGAGAAAGAGAAGAGAGAGAAATGCCCGCCGGGCATCAGGCAGGATTCCGCGCTCGACAATGGGCGGTTTGATTGAGGCGACGGAGTCGTTATAATGAATAGGACTTATAGGACTTATAGATTTTATAAGTCCTATAAGTCCTATTCATTATGCTTCAAGGAATTTCTTGTAGGAGAAGAGCGATGCCGAAGATTGCAGACATCGAATACACGCCGAACCCAAACGCTGTGAAGTTCATTCTAAGGGAGCCGATTACCGGCGGTTCATCGCAGTCGTTTCAGAACGCGGAATCGGCGCAGGCCGACCCGCTGGCCGCGGCCCTATTCGCCGTCGGGAACGTGACGTCGGTTTTTTACATGGACCGTTTCGTCACGGTGAACAAAGAGGATGAAGTGAGCTGGGAGGAGATGCTGAAAAAGCTCGCGGAGCCGATCCGCGCCGCGGGCGCCGTTTCCGAAGCGCCTGCCCAGGCCCAGGCTCCGGTCCACACGCCAGGCGAGAACACGCTGCTCGACCGGATCAATCAGGTCCTCGATGAAAAGGTCAGACCAGGATTGGCCGGCGACGGCGGAGGGCTTGAGATCATCGGGTTGGACGACAAAAAATTGCTGATCCGCTATCAGGGCGCTTGCGGAAGCTGCCCAAGCTCAATCGGCGGAACGATGATGGCCATTGAATATATGCTCAAGGAAGACGTCGATCCCGAAATTGAGGTGATCTCCGTCTGAAGAGACTCACGCGACAGGGAGACTGGGCGACTCACGCCACAAGGAGATAACATTTTCCTTGTGGCGTGAGTCGCCCAGTCTCCCTGTCGCGTGAGTCGCACTCACACCGGCAAATAAACGCTCACCGTAGTCCCTTTTCCTTCCACACTCTCCACTTCTATCTTGCCGCCGTGTTTTTTGACGATCTCCTGAGTGATCATCATCCCCAAACCGGTGCCGTTACGCTTGGTCGTGTAGAAGGCCTCGAACAGACGCTTTTTGGTCTCGGCGGACATCCCCACGCCGCGATCGATGACGCTGACCACCAGCTCCCCGCGATCGCCGTTGGTCTCGGCGGGCGAAGGCGCGCCGTTACCGCAAACGTAACGGGTTTGCAATTCGACGCCGCTGTTTTGAGGTGACGCTTCGACGGCGTTGATGAGGAGGTTGAGAAAGACTTTTCTCAACTGCTGCGGGTCGTACTCCCCCTGCGGTAACTGCGCGGCGTAATTCCGCTCGACGCAGACGCGCGAGCGTTCGAGCCGGTCGCTCGCCAACTCGACGACCTCATCGAGCAATCTGTTGAGGTCGGTAGTTTGACGTTCGGGGTCGCGCGTTCGGGTCAGGTGGCGCAGGTCCATGACGATGGTCGAAAGGTGCTCGACGCCGCGTTTGAGTCGCCCGACCGTGTGTTTCAAATCGCCGTCGCTGCTGGTCTGCATTTCCAGCAAGTCCAGATTGAGTTTGACCGCCCCGATCGGGTTGTAGAGTTCGTGCGCGACAGTGGCCGTAATCTGGCCCACGGCGCTGAGGGTGCGGCTGCGCCGTAATTCTTCGCGCACCTTCTCGGCCTCGGTGACGTCGAGAATCACCACCACGCGCCCTCCTGTTTGGCCGCCGATCGTCAGCGGAGACGCGTAAACGTCGAATAACCGCGTGTCGACGTTGTGGCCGTCCTGCGGCTTGACTTCGAGGCGTTCACGGAGGCTCGAACTGTCGTCCGGCTGCGCCAGCGCCTTGCCGACGAACGCCTCGATCTCCGGCAGGCGCCGGAGCGCGGCGCGGTAATCCTGTAAGACTTCGGGCGTGGCCGGAAGATCGAAATGGTTCAGGAACGCCTGATTGACCGCGAGCAACTCGCCTTTATTATTCACGACGAGGATGTCGTTCGACTGGCTGTCGAATATCGAGCGGGCAAAATCTTTCGCCTCCTGCTCTTGTCGGCTGGCCTGCCGGAGCTGGCTGATCTGGTTCCGCGCTAGGATTAAAGTGAGTGTGGCGACGAGCAAACCCAGCGCCAACGTCCCCCAGGTTGTGCGTTTGATTTCGGTCGCGGCCCGCTGTTGTTGACCTTTGAATTCTAGAAGGATCTCTCGCTGAACCTCAGTCGCCGCGCTCGTCAATTTTTCAGCCGCTTTATCCAGCTCTTTGCGCAAGTTGAAAAACTCGATCTGAATGTTCTGAACCTCCTGGTGTGCGTTTTGCTGGGGGGCTGATTGCGGCTGCCCGCCGGGCGCGACGGCGGCTGGCGCTTGAGACGGCTCGCCCTTCTGATTCGCCTCCGGGCCGCTGACCGGGCCTTCCGGGGTTTTTAATTTTTCGATCCTGGTCAGAATCTCCATGAATTTTTGTGACGCCGTTTCGACGCCGCGCCAGGCGTTCACCTCTTCATTGGAGAGCGTTCCAGGCCCTTCGTGTTTGAGCCACTGCTTATTTCCTTTTTCGATCTGGGCTTGAAACCTCTCTTTCGCCTCATTGAGTTCGGATTTGAAGGGCGGATTCGGAACTTTCATTGACTGGCGGGCGCGGAAGAGACGCGCTTCCGAAACTACTTCGGCGGCCGCTTCGCGAATGTTGAGGGCCAACTTCATGCGCTCCATATAATCGTCAGTGCTCTTGCCCGCGCTGACGCTGATCTCGTTGAGCTTCGAGGAGCTTCCCCTTCCGATCAGTGCGATCAGGAACAGCAACAGCGCGAAGCCGATGGCCAGCACCGTGTAGATCGAGCGCAGATTGAGATGTTTTATCGTCGAAGGATTCATCTTTCAGGTGTCCGGTTCCAGGTGTCAGGTTCCAGGTGTCGGTTCCAGATGTCAGTAACTGACACCTGACACCTGACACCTGACACCTACTCGCGGCGGCGCGACCGTTTGCGGTCGTAGAGTCTGTCATCCGCTATGCGGATCAATTCGCCCTCTTCATTGGCGTCCGCCGGGAATGACGCCGCGCCCCAACTTATACCCAGAGGCTCCGCCAAACGCCCCCGAAGGCGAGATCCGATGAGCATGTTCGATTCAAATCTGCGCAACGCATGGGCCATCGCCTCTCCTGAAGTTTCCGGGCATAAGGCTGCGAATTCATCGCCGCCGTAGCGAAAAACGGCGTCGCTCTGTCGCAAAGACGATTTCAATAGGTTTGCGACCTCGGCCAGCAAGCGATCTCCCTCCGGATGACCGAAGCGGTCGTTGACCGATTTGAACCGGTCGATGTCGAAGAGGACGACGGACAATTCGCGACGATAACGACGCGCGCGTTCGATCTCGCCCCGCAGCCTCCGGTTGAAAGCCGCGCGATTGGGCAGCGCGGTCACCGAGTCGCGTTCGGACTGTTCGGCCCAAGCGAGCGAGCGCCGTTCGACCAGACGCCCGATCTTAGCCGATAACAGTTCATCCAGTTTCGCGCCCAGAACCGCTTGGAGTTCGATCAACTCTTCCTTGCTCATCCGCCCCGCGTAACGACGAATGGCGTCGTTCGCCGCCAGGCGTACAGCGGAGGCATCGCGAAAGATCGCCTCGATCTCTTTGTCGGACGTCGCGTTGTCTTCGTTATTCGACGCGGCGCCGAACGCGCTCAAGATTCGTTCGATCTCCTCATGCAACACCTTCGTAATCGACTCCGCCATCGCAACGTCTTTCGCAATGTGTAAAAATTGATCTTCAACGGCGTGGTCATCGTTTGGATCGTCGCTGACCGTCGCAATTATAGCCCTGGGTACGCATCGCTTCCAGCGTGCAGTATTCATCATCTCAGATATAGACCGATGTCTGAGATGATGAATACTGCACGCTGGAAGCGATGCGTACCCAGGAGTTTTCCGAGGAAACACATGGGCAAAAGCTACAACGCAGCCGTAATCGGCGCCGGGGTCTTCGGGTCGTGGACCGCTTATTACTTGCAGCGCGCGGGGTTGAGCGTCGCGCTGATTGACGCTTACGGCGCGGCGAACAGTCGCGCGAGTTCGGGTGACGAATCGCGCATCATCAGGATGAGTTACGGCGCCGATGAAATCTACACGCGCTGGTCTCATCGTTCGCTGGCGGTCTGGCAGGAGTTCTTCGCGGGCGTCGGGCGCCTGGGGCTTTTTCATCGGACCGGCGTGCTATTAATGGCCCGCGAAAGCGATCCGCGCATCGCCGCCACGGCGCGGGCGCTCGAAAGGGTCGGAGTGAATTTCGAGCTCCTCCGTCGCGACGAATTGGAGCGCCGCTATCCACAGATCGATTTCGGGGAGGTAAGCTGGGCGATTTACGAGCCGATGAGCGGCGCGCTGATGGCCCGCCGCGCGGTTCAATCGGTGGCGAATTTCGTCGCGCGACACGGCGGCGATTACCTGATCGAGTCGGCGCTCGCGCCAGCAGGCTCGGGCCGGTTGAATGAAATAGTTACGCGGGGAGGGTCGAGGATCGGCGCGGACGTATTCGTTTTCGCCTGCGGCCCCTGGCTGCCGAAACTCTTCCCGGCGCTGCTCGGAGATAGAATTCACCCGACGCGCCAGGAGGTCTACTTCTTCGGCGTCCCGGCCGGCGACACGCGCTTCGCTCCGCCGATGACGCCGACCTGGATCGATTTCAGCGCCGAAACTTACGGCCTGCCCGACCTTGAAAATCGCGGCTTCAAACTCGGGTTCGATCGTCACGGCGAGGCCATTGACCCGGACGCCGCCGAGCGAAATCTGACTGGAGATTCGCTCGAACTGGCGCGCGCGTTTCTTGCCCGGCGCTTTCCGGCGTTGGCGGGCGCGCCGCTCGTCGAAGCGCGCGTCTGCCAGTACGAAAACACGTCGAACGGCGATTTCCTGATTGACCGCCATCCCGATTTCGACAACGTCTGGCTGGCCGGAGGCGGCTCCGGCCACGGATTCAAACACGGCCCGGCGTTGGGCGAATACGTTGCGGCGCGCGTCATTGAAGGCGGAGAGATCGAGCGACGATTTACATTGGCCACCAAAGAGACCTCACGGAAGCGGACCGTGTTTTAGACCGGTCTGCAATTG
>WNFV01003310.1_pt1 | contig 28982 bp, 34 predicted proteins | sample 5400101 | NCBI WGS metagenome assembly WNFV01 (sample SAMN13153361, study PRJNA577476) | soil metagenome | isolation source: 115 cm soil or saprolite under grassland replicate 1 | place: USA:California | collected 2016-06-15
TGAAGCAGCTAACCGGCGGTGATCCGATCCGGGCACGCGGGCATTACGAAGCGTTCTTCGAATTTCAAATGATGGGCAAGCTCTGGCTCATGGCGAACACGCGGCCGGCCGTGAGCGACGAAAGTGATGCGTTTTGGGCGCGCGTGATTGTGATCCCGTTCTTCAAGACGTTTCACGGCAAAGAAGACCGCACGATCCGGCCGGCGCTTGAACGCGAACCCGAACATCGTCGCGCGGTGCTCGCGTGGCTTGTGCAAGGGGCGCTCGCGTGGCAGGGGCGCGGACTCGATCAGGACGTGCCCGCGATCATTCGACGGGCAACGGCCGAGTATCGACGCGAGAACGAGACATTGACGCCGTTCTTCGACGACTGTTGCGTGATCGAGCCGAACGCGAGAGCGAAGGCCGACGTGCTCCGCGCGGCGTATGTGGCATGGGCCGCGCGCAACGGGCTTCGAATGGCGCTCGGGCCGCGCAAGTTCGGCGAAGCGTTGGAACGGCAGTTCGAGCGGCAGCGGAAGAACGAAGGAATTTGGTATGTGGGCGTCGGATTGCGTGACGTGAAATTTGAATATCAAAACGACGGTTCGAGTTTGGAGTTCGAGACCGTGATGTGACGGCGTGTAGGGAGTGTAGGGAGTGTAGGTATTTCCCGAAAGTTTTTCCTTTCCCCGCGCGTACGAGAGGAACTTTCGGAGAATCCCTGCACACGCTACACACCCTGCACTCGGAAGGTTGGTTGCAAGTCGCATGTTCGGACGGCGGGCAGGAACTTTCGAGCGGCGATAGAAGAGACCGCGTGCCAGTTTAGCGCGGGCTCTGTGTCGGTAAGTCGATAGAAGTAGACAACTTACAAGCCAACGCGGACAGCTTGTGTATCTCGGTTGCGTATCTCGGCGGAGCCGCATCTTCAGGAACGCAACGGCCTCATGTGGCTGTAAGGCATTTGTAATCAATAGGTTGAGGTAGACGACGATGGCAGAAAACGACGAACGAACATCGGGCGGACGGTTCGCGGCCGGGCACAAGCCCTTACGCGGACGGCCGCGTATGACCTACCGGACCTTCCTTGCCGAAGTCGAGCGCGACGGAGACCGGGAAGCGGCGATCCGTGGGCTCAGGGAAGCGATAGACGACGCGCGGGCACGCCTGAAGGTGCTTCGGGCTCGGCAGGTAGCGAAGCGGGTTCCGACCGCTCAGAAGGAAAAGGCGGCGCGGGAAGCCCGCATTCTCAAGGCAACGCTGCTCTCAGCGACAGCGCAGCTACGGGATTGGCTCGCCGAGCCGACGCCGGCCGGCGACGAGAAGCCGGCTGCCGATCCTATCGCCGATCTCCGGCAGAAGTGGTCGCAGTCGTGACGATTATCGAGTTCGTCGCGCGTCTCGGGCTCGTGCTCTCGCCGGCTCAGGAAACGCTCTTGCGCGCGATCTATGGTCTGTCGCTCGTAAGCGACGAGCAACGCCAGTTGTTCGCGCTCTGCACCGGCAACCGGCCATATCGAGAAGGACATCGTTACGCGGAAACGACCGTGATCGCCGGGGCGCGAAGTGGAAAGGACAGTCGGATCGCCGGGCCGATCATGGCGTTCGAAGCTCTCTTCGGAAACTACCCGGTAAGCAAGGGCGAAACGCTCGTGTTCCCGGTCGTTGCTCAGGATCTTCGAGCAACGCGCGTGACGTTCGGCTACATCAAAAGCTATTTGACTTCGACGCACGAACTCGCGGCGTGCGTAGACGACGAGAAGCAAACGGAACTCACGCTCACGAACGGGCGTTCGATCCTCTGCTTTCCCTGCACGGCTCCGGCGATGCGGAGTTTCTCGATCCCGTGCGGCATGTTGAACGAACTCGCGTTCTTCCGGTTGTCGGGTTCTGCGGACTCGGATGTTGAAATTCAAATGGCGATGCGGCGCGGCATGATCGCGTTCGAGCATACGACGCTGATCAAGATCAGCACGCCATACATGAAGAGCGGCGTTCTGTATGACGACTTTCAACGCGCGTTCGGCGTGGACGATCCCGACTTACTCGTGTGGAAAGCGTCGAGCGTCGTCATGAACCCGACGATCTCGGATGCGCGCCTTGCGCGGGAACGTCGGCAAGATCCGTCGCGCGCTCGTCGAGAGTATGACGCCGAATGGGTTGACGATCTCTCGGCGTATCTCGACTCGCAGCGGGTTGAAGACGCTATCGATCAGGACGTTCACGAACGCGCTCCGCTCGACGGCGTGACCTACTTCGCCGGAGCCGACGCGAGCGGCGGCGGCGACGATCACTTTACGTATTGCATCGCGCACAAGGAACCTGATGGCACCGTTGTTCAGGATCTTCTTCGGGGTTACGGGCGCGGGCAGAACCTCGAAGCAACGGTGAAGGAGATCGCGGCGACGTTGCGGCGGTATCGGCGCTCGACGATCCAAGCGGATCGCTACGCGGCGAATTGGGTGGTTGAAGCGTTCCGGCGGGAAGCGATCACGCTCGAAACGTCGAAGTTGCCGGACGGTTCGATCCTCGATCAGAGCGCAGCGTATGTCGAATGCGAACCGCTCTTCATGCAAGGGCACGTCCGACTGCTCGATCATCCGAAGCAACGCGAGTGGATCACGCTCGAAAAGCACGCGCGGCCGGGCGGGAAAACGCAAGTCACGCATCCGAAGGGCGGGCATGACGACTACGCGGCGAGTGGTGCGCGAGCGTTCGTGCAATGCACGGCGGCGATGGCACAGCGTTACCGCATTTGGGGCGGCGGACACGATCCAGTGCGAGAAGCGGCACGGGCGGAGCGCGTGCGCGTAGAAGCGCATCGCATCTTGACAGAAGACTTGAACCGCGAGCCGACAACGCAAGAACTCGAAGCGTTTCTCGAAGAAGCGCGGCAAGAAGGAATCGTGTCATGACGTTTTTCAACATCAACGAAAAGCGAGCCGCAATTCGAGCGGCAACGGAACAACCGCGAAAGCGACTGATCGACCGGCTCCGTCAAGCCGTTGCGGATGCGTTTTACCGCATTCGGAAACCCGACGTTCGGGCCGGCGTCTCGGTGCATCGAAGCATGGCCGACGCGGTGAACCATCAGGATCTCGACGTATGGGAAGGCGACTTCTTCAACGGCGCGCGTCCGTCGCGTGAATGGATGCGGAACGGGAACGCGGCCGGCTCCGCCGTGCCGGGATCTTACGAAGCCGAAGTGTCACAACCGACGCTTTATGTCGCGACAGGAAGGCGGCAGCAATGACGATCACGGACGCGGAAGCGGCGGCTCTTCTTCGAGACTTCGAGCGGTTCGCCGCTCGATACGGCGGCGTCGTGGATCGCGATCTGTTCGACACGACGATCCGGTTCGCGCGTGCGCGTGATCCCGATGCGATGCAACCGCTTGCGCGGATCTATCGGTTTGTCACTTCGGAATTACTTCGAGAGAAAAGAGAAAACGGCAATGGAAACAAAAGTCAGTCAGTCAAGGTTTGAAGTCAAGGCCGGAGCCGAAGGCAAAGGCTCCGGCGTCGTCATGGTCTACGGCGTTGTGGACAGCTACAACGACCGTGGGATCGCCGGCATGTTCACCCGGACGATCCGCGAGAACGGCGGCATGGTGCGGTTCAACAAACAGCATATCAACGATCCGCTCGGCACGATCACACTTCGCGATGCGTCAACCGCGCTCTACGGCGATTACGAATTGAACATGCAGATCGCGGCGGCGCGGGATCTCCACGAACAGATCAAGAGCGGTCTCGTTGATGGTCTCAGCATCGGCTATACCGTGCCGGACGGCGGCGCACGCTACACACGCGACAGCATTCGAGAACTGATCGACGTGGATCTTCTCGAAGTGTCCGCCGTGACCTGGCAAGCCGTGCCCGGCGCGGTGATCGACGCGGCAAGCGTCAAGGCGTTCGGCACGGACGCCGAAGCGGTTGTTCGCTATCTCGGCTCGCTCGTGGCGTCGGCGAAGTCGCAAGCGACGTTGCAGACGATCTCGGACGAACTCACGCGCCTGATCGCGCGTGAACAGATCGACAACGTGCGCGACGGCATGATCGGCGTAGCTCAGCGCATTTCGCATCTCGAATCTCGGTTGAGAGGATAAGGACAGGACAATGAAGAACACAGCTACGGAAAACAAGCAGGTTCGTTTGAACGAACTATCGGATCAGCAGATCGCGGAAGTCAACGCCGAGCGCAAGTCGAACGCGGCGAAGCGGGGATTTGACGAGACGCGGCGGGAGAAAGCGCGAGGGATCGAGGACGCGGCGCTTTTCGGCCGGCCGATCAACGCAGACGACATGCGTCGTCTCGACGCGCAAGAGGCGCATTACGCCGAACTTGTCGCGCAATGCGAACGCGAACGTCAGGACGTGAAGGACGCTCCGGCGCGTCGGCAAGTCGAAGAGAAGGAAGCGGCGGCGATTACCCGTGACATGACGTTGCTCGATCAACGTATCTCGGCCGCTATGGAGAGCATCGCGCCGTTGATGCTCGACGCCGACGATCTGATCGAGCGCGTGATCAGTGTCGGCACGGTCAACACGGGCGGTTGGCACACGCTCAAGCCGGCGTTTCGGTGTATGGAAACGTTGCTCGAACGGCTCCGGTTCTTCGCGCGCACAACCGGCGCGAACGGCGATACCGAAACCTTCGCGGATCGCCTTGCCCGTTACAGGCGCATCGGTGAAACGACGACGGTTCCTGAACCGCCGAAGTTCACGGGATCGTATACGCGGACGACGCCGTTGCCGAGACGGGCACGGGAGAACTCGGCGGCTCGCCTGAAGATGACACCTTCGGGCGTGGAGACGAGTCGGTCATGACGGGCGACTTCACTATCGAGACGCCGAACGGTGAGACGTTGCGCGCGTCGTTCATCGAAGGGCGCATCGGGATCTACAACGGCGATCAACTGATCGCCGTCGTGCCGGCTGATCTGGATTACGTCGAGCCGTTCGGCAAGATCAAGGCTCCGCCGCACATTCGGGCACGGCTGATCCTCGAACGCGGAACCTCAACGCCGGAGTATTGATATGAGCAAAGGCAAGAGCCGGCGCGCTTCCAAATTTCGTCAGCGGACCTTTCATCCGCACGCGCTCGCGCGTGTGGTCGATACCTACTGGACGCGGTGCGGCGACTGTCGTCGCATCGGCCGGCGTCGGTGTCCGCATCGGCGACGAGAGGACGCGACAACGTGAGAAGCGCGCGGTCGAGTGCTCAGAACCTTCCGGCGCGGGTTCGCGTTTTGCGAAAGCGACGTGCTGCCCGGCGCGTCGATCTGGTTCGCAGCGTGGCACGTCCGGAAGGACTGCGGCGTCTGGTTCGACGACATTGTGCCCGGAGACATGGTGTCGTTCGATCTCGGGTTCGCGGCGGACGGCCGGCCGCAAGCGTCCGAGGTTCGCGTCTTGCGCGCTTCTGCACTCGCAGAAGTGTAATCACTTAAAGTATTGCATATGGATTACAAGTAATCGTAATCTGGTTGTGCCTATGAAAAAGCAACGCATCACCTTCACCTTGTCGGCCGACGTGATCGAAGGGTTACGTCGGCTCCGTCGCGAGCGCGGGATCGCGGCGGCTCACGTCGTCGAAACGCAAACGCGACGGTTCCTCGAAGAACAAGGCGTGCTGAAAGCACGAAAGGAGAGCAAGTAAGGAAAGAGCGGCAACACGACGCGCGCTAACGCGCCGTGCTGCCTAACGACGCCCGATTGACCTAAGCAACCGGGACGGCGCTACACGAATTGTAGTCCGTCCCCACTTCAACGGGAGACGGACCAATGACGAAGAAAGAGAAAGAAGTGATCGACGTAATCGCGAACGCGCTCGCGGCGGCAGTATTGCTCGCGGCGCACGTTCGCCGAACGACCGGCGAGCACGTGCTTGACGCCGAGAAACTCGAAGCGGCGGTTGATCGAGCGGCGCGGGCGATCAAGCGTCTGAGCCCGGAGCGTGAGTCGTGAAGCGCGTCGGGCTCCGTCATGAAGCGGCGCAAGCGACCTTGCATCCGGCCGGCTCACACGGGTTCGCGGCGCTCGCGGTCGGACATCGTAAGTTTCTCGTGCAAGCGGCGCGGCGGATCGTGCGGTTGCAGGAACGCCGACGTAAGCTCCGGCGTGATCTCCGAGTCGTGGAAGAAGAATTGCGAATGGCGAAACGCGAACTCAAGGCCGTGCTCGGCGCGTCGGAGAAGGATCTTGATACGCCGATGCCGACGATCATCGGGGCGCTCGTGCTCGTTCTGTTCGGGCTTACCGTATCCGCTTGCGTCTCGCCGACGCAACCGGACGTGAAAGAGTGGATCTGTCAAACTGCGGAAAAGTGCTCATACGACGTGCTCGGCGTCCGAACGTGTCGGCGCGATCAATACGTGTCGGCGTCTCCGTGTCCGGCCGTTCCCATTCCGTGAGGTAAAACATGGTGATGCAAACGATCCCGCAACGTCGGCCCTGATCACACGAGTGACCGAAGCCTGTCGCGACGAGCCGATCACGCATGTGATCGCGGTGTTGTCGCCGCTCTTGAAGAACGCGATCACAGAGCACTTCTCCGGCAACGTGCCGACAGGCTTCGGCGAACTTGTGACCCTGCTCGAAAAGGTCCACTTTGTGCGGGAGAAGGACACTGCGGTTGTCGATCCGGCAACGACCGCGCTCAGTCAGCGTGTCACGACAGCTTACGGCGACGAGCCGGCGTATCGCGTGATGTTCGTGCTTGGAACGGTGTTGCTGATCATGATCCGACAACAGAACGCGCCGGCAGCACCAATGTCCGAGCGGAACAGAACGTTTCTCGCCGATCTCGTGAGCGTGATCGAGCGAGAAATTCTCTTGCGGCAGTCGGAGACCGGCCGTGAACAGTAAGTCATTGAGGAATTTAGCTTTGCGCGATATGTAACGGGCAATGGTTAGTTATCGGGCGAAAACCGTTACAATTATCTGGACTTTCGATTACTGTCGGTTTACGCTCTGTGACAACAAAGGAGTCGTGACCGATGAAGAACATTCGAATTAGTGACGGGGTATGGGCGCTTCTGAAGAAGAACGCCGAGCCGTTCGAGGACAGCCCGAACGACGTGCTCGAACGGCTGCTGAATATCCAGCCGGCGAACGGCAACGGCGCGGCAGCACAGCCGGCAACGACGACGGCAAGCGGCCGAACGACGCAGCAAGCGTTTCGTGAGCCGATTATCGCGGCGCTTCGGACGCTCGGCGGCAAGGCGCACAAGGACGACGTGATGAAGGAGCTTGAACGGGCGATGACCTTCACGACGGCCGACACGGAAAAGGACGACCGGGGCCGGCTCGTGTGGCAGCAGCGGGCGGCGTGGCAAGCCGTCTCCATGCGGAAGGCGGGCGAATTAAAGTCGCCGAAGCACGGTATTTGGCAACTGCCGTAAACCGGGAGCGCGAACCGAGAACGGGCATGTGTCGCCCGTTCTCGGCAGCAACCGAAGGGATCAGACTGTGGCTCAACCTGTTGCATCGCTATCGCTCGAAGATTGGTTCCGTCAGATGGAAGTCGGCGACGTTCTCGCCTTCATTGCTGAACAGCGTCGTGAGGATCTGACGCTCGACTTCAAATTGGCTCCGACGAACTTTTCGAACCGCGATGATCGAAAGACGCTCGCTGAAGCCATCTCCGGCTTTGCCAATTCAAGCGGCGGGCTGATCGTGTGGGGCGTTGACGCTCGAAAGGACGCAGACGGGATCGATTGCGCTCAACGCGCCGTGCCGCTTGTGGATGGTGCGTTGTTTCTGTCGCGACTCGTCGAGCACGGCGGAAATGCTACGTCGCCGGCCGTGGATGGCGTCGAGTATCGACTTGTGGAAGGCAGCGGCGGGCCGTTCGCATTAACGCTCGTGCCGGAGAGTGATCGCGGGCCGCACATGGCGAAACTCGGAGAGGATCGCTACTTCAAGCGGAGCGGAGATCGTTTCTACCGGATGGAACATTTCGACCTTGCGGACATGTTCGGCCGACGACGGAGACCGGCTCTCACCTTGAAGCTCGAAAAGGAACGGGGCGGCGGCTCCGTTCTCGTGTTCGTCCAAAACGTAGGGCGCGGAATGGCCAAAGCGCCATATCTTGCGCTGAGCTTGCCGCAGAATTTCAGGGCATCCGGCTACGGGTTTGACGGGAACAGCAGGTTCGGGCTTCGACCACTCGGACAGCATGATCAACGTTGCTTCTTCGGTGGTGACGCAGGGGCGGTGATTCACGTCGGCCAAGCTCTAGGAGTCACGCGACTTGAAGCGACGGTTACGACGCCAGACGGCAAGCCGGTTCTGAAAGGACCACAGACGTTTCGCTACGAACTCGCAGCCGAAGACGTTGAACTGACGGCGGGCGAAGTCATTCTGGATTACTGATAGAGCGTGCCGCACACGACGGGCACGCCGTCACGGAACGGACGGAAACGCTCGCGGCGCTCGGCGGGTTGTCGAAACGTTGCAACCATCGCCGCAAGGAATGGGGCAAGTGCGAACACCCGTGGTATGCGTCCTACAAAGGGCATCGGCATGTGCTCGGCGTCTTCGAGTCGAAGCCGAAGGCCGAAGAAGCGTTCGCCAAGCTCAAGGACACTATCGACAAGGGCGCGTGCTCGCTCTGTCCGCAAGCAGAGCCGGCCGTTGACGCGCCGGTCACGGTCGATCATCTCGGGCCGACGTATTTCGAGAAACATCGGAACAAGAAGACGAGCGAGAAGCTCTCGAACAATGAGCGCACGCGATGGGATCTCGCGATGCGAACCGAGATCGTCCGGCCTAATGGTGTTCGCGTGGCGTTCGGCGCGTTGCCGATCAAGAGCGTCGAGCCGGCCGACATTGAAGCTCTGAAGGATGCGCTCTTGACCGAGCGCACCGTGACCGTGAAGGACGCGAAAGGGCATACCTACACAGCCAAGCGCGGCGGGCTCGTCGGGGCACACCGAACGCTCGGCCGGCTCCGGGCGTTCTTCAAGTGGGCGCGAGCAAAGAAATACGTCGCGGAAAACCCGTTCAAGCCGGAAGGCGAGCCCATCGAAGGCTTGTTCACTGGCGAAGCCGAACGTGACCGGCAAGTCACGCCAGACGAAGAAGCGCGGCTCTTCAAGGTGGCGAACGCGGATCTTCAGGCGCTCATGATCGCCGCACGGGATACGGCGTGCCGGATCGGTGAACTGCTCTCGTTGCAGTGGTATCGGGTTCGGTGGGATCTCAACGAGATCCACCTTGAGCCACGAAGGACGAAGGCGCGGCGCTCTCGGCATCTGCCGATGACGGCCGATCTGAAGGCTCTTCTCGACATGCGAAAGACAGCGGCCGAGAAGCACAAGGCGTATCGGCCGAACGCCTTCGTGTTCGGCGACGAAGTCGGCGGGCAGATCAAGAGCGTCAAAACGGCGTGGGAAAACTGCCGGCTGAAGGCGCACGGCTACGAAGTCAAACGCACGAAGAACGGCAAGCTGACGCCGGACTGCCGGCTGAATCTGAAGGCGATCAACCTGCGGTTTCATGACTGGCGACGAACGGCCGGTTCGCGTTTCCTTGCCGGCGGCATGTCGGCGCATTACGTGCAGAACTTCCTTGATCACGCGAACCTGAGCACGACGAGCCGGTATCTGAAGATCGATCAGAAGGGGATGCACGCCGCGCTCAAGACGTTCGAGAAGGGGCGCGACGGCAAAGATACACAAGCGGATACACAAACGGCCGACGCCGTGCCGAGCACGCAAACGGCCGACGCTCCGAAGTTGTTGCAATGAAAATGTTTAGTGATGGTGGGCGCTGAAGGATTCGAACCTTCGACCTCGTGCGTGTGAAGCACGCGCTCTAACCAACTGAGCTAAGCGCCCAAAGGGTTGACTATCTAGCGGTTGCGGTCTTTTCGGAACTCCGTTTCGCAGTCGATTCTACCAATTTGTGGCACTTTTGTGGCACCTCCTGCAGGTTTTTCTTCATCTCCGCGAGGTCTTGCTCCCATTTCGCGGCCTCGCCCCTCGCGCGGCGCTGCGCGTCGATGCGCTGAATCGTTGTGTGGAGCGCGAGCTTCGACGGCTTGAGATACCGGCTGCTCGTCGAGATGTTCGCATGATCGAGGAACAGCTGAACGGTGTGGAGATCGGCACCGCGCTCCAGCAGTCGACTGCCGGCTTCGCGCCGCAGATCGTGCATATGCAGATTCAGCTTCGCGAGCCGCTCACGGCAGCAGGGAAGGAACCTGCCGTACGGTCCCCAGTGCGGGCCGTGCCCAATCGCTCGGAGCCGCAACGTGGACCACGCCTTCTGGTAGTTCTTCACACGCTCGCCAACCTCGTTGCCGAACACGTACGCATCGGGTCCGAACTCCTGGCCGTCAGGATCGTAGCGTCGTAGGTCCAGCATGGCCCGCAGTTCCTGAGAGAGTGGCATGTAGCGCGTTCGCAGGCCCTTCGTCGTCCGGTTTGAAAGGTGGAGCTCGTTCAGATCCCACCGGAGCTGCTTGAACTGGACGCTAAGGAGCTCGCCGATGCGGCAGCCGGTATCGAGCGCCGCGACGATCCGAAGCCGCCAGAGCCAATCGTCTTTCGTCAACGCCCGAAGCCGCTCCTCCTCACCCGGCTCCAGCCGTCGCTCCCGCTCGAACTCCCGCAGCTTGTGGATGCGCTGTGCCGGATTCTCCGTCAGGTATTCGCGTTCGATAGCCCAGTTGTAGAACGCTTTCAGTCGGCCGATGCTCCGGTTTGTCGAAACGACGCCTCCGCGTTTCGTCTGGTACGTTTTGCCTTGTGCATCGATGACCGTCACGGTTCGCTCGACCCGATTTGCGTCGACGAAGCTCTCGACGTGGTGCTTCTTCACCTCTGTTGCGATGTAGTCGCCAAGCGGCTTGCCGTCGACGATGGTGTTCACGACCAAATTCCAGCGATACCGTTCACCGCGTCCGAGCGGAGCGCTGGTCTTTGGGCTGATGTACTTGTCGAAGTACGTCTCGCCAAGCTGACGAAGTGTCCGTCTGCCGGCCTTCTTGCCGCACGTGTCGTCGCGCACGGCGTCGTAGATCTTCTCCACCTCCTTGAGAGCTTCTGTCTTTCCGCCGACGTGCCGGCCCAGCACATCGTCCAGGGCGCCGCGGTATCGGCGCCGTTTCCACTGGAACGCGTAGTGCCAGGTGTGTGGGCATCCGTTGGTCCACGCCCGTCGCGGACATCGACACCGCTTCGTCAATCCGAACTGTTCCATACGCACCTCCTCATCGCGTCCTCCTTTGTTGTGTGTTCATGGTGCTGCGGCTTCCGGCGAGCGGCGGTCGGCGGTGCCGGCGTATTCGGCGCCCCGTGCGTGTCGCTCGAGCCAGGCGTCGATCCATTGCGCTTTGACGCGGATCGATCGACGGCCTCCGATGCGTGCATGATGCAGCTCGCCCCGCTCGCACGCAGTGTAGATCGTGTCGCGGCTCACGCCCGCGTACTCGGCGCTCTCGGCAACGGTCAACCAGGTCCTCATGGTCCCTCCCGTGCAGGCCCTTACAGGCCACGAAACAAGTTGTGATGGGGATTTACGCGCCGAGGCGCGCCGGCGATGCGGCCGGCGCGGTGCAGGAGGGGCGCGGGCGCTGACATAATGTCAACGCCGGACCACGTGGACGCATGGTGCACGCGGTGTGGGCGACGATCTCAGCGATCGCCACTGTCCCACCCGAAGCCGGCGAGTGCTCGCAACCTAAGACCGCGAACGCATCGCCGCTGCCGGTCGGCCCACGCTTGCCCTAAGGGCAACGTCGCTGAGTACCGCCGGACTTGTCTGCCCGCGCGATGTCGTTGCGCTCGGCGCAGCGAGTGCCACGGGCTCACGCGTCCGACGGAGGACGATTTATCGCCCGTCGAAACGCGATCCGCATGCAGTAACCGCACGCGGAGAAGTGCTCTGAGAGCACCGTCGAGATGACAGCAGAATAGGACTGCGCAAACCGTTCGTCAACCTCAGCCGGACGGAATCACGTCGGCTGCTGCAGGCGCTTAGCTTGCCCTTCGGTGTCGTGCGCGCGTACGGGTCGCTTGCTTCCGACGCGAACGAGTAGCCATGGCTGACCGCAGCTGCGCGTTGACCTTGGCCGACGAATCGAATACGGCGGCGACATCCGATTCGAGGACCACTGCGACAACCGGCTGCTTCATGCGCGACGCAAATCGATTGGGCTTCGCTTGCGAATAGTCAAACTGGTACTCGCGACGGACGTCATCGACCTCAAGTTCTTTTCGGGATGTTTTCTTCATGATCTCGCCGTTCGTGCGACGTCGCTTCCCTGGCGCTGATAATTCTCGTTCTCGGCCGCCGCTCTGTGAAGCTGACGACTAGAAGACGTTGCTGAGCCGAGTGTCCCACGATCAACTCGCGTCTCTCGCTCTCCGAGTGATCTGGGTCGTCGAAGATGCGAGCGAGCGGATCGGCAAATACCGTCAAGGCCTCTTCGAATGCAACTCCGTGCTTCGTTAGACTCTCGCGCGCCTTCGTTGCATCCCACTCGAACTCAGGCGTCGTCGGTGCGCTCACCGACGTCGGCGCAGCTCGTCCAGAAGCTCCGACGCTGGTCGGAGACATCCGGCTTCAGCCGATTTCCAGGAACCGGCCAATGTTTCGTGCAGCGCCCGCCGTTCCTCGTCACTCAGATCGTCACCCTGATCGTCCGCAACAAGGTTGATGACGGTGCCCTCGGGTAGCGTAGTGGGCTCGTCGAGCACGAGCCGGCCCTTTTCGACGCGAGCACGGAGGGGATCCACGTGGCTACTGTACGGTTTTTCCCATAAGTCGAGCAAGCTGACCGACGTCTACAGTGTGTCGTAAACGGCATCGGCCGCGTTGTTCCAGAACTCGTGGGCCTTTTCCGCGACCTTCAGCCACCCGAGCATCTCGCGGATGTCGTCGAGCTCTTGGTCGGAGAACACCGTACAACGCTGGCCAGGATGCACGCCTTTCACGTCCTCCAGGGGTTCGAAGATGCCGTCTTTGAAGCTGACCTTGTTGCTCATGTCGCTAAGCGAAATTGTACCGCAGCAAAACATTGCTGTGGCCATCACGTAAATGCCGTGTTCGCCCGCTGCGCGCGGGCGCTGTCAATGCCCGTAGGCCGCGGGACATTCGCGCGGTCGAAGCGCAAGCGGAGAGCATTGACAGCGCCGAGCACAGCGGCATCCTGAGACACGTGATGGCCACTGCGCAGGGTGACGTTCGGACTGCCGCGGATCGCCTCGGCGAGGCGCCAGAACTTGGTCGTGTTCAGTGCCTGAATTCGGCCATGCCACGCTGCTCTGATCGTCGTGCACATCGCCTCATCAGGGCGGCGCAGATCGGCGACGGAACGCCGCGCCACGTCAGCTTTCAGAGACACGCAAGCCGTGGTGTGAACGACCCCCGTCGGTTTATGCGCAGGGCCACCCTGCGCCACGGACACCGGGGTCGTTCACACCACGGCTTGTCACCAATCTGTGAGCCGTGGTGTGCTGGCGGGCGGCATCAAGCGCCGCCCGTTCGCCCGGCGATGCGGCTGCGCAACTGCTTGTAGGACCTGGGCGTTCACGACGGTTCGGAGCTTCGTTGGAGCCTTTCGCGATCCACACGTGAGTGAGAGCTGTGCGGCACGTGGGGGACAACCTACGCTGTTGCTAGGTCGTCTCCCTGAAACAGCCCCTTGTCAACCCCCGTCGGCGCGCCAACGAGCGGCGTCAACTGCAGGTACTGGTGGGGAAGTTCGGCGAATTCGATCCGCGCCTGGCCGCGCAGGAACTGGTCTCGAACGAGCGTCGACTGGACAGGCCAGAAGGCGCGGTCCCCGCGTTCCCGCCACACCCGATACAGCGGCTCGAACCGCGCCGCGGAGTACTTCCGAGCCATCGCCGCGAGGTCGAAATCCCGTTCTCGCGCAGGGCACACGAGCTCACCGCGGCGGGCACGAAAATGCCAGTCCAGTTCTTCGATATCGGAGAGCGTCAATCGATTCATGAAGGCGTCGCGGACCGCGTATCGGTAGAGCGCCGCAGCCTTGCGCAACCGGCGCGGCAGGAGGACACGGATGGTCCATTCGTGGATGCAGGGCAACATGTCTCCATGACGCAGGAGAAAGACGCGGAAGGCGAGCGGGTTCTCGCGGGTCGCCAGGTACAGGAACACGTGCCGGTGCTCGCTCCGGAGCGGGACGCCGATCGGCAGCTTGTCGGGAAAGAACCGCACCGTGGTGTCGGTGCCTGTGCCGAAGGTTGTGTGAGGGTAGAAGTAATCCTTCAAGTCGTACTCGACCAGCGCGGCACGAAAGTACGCTCGCTTGTCGCGCTCCGTCCCCAGCCAGCCATAGCGGCGGTCAGCGAGCACGGCATCCAGCAGCATCAGGCGCTCGACCAGTCGGCCTAGCGACGCCGGCCTCCGGTGGCGGTTATTCGGCTCGCCGATGGCCTCGTAGAGCGGCTTGAACTGCACGTGGAACAGCCGGCCTCGATGGAGGGCGCCTGGCGTGATCGGCGTGGCGTAGCCCGCCGTGACGAGCTTCGCCAGGAAGTCATGCGTCTTCTGGCCGTGTGCGAGCCCCGTGAACATCCGGTACTGCCGCTCGAGGAATACCCCCGAGAACACCAGCACGTGCGTCAGGAAGCGCGTTTGGCGCTCGGTGAACCCGAATTGCCGGACTGCGTCCACGCGCTCCGGCGTGACGCTGTGACAGAAGTGCGTCGGGACCGATTTGATCACACAAAGTCCTCGGCCAGACGCGGATCGATGCTGTGTCCGCCGCGGCCGCCGCCGCGTCCGTAGCAGCGAAATCCCGATCTGGCGATGCTCGCGGCGTGGGCGCCGCGGTAGTGCTCGGTTACGACCTCGACATCTTCGTGTTGCTCGCGCCCGTGCAGCTCGTACTCGATGCGGAAGTCGGGGAAGTGGACCTGGTCGTCGAAGTACGGGAGGTCGTGCTCGTGCGCCCAGCGTTCGATCTCGCGCGCGTCACGATCGGGGCGACCGTCGCTATCGGCGCGGCCGCGATTGGGCGCCTGCAGCCACTCCTGGTACTCGCGCTTGAGCTCCTGGTCGAGCACGACGCGACGAATCTCGGCGCCCTGTTCGCGGAGGCGATCTGCTTCACGCAGGTACGCGCGATACAACTGGGCGTCGTGGGCTAGCTCACGCGCCCGGTTCACGCCGGCGTCGAAGGTTTGCTGGCGCTCAGAAGGGCGATCGCGACGATGGGTCTCAAGAACATGGTGGCCACGCTCGGTGAGCGTTATGGCGCGTTCTCGGCCCTCCAGCGATACAAACTGCGCGAGTCCCTGGTTGCGGAGGTGCCGCAGGTCTGGGTCACGCGAATCGCCGGAGTCATCGCACCGATCCTGGAGATCGCGCTCGGCCACCACCCGAAACGCCCCGACGGTCGCGATCGTTCGACTGTCCTCACGATTGAGTTCGTACCGCTCGTCACCATCCAACACGACTTCGCGATCGAGGTCGCGCGGCAACTCGATGCCGTCGAGGAATACGTCTCGCGGATCGAAGTCACGGTCCCGGCCATCGCGATCGCGGTCACGATCGCCGAGGTCGCGTGGATCGTCCCGGTCGCGCTCGAGTCCAGGCATGCCATCCAACGCTACCCAGGCGGCCTCGACGTCGCGGACGTCGTCATCACGATCGCGGTCACGAGGATCGAAATCCATGCCACGTCTCGAAATGTTGCGGTCAACGCGACTGCGAATTGATTATCGGCAGCTGTGGGACCGTTCGCAATTCGCGATCGGACGATGTCGGGTGGTGTAAGGTTGGAGAGGTTCTTGGTATGCGGGCATCAGACACGAGATAATCGTGCCGCGGTTTTCGATGAGTGCGGAGGACAGGTCGGCTCTTGCGATCGCGCGATCGTGGCTGCGCCGTTCGCCTGGACCGGATGCTTGGAGCAACCTTGCGGCCGTCTACGCTACGAAGCACCCTCCCGATCTGAGGCGAGCGCGACAGTGGTATCGCCGGGCGGCACTCAACCGACACGAACGAGGTCTGTTCGAATACGGCCTGATGCTGATTCATGGCGAGGGAGGACCAAAGAGACCGGTTCAGGGACGCCGCTACCTGGAGCGCGCCGCGGCCCTGGGTCAGATCGACGCGTTGAAGGTACTGGCGTACGCGTTGTCGGAGGGCGCGTACGGCTATCGCAAGTCTTCTACCAGGGCGAAAATGGTCGAGCAAAGGTTGCGACGGGCGCTCTTAAGTGGCAGCTGTTAACCGAAACTGCATGTTTACGAGAAAAGAAGCAGCGAAGCCGGCAGGTGATTCAGACCTGGTCTTGCGGTGTTCGTTCTGCAATAAGCCTCAAGCCAACGTGAAGCAGTTGATTGCAGGGCCCGAGGTGTTCATCTGCAACGAATGCGTGCAGGTGTGCAACGAAATTCTCGAGGACGATGCACGCGCATTGGCAGTTCAGGGCGTGAAGGAACGTCGATCCCAGTACCACGACGTGCAGGAAGGCTCCTTATCCGTCCATGATCCGGCGCTGCCGGTCAGCGGTCCCGCCGTGCGATGCGCGCTTTGCCGTCTGCCGTTTGCCGGGAAAGACGGACTACTCATCCCAGATCGTGGCGTTCTTTGCCCGGGATGCATCGACGCGATCGAAGCGACGTTGGCGTCAACGGGCGAGGACTCCTGAAGGCCCGCGAACAATGGCTGAATCGAGGAGCGTTCAGGAGACCATACAGGAAGCAGAGCGTCTGCTGCCAGGTGTTGCTGCGCCAGATGGTGAAGTCGATCCGCGTTGGCAGGCCATCATTCACGTCGGGTATTTCATTCAAACGAATCCCGACGAGGTGTGGCAGTTCATAGCGCGGTGGGGCGCTCACGACGATAAAGATCTTCGAACTGCGATCGCTACGTGCCTCCTCGAGCATCTGCTCGGAGAACGCTTCGAAGAATACTTTCCGAAAGTCCAGGCAGCGGCTCGAGACAGCGCTCTCTTTGCCGACATGTTCACGCGCTGCTGGAAGCTCGGCGAAGCGGAGCAGCCCGACAACGCGCAACTGTGGGAAAGCCTAGTCACCGATTGTTTAGGACGCGCGCGGCCTGACAGCGCGGACGCATGACGTCGCACACCGGGGCGTTCGGCGGTAAGCGCGCTGTAATACGCACTTGACGTCGGGAGCGAATCGGAGGACAAGGAGCGAGACACGCGTGGGTCCAAACGCGGGTTATTGTGTCGCCGACCGCGTGTTCGAGCGGTCCGTGATGGACGACATCACTGCGGCGCTGAGCGTGTCGCACATTCCGCGGACTAAGGCCGGCGCGCGACACGTCCTTGCCGTGCCGGAAGTCCGTGCGCTAGCCGAGCATGCAACGCTTGTTTCGCTTGCGGCATCGTTCATCGGCGGAGAACCGATCCCATTTCGCGCCACGTTGTTCGACAAGTCGGCGACTTCTAACTGGTTGGTCGCGTGGCATCAGGATACAGCGTTGCCGGTACGCTGGCAGGTAGAAGCTTCGTCATGGGGTCCATGGTCGCTGAAAGGCGGCGTCCCGCACGCCATTGCGCCGGCGTCGGCGCTTGACACCATCGTGGCGCTTCGAGTGCATCTGGATGACTCGACGGAAAATAATGGTCCATTGCGAGTGCTGCCCGGGACCCATCGGAGCGGCGTACTCAGTCACGACGAGATTCAGCATTTGGCTGCGGCGGTGCCGCCGGTTACCTGCGTGACCGGCGCAGGCGGCGTAGTGGCGATGCGGCCACTCATCGTTCACGCATCGTCGAAGTCAACGGATGACCAGCCCCGACGAGTTCTACACATCGAGTATTGCACGTCATTTCACTTGGACGGCGGTGTGGAACTCGCGCCTGGTTACGGCGCATTTACAGCCCATGACGGCGGATGCGTCCATGACTCGCGGCCGAACGACCAACTGACCACAGATCGACGATGGCTGAATTAATCGATGTGATCAGAGCTGCAATCGATTCAGAAGATCCGATTTCCAGGCAGCAGGTCAGGGAGTGGATCGAAAGCGTTGACAGCGTCGAGGTTGATGCCCTGTTGTACGGCCTCACTCGAGACGCGTGGAATCGCATCGAGCCTCATCTTGAGAGCGGTGAAACCTGTGCTTTCATCCTGAGATATTTTCTTCGCTGCATCCGAGAAGATCCCAGCGGTGGAGTTGCACTGAGTCGATATGACGCCGCAGGTGAACTTGAGCGCTGGTTCGATTACTTGGCGGAGCGCGATGACGCCCGTGACATCCTTCAAGGAGTGGTCACCGAAGTGACCAATCTGTTCTTGACCAGCGATGACAAGATCCGTGGAGCCATCGAGACGGGATTCCTTGAACACGTCCTGGAGCAGCGGCAGTTGCGCCACTTCTTTTCACACTGGGCGTACGAAGAACGGATGCAAGATGCGTGGCGCCATGCGTTGGAATGGGGCGACGCGCATCCGAACTGGATGAAAGGGTTGCGCGGCCACCTTCGAGCAGCCCAGTCAGAGGAGGAGTAGCGACGCTCGAACGGCTTTACCCGAGTACAGCCTCCGCAACGGTGATTTCGTGTGGCACTTTTGTGGCACGCCTTGCAGAAAACGCGTCGTAACGACCCGAAACGACACGAAGGGCGCATGCCAGAAGCTGCATCGAACCAACAACTTCCAACACGCGCCCTTCAAAGTTCCACGAGTGTGAAGCACGCGCTCTAACCAACTGAGCTAAGCGCCCCGAACGGTGGAATATCTTGCGGTTGCGGTCTTTTCCGTACGCCGTCGTTCGGTCGATCTTACCAATTCGTGGCCTTTTTGTGGCCCCTTATTCCTCACGCAGTGCTTCGACGGGCGCTACCCTCGACGCGCGCAGCGCCGGAAGCAATGACGCCGCGAGCACCGTCGCAAGAGATATGGTGGCGGCGATCAGTAGCGTTCGGGGATCACTGGGAGCGATGCCGTAGAGTTGTGCCCGTACGAGCCGTGCGGCGGCCCACGCGCACGGAGCGCCGATGAGCACACCGGGCACCGCGATCGCCAGACCGTCCCGCACGATCATCCAGACGACTGTCTCGCGCGCGGCGCCAAGCGCCAGGCGCACACCGATTTCTCGAACCCGCGCCGTGACGGAGTACGCGAGCAGCCCGTACACGCCCATGCATGCCAGCAGGATCGTGATTATCGCTGCAAAGGTGGCCAAACCTGCCGTGAAACGCTGCTGCAACAGCGCATTGTCGACCCATTCTGATGACGTGATGAAAGGGCGCAGAGACCGATGCCCCAGCGCCTTCACGACGCGCGTGTATCCATCGCGCACGGTCGCGAAGTCGCCGCTCGCACGGACATACGCCATCGGAAACTGCGACCTCGCCATTTCCTGCAGAATCGGTCGGAAGACGACGAACGGCCGCGGGTCGTCGAGCTTGCCGTACGGGGCATCTCCGACGACGCCGATCACTTCGACGTCACGACGCTCGGGTCCGGCGAGCCGAAGGTGCCGGCCGATGGCGTCGCCTGCCGGGAACAGCGCGCGAGCCAGGGACGCCGAGACCAGCGCGACGGCGGGCTTCCCCGGGCCGTCATCCCACGAGAAGTCACGGCCCTGCAGGCGCGGCAGGCGGAACAGATCGAAGAAGCCGGGCGACACGAACTCGGGCAGCACCGTGACTTCAGGTGCTGCGAAGCCGTCGGCCCGCGTGTAGTGCTCCGTAGGGACCGGCCCCGTGACCCTAAAGTACGTCGGGTAATACACCGACAGCGCGGCCCCATCGGCCCCCGGCATGTGGCCAAGGTCGGCGACGAGCGTTTGGTAGTACTCAGGTGGTAACAGCTGACGATCTCCGGGCTCACGATACGCGCGGGTGAAGACGATGCGTTGCGACTGGAGCGACGTATCGTTCGCGCGCAAGCGAGCCAGCGTGGCCGTGAAGAGTCCGGCCCCTACGAGACATGTCGTCGACAACGCGACCTGCGCAACAAGTAGGCCGCGCCCGAAGCGTCCGAACGAGCCGATGCTCCCCCGGCCGGGACGCAGGCATTCGTCCACGCGAGCGGCGACCGCCCGCCACGCGGAGACGACGCCCATGGCGAGGCCAATCAATAGGGTCAGCAGCGCCGTCGCGGCGAGCACGCCGGCATCAGGCGTCACCGTCGGAAACTTCGCAAGGCCGACCATGAGGGACGCCGTCACGGCTCGGATGATCCCCCACGCCAGCGGGACCGCACCAGCGAACGCCACGGCCGAGAGCAGGATCCCATCGACCAGCAACTGCCAGAACACGCGCCGCGCGCTTCCACCCAGTGCGAGACGAATCGCGACCTGGTGCCGCCGGGTCAGTGAGCGCGCCAGGGTGAGGCCCGCAAGGTTGGCGCACGCGACCGCCAGGAGCATCCCCATCAGGCCCAGGAGCACCACGAGCGTGGTGCCGTACCGGGTGCGGAGACCCGAAAAGCCCGACGCGAGCGGTGCCACGTCCAGCCGCTGACGGAGCAGCGCCTCCCGATCGGGTTCAGGCAACGCGGCCGGCAGCGTCGCCGACTGAATCGACGGCCAACGCGCGAGCAGTTCCGCGCGCGCCGCATCGATGGACACGCCGCGCGCGAGACGTCCCACCACGTTGGTCGATCGAAACGGCTTGGACGGGTCGCCGCCGGCCGGTCGCATCACCGCGAAGGGCACGATGATGTCGGTAGTCCCGTCGAATTGAAGACCGTCGAAACCGTCCGCCGCGAGGCCGATCGCTGTCGCCGGCACGCCGTTGACCTTGATCGCCTCGCCGATGCCAAGACCATTACCGAAGACGCGTCGCCGGAAACCCTCGCTGAACACGGCGACCGCGTCGTCGGATTCGCTGAAGAACCGTCCCGCCGACGGTCGTGCGCCGACGATGTCGAAGTAGTCCGGCGAGACGGCTTCTGTCGACGCGTCGAACACTCCGGAACGCGTCTCGATGCGCAGGAGTCCTCCGCCGGAGTACATCGACATCTGCGCGAAGGATCGCTGGGAACTCCGGTACGCCTTGAACGTGTCGGCGTAGAAGTAGCCCGACACGTTCGCCCGCAGCTCAAGGGCCGACAGGGCCACGAGCTGCTCGGGACTGGGAACCGCGAGTGTTCGCAAGACGAGTGCGTTGAGCATGCTGCCTACTGCCGTGGTCGCGCCAACAGCCAGCGCCAGCGTGACGACAACGATCAAGGAAAACGTCGGAGACCGTCGCAAACTGCGGAAGGAATGCCGAACGTCAAGACGTAGGGCGTCCCACACGCGAGAAGTCTAGCAGCCCCGCGCGCACTCCAAGTCAAATTCCTTGCCTATTTTTCTTTCGCGCGCGCTGCGGCGTGCCGATCATCGCCGTGTTTTTCGGAATCGTCATTCGGATGTTCTACAAGGAGCATGAGCCTGCGCATTTTCACGCCGAGCATCAGGCCCAAAATGCGAAGGTCGATTTCAGCGGCAAGATCTTGGCCGGCCACATTCAGTCGAAGACGGCGTTGCGGCTGATTCGCGAGTGGGCGATACTACACTGGGCCGAAGTCGAAGCCAATTGGGCGAACATGAAGGCCGGAAAACCGCTCGACAAGATTCCGCCCCTCGAATGAGGTGACGCCATGAATTTCCTTCCAACGGTGGTTCGAGCCGAGTACCGCGGCGGGCACCGCATCCACGTCACCTTCAGCGACAGCACCGAGGGGACGATCGATTTTCGGCAATGGCTGGAAGGCCCAGTGTTCGAGCCGCTGAAAGAGTCGACGTACTTCCGTCGGTTTTTCATCGATGGCGGGACGGTGGTGTGGCCGAACGGCGCGGACATTGCACCGGAGACGCTTCAGTGACGCGGTGCAAGCCGTGCGGTCTAAGCCGGCGCTGCACCCGGCGGCGCCGGCGAAAGTGAAGCGCCGGCGGCTGAGCGCCAACGTTGGGCGGACTGCGCTTCAGCGTCCACCCGAAACAGATACAGGCATGACGATGTTGCCCACCACCTCCGATGCTGCGTCTGGCGCTCAGGTTCCGATCCGCGTCCAGACCTACACCGAAGCGCTGGTCCGGACGTGCGCGCAGGACCGGACACCGTTGGTGAGCGTTGTCCTGTTCGGTAGTGCGGCGAAAGGCGGCTTCTCGGGGGATGTCTCCGACGTGGACGTCATCATCGTCGTTTCCGACGATGCGTCACGCGCGAAAAGGCTTCAACTGGGCGAGGATGTCGCGCGCCTCGAGACCCTTCATGGGTTGCGTCCGGCCACGACATATTCGCGAGGAGGTATACGGGCGCGCATCGAGCGGGCCGTGGGCCACGGAATCTCCTGCTTCGTCTGCACGCGAAGCGATTTGATCTCGGGGGACGTGGCACGGGTGCTCGACCTGCGCCCTTGGGAGGCGCCGTTCGTCGACCGCATCGTCTTCGCCAGCATTGTCGCCTCGGCGGTGACGATCTGGGGAGAGGACCTTCTTCCGCGAGTCCCGGTGCCGTCCATCCGTCGCCGCGATGTCTTTAAAGCGCTCTTCGGGTTCTCCAGCCAGGTGGTGCTGAGCGCGGTGACGTTTCCCGTGCTCCCCGATGCCACCAAATACGCCATGGGGGTTCTCAAGCATTCACTGCACAGTTGCTTCTTCTGCTATCAGCAGCGGACGACTACCTTGGAGGAGGAAGTCGCCTTTTTCGACCGGCGCCTTGGAGCGAGCCGGACCCTGATGGAGCTTCTGTCGCTGCGCCGACAGTACCGGCGGTCGTTCGCGTTTGTGATCCGATGCCTGCCTACCCTCGCGCGGCTCCACTTGCGGACCGCACGGGACAACTGGCTCCTGCGCGCCACATGACGCGGTGCTATCGTGCGCGATTGCACAAAAGCGAAAATGGTCGGTCGGTATGACTCGGCGGACTTTTATGCCGCCAACCACGCTCGAGCCGTCGGCGCCGACGGCGGTCAAGGGCGCCGCGGCTGAGCGCGTGCGTTAGGCCGACGACCTGAGTTGGCGAGCTGCAACGTGCTTGGACAAGCGCAGTACCGAACGGCACTCTTATGGCAGATCGGGCTTGCAGCCTACATGCAGCTGATCTCCTGGTTCCCACTCGGACGCTGGAACTATCAGCCCTGCTGTCCGCCAGGGCTCGAAGCTCTCCGCCGGGGCATCCTAACGCCGGGCGACGTGGTCGGCGCCGGAGCCTTTCTGCTGCCTGCGGCGTTGTTCTGGTTGGGGGCGCGCCGGGAGTGGCGCTGGGCCATGTGGCTCGCGGTGTTGGCCACGACCGTCTGGCTGGGTCTGCAGCTCTTGACATGGTGGCCACCGTATCTGTTTGGCGCGTCGGATCGGTGGTCACAAGTCTATGCGCGAGCCTTCGCTGAATCGACGCCGATTCTGCCGCGGTGGGGCAACCATCTGCCCCCGGACGCGGCGCATTTCTCATTGCAGGTATTGTTAGCCGGGACCGTCGTCACTGGGGCATGGGCCCTCCTACGGCAGCGAGCCCGGAGGGCGGTCTAACCGCCGCTGCAGCCGACGAGCGGCGCCTGAACGCTTCGGCATAAGTGAAAATCCCAACACCAACCGTTATAAGGACGTTTGGCTCTCTCCACAGGAGAAGAAAGGTTCCGGAGCCGATCAACATACTTACCGACAATGCAGTAAGTAAAACGCGCAGGATCGATGCAGTCCGGTCACGTGCGGACGATCGCCAGGCGATGAAAATGTAACCGAGAACGGCAAACGCAAGGCCGATGCAACGCCAAACGCCTGACCGACCGTCATGTAACCCTACGGCCGCTTCGCGCCGGCTTACCGAGTCGACGCGTGCGCGCACTGCTCGGTAGCGCTCGGCGGTTCGTGGTTACCACGGCCTACCGCTTCGATCGTCCGTTCCATGAGGGATGAATCCGTGATCGCGGTTATCTACGCGCGTAAGTCGGCCACGTCAGCGCGGCAAGGTGTGGCAATCCGGCCGGCGGTTTCGTAGGCCTCTACAACATGTGCATGGGCGGGCCGACGCCTCGCCGCGCGTGCCACACGGCGAGCACCTTCACATCCGTGGCTTGAGGAACGTAATAAACGTGATAGCGGGACTTGGCGAGCAGGATGCGACGAGTGCCGGCGACGGGCTACCGGAAGGCGGGGGCGGAATGCAGCGAGTGCCACTCGACAAGGCGCTGCTGATCACACCGAGCCCGAGCTCGACGTGACGCTCTGTCCTCCCTCACGTTGACAACCAAAACCGCGCCGCTTCCGTCACAACCCGCATGCGATGTATCGCCGCGTCCTTCGTCGCTCTGTTGCATGTCGCAGGATCTGTTCACGCACAGAGATCCGCCGAGCGCATCGAAGAAGCCTCTTTCATCACCATCGGCGGTGTTGAGCAGTGGGTCACCATACGCGGTGACGATCGCCGAAATCCAGTATTGCTGCTCCTGCACGGCGGGCCTGGCGACGTTCAGTCGCCTTTTGTCTCGACTTACGCACCGTACGAGAAGGATTTTGTTCTCGTGCAATGGGACCAGCGTGGGACGGGGCGAACGTTCGCGAAGAACGGCGCAGCCGGCGTCACGCGCGAGAAACTCATCGCCGACGGGATCGATCTCGCCGAACAGTTGCACAAGCGCTTTCCTCGGGCGCGACTGATCCTGTTCGGCCATTCCTGGGGCAGCATCATCGCGACCGGCATGGTGCAGCAGCGGCCGGAACTGTTCGTCGCGTACGTGGGAACGGGCCAGGTCACCGCCTGGGTCGACACCGTGCAGTTCCAGTTCGACTTCCTCAAGCAACGATATAAGGAAAAAGGCGACACAGCCGCGCTCGCCGCTCTCGAGGCCATCGGCAAGCCGGACCCAAAGAACGTCAATCAGTACTTCGGCTTTTCGCGCCCGATCCGCCAGAACATGAATGCCTCGGACACGGCCTGGCTCAGCGGCCTGCGGAATTTGTACAGCGCTAGCGGCGAGACCGAGGCGACGCTCAAGGCGATCGGCGACGGTAGCAGCGCGTCAGGTTCAGCCTTGATTGGAGCGTCGGTGGCGACGGACCTTCCCGCTACCGCGACCAGCTTCAAGATCCCCTACTACGTCATCCAGGGGCGGTACGACCTCTTTGCGCCGACGCCGCTCGTCGAGGCGTATTTCAAGAAGGTCTCGGCTCCGAAGAAGCGCCTGATCATCATCGAAGACGCCGGCCACTTCGCGCTGGCCACGCACCAGGCCGAGGTGATCGCCGCGCTGAAGGCAGTGATCCGGTAAGCAAGGGCTTGGGCTACTCCGCCCGCAGCGCGTCAGCTGGATCGACGGCGGTCGCTCGCAAAGCCGGTACGTAGCTTGCCAGCACCGTCGCGGCGATCAGCGTCAACGCGACCGCGCCGTACGTCAGCGGATCCACGGCGCTCACTTCGAACAACAGCGACTTCATCAGCCGCATCACGCCGAACGCCGCCGCGAGCCCGACGGTGACGCCGACGCCAGCCAGCGTCAGACCGTGGCGGACGAACATCCGCGTCACTTCCTGCGCGCGGGCGCCGAGCGCGATGCGGATCCCGATCTCGCGCGTCCGCTGCGTCACCGAATACGAGATGACGCCGTAGATGCCCGCGACACCGAGCAGCAGCGCCATGCCGCCGGCGATGGCGAGCATGACGAGCGTGAACGACGTGCGCGCCAGCGACCGGTCGTAGAGCTCGCGCAGCGTGCGCACGCCGGCCACCGGCACGTTCGGATTCACCGACCACACGGCCTGGCTCAGCTCCTGCACGAACCCGGTGGTGCCGGTCCGCGCGCTCCGGACGATGTACGACACCGTGCGCGCCACCTGCGGAGCGTCGTCGGTGAAATCCTTTGTCAGCAGCGGCCAGTACGCAATAGACGGCGCCTTGGTGTGCACGCCGTCGTCATGCTCCGTGCTGAGCACGCCGACGACCTCGAACCATGCGCCCTTCACGTACGGGCGGACACGTTTGCCGATCGCCGACGCGGGCTGTCCCCATAGGTCGCGCGCGAGATTCTCCGAGAGCATCGCCACCTGACGCTGCTCGAACAGGTCGCTCCACGTGAGGTCGCGGCCGGCGACGAGCGTGCCGCCCATCGTCCTCATGTATCCGGGCGTGATGAACTTGAATTCGATGATCGGCGGGATCTGCGATTCCGTGTATGCGTGATCTTCCGCGTAAATCGGATCGTGCCAGCCCTGTCCCGTCATCGGCACGATCGTGGACATCGCAACCGACGCGACACCCGGGACCGCGGTCATCTTGTCGAGGATGGCCTGATACATGCGCGCGACCGCCTCGGGCTCTTTCACTTGGGAGCCTGGAATCGAGAGCCGCAGCGTCTGCACCTGATCGGGCAGCGCGAAGCCGGGCGGCACGTTGCGCAGCGCCTGGAACGTCCGGATCATCAGGCCCGAGCTGACGAGCAACACCAGCGCGAGCGCCACCTGGGCGACGACGAGCACGTTGCGCGCGCGATGCCGTTCGCGGCTCGCGCTCGCTGTGCGCCCACCGCCCCGCAACGCAGTCACGAGTTGCGGCCCCGCGTACTTCACCACCGGAATCGCGCCGAATAGCAGTCCGGCGACGAGCGACACGCCGAACGTGAAGACGAGCACCGGTACGTCGATGGCGATCTCGTCCATGCGCGGCAAGTTGCCGGGCGTCAGCGCCACGAGGAGACGCAGCGCGCCAAACGCGAGCCCGAGGCCGACGACCCCTCCGATGACGCCGAGCGTGACGCTTTCGACGAGCATCTCGCGCGCGATCCGCCCCGTGCCGGCGCCGAGGGCCGCGCGAATCGCGAGCTCGGTCTGCCGCGACTCAGCTCGCACTAGCAGCAGGTTCGCCACGTTCGCGCACGCGATGAGCAGCACCATGCCAATGGTGGCCATCAGCACCCACAACACCGTGCGCACGTCGCCGACGAAGTCGTCCTTCAGCGTGCGGAACGTCGGCGTCAGCCGCGCTTCCTCGAACATCTTGACGTTGCCGCCGGGGAAGGGAGGAAACGCGTGGAGCGAGATCGGCACGAGCCTCACCGCGTCGGCGTCCGCCTGCGCAATCGTCGTCCCAGGTTTCAAGCGCGCGATGCCCTGAAAGCTGAAGTTGCCGAGGAACGTCTTGCTGCGATCGAAACGCTGCGGCACCACCAGCGCCGCCTTGACGTCCATCAGGCGGAACGAGTCCGGCAGCACGCCGATGATTTCGCGCGGTCGACTGTCAACCATGATCGTCTTGCCGACCGCCGTCGGATCCGCGCCGAACTTCGTTCGCCAGTAGCCGGCCGCGAGCAGCACGGTTTCCGGACTGCCGGGGGAATCGTCAAGCTTCGTGAACAAGCGGCCGAGCATCGGCTGCACGCCGAGAATCGGCAGCACGCCGTCGGTGACGCGGAGCGTCCGGACCTCTTCCGGCTGGTCCAGGCCGGTGACGCTCGATGTGCCGCTCGCCCAGGCGCCCACGTCCTGGAACGCTCGGCCTTGCTCGCGATACATGTAATAAAGGAAGGGGGCGATGCCGGCGTGCGGCATGTTCACACCCGCCGCGCTGTGATCGAGCGTGACCACCTGGTCCGGGTTCGGGTACGGCAACGCCTTCAGCAGAACCCCCTCGACGACGCTGAAAATCGCGGTGTTCGCGCCGATTCCGATGGCCAGTGTGAACACGGTAACTGTTGTGAAAAGCGGCAGCTTCAACAGGCGCCGGACAATCTGGTGGAAGCGCATATGGTTACCTACGGCGGATGGGTAGCGAAAGTTCAGGCAGTCCTGTGGAGAAGCGGAATGGCTTATTCAGATCTCAGCGTAGTGGCCGGGTCGACATGCGTCACTCGACGCGCGGGCAGATAGCTACTCACCACCGTCACCATGACCAGAATTGCAGCCGTCGTGCTATACGTCTTGAAATCGGTGCGCGGGATACCGAACAACAGCGGTTCGAGGTATCGCGTTGCACCGAGAGCCACCACGACGCCGGCAGTCACACCCGTCAAGGCGACGATTAACATTTGCCGGACGACCGTCCACATGACCTGAGACGGAGAGGCCCCGAGTGCGAGGCGGACCGCGATCTCACGCGTACGGTCGCTCACGCCCGCGGCCATGACACCGTAGAGCCCGATCGCCGTCAGGACCAGCGCCACGCTGCCGAAGGCCGACAGCAGACGCATGCCAAAGCGACGTTGCGCCAACGATGTCGCCACGACGTCGTCCATCGTCTGCATGAACGTCAGCGGCAAGTCCGGATCGAGCGCCCGCGCCTGCGCGTGAATCGATGGCGTCAGCGCGCCGGGATCGGCCGACGTCCTCACCAGAATCGCCATTTGACTGATCGGCGATTGAGTGAACGGCATCTGGATCTCAGGGAACACGTCAGCATCCAGTCCTTGCTGCCTGACATCGCCGACCACACCAACAATCTCTTCCCAGATCGGCCGGCCAGGACCGGACGAGAGGACGGAGATACGATGACCCACCGGGTTCTCGCCCGTAAAATACTTCCTCGCCATCGCCTCATTGATGACGACCGACTTTGGCGAGTCGGGACCATCCTGTGCCGTGAACGAGCGGCCGCGAAGCACTGGTATTTGCAACGTGCGATGGATCTCGAGATCCACGATCCTGACGTGCGAGTCGGGAGGATGCGACGGATCGGAGTCGGGACGTCCCTCAATGAGCACAGGCACGACGTAGGCACGGCTCCAATGAATGTATAACGCGTTCACCGCCGAGGCTGACCGCACGCCTGGAAGGGCTCGAGTGCGATCGAGCAATTCCTGAAAGAACATTCGCTTCTGGGCATCCTGCGAGTAGCGCACGTCAGGGAGAGAGACGTAAAACGTGAGCAGACGGTCCGGGTTGAATCCGAGAGGCACCGCCTGCAGCCGCTCGAGCGTTCTGATCATCAGCCCTGCGCCAATGAGGAGCACGAGTGCAATCAGAACCTGCCCGGCGGTGAGTGCGCGCGCCGCTCGGAAAGTAGACCAGTACGCCGGTCGAAAAGTGATCCAGTCTGAGGGCGGTTCATTCTACGTTCTTCTTCTCTAAGAGAAAAAGGAATCGGCTTGTGGAAATGTGGGAATCTCGCGTTCTGTG
>WNFV01009850.1_pt1 | contig 28955 bp, 21 predicted proteins | sample 5400101 | NCBI WGS metagenome assembly WNFV01 (sample SAMN13153361, study PRJNA577476) | soil metagenome | isolation source: 115 cm soil or saprolite under grassland replicate 1 | place: USA:California | collected 2016-06-15
GCAAGGTTCGGCGTTCGCTCGGGTGCGCTCCCGTTCACTCGCCTGTACGCGAACCCTGCAAAACAGCTGTTTGAGCGAACGGGCGCGAACGGGCGCGAACGGTCGCTCGCATTTGCCATGCAGAAGGTCGTGGGTTCGAGCCCCATCATCCGTTCTAAACGTGCTGCAAATACCCGTGTTTTGTTCATCGCATTGACAACGATGAACAGAACTTTGTCCCAAGAACGCTTCGACCAGACCAGACCATGGTTGCAAACGAGCGCGGTCAGGCGCCGACTCCCGCCGCCTCGGCTGCGGGGAGGCAGACGATCGGCGCCCCCGTCGGCGGCGCTGATCGCGAGATATGCGAAAGGTTGGGCGCCTCGCCACCGGAGCGTGCCCCCTCGGCGGCGATCCCGCGGGCGACGTCGATCTCGCCGATCGTCCCGTCGATCTCGATGGTCACGACATCGTCGCCGGAGGTGGCGATCCGTTCTTTAGATGTGACCTGTTCGATTGCGCCGCCCTCCTTGACGCTCAGCGCGATCGCCTTGAGTGGAACCTGAACGCCCCTGACGAGGCTCTGGCGCCGCCGGCGCGAGCATCGGCGACAACAGCGTCTAGTTCATCGGTCGGCACTTCGGGACCCCCGCCAAGCGGCGCTTCTTCCGTGGCGAGAAGGCACGGGAGCGGTTCGACTGGGCCGAGCGCCAACTCGCGGGCCGCGCTGGACAGTTGATCGTCGTCGCCCGTTTCATCCCGGGCGGGCGCACCGCGGTCACGATCAGGCCGGAATGTTGCGGTTCCGCTGGAGGCGCTTCCTCGTCTTCGACGCGGTCGCAGCGGCCCTATGGGGCCCTGTTCCCCTCGCTACTCGGCTACTTGGGTGGCCGTGCATTCGAGAACGCCGCCTGGAAAGGCCTTCTGCTCGCACTCGCGCTGGGTTCGCCCTGGGAGGCGCGACCGAGGCCCTACGCTGGCTTCAACGGACGTTAGCGCAGCGCGAGGCGTCGTAGTCGGAGCAGGCGGCGGGCGGAGGCGTCCCGCCGGTCTCGCGGATCCAGGAGTGCAGCAAGTAGCTCTAGCCGCTGACCGGCGGCGCCCGTGAGTGCGACGGGATCGCTTCTGTCGCTCGCGTTCAGCTTCGCGATCTTGCTCGCGGGAGCGCAGCTCTTCCACGGGCGGCATCGAATGGCTGGGCGCCAAGCTCGAGCTCGGCCAGGGTGCGGTCGGCGGTCTGCTTGGGGCCGTGGCGACGGCGCTTCCGGAGACGTTGATCCCGATCGTCGCCATCGTCGGGGGCGTGGCGGACTCGCAGGAAGTGGCGACGGGCCTCACGCTTGTGCTCGCCTACGTTGGCTACGTTCAGCGGACGCTTCGCGAAGGCGGCGAGGTGGAAGCGGGGGAGACGATCAGGCCGCTCGCGTTCGAGCGGAGCAAGAGCGACTCGCCCAGGTTAGTGATGGTGATCGTGCAGTGCGTCGCCGCGCTCGCCGCGATCGTCCGCGGCGCGGACCTGTTCGTGAGGGCGCTCACCAACGTGGCCGAGGATGCGGGCGTCGAGCCGCTCGTGCTCTCGCTCGTGATCGCGCGTTCGCGACCGAGCTGCCGGAGAAGATCAACAGCTTCTTCTGGGCGCGGGAAGGCAAGGACACGCTCGCCCTCGGGAACATCACCGGCGCGATGGTATTCCAGTCGACCCTCCCGCTCGCCTTTGGGATGGCTTTCACGGACAGGCACCTCGGCAGCTACACGGTCGCCGCGGCCCTCCTGGCCCTCGCCGGCGCTGCGCTCGCCATCTTCGAGCTTGTGATTCGCAAGCGCTTCCTCGGCCGCGCGGTGCTCACCTGGGCGCTCCTGTATGCCTCGTTCGTCATCTACGTCGTCGCGACGCTGTGACTGCGGGCGCTTATAGGCAGACACAAAATCACCCAACCCGGGTGACGCCGACTCATCCCGTCGGGCGCGACGGTTCCGGCGTGGTAATTCAGCAGCGCCCGCGGGCAGCACCTTCGAAACCGAGCGCTTGTGCGAGCCGTGATTGTCGATGGCTACGGCGAGACCCCGGTCCCGCGAGCTGCCGAGGCTGATGAGCGCTGGAACGGCGGGGTGGCGTGTTCGCCCGGTTAGGCCGAGTCGTCGCCCACCAATTGGTCTTTCGCCTATTGTGACAACGTTTCTGCTCGCGTTCGTGAGTTGAGAGATCGCAGCGAGCCTCAGCCGGCATTAGCAGGCGGGCGTCCGACTCGAGAGGTTGGCTGTGGGAGATCAGACGTGGCGATCAGGCCGCGCATGTCGTGATCGAGATCAGCGGAACAGCCTGGTCGATGTCGAGCGTGGGGTGGGCACGAGCTCGAAGAACCGATCCCGGTGAAACCGGCAGTAGCTGTCGTGGCCGGGCTCGCGCGCCCAGCGGATCCAGTCCTCCGCGTTCCGTTCCGAGGCCTGTCGCAGCATCGGGACGAAGCCCGAGCCTACGGCGTTGAGCCGACCGGCGCCTGATCCGGCGAGCCATCGCTCCAGCGATAGCGGTGCTCCGGGCGGCCCGTCGACCCGTACCTGAGCGAAAGCTCGATCGCTCCTGACGCGCCGAGGTATTCCAGGTAGCGGCGCGCGGTCCCCCTGCTGATGCCCGCGCGGTCGGCGACGTCGACCGCCGAGACCTCTCCGTCGGCGGTGCGGACAGCTTCCATCACGAGCGCCAGGGTGGGGGCGGAGATGCCCTTCGGCAGTGACTGGCGCCCCTGCGAGCGCAGCAGGGAGAACATGTAGTCGATGTCTTGCTGGTCCGGCTCCCGGAGCCGCTCCATGCGGCGCCTGAGCGCGGCGTAGTTCTCGAGGCGTTCGCGCAGCGCGTCGAAGAAGAACGGCTTCACGAGGTAGTGGACGACGCCCCCGTGCATTGCGCTTCGGAGTGTGTCGACGTCCTTGGCCGCCGTGACGGCGATGACGTCAACCCGCGGCGCGTCCGACTGGCGGAACGAGCGCAGGACCTCGAGCCCGCTGATGTCCGGGAGGTAGATGTCGAGGAGCACGAGGTCCGGTCGCAGCCGCTTGACCTCGCGGATCGCGTCCTCGCCGGTGTGCACCTCGGCGACGACCTCGAACCCCGGCACGCGCTCCACATAGGAACGGTGGATGGAGGCCGTCATCAGGTCGTCGTCGACGACGATCGCGCGAATCATCCGGGCACCGCCTCAACGGGAGCTCGTTCGCGCGGAAGGAAGACGGTGAAGACGGCGCCGCCGTCGTTGTCGACGCTGACCCGGCCCCCCCGGCGCTGCGCCGCCTGGCTGACCAGCGCGAGCCCGAGCCCTCGGCGCCCGACGCCGCTGGCGATCTTTGTCGTGAAGCCGTCCCGGAAGATCTCGTCGGCGAGCTGAGGGTCGATGCCGGGTCCGGAGTCGCGCACACGGATGAGAATCCCTTCCGCCTCGTCGCGGACCGTGACCTCGATGACGCCCCGGCTGGCCGGCGAAATCGCCTCGAGGGCGTTGTCGATCAGGTTGCCAACGATGGTGACGAACTCGCGCGGGTCGCCGATGTTCTCCGGGAGCCGTGAATCCTCTGTGATGCGCAGCTCGACCCCACGCTCGGAGGCAACCGTTGCCTTGCCGAGCAGGAGCCCGGCGAGGACGGGGTCGCCGACGCTGTCCATGATCGACGCGACGAGCGTCTGGTGGACGAGCGACTCGTTCTTGATGAACCCGATCGCGTCTTCATAGCGGCCGACGTCGAGCAGGCCGGCGACGACGTGCAGGCGATGGGAGAACTCGTGCTGCTGGGCGCGAAGGGCGTCGGCCAGGCTGCGGACGTCGTTCAGCTCGCGCATCAATCCCTCGAGCTCCGTCCGGTCGCGAAGAGTGATTACTGCGCCGATGCTCTTGCCGCGCACGGAAATCGGCATGCGATTCACGACGAGCACACGGTCGTTGACGAGAACGACCTGGTCGCGGTCGCCTGCATTTCCGCTCATCACCTCGCGCGCGTGACCGGCCGGGACGATCTCGTCCAGACCGGGCCCGACAGCGTCGCCCTCGAGGTCGAGCAGCCTGCGGGCCTCGTCGTTGACCAGGGTGACCCTCCCGGCCCGGTCCGTCGTGATCGTCCCCTCGCGGATGCCGTGGAGCATGGCCTCGCGCTGCTCGAGCAGCGAGGCGATCTCCTCGGGCTCAAGCCCGAAGGTCTGCCTCTTGATCCGCCCGGCGAGGAGGACCGAGCCCAGAACGCCGAGACACAGCCCGAGCAGCGGCGGGATCAGGATCACGGGCAGGTCCGAGACCAGCTTCGCGGTGATGGCGCTCTCGAGCACCCCGACCGACACGAGCCCGATGATGCGCCCGTTCCGTCCGTAGACCGGCACCTTCGCGCGCATCGAACGGCCGAGCGTTCCCGTTTCGACGCCGACGAACTCGCGCCCCGAGAGCGCGACGCTGGGATCGGTCGAGACGCGCTGGCCGATCTTCTCGCGGTCTGGATGCGAGTAGCGGATGCCTTCGGTGTTGGCGACGACGATGAAGGACGCATGGGTCCGGCGGCGGATTCCCTCGGCGATCGGGTCGATGACCGCGGCGGGATCCGGCGCATAGAAGCCCCTCTGGATCGACGGCATCGCGCTCACCGACCTCGCGATCGCGAGCGACTGGTCTCCGGCACGCCGGTCGAGCTGGTGCCGCGCCTCGAACAGCGAGACGCCGAAGCCGGCGCCGACCGTCAGGACGATTATCGCGAGCTGGAGCAGCAGGATGCGAGTCGAGAGACGGGGTCGGCGCAATCTGCCCTTTCCTTTCACGGATTTCAGTCTAGGAGCCGTTCGCGCACAGGGGAACGAGCATTTATGGACAAAACGCCCGCAAAGACGGTTTTGAGCGCAATCGGCGCAAATATGGATTACGTCGCCAATGGTGCAAACAATCCCGCAGCAGCAGAAATGTATCGCTGCGGTAAACGGACAAAGGGGGATGGCCTTGACCAGTATCACGATACGTGCGAGACGCCTCGGTGTGCTCACCACGGTCGCTTTGTTGTCGCTCGTGGCGACGACGGTCGGGCGCTCGAGCACCACGAAGCCGCCGACGATCGCACAGCTCATCGCGGCCTCCAAGAAGGAATCGGGCCTGATCGTCTACGGCAACCCGCCCGGGCGAAACTGGAGCGCACTCGCCACCAAGTTCAAGGAGAAGTACCCGTGGATCAACGTCACGGAGTACGACCTCGACGACTCGACGATCTTCTCGAAGTACGCGGCCGAGGCGGCCCAGGGAAGTCGTACCGCGGACCTCCTGATCGCGAGCGCGCCGAACCTCTGGATCTACGCGCGCCGGAAGGGGTTCACGCAGCCCTATACGCCGTTCGGGCTCAAGAAGTACCCGAAGTGGGTCAAGACGTTCACGGGCATCTACGTGATGTCGCCCGATCCGGCCGTGCTCTTCTACAACAAGATCCAGCTCGGCGACAAGAAGCCGCACACCGTCACCGAGATCGCCAACGACCCGGGGACGTACGACAAGGTCACCGGCTACACGGTCGACAACACGTTCGGCTACACGGGCTACTACGGCTACGTCCAGAAGAAAGGGTGGAGCCAGCTGCAGAAGATCGGCCATCGCCTCCAGCCGACGACGGGCGTCGCCGCGCAGACGACGCTCGTGTCGCAGGGTGGCGCGAAAGTGGCGATCCTCAGCTCGCCGACGATTCGCTACCGCATCGCGACCGAGCCCAACCTCGCGAGGCTCCTCGACTGGTCGTACATCCGTGACGGCCAGCCGCTGATCCCGCGGGGTTTCGCGGTCACGAAGAAGGCCTCGAGCCCGGCATCCGCCAAGCTGTTCCTCAACTTCGTCTACTCGAAGGCCGGGCAGCAGGCGATGTGCGACGCCGGCTTTACCGCGTTCATGACCGGCTTCAAGCCGACGGGCGGCTGTAGGAACACGCTGGCCGACGTCTACAAGGCGGTCGGCAAGAAGAACGTCTACCTCGTCCCGACGTCGCGGAAGTTCGTGAACGCGAGACCGTCGTTCGCGTCTCGCTGGCACGGGATCTTCGGCTAGGAGTCGGATCGAGGCTAGCCCGTGACGACGGTCACATCGGAGACGGCGGGGGCGCTTCCTCTCCCCCGTCCCCGCCGTCCCCGAATCAGAGCCGGAGCGTTCCAATGGGGTATCTGGATCGCGCTGGTCGGCCTCGTCATAGGCCCGTTCGTCCCGCTCCTCTATGCATCGTTCCGCGACCGTCCGCTTTACGAGCCCGGCGGGGTCTTCAAGGTCGAGCCGTATCGCGAAGTGCTCAGCGATCCGGCGTTCTGGCATGCCGCGCGGAACACTTTCGAGTACGCCGCGATCACGACCGTGCTCGCCGTCCTCGGCGGCGCGCTCGTCGCGATCCTAGTCACAAGAACCGATCTCCCGGGGCGCCGCGCATTCGGCGCCCTGGTGCTGCTGCCGCTCCTCCTTCCGGCGCTTGGCCTGATCGTCGGCTGGATCGAGATCTGGGGCCCGGGCGGCTACCTGACCGTCTGGTTCGACACGCGCCTCCACATCAAGACGCTCGCCATCGACACGATCCTCGGGATGTCGCTGCTGGAGACCGTTCGCCTGCTGCCGGTGGCGTTCATGACCTGTCGTGCGGCTCTCGCGCGCACCGACGCCTCGCTTGAGGACGCCGCCAGGAGCGCGGGTGCCAAGCCGCTGAAGGTGATCACGAGCGTGACCCTCCCCATGCTGCGGCCGGCGCTCCTCAACAGCGCCACGCTCATCTTCACGCTCTCGCTCGCCTCGCTCGGGATCCCGTTGCTCCTCGGGACGTCCCACAACATCCAGTTCATCTCGACCTACCTCTATTACCACTGGACGAACGCGGCCACGCCGGACCCGCCTTCGGTCGCGGCCGGCGCGATGATCCTGCTTCTGATCGCCACTGCGCTGCTCTTCCTTCGGAACCGGCTACTGGGCGCCGAGGAGCGCTATGTCTCGGTCGGTGGCCGGGCCAACCGCTCGGCGCTCGTCTCGCTGGGCTTCTGGCGCTGGCCACTCGCGCTCGGCTTCGTCCTCTACCTCGTCTTCGGCACGCTGATCCCGATCCTCGGGCTCGCGCTGACCTCCGTCGTCACCGTGCTCACCCCCCTGATCGCGCCGTGGGAGCTCTTCACCTGGGAGAACTGGCAGGCGCTCGGGACTGGGCAGTTCCGGCAGGCGATCGAGAACAGCGCGCTCATCGCCTTCGTTGGCGCGATCTTGACGACGGCGCTCGTGACCGCCGCAACCCTCGTCGCGCACCGGTCTCGCTTCCACCTCCGCAAGACGATGCCGTTCGTGATGCTCTATCCGCGCGCGACCCCAGGGATCATCATCGGGATCGGGTTCTTCTGGGCGTACCTCGTGACTGGCGTGGCGGGCGACTGGCTGCGGAACAGCATCTGGGGGATCATGATCGCCTTCTGCGTCCGGAACCTGCCGTTCGCGTACATCGTCATGTACCCGACGATGGCTCGCATCGGCGAGGAGCTCGACCGGGCCGCGCGCTCGGTCGGAGCGAGCTGGTGGAGGACGAGCGGCCGGATCGTCGTCCCGCTGCTCCGCCCCGCGATCTTCGCCTCGTTCGCCTTGATGTTCATCGAGATCCTGAACGACTACGACCCGGCCGTCTTCCTCGCGAAGCCGGGGACAGATGTCATGGGGACCGTGATGCTCTCGCAGTTCCAGCAGGGATTTATTGGGCAGGTGGCCGCGCTCGCGATGGTGCAGGTCGCCGTGACCGTCATCGTTCTCGGAATAGGCGCCCGGCTCTTCAAGCTCGGCGCGTTAGGAGGTCGGCACGATGCCTGAGATCCACGTCGAGAAGCTCGTCAAGCACTTTGGCGAGCAGCTCGCGCTCGACGACGTCACGTTCCGGGTCGACGAGGGCAAGCTCTTCACGCTCCTCGGCCCGAGCGGTTGCGGGAAGTCGACGACGCTGCTCTCGATCGCCGGCTTCCACAGCCCCGAGCGGGGCAGGATCGCCGGGGGCGGCGAGGTCTTCTTCGACGCGGAGCGCCGCGTCAACGTCGCACCCGAGCAGCGCAATCTCGGAATCGTGTTCCAGTCGTACGCCGTCTGGCCACACATGACGGTGTTCGAGAACCTCGCCTTCCCGCTGAAGGTCCGGCGCGTGAAGAGGAAGGAAATCCGGGCGCGTGTCGCCGAAACCCTCGAGCTCGTCGAGATGGGCCAGTACACGGACCGTTATCCGCACCAGCTCTCGGGCGGCCAGCAGCAGCGTGTCGCCCTCGCCCGTGCGCTCGTCTACTCGCCGTCGGTGCTCTTGCTCGACGAGCCGTTCTCGAACCTCGACGCGAAGCTCCGCGAACGCGCTCGTAGTTGGGTCAAGGATCTTCAGTCTTCGCTCGGCCTGACGACCATCTTCGTCACGCACGACCAGGACGAGGCCCTCTCGATGAGCGACTCCGTGGCTGTGATGGACCGCGGCGTCGTCCAGCAGATCGGAGTGCCGGAGGAGATCTACCGGCGACCCGCAAACCGCTTCGTCGCCGAGTTCGTCGGACGCGTGAACCTGATCAGCGGCACGGTCACCGGCTTCGACGGGCGCAGCGTCCTCGTGGAGGTCGGCGATGCCGGTGTCGTGCTTCGCGCCACGGCGACCCGTCCTCCCAAGGCTGCGACGTCCGTCACGGTCGCGGTTCGCCCCGAGGCGGTGACGCTGGGCGCCGAGGGGACGCAGGTCTTCAACGGGACGGACACCTTCGTCGCGCGGGTGCACGCCGTCTCGTTCCTCGGGGACCACTACGAGTACGAGCTTGTAGCGGGGCGGCTGCCGCTCTCGGTGCAGGCCGCGATCCGGGTTCCGGGCGAGAACGTGCGCGTGCACATCCCGCCCGACGCCTGCGCGATCGTCGAGTGACGCGAATGGCGTGAGCAGGGAGTCGCTGAGGCTCTACCTCGCTCTCTTCGCGTTGACGGCCACGCAGACAGCCGTCTACATCGCGCGACCCGTCACGTCGTATCGCCTGCTCGCCATCGGCGACGGAGCAACGGCGATTGGATTCGTGACGGCGGCGTTCGCGCTCATCCCTCTCTTCGTCGCGATCCCGCTCGGCCGGTTCGCTGACCGTGGGCGCTCGAACGCCCTCCTGATCGGCGGAGCCGCGCTGCAGACAGTGGCCTGCGGTTTCCTGGGGATTGCCGAGACGACGGCGACGATCGCGGGCGCCACGGCGCTCCTCGGTCTCGGCCACCTCGCTCTCGCGCTCGGCGTGCAGCACGTCGTCGCGCGAGAGTCGGACGAGGCCGACCACGATCGCCGGTTCGCAGCCCTCACGGTCGGGGTTTCGATCGGGCAGCTCGTCGGCCCGCTCGTCGCGGGGGCCTTCCTTCAGGACCACGCGGGATCGTCGCTTCTGAGCGCCTCGAGGGACGCGATGTGGGTCGGCGCCGCCGTAGCAGGCCTCGCGACTGCGGCGTCGCTAATCGCGGCGCGCATCGGCGCCCCGGCGGTGGACGCCACCGCGGTTGCCATGGGGTCGGCGACCAGCTTGCGGCGGATCGTCGGGACGCGCGGGGTCTCCGCAGACATCTTCGCGAGCGTCGCCGTGCTCGCCTCCGCGGACGTCTTCACAGCGTACATGCCCGTACTCGGCGAGGAGCGCGGCATCGATCCGGGCGTGATCGGGATCCTGCTCGCGATCCGCGCCGGCGCGTCGATTGCCGCTCGGCTCGGGATCGTGTTCGTCGTCGAGCGAATCGGCCGAGTCCGCCTGATTTCGGTCAGCGCGCTCCTCGCCGCGGTCGCGATCGCCGCGGTCACGCTCACGGCGAGCCCGGTCGCGTTGGCGATCCTCTGCGTCCTGATCGGCTACGGCCTCGGCTTTGGGCAGCCGTTGACGATGACGCTCGTCGTTCAGCGGGTTCCGCCCGGATGGTCGGCGACCGCGCTCGCCGTCCGGCTCTCAGGAAACCGGGTCGGGCAAGTCGCAGGGCCCGCGCTTGCCGGGGTCGTCGCCGGCGGTGTGGGAGTGGGGGCGGTGTTCTGGCTCCTGAGCGCGACGCTCGTCGCGTCGGCGGTCGCGATCGAGCGGCCCGCCGCGCCCGACGACCACGAGCCCGAGCCCGAGCCGGCGGTGGCGATAGCGGCGGAGGTGGAGCTGGAGTGAATGAGGCGAAGCTTCGTCACCAGCGCTGCCCGGGTCGCGAGCTAAGGTGAGTCTCCCCTTGTCGCGGAGGGCTTGGAGCGCGGTGGTGCCTGCGAGGGATTGCTGCGCACCCGCCCGCGCCTATTGTGACGACGTTTCTTGTCCCCATTTTTGTCCCCGAATAGGCGAATCCAACCTAACGCTTCCGGAGCCAAAATTGCTCAGGTAGGGAGTTTCTTGGGGAGGCTGACTCGACGAGAGGGATTTGCCATGCAGAAGGTCGTGGGTTCGAGCCCCATCATCCGCTCTAAAGGGCCTGCAGATAAGCATGTTGCGTTTCTCCTCCTGACAACGCAGAAAGAAACTTTGTCCCAGAACGACGGCGGTTGGCCGGAGTCGCCGCGCGTAAGAGTTCGCCGCCGACTGTGATCTGCGTGTCCCCCTCCGCATAGATGGCGCGGCCGGCGGCTGGTGGCGGAGCCGGTGCTAGCAAGGGTTACAACGGAGGCCGCCACGCTCATTGTGAGCGAGAAACACTTTCGCTACTTTCGCCCACCAGAGATCGAGTACGCCCTGGACAGCGAAGGCGTGGCGCCAGGCGCTCGGGGTGCCGGTCGTCGCTTTAGAACCGTTTGCCTACGACGGAACGAGGCCTAGCTCGGGCAACTGTTGACCACCTCGATCGCGAGTACCGTACTTCACAAGGTCGTCTCCTTAAGAACAGCGGGCGACTCGCCGCCGAACCGCCCGCCCGCGCAAGGACTCGCGTGGATGCGCTACTTACTCGGCGGGTGCGCTTCCCCATGCGATTTGAGCAAAGGTCACTGTGTCCGTCAGCTTCGACAGTTCCGAGCCGTCGGTGTTCACGGTCCACAGGGAGGTCTGGTTGTTGCGGTCTCGGCTGTTGAGGAGGAGCTTGGTGCTGTCGGGTGACCAAACCGGGGTCAAGAAGCCGGCACGGCCGACTGGGGTCGTGACCCGTCTGAGCCCGGTTCCGTTCGGATGGACGACCCACGCCTGGGAGAGACCGCAGCAGCTGCTGAAGGCAATCAGGGCGCCGTTCGGCGACCACTGGGCGGAGAGCGCGCCGACACCCGAGGGGGTGACCAGACGCAGGCCGCTCCCGTCGGCGTTCACGACGAACAGTCCGGTCCTGCGGCTCGACTGGTCGAACGCGGCGAACGCAACGCGTGAACTATCGGGTGCCCAGTCCGCCCCAACGCGATCGAAGAAGCCGAGGTCGATCACCGAGAGCGTTGGCGGACTCAGCTGGACCGGGTCGCTGCCGTCGGGCTTGACCGAGAACAGGGTGCCGTGCTCGTTCGAGTCGAACCGGGCGTACAGGATTCGCGAGCCGTCGGGCGAGTAGCCGTAGCCGATATCGAAGCCGCTGGTGGTGACCTGGACGAGGTCGCCCCCGTCGGACGATCGCACCGTGTAGAGCCCGTCGGCCCGATTCGCCTCGCCCTCGCTGTGACACAGAAGCCGACTGCCATCGGGAGACCAGTGCACGCAATAGAAATGCAGGTTCGGGTTCAGAAGCGTGAAGCCGGACCCGTCAGGGTTGGCGGTGGCCGGCTGGGGGACCCCCTCGTCCCCCTCCACGTTGAAGAGGTTGCAGAGGACCTTGCTGCTGTCTGGCGACCAGGTGTTGCAGGTGGTGCGCCCAACGGGTCCGACCTGATGCGGATCCGACCCATCGGGGTCGATCGTGACGCCGAAGTCCGGATTGAACTGGCCGAAGACGATCTTCCCGTTCGTGCCGGAGACGGTCGCCCCGGCGGGCAGCGTGGCGAGCGCCGCCAGCGCGGCCACACTCGCGACCAATCCGAGAGCGATTAGCTTGCGCATCGGTGTCCCTTTCGTCGATGGGTGCTTTCGCTGATTGGAGGCATACAGGGCTTCAGTTCCGCTCGCTCACTGCTGGCCGCCGAGCTTCAGCTTCCCGGAGAGCGTGGCCGTGGAGGTCGCGACGTTGACCGTGACGCCCCCTGAACCCCGTGCGCCGGCGAAGACTCCCGTGCTCGACAGCCCGTCGACTTCGTACGTACCGGTGATGACCAGGCCTGAGGGGGTCGGGCAGGCAATGCTGAGCTCGCGCAGGACGAGCACGCCCTCTTCGAGGACGATCCGTCGTGTCGCGGCGTTCGTCCAGCTTCCCGGCCCGCAGGGGGTGACCGAGCGGTCCTGAGTGATCCCGACGACGATCGTCGCCGCGCCGAACCCTTCCACCGTCCCGCTGCCGGTGTTGATCAGCTGGAGTGTCCCGAGGTCGGCGATCCGGTTCGTGATCGAGGCGGCGGACTCCGTGAAGGTCGCCTCGAGCCGGTTGCCGTCCGTCTGAGCTCCGGCCGCCGCGTGCAGCGCGAGCATGCTCGCGAGCGCGATCAGCGCCACGACCAGGAGCGAAAATCTACGCACCTTCTTCATCACGTCCTTCTCCTTTTCAATCGTGTGGCGAGCCAGGTTCGGCTCCTGCCAACTCGAGACGTCCACGTCAACCTGCCGCCGAACTCGCTCATGAAGCCTCCTTCTCGGCGATTGCAGTCCCGACAACGACGTGCGCCGCGCGAAGACCGCGGAAGGTCGGTTCTGGTCGCGCCGGCCCGCCGAGGGCCGCGATCGCGGGCGCGAGCCGCTCGGCCTGGAAGTATTCCCAGGCCTGCTCGCTCTCCCAGACCTCGATGGTGCGGAAGCCTTCGTCGGTGGGGCCGGCGACATGGAGGATCAATCCGGCCGGGGCCGGCTCCATCAGCGACGCGGCGACACGCTCGTACTGGTCCCAGCTCGCGGCCACGTCCTGGACGAAGGCGTAGGACAACGGCTCCTCCTTTCAGTCGGGGCCGCGTCCCGCTGCGGCCGACGAGCACGATGGAGGAGGCCGGTCTAGTCTTGGTATAGCCGCGCTCTCGCGGGCTCGTCCCGCACGCGCGAGAATGACCATCGAGCGGAGGTCGCACGGTGGAGATTCGGGTTCTGGGGCCGGTCGAGCTCGTCGCTGAGGACGGGCCGGTGCCGCTGGGCGCGCCGAAGCAGCGCCGGCTGTTGTCGGCGCTTGTCGTCCACGCGGGCGAGGCCCGTTCGGCCGACCTGCTGATCGACGCGGTCTGGGGGCCCTCGCCGCCTGCCTCGGCGGCAAAGCTGCTGCAGACGTACGTCTCGCAGCTCCGCAAGGCGCTGCCGGCTCCGGCGCGAATCCGCACACGCGGGGCGGGCTACGCGCTCGAGCTTGAGGACGAGTCACTCGACGCGGCCCGCTTCGAGCGGCTGCTCTCAGAGGGCAGAGCCGCCTCGCGAGAGGGGAACCCTGCGCTCGCAGCCTCGTTGCTGCGACGCGCGCTCGGGCTCTGGCGGGGAAAGGCCTACGGCGACTTCGCCTACGAGGAGTTCGCGCGGGCGGAGGCAGAGCGCCTGGAGGAGGTGCGCCTGGCCGCGCTCGAGGAGCGGATCGAGGCGGAACTGGCGCTCGGCCGCCACGACGACCTGTTGCCGGAGCTGCGCAGCCTCGCCGCCGCCCATCCGGGACGGGAGCGTCTCCAGGCACAGGCGATGCTCGCCCTCTACCGCTGCGAGCGGCAGTCGGAGGCTCTCGATCTCTACACGGATGCCCGCGCACGCCTGCGTGACGAGCTCGGGCTAGACCCGAGCGCCGAGCTGCGCGAGCTGCAGAGGCGGATCCTCCAGCAGGATGCTGAACTTACGGTCGCCACCGTCACAGAAGCCGCGGCGAGCGCGCTGCCCTCGCCGCCGAACCCGCTGCTCGGCCGCGGCCGCGAGCTCGCAGAGCTGTGTGAGCTTCTGCTCCGCGACGAGGTGCGGCTGCTCGTGCTGACCGGAGCAGGCGGTTCCGGAAAGACGCGGCTGGCGCTGGAGGCGGCGCGCGAGACGGCGGCGTCGTTCGCGAACGGCGCCGCGTTTATCAACCTTGCGCCGCTGGGCGACCCCGCGCTCGTGGTCGGGGCGATCGCGCGCGCCCTCGGAATCCCCGACGTCTCCGGCCAGGACTCACTGCAGACGCTCGCCGCCGCCCTTCGCGCGCGCGAGTTGCTGCTCCTCGTCGACAACGCCGAGCATGTGCGCGCCGCCGCGCCGAGCTTCGTCGAACTGATCGCCCAGGCGCCGCACCTGACGCTGCTCGTGACCAGCCGCGTCGTCCTCCACCTCTCAGGGGAGCAGGTGTACCCGGTCGAGCCACTTGCCACGAGGGCGGCGGTCGCGCTCTTCCTCGAGCGGGCGCGCGAAGCCGAGCCCCGCTTCCAGCCCGACGCCGCGGACGAGCAGACGATCCAGCGGATCTGCGAGCGTCTGGACGGGCTGCCGCTCGCAGTCGAGCTGGCCGCGAGCCGCGTGCGCACCCTCACTCCCGTCGAGCTGCTCGACCGGCTCGACCCGCGCCTGCCGCTTCTCACCGGCGGCCCGCGCGATCTGCCCGCACGCCAGCGAACGCTGCGAGCAACACTCGAGTGGAGCTACGGGCTGCTTGCCGATGCCGAAGGCCGCGAGCTCTGCTGCCTCGCCGTCTTCGCCGGCGGGTGCACCCTGGAGGCAGCCGAGGCCGTCTGCGGCACCACGCTCGAGCGGCTCTCCTCCCTCGTCGACGCCAATCTCCTGCTCCGCGCCGTTACTCAGAAAGGTTCGCGCTACTCCATGCTCGAAACGATTCGTGAGTACGCGGCCGAGCGGCTGGACGCGCTCGCCGATGTCGAGGCGCTGCGCCGACGGCACGCCGACTACTTCCTGGAGCTGGCGCGGTCGGCGAGTCTGTCCAGCGAAGGTCGCGGGGAGCAACGGCATGACGTCGTCATCTCCGAGCAGGCGAACATTCGCGCGGCGATCGACTGGGCCGCGGCGGCCGGCGATGTCGCGCTCGCTCTCGAGCTCGTCGTCGCGCTCGAGAACTTCTGGACCACGAGCGATCCCGTTGAGGGCGTGCGCCGCCTCGAGACGCTACTCGGCCGGGCGGGCGATGTCCCGATGCCGCTGCGCGCCCGAGCTCTTCGGGCGCTCTGCAGCGCCGCGACGCTAGCCGGCGACCTCGAGCTCGCAGAGCGGGCCATCCGCGAAAGCCTCGAGGCGTTCCGCGCAGTCGGGGACGAGCTCGGTGTCGGCCACCTGCTGCACCGGCTCGGGGTGAGCGCCCTCAATCTCGGTGAGCCGGCTCGCGCCCGGGCGCCGCTCGAGGAGAGCCTGGAGATCTTTCGCCGCCACGGCTTCCGCAAGGGCGAGCTCCAGGCGATTGGCTCGCTCGGCTACCTCGCCCAGATGCAAGGAGACGCCGACCAGGCCGTGACCCTGCTCGAACAGAGCGCCGCCATGGCCGCCCAGGAGGGATTCACGTGGTGGCAAGCAACCACGCTCGGCAACCTCGCCGAGCTTGCGCTGGCACGCAACCGGCCCGAGGAAGCCGCTAGACGCGCCCGGCAGGCTCTCGGCCTCAGCCAACGGATCGGCGACCGGCAACTGAGTGTGTACGCACTCGCTAACCTCGCGTGCGTCGCCGCCGAGGACGGAGACGCGCACCGGGCGGGCCGCCTTTGGGGCGCCGTCGAGGCGGAAGAGGCGCGGCGGCCCCTCGGAGCGTGGGAGGGCGAGCGGGAACAGTACGCGGCGCGAGTTCTCGCGCACGCGGACGCACATCTCGAACAAGGCTTGCGAGAGGGGCGAGAGCTGCCGCTGCAAGCGGCAATCGAGGAAGCGCTCGGCCAGAGCGATACGCCGTGACGGCTGGGAGAAGCGCGAGCTCGGAGCCCTCAAGCACGAGCTCGGCGTCGGCGAACGGTACGCCGAAGGTGGAGAACACTGCGCGCACCGACGGCGGGAAGCCGTCGGCCTCCTGCCAGTAGTGCGCGAGCGCCTTCGCCGAGTAGCCGCTCTTCCACTGCTTGGCCGGGTCGGCCAACAGCGCGCGCCACGAGGCGACTCCCTCGGCCGGAACGACGACGCGGGTCGTTGTGCGGTCGGCGCGGGCATGGTCGAGCCGTCGCTTGACCGAGCCGTTCTCGGCGACGAGGTAGACGCCGATTGCGAGCCGCTCGAGTGCCTACTCGACCTCGTCGAGGAGCGCGCGATAGCGCGGTACGTCCGGAAGTGCGATCGCGATCTCGTGGTCGGCGTGCCGCGTTCGCGTTAGCGCCGTCGTTAGCAGCGCCTCGGCGAGCCAGTGCCCGCGCCTGCAGCGTTGGCGGGGTCGGCTTCGGCTGGCCGGCCTTCGGCCCGCGTCCGTAGGTCGTCGCCGGGAAGCCCTTGACCTCGATGGCCAAGCTTCGCTGCTTGTTAAGGGCGACGATGTCGATGCCGCGGGCGCGCGAGGCGGTGTCCGTCTCGGATTCGATCATCCAGCCTTCGTCGACGAGATGGGCGACGATGGCGCGCTGGACGTTGCCCTCCCAGAACCACTCTGACACGGCGACAGTCTGGCTATCGGATTGTGCGAGCGCTCCCCGAGGCCCGCCCTCGTCGGCGGCGAAAATGGGAGATCGGAGGGCGCCAGCGGACAGCACGGTGCGGTTCTTTCACTTTGGGCGCCGCCGGCTGGGGCAGCGGCGTCAATTGCGGCGGCCGTTGGCGAGATTGGCGACTGACTCGAGCGCGCGAGCGACAGCTGCATCAAGAATGACTGGCAGATCGCCCGCCGAGGTATCACCGGGTACGTCGATTCGGTGTTTCCGGCGGAGTTCGCTCTGAACCGCGGCGCGAACCTCTCGCTCAACGGGGTCGAGCTCCAGCATGAGGTCTCGCCGCGCTCTGTCCGCAACGGTGACAAGATCGGCGGCCGTGGTGGGATCGCCTGAGACGATCAGCGCTGCCGCCTCAATCAGAGCATCGACGAGAAACGCCGCATGTCCGGCATCGCGAGCGAGCTCGAGTGCCTCTTGGAGCGCTTCCTTAGCTGTCTCATGTCTCCCAAGCGAGCGCGCGGCCACGCTCAGGTTGAGGTCGGCGGACACGACGTTTAAGGCGTCACCCATCTTCCGACTCAAGCCACGGCTCTCATTCGCAAGGGCGAAAGCCACCTCAAAATCGCCCATCTCGAGAGCGAGGTACGCCCTGTTGGCCATCGTGATGGCAAGGCGTCTCTCGTCGCCCAGCTCGCGCAATAGCGCTTCCGTGTGCGCCAGAAGCTCGGCGCCACGTCGGAAATCCCGGCGCGCGAGCGCGATATTCCCTAGCGATCCGACAGCGCGCGCCTCAAGGAGTCGAAGGCCGGCGCCCTGCGCGACTGCGATGCTCTCCTTCGTCAGTTGCTCTGCCTGCTCGAAGTCACCCTGAATACGAGCGAGGAGGCCGGCGCCTAGCAACGCCCCCGCAACATGCGTAGGCGGCGCTCCTTCACGCTGCGCGAGTGCAGCACGTAGCCACCGGCGCGCTTCGCTGTAGTGGCCTTGTTGCTCCCAGAACCGCCACAGCGCTGACGCCAGGCGAAGTTGACGCGGAGAGCCGTCAGAGTAAGCAAGTGCAGCCCTGACGTTGTCGTGCTCGCGAGCGAGAAGCTTGATCCAGGTCGCCTCGTCGCTCGTGCCGACGCGTGACTCGGCACGCGCGGCCATTGCGGCGAAGTACTCCGCATGCGCCGCAGCTGTTGAGCCGTACTCCCCGGCACGCGCCAATTGCTCACCGGCAAACTCCCTGATCGTCTCGAGCATCCAGAAGCGCTCGTTCGTCTGCCGGACGAGGCTCTTCTCGACCAGCGATTGCAGCTTGTCCAGATCCGCGTCGCACACTTGCTCTGCGGCCTCCAGCGTGCAGCCGCCGGCGAAAATGGCCAGTCGGGCAAAGAGCTTCTGCTCTTCCTCTGACAGGAGTTCGTAGGACCACTCAATGGTCGCGCGCAGGGTTTGTTGTCGCTCGGGAGCGTCGCGGGGGCCGCCCGTCAGAAGCGGCAGGCGCTGCTTGAGCCGATCGAGGATCTGTGCGGAGGACAGTGCCTTCACACGGGCCGCTGCCAGCTCGAGCGCGAGCGGCAGGTCGTCAAGGCGCTGGCAGATCCCGGAGACGGCCTCGTCAAGTCGGAAGTTGGGCTTGACCGCCCTCGCCCTCGCAAGGAAGAAGCCGACAGCTTCCTCATGAACGAGTGGCGGCACCTCGTACTCCTGCTCTCCCATGACGTGCAGCGGCTCACGGCTGGTCACTAGCATCTCGAGCCTCGGGCAGGAGGCGAGCAGGCCGGCGATGTCCGGGGCAGCCTCAACGACCTGTTCGAAGTTGTCGAACAGGAGGAGCATCGACTTGTCCCCGATGTGCTCTGCGAGCCCGTCTTCGGCCCCGAGTGCCTGCCCGGCCGTCTCGAGCACGAGTGCGGCGTCGCGCAGGGGGGCCAGCTCCACCCAGCAGACACCGTGCATGTATTGGTCGGCCACTGCACCCGCTGCTTGTGCGGCTAGGCGCGTCTTGCCCGTTCCGCCCGGCCCGGTCAGCGTGAGCAGGCGGACGTCCCCGCGCGAGAGCAGGCCGAGCACCTCCTCCAGCTCATGTTCCCGGCCCAGGAAAGGAGTCGAGGGGACGGGCAGGTTCGTCTGGTGCAGGCTCTTCAGTGGCGGGAAATCGGTGTCGCCCAGCTGATAGATGCGCTCGGGCGCCGAGAGGTCCTTCAGCCGGTGGTCGCCGAGGTCGCGGAGCCCCTCTGTTCCAATCAGGGAGGCCGTCGACGCCGACACGAGCACCTGGCCGCCGTGGCCGCAGGCGGCGATGCGAGCGGCCCGGTGAACATCCACTCCCACGTATCCCTCCTCGGTCAGGAGCGGCGTACCAGTGTGAATGCCAACTCGTACGCGGACTGGAACGGTGGAGATCGCCTCCAGAGCGTCCGTCGCCGCCCGCAGCGCGCCGGGAGCGGTCGGAAAGGCGACGAAGAATGCATCGCCTTGCGTGTCCACCTCGACGCCGCGCTGGCGAGTAAAGGCTGCGCGCAGCATCCTGCGGTGGGTGGCAAGTGCCTTCGCGTAAGCCTCAGGTCCGAGGTCCTGCAGCAGCTTGGTCGAGTTCTCGATGTCGGTGAAGAGAAATGTGACGGTGCCGGTCGGCAGATCGCTCACGACCGAAATGATTCCGCGTTCTCGTCCCAGGTGCCAGTAGCGTTTGCGAGCCGCCGGTGAGCGGCTAGTTCTCTGACGCCGAACCCAAATCCACCGCCACCACCTCGAGCATGCCGGCCCAGACAGGCGCGGCGTCCATGACTTTCGCACGGAGGACGTCGCTTCCCGGGTGTGGGGTTTCAAAACCTGCGTTCCGCCTGCAAATCTGGATTTTCTCGGGACGTGAACTTAGTTTTGACACCCCACACGGGTCACGTACGAGGAGATGGCCGCCTTCTGGCCGACATCGACGAGCGAGTACGCGCGGCCGATGAACGAGATCCCCAAGGTCGTCTTCTCGAGGACGCTGGAACGCGCCGACTGGCCCGAGACGCGAATCGCCCGCGGGCGCCACCATCGACCAGGGGCTGTCACGGCTTGGTCTGGTCGACGAGTACCGGCTCATGGTCCAGCCGGCCGCACTCGGCGCCGGCCTCCCCCTCCTGTTTAAGAATCTGTCCGCGCCGCTGCACCTCGAGCTCGTCGAAGCGACCCGTAGGGTTCGCAAACTCACGCGGCGGCTCTGTATTCGTGGATCAGTCCGCCGAGGAGGTCGCGCCGTTGCAGGTGTTCGCTCGGGCGGCGCGGATTGAGCGGGGTAGGCGCGCGGCCCTCGGGTGGCAGGAGGCGTAGGGCGCGATGAGGCCTATGCTCGTTGTAGTGCCGACGGTAGACGCGGAGCACGTGCTCGAGGTGGCGTCGGCCGAGGATGAGGATGCGGTCGAGGCAGTCGGCGCGGAGCGTGCGCACCCAGCGCTCGGCGTAGGCGTTTGCGTTTGGCGCCTGGACGGGCGTGCGGATCACGTCGATGCCCTCGGTCCGGAAGACTTCGTCGAAGCCGGCGCTGAACTTCGTGTCGCGGTCGTGCACGAGATACCGGAAGGGATGCTCGTCGCCGAGCTGTATGGCGAGGTTGCGCGCCTGCTGGCTGACCCAGCGTCCGTCCGGCTTTGATGTACAGGCGATGTACTCGATCCGCCGGGTCGCCAGCGAGATGAAGAACAGGACGTAGATCCGCTGCAAGAAGGCGGTCTCGACGGTGAGGAAGTCGCAGGCGAGCACGCTCGCCGCCTGCTGGCGCAGGAAGGCTCGCCACGAGGAACGCGCCCGCCCAGGCGCCGGCTGAAGACCTGCTTCGAGCAGTACCTTGCGGACCGAAGTCGCGGAGACGGCGACGCCGACACCCTTGAGTTCGCCAACGATCCGTCGGTATCCCCAGTGAGGGTTCTCGCGTGCGAGGCGCAGGATCAGCGTGCGCAGCGAACGCTCAAGCGGCGGCCGACCCGACTTCCGGTGCGGGTAAGTCCAGCGGTGCCCGACCAGCTGGCGATGCCAGGATAGAAGCGTCTCCGGCTTCACCGGGAAGCTCGGCCAAGCGGCGCGTGGAATCGCGCGAGTCAGTGCCGCCAAGAGAGCACGATCAGCTCGCGTCAGCTTCGGCCGGGCGGCCTGCCGGCGCAGGATCGCCAGCTCGTGCCGCAGCACCAGGATCTCCTCCTTCGAGCGATGCCGCCGCGCCAGCAGCCACACCAGTGCGAACAGGTTCCGCACAACGAGATACAGAAACGACCAGATCAAGCACGGCCTCCCTCGACGATGGCGAGAAGGCCGACGCTACCGACGCCCGTTTCCAGCCCACGCGAGAGCCGGACGAGTTTTCGAACCCTACGCGAACAAGGGACGCAATGTGCGTCTCCCGGAGTGAGGCGAGACGTTCGATGGCGTAGTGATCCGCGTCAGGTGACCGGCTGCGCGATTCCTTGTGTTTTCCTCATAAGGGTGGTAGACACGGGGTGTCGGCAGGCGCCGACGGAGGAAGGAAGCGATGGACTTGGCAGTTCGGGTCGTGCGCCGGCAGGTACCCATCCTTGTGTCCCTGCTCGCCTTTGTCGCCATCGTCACGTTCGGCGGCGACTCGCGCTTCGAGTTCGGCGGCGAGGCTCGCGCAGCCACCTGGCTGCAGGGCGAAGCCGCGCTCAAGCGCGCCGAGCAGGCCGGGATCGACGTCGGCGCGGTGATCGAAACCGTGAGCCCCCGCGTCGAGTTCGCGCGAGAACGCCAAGGCATGCTCGTCTCGGAGGACCGCCTCTACCGTGCCCAGTTCGGCGCTGCCGGCTTCTCGCTCACCCTACGCCGGAAGCTGACCGCGCCTGAGCTCGCCTCGAGGGAAATGGCCGGGCGGGACGCTCTTCCGCCGAGGTCGACGGCCGCGAAGGACGCGGCGCGTCAGCGGCTGCTCCCTGGCCAGGCGATCCCCTTCGAGCGCGTGCCCGCCTTCGCGCAGTATCCGGCCTCCGATCCTGCCCCCGGCTACCAGTACGCGGCCGCGCTCGCCTTCGACGGCACGAACTACCTCGTCGCCTGGCAGGACGGCCGCTCAGGCGCGGGCGACATCTACGGCGCGCGCGTCAGCCCGGCCGGCGCCGTGCTCGACCCGGACGGGATCGCGATCTCGACCGCGGCGGGCGACCAAGAGTGGCCTGCGCTCGCCTTCGACGGCACAAACTACCTCGTCGCCTGGCAGGACGGCCGCTCGGGCGCGGGCGAAGACATCTACGGCGCGCGCGTCAGCCCGGCCGGCGCCGTGCTCGACCCGGGCGGGATCGCGATCTCGACCGCGCCGGGTGTCCAGCAGTATCCCGCGCTCGCCTTCGACGGCACGAGCTACTTCGTCGCCTGGCAGGACGGCCGCTCGGGCGCGGGCGACGACATCTACGGCGCGCGCGTCAGCCCGGCCGGCGCCGTGCTCGACCCGGGCGGGATCGCGATCTCGACCGCGGCCGACGACCAAGGCGTACCTGCGCTCGCGTTCGAGGGCACGAACTACCTCGTCGCCTGGGGGGACTGGCGCTCGGGCCAGATTGACATCTACGGCGCCCGCGTCAGCCCGGCCGGCGCCGTGCTCGACCCGGGCGGGATCGCGATCTCGACCGCGCCGATTCACCAGACATCGCCCGCGCTCGCCTTCGACGGTACGAACTACCTGGTCGCCTGGGCGGACGGCCGCTCGGGCACGGAGTGGGACATTTACGGCGCCCGCGTCAGCCCGGCCGGCGCCGTGCTCGACCCGGGCGGGATCGCGATCTCGATCGCGCCGGGTTACCAGTTCCTCCCGCCAGCGCTCGCCTTCGACGGTACGAACTACCTCGTCGCCTGGACGGACTGGCGCTCGGGCCAGACTGATATCTACGGCGCCCGCGTCAGCCCGGCCGGCGCCGTGCTCGACCCGGGCGGGATCGCGATCTCTACCGCGCCGGATTTCCAGCAGTATCCCGCGCTCGCCTTCGACGGCACGAACTACCTCGTCGCCTGGGATGATGCGTATGCCGACATCTATGGCGCGCGCGTCAGCCCGGCCGGCGTCGTGCTCGACCCGGGCGAGATCCTGATCTCGACCGCGGAGCCAGCGCCACCACCGCCTCCGCCGCCGCCGCCGCCTCCACCGCCTCCGCCGCCGCCTCCACCGCCTCCGCCGCCGCCGCCTCAGGCCCCACCGCCGCCGCCGCCTCAGGCCCCACCGCCGGTCCGCTGCCGCGTGCCGAACGTGCTCGGACTCCGGCTGGCACGGGCACGAGCGCGCATCCGGGCGCGGAACTGTCGAGTCGGCACGGTTCGTCGGGCCCGCTCGCGGCGCATCGGCCGCGTGATCTCGCAGCGGCCGCGCGGCGGCGTGGTACGGCCGCGCAACTTCCGGGTCAAACTGGTCGTCGGACGCCGGTAGCGACCTGCTGGAGCCTCGTAAGGATGAACCGTAAGCCCTATGGGCGGGAAGAGCACGAGTGGGAAAAGCTGACGGCAGCCGGTCTCGCATTCCTAATCGAACGAGCTCGTCTGCCGAATACGACGACGTACACAGAACTCAGACCCTCATACGGAGAACCGGCTTACCTGGCTTTGACTTCCGATCGCGCTGCGGTGGGACATTTGCTTGGTTTGATTGTCGAGCGCAACTACCCCACGACTGGCTTGATGTCCGTCTGAGCGGCTTGCCACATCGGTATCGGGACGAAGTGAAGCACGGTGGAGCCGCTCGTAAGGGGAAAGCGGTGAGGTGACGATCAGGATCGCGATCCAGGGCAGAACGAGACCCGCGCGCTGTTCGATTGCTCTGACCTCGACGGACGGCGGGCCCTGGAGATCCGCCGCGGTGACGGTTGCCTGGTGGCCCTCTACGCCGCAAGGACGGCACACGTCACGCCGGATCGAAGACGTTGCCGGCGACGACGCCGAGCGTCAGTTCGATCAGCGCGACCGTGATGCCGAACTCGACCGAGGCCATGCTCGCGACCGAGCACGACGGCGGCGAGAACGGCGGCACGTTAGGGCTCGCTGATCCGCGGTGTTGCCAGATCAGCCTAGGCTCTTTGTCCCAGACTTTGTCCCCGAATAAGCAGATATAACCTGACACAACCGGCCGCATAGTGGCTCAACCATGCGGTTCCTGCCTCATCACACCCCGGCTCGGGCGATGCCATGCAGAAGGTCGTGGGTTCGAGCCCCATCATCCGCTCTCAGAAAGCCCCGCTAGACGGGGCTTTTTGTTGCCTCGGTGGGAACCTCGATCGACTCGTCCCCCTCGATAGTGCCCATTCGTGCCCATTCGATGGCTCGGTCATAGGCTCGGAGGTGCGGCCCGGAGAGCCGCTCACGGCGCGTAATCGCCTGGGCGTACACACTCAAGGTGAAGCGCGCATCCGTGTGGCCGATCTGTGTAGCGGTGTAGCGGACATCGTCGCCGCAGACGCCTCGAAGACTCGCGTACGTTCGGCGGAACGAATGAAACGTAATGCCATCCAACTCAGCGATACCGTCCTTCGCCAGCTCGATGTTCGCTGCTTCAACGGCGGGCTTGAGAACGTCGCGCCTCAGGTTTGAATCGCTGTGCTTGCCTCCTGTCGACGTGGTCAGCACGTGGTCATCGGCCCCGGTGAAGAGCGACTCAGCTCGCCAGAGAACGAGCTCCTCACGCAGCGCCGAAGTCAGGTCGACCGAACGGACGCCCGCCTCCGTCTTCGCCTTGCCGACATGGAGCGTGCCCGTAGCGAGATCGACATGGCGCCAGCGAAGATCCAGCGCCTCCCCAATCCGTAGGCCGGTACCAGCGAGCAGGCCAAGCAGCACTCGACCGATGCCTGCCCGGTTCCCCGTCTTCGCGCTATCGAGCAATGCAGGCAGTTGTTGCGGCTCGACCCACGGACGGTTCGGCCTCGTCGACTTCAACCGCCGACGCTTGCCGCTCGCGGGGTTCTGCGCGAGCAGCCCGTACTCGACCGCCGTCTCGAGCACTTGGGCAAGGTCGCTCAGCGTGTGGTTGATCGAGTTGTTGGACAGCCCTCGCGGGGCCTTCTCGCCGCGCTCGCGTGCCTGGTCGTACTCCTGCCGCTCTTGAGCCTTCCCGACCTTGTAGCGATCGACTGCCATCGGATCGATCTCCGAGAGGCTGAAGTTGGCGAAGTGGGGGAGTAGGTGATTCGTGAGGGACCAGCGAAGATCGGCGATCGTCTTCTCGGCGAGTCCCTCTTGCTCGCGAGCGGCGAGCCATTCCGAGCTGAACTCGTGAAACGTCGGCTCGGCCTTCGGCTCCTCAACGACGGGCCCGCTTTCCGGCGCGCGCCAAATGCCGCGGCGAACATCGGCCAGGAGATTCGCGAGCTCCGTCTCTGCGTCCGGCCGTGTGTGGGCCTCCGCCGTAACGTAACGGCGCTTTCCGTAAGGAGGAAGACCGACGCCTTGACGCGGCCTGAACTGGCTTCTGCAGGCGCGGACGCCGACTCCCTTTGAGCTGGCCGCTCGGCAACGCAATCGCAGTCGCCCGACTTTCTCCCCATGAGGTTCCGTAGTTCCTCCTGAGCGTGACTGCGAGTTCCCCCTGATGTGGGACTCGGCCATCGGGCGGAGGCTGAGCGCGAGAGGAATGATCCCTCGACGAGCAAGGAGGGCGAAATGAAGGTAATCGCGGCGATAGCGGCCACGGTGACGGGACTTGCCGTCGCCTCTGGCGCCTCGGCTAGGCCGACGGGCGTCATGGTCATGATGCATGAGCCCGGCTGCCACGCCTTCTTCGTGAACGGGAAGTACATGAAGAAGCTGACGGTGCGTGGCCCGGCGAAGGTGTTCAACTACGACGAGGACGCGCTCATCGTGCGCGGCAACGGCGTCAGGATGAGGGACCGTGTAGGCAAGTACGTCCTGCTCCGACGCCCTGGCGTGTACAAGATCACGATGGTCAATCAGGAGGCGATGGACTACACGCTCAGGTTGACAGTGAAGTAGACGGCGTTTGCGGTCGGCGAAATCCTGGGGGTAGCACCGGGGGTAGCACCGGCGACAACATTTCTCGACCTCATGCACATCCGGCACAAGTGTTCTGGCTCAACCAAGAGGAATCGGCTTGCGGAGAGGGATGCGTTCGAATCCCTCATGCCCCCAGCGGGATTCGAACCCGCGCTACAGCCTTGAAAGGGCTGTGACCTTGACCGCTAGGTCGACCTCGAGGGCGAGGTCGACCTCGGCCGGCGGTACGAGCACGGCGGCACGCTCGAGCAGGCTCGCGGCGGCGCTGTAGTCCGCCCGGAACTGCGCGCGCCGGCCGGCGGCGGTCAGGCGGCGCCGCGCCGCCGCTGCCAGCGCCTCGTCGGAGGGCAGCCCGAGCTCGGCGCGGTAGCGGCAGACCTGCTCGAGGTGGTAGCCTCGCGGTGGAAGATCTCCCCCTCGACCGCGCCCCGCTCGAGCACCCTCCGCTCGGCCTCTTCGAGCTGGTCGAGCCGCGCCGCCAGCAGCTCACCGGCGCGTCTTCGTCTCGACGGTCGAACTATCACGCTGGCTTGAGCAGTCCTCCGCCCGGGCACTCGAGGTCTAGCCGTGCCACCGGTTTGCGTAACCGGTAGCAGCCTCGAAACCCCTGCAAATCGGAAGGTCCGCGCCAGTCGTGCGCCAGTCATCGGCGATCATGAGTCCGCTCCATTGTGTAGCAACCGTCACACTTCGCCGCTAGACTGAGCGCCGTGGCGACCGCAAGTCAGCGCAGGTGCAAGGCCACGTCTCGCTCGGGTGAACGCTGCCGCGCACACGTCATCAACGCGGCTGGTTACTGCGCTGCGCACGACCCCGAGAATCCCATGGACATGCGAGCTCTTGGCAAGCTGAGCGCGCAGGCTCGCCGACGACCGAACCCGGAGCGATTGAACGAAGGGCTGAGGTCGTACCTTCGACGAGAGGTCCCGCCTGAGCGTGTCTGGCAGGCGCTGGAGGCCGCGATGACCGGCGAGAATCAGTCGGCCAAGGTGGCCGCTTCTCGTGTCCTGATGGACGCCCTGGTCGAGGAACACGAGGAGCGCGACCGCACCCGCGAGCTCGACCGGATGGCTCCGTTCGTCCGCGCCAGGCTGGACAAACTGATCGAGCGGGAGGCGAAAGCACTGACCACCGAGCGGACCGCCGAGCTCGAGCGCGAGCTGGCCGACGTCCGCGCCGAGCTGGCCGAGTTCACGACTGTCCCTGCGGCGTGAGCGTCTCCGGCCTCGACCATTTAATCGCGGCTGATGCAGGTGTCTCCACATGCCTTGCCGATGTGACAGACCTTGCAGCAACCAGACTGACTTCCCGAGCTCGCGCATCCACTCAGGGCCGCTGCCCCGCTTCCACGAAGAGCGAGGATCCCGACGGCGAGAGCGATGGTCGTCGCAACGCGTATTCGTGATCTGGTTTCCATCTTGGCGGCCGCGATCTCGGCTCAGCAGAACGTGACGCTGGCGCAGTACGTGTAAGCGCTGTCGTAGCCGGCGTCCCAGCCGTCGTTCCAGCCGCTGTCGTAGCTATCGCTCGCTCCGGCTGAGTAGCCAGTGGACGTACCGGCGGAGAAGCCCGCGCCGTACTGGGCCGATGCTTCGTTCTTCGCAGCCACAACCTCAGCGCGCGCCTTCGTCAGCTTTTTCTTCGTCGCGCGGAGCTCCTGGTGGGCAGCCTTCGTCTTTTTCTCCGCCGAGCCGAGTTTCGTGAGCAGCCGTTCGTTGTGATCGCGAAGCGCGCCGAGGTCGTCAACCACAACCGCTGAGCCATGGCCAACGACGCCGCACGCCACATCTCGCCGGAGGGCTCAGCACGCTGGAGGTGGAGCTCCGCGAGCTCGAGACGACGCGATCTTGGAACAGAAGCGATTGATCGCCGCGCTGGGGACGCTGTCGCTTCAGGCAAGAGCGACAGCGCTGAGGGACCCATCCGCGCTACCGCAATGGACGACGCGCAGTCGTCTGCGTCGGCGCCAAGCTCGCGGCCGCGTTCCGTCAGGAACGGGTGTGTCCGCAGAGCCAGTACGCGCGTGCGAACTTCTGAGAGAGACCACTAGGCCGTCGAGGTTGGCCATTCGACCCAGGATTCAAGCGGAATCCTGAGGTCGCTAATGGGTCCATATCGTGCCCCGCTACTGCGAAAGGCCCCGGGAAACGGGGCCTTCTTCTTGCGTAACCGCAGGCTCAGGCGAGATTGTCCGCAGCGCCGGCTTCGCCGGACTCGGGAAATGGGTGGCACACGTGGGCGGAGGATGGTGCTTGCAGATCGAGCCCAAGTGCTACGAGTCGCTGCTGTAAGCCGTCGTGGAGGTCGCGCTCGAGCCGGCGCCAGGCTTCGTCGCCTGCGGGGACGATTCGTGCCAGGCGATCAGCCCAGAGCCCGCTCGCTATGCCGCCTTGACCTCTTGCATGTGATGGGTCAACCTCGGTGTCATCTTCGCCGTCGCCGATCCGGTCGCGACCACGTCTGTCGCTGCACGGAGCGCGGCGCGAGGCCGCCCGGCTGAAGTCCTCCGGTTCCAGTGAGCGTGGGTCGCGTCATCCTCATAGTCCTCGGCAGCATCGGGGGTCCTGTTCGGGCTCGCCCTGCTGGCAGGGGAGGCTTCCTGCTCTGGGCCGACCGCACACAGCACCTGGTACGAAATCGGCCCTTACAGGGAGCAGTACCACGCTCTCACGGCCTCCCGTTTTCCACGGGTTTCCGGTAGGCACTCGCCCATCACGGCGGCGGATCCACCGCCATCGGCGTGAACAGCACTCCGAGATACAACAGCGAGTAGAGATCGCCCGGACGAATGTCCTCCTGGGACTAGCGAGCCGCAATTCTGATCGCGGCGGGCGCGGCCATCGTCGCTTTCGTCTATCTGCAGTACGACTAGACGTTTGAATCGATCGTCACAACGGGCATTAGATAGGCGCGGCAACATTTCTCAACCAAGGGGAGGGAGCGATGAGACGCTTGATTCTGCTCGTGCTTGGGCTCGTGGCGGCGTTGGTGCTCATGCCGACGACTGTCGTCGCCGATAGCGCGACGCATACGTATCTGCTGGTCATGGACGTGCCGAACATCGGCGTCGCCGCGAACGGCGACAGGATCTCGATCACCGGCGAAGGTGAGTTCTCCGTACATCCGAAGTCGGTGGAGGCCGAAGGGGCCTTTACGCACACCACGGCGACCGGGACGGTTGTCGCGAGCGGGATGTGGCAGGCGACCGAGCTCCTCGAGTACCAGTCGTACGGCTGCGGCGAGGTCTTCGGCGACCCGCTGCCCGACAACTTCTGCGGCGGGGTCGTGAAGATGCGCGTGACGCTAATGCCGGCCGGCACCAATCTGCACCTGCCCGGCATCCTGACAGTCATCTGCGTCATCGGCCCGAACCCGCCGAACAGCATCAACGGCCCCAGGAGCGAGGGCGTCACGCTCGACGTCCCAGGGATCGCCAACTTCAACCACAGCGCCGGCGGCGAGAACATCTACATTCAGACGAGCTGATG
>WNFV01001797.1_pt1 | contig 28945 bp, 26 predicted proteins | sample 5400101 | NCBI WGS metagenome assembly WNFV01 (sample SAMN13153361, study PRJNA577476) | soil metagenome | isolation source: 115 cm soil or saprolite under grassland replicate 1 | place: USA:California | collected 2016-06-15
ATATCGAGTCGTACTACAACCGGCGTCGAAGGCACTCGACAATCGGCTACGACACCCCGATCGAATACGAGAAGAAGCACGCACTCACACGGCTACAAGCCGCGTAACCGAGTGTCTACAAGATCGGGAACACTCCAAAGGTCCCGCAGTTGAACCTAGTCGAAGGCCAGGCACTCGCGCTCCAGCCACCGCAGATAGTCCACCAGGTAGTACGCGTACGTCCTCTGCGTCCCCGAACTGTCATGCAGCCGCAAGAACCGGTCGGCCTCCCTATGGACCGTGCCCTCAGGCCACGCGATCGTCCACGACCGCCGTCCGTCCTTCCGCTCGATCCGCTGGACCCTCAGATCCCCGATCACCACGTGCCGCGCCACTCATCCTCCATACCGACTCCAGAACATGACACACGCCCCAGACAAGGTCGGTAAAAGAGCCCGGGACGCACTGGTCACAGTCCCAGACGGACATCACTGGCAGGACTACTCGCGGTCGGTAAAATCGACGATGACCAGATCGGTGCGGGCTTCGGTGAGGACCTCGCAGACGGTGGTGGCGATGTCCATCTCGTTGGCCCGCGACTTGAACGGGGGCATGCCCAGGAAGTGCGCGAACTGGGTGGCCAGCTTTTTGGGCGAGCCTTTGGGTGGTGCGGTGACGTAGACGACCGGGATCCGATCGGCGGCCGGGTAGCGGTTACGGACCAGCAGTTCGTGGGCGCGGCCGAGTTGCTTGATAGCGGTGCTCTTGCCGGTGGCCGCCGCGCCGGAGACGATCAGGCCGCGGCGGGCGCAGACCTCCCGCTGGTTGAGCAGGCTGAGTAGCCGCCCCTGACGGATGACGTCGCGGACGGTGGAGGTTTCCACGACGATCAGCTCGGAGTGGTACTTGATGCGGGCCTCGTCGTACTCGCCACGGCCTACGGCATCAAGCCTGGTCCAGGCCGGTTCGGGCAGCAGATCCAACGTGACCGGATCGTCCTGCACGAACAGCCGCCATCCGGCCAGGGTGGTCGTGGGAGCCCGGCGATCGTCGATGATGCCCAGGTCTGGTGCGCTCACCACCACCGGCTGGCCTCCTCTCGCGCGTCGAACACCCGCAACGGCACCACCTCGGCAAGCGAACCGGTGTCCTCACCGTTGTCCACGTCCTCCTGCACCTGTTGTGGGGCCGGTGGGTCGGGTCGCGGCCAGGCCGGTGCCGCGGTGGCCTTGGTGCGCGCCGCGACCCGCTGCTCCCGTTTGGACGGCTTGCCGACCCGCTCTCGGTCTTGGGCGGGACCGCGGTCGGCGCGTTGCAACAGCGCGGCGACCGCTTGCGCGATCTCCGCTTCGGTGGCCTGCCGGCCTTGTGCGGCAAGGTGTTGACGGGCGTGGTCCCAGGCCAGTTCACCGAACGGGGCGGGAACGCTGTTCAGGTGTTTCCAGGTGGCGGTGATCCAGCCGCCTTGGCGGTGGTTACGTACCCAGATCTGGCTGACGTCGTAGGGGTCGTGGTGGACCTCCCACAGGTTCTTCTTCGCGCTCACCCCTGAGGGTTGGCGGCGCCACGGGTTGAGCTCGGCGCTGTCGTAAACCCTGTGGTTGATCTTTATGCCGTAGGTGTTGATGGCCTGCCACCGCGCGGGCAACAGCTCGATGTAGTCCTGCGCGGACAACGCGACCGGCACGTAACCGGCCGACTCGACCAGCGCGGCGTAGCGCTCGTTCGGTGTGTAGGCCCGACCCGGGGTGACCGGATCGCGGAGCCCGTCGTGGGGTCGATGTTGCCACCCGGCCAGAATCCATTCGTCGAGCAGTTCCTGCAGTTCCAGCAGCGACCACAACGGTTCGTCTTCCACCCGCCGGCCCCGGTACTCGGCGCTGCGCCCCAGGTAGCCGGACACGAACTGGCAGAACAGGGTGCTTACCGATTCCAGGGTCCGCTCGATGTGTGGCTTGTCGGTCGGGGTGTGCGGGTGGGCGGGCTGGAAGTTGATGCCCAGGCTCGCGCAGGCGGTGCGGAAGTTGTGCGAGATGAACACGTTGCCCCGGTCGCACACGATCGTCTCGGGCACGATCACCGGCCGGGCCGCGGCGTGTTCCAGCCGCTGGTCCAACTCCAGCAGCCGCCGGTGCGGCAGCACCGACCGGGACATGGCCAGCGCCTCGGCCCAGCCCGGGCGCATCGGCTCCGGCGTGACCGTGCGGGCCAGCAGCAACGACGCGTCCACCGACTTGGTCGTCGGTCGCAGCACCCCGGCCGTGATCGACCTGGTCGCCAGGTCCACCATCCCGGTCAACTCCACCCGGCCAGGCACCCCGTTGTGCAGCAGGACCAGCACATCCAACGGGGTCGAGTCGATCTGCATCAGCTCACCGGGCCGCAGCGCGGTCACCGCCCCGAACGGGCCCGGCGGCCGGTTGGCCAGCGACTGGCGGGTCCGCGCCGACCCGGCCGTGTGCCGGCCGGCCTTGACCTGGTCGAACAGCCGGTAGAACGTCGCCCGCGACGGCATTTCCACCACGCCGTCGCCGTGCTCGGCGGCCAGGATCTGCTCGACCCGCCACTGCAGGTAGGTCACCGTGCGCGTGGATCGGTCCGTGGCCTCTTCCATCGCCTGTCGCAGTGCGTCGACCACCCGCGGATCGGCGCGTCCGTGCGCCGAACGGTGCCGGTCGATGCGCCAGTCGATCAGCCCGGCCAGCCCTTGGGTCTCATACCGGTGCCGCTTGCGTTTGAGTGTGCGGATACTCACCTCGCGGCCCTGCGCGGCCAACTCGGTGGCCTTGGCCTGCTCCCGCTGCACCAAGGAACGCATCGCCGGGTCGTAGCCCAGCCGCGGCCGAGCACCGGCCTGGGCATTCAGCGGTCTACCGGTGATGACCTCGACGATGTGGCTCTCCCACCGCTGCGCTTCCTCGATCGCCTCCTGCGGGACCGCGTGCAGCAGCCCCGGCGGCAGCGCCGGCGCCGCGACCCGTTCACCGAGATGTTCAAAGCCGTCCGCGGCCAGCAGATGCGGCAGATGCACCACGCTGGTGCGGCCCTGCTCATCAGCCAGCCGGACCAGTGTGCCCGACAACCCCACCACCGTCTGCGCCACAGCGTCGAACCGGACCCGGTCCCCGACCCGCAGCACCATCGGCCTCGACATCAACCCGTCCCCTCCACCGATGCGACCAGGCTGCGCGGTCCGAGGACCGCACCAGCCAGATCGGCACGCAGGGCCTGCCACCACAGCAGGTGGTAGAGCACCGGTAGGACCGCGATCGGGTCGCCGACCTCGCGGGCGCCGGCCAGCACCGGTATCGGCTGACTGAACACCCTCGACAAGTCCTCGGCGATGTCCAGGCGCCGGCACCGGGGATGCCGGTAACCGGCAAGCCAGCGAACATTCGCAGCCAGCACCGTCGGCGGGCCACCCGTGCGGCGAAACTCCCAGCCGACCTCTGCACACGCCTGCGCCGTCACCGCGAAGGTCTCAGCCGCCGTCGCGTCGACCTGATCATCCGGGCGCACATCGAGCACAACGCCACCACCGTCGGCAAGCCGCGCAAAGAAGTCCGGCGCATGTCTGCGCGGCCCGCTCCCACCGGCCCAGTTCAGCCAGAACGGTTGAGACGAAAACGCGATAACCGCACGGTCGAAGTCGAGCATCATCGCCACGTCGCGTTCGACCCAGGACTCGTAACCCACATGGCGACCAGTCGTGACCGACCACCAGTAACCCGGCCAGTTCACCTGATCCTTCGCCGACGGGAACGCCCTGACCGGCGGCACCTTCTCAAACGGCCGATCCCAGCAGGCCGACAGCGGCTCTCTGCGGCGACGCCCCGCCTCGTCGACGAACACCACGTCGAACGACGAGCCCGCCGCCGAAGCTGTCAGTGCCGCCGAACCCGCCATCGCCTCCCCACGATTGGGATAGCTAGACCTCGATCTTCAACGCGGCACATTAGCAGCTTCCAGACCACATTCAGTGAGACGACACGCCCAGCAGGCCAACTTCAATGAGACAACCCGACCCCGCCGGAGCGCTCGTGCCAGATTCAGTGAGACGCAAACCCGAACCCGGCCAGCTACATCGAGACAGATGCCAAATCACGTGAGACAGGACAACAATGGCCGACTAGCGCTGACTAGCACACGGCGTTACCCGTCGAGCCAGCACCGGTGACAACAACCGCGGTCATGTGACAACTACCGTTGTCCGTCACACCGCGGGAGTCACCCAGCGTCGGGGCCGTAGGGCGCACCTACTCGTACGTACGTACGCCAACAGCGCGAAAGTCGAGGCCGTCTCCGAGACAGCAACGAATGTTGCATAGAAATCTATCGCTGCTTCATGACGTGACTGTCAGAGGCGAAGGTCCCGTCCTCATGAGCCCTCCGGCCGGCCGGGTCCGGGAGATGTCGGCCGCGCCGGCAGCGTGAGGGGCTCGGACGCCTCCTCTGCCACCCGCGCCATCCGATCCGCGGGAAGGTACTTGGAGAAATGCGCGAGGACGGGCGTGAGGTCGAACCCGAGCTCCGTATGGCCCAGCACGTAGTTGCGCAGCTTGTCCTCCACGGTCAGCGGGTACGGGACCCCGCGCGGGCGGCCGAACCGGTGCGTCCAGCGCAGCCACGGTAGGCACAGGCAGCGCCGCCCGGCCCGGCGAAACTTCTCGTGGATGTAGCCCTCCTCGCCGCCGAACCCGCGGAAGCCAGGATGGAATCCCAACCACGCATCGCGTCAGCAGGTGAACGCGCCTAGCCCTTGCATGGGAATGTCGAAGGCGTCGCCGTCGGGGTCGCGCCCGCGGGGATCCGTGGCCCAGATGCCCCACATCTGCTCGCGCCAGACCGGTTGGAGGTGCGTCGACACAAGAAGGCCGTCGTCATAGACCATCGGCCCCTGCAGCAGGTCGTCGCAGGCGGGGGTGTCGCGATAGAAGCGCCGGAGGCGGGCGACCACCCCCTTGTCGAAGAGCACATGGGAGTCACAGCAGAGGACCGCCTTGCCGCGGGCCGCGCTGAACACGCGGTCCCTAGCGGGCGCGGTGCCGACCACATCGTTGGCGAGGACGTAGGTGACGCCCGCTCCGCGAACGAACTCTCGCGTGTGGGCGCAGCCGTGGTTATCCACGACCAGCAGTTCCGTGCTGTCCAGGTCGTGAAAGAGCCGCAGGGCCTGCAGTGTGAAATACACACCGTCGAAGTCGTCGTAGGTCGCCATGCCAATGGTCAACTCAGGCGCCGAGAACAGGGACCCATGGTGCCGCTGACTGAAGTCAAGCCGCCGGCGCCAGCCATAGCCGGCATCACGCGGTGACCTCGGATCCGGCCGCTGTCTCATTGCTGACGGTCGCTGTCCTCTGGGCGGGGTTGCGTCACAATGGCTGGTATTCCGTCGCTTGTGATCCGTCGAATCTCGCGTGAGGTGAGGCATGGGCGCCGTTGTCGGTCGAGTCGTGCAGCTGGAGACCGGGGCGCCGGTGGCGAACCTGGTCGTGGCAGCGTTTGACCTGGGACCGCTCGCCGAGGGCGAACGGCCCGACCTGAGCCGGGCCCACAATGCGCGCCGCCGGCTTGGTCCGGACCACTGCAGGTGCCGATGCCCGCAGTAAGAAGGTCAAGCTCACGGCCAAGGCCAGCCGGATCGTCGACCGGCTGGCGGCGGAATGGCGGGCCGCCGAGGCCGCCATCGCCGAGATCGAGGCGGAGATCCCGTACCCGCTCAGCCGGGTCGTCACCGACATCCAGGAAGCACTGCAGCGCAAGAGCTTCCACGACCGGATCGCCGAGAAGCTGGCCCGGGACAGCACATGGCGGTAGCGCTCGCGCTCATTGACGTGGCTCGACCCGCCCACAGCGACACGTCTCCTGCTCCGCCTCACCGGCCAGGACTGGCACCTGCCCCGCCACGAGATCCAACAACTGATCAGGATGGTGAAGGCCAGCCAGTCCAGCTCCAGGTCGGCCCAGAACGCACGGTGACGCCGGTCGGGTGTGCCGTGCGGTCGCCCACCCGTCGCCGAAGCTCCACAGTGGAGCAAGGTTCAGGCTGCATAGCCGAAACCGGGTATTCGAGCGGCATAAGGAGCAGCGGAGACGTTAATCCGTGGAACCCGGGCTTCTCCGTGCTGTGCGCCGAGCAGCGGTTGATCCTGCTCGGCGATCTCGCCGCACCACCCGCATGAACACGGGGCCCCCTCCCGCGCAAGCGGAGCTCCCATGGCAGTACTTTTCGGGTCGATCTCGGCATTCCAACGGACGGGTGGTGTGTTCCTCGTCGGTCCGGGATCTTGATCTTGATATCTCACCGCCGTCCAGGTATTTCGCCGCGCAGCCGTTCGGACAACGGCCGAACGGCTGCGCGGACCTCAACCGCGGCGCACCACTAGAAGCTGCCGCTTCCAGTCACGATGTCTTCCTGGTGGATGGCTGTCGGAATGAACTCGTAGCCATAGAACCACACCACGGACTGCACGTTGTTGGTGTCCGTCCACAGAGCGTGGAACACGCCGTCCGAGCCGACCGCGATGTCGGTGTAGTCGCCGATGAACCCGCCACCGAACCCGTACCGCGTGTTTATCGGGTGGGTGCTCATCGTCTGCGTCTCACCCGTCAGGTCGCGTACGACGTAGTCGAGACGGGTGTTGTCGGCGTAGTCGCCCAGTTCGTCACAGGTGATCCGACCAACCGGCGGGGGCGGTGACTTCGCGCACGTCTGCCACGGCGACACCACGTCACCGCGGTAGGCGGCAAGGTAGACGGTGCCCGCGGGCGAGACGGCAACCGCCGGGAAGATGTCCTCCACCGGGCCGGCCGGCGACGGCGCGTCGAGTGTGCTGCCGTCGGACGGCTGCGTGACCGGGTACCCCTCGGTCGCGCGGTCTCTGGGCGTGAAGACCCTGGCCGGGTCGGTCCAGGTGGCACCGCCGTCCGTCGACCTGCTCCATACCGCCATGGACCGACAGCCGGACAGATCGCTGCTCAGCCACGGCGCGCAGGCGCGATCGCCGTCGAGCTTGCCGCTCTTGGTCTGTGTCGTCCACGTCACGTACAGGTCGCCGTTCGGCGCGGCCGCCGCAGCCGGGAAGCTGTTAACGCGGAACTGCGTGTCGGCCAGCTCCGAGCTGTCGGTCAGCTGAGACACCGCCACCGGCGTGCTCCAGCTCGCGCCCCCGTCAACCGATTTCACGACGTACGTCGAGTTGAGGGAGGCGAGGCGGGTCGAACCCTCCCAGAACACGTACAGCGTGCCGTCGGGCGCCACCACCGGACGCGAGCCCTGGCCGTAAAGCACCTTGCCGGAGATGAGCTTGGGGGTTGTGAAGGTGCGGCCGCCGTCGGCCGACGACGCGAACGCGATCGGCGACTGCACGTACGAGCCGTTGCTCGCGTTGAACAGGAACCGCGTCCATGTGACGTAGACGCGGTCGCGGAACGGGCTCGACGGGTTGCGGTCGACGGCGATCCATTCCTTGTCGTTAAGGGTCGACGGGGACGTCGTGGCGTTGATGAACGTCGGAGCGCCCCAGCTCAGGCCTCCGCTGTCGAACGTGCCCCGGCTCACGGTGACCGTGTTCGGGGCGGACGACCGGTTGAAGCCAAGGCCGGCGTAGTAGACGGTGCCGCGGCTGTCGAAGGCGACGGCAGGGTCTCCACCAGCGTCGTACGGGCCACCGGTGAGCCGTTCGACACCGGGGATCAGCGTGCCGAGATGTGCCGGGTCAGTCGACGTGCAGCACCAGGTCTGGCCGCCGTCGTTGGAGAAGTACGTCCCCGAGTAGCCGTCGCCCAGGGCGCTGCACGGCGTACCGTTGACCGTGCAACTCCATGTGCGGCTGACGTAGTCGTTCGCGCCCGCGACGATCCGCCGCGGGTTGTTCGGATCGACCGCGATGGTGGTCTCGTTCTGCGGTGCGGCCGCGGTGTCCTGGTTCACCGTCACATCCGGCGGGATCACCATCGTGCCGTCGAGCAGGCTGGACAGCACGAACGCCGGAGTGATCGGCGGCGCCGCCGGTGAGGCGGCGGGTTCGGCCGCTTCCTGTTCCACGAAGCCGGAAAAGCGTACTTGCAGGCCCGCCGTACCGCGCAACGCCGCTACCTTCCCGGCGAGGGTCGTGATGTCGTACGACGGCGCGACGGCCTGCGCAGCACCGGGCAGCGCGGAGGCGGAGGTAACCAAGAGCACTGATGTAGCCAGGACGAGAGATCGTCTCACGGGCCTTCTCCTCGAGTCCATGCCGGTAACCGATGGGCTGTGGGGGCAGTGCGCACCGGTCCCACCGTCCGATGTGCTATTCATAACGTCTACCGCGCCTATGCGGAAGGTGCAGTTTCGACCCATCGCTCAGGGTTATCGTCAGGGCCTCGGCAAAGTCGTTAGGTGATGCCGAGGGGTTGCAGCGGCCGGTTGCTGTCGCGGGCGTGGTGGCGGTTGGCGGCGGCGATGTTGGTGATGCCGGTCAGGCGTAGTGCGCCGATGGCGGCGTTGCGGAGGGTGGCCATGACGTGGGGGCCGGCGCCGGTGCGGATCTGGGATCGGTCTTCGTCGTAGGTGTAGAACGTGGACTCCGCGCTACCACCGCGTACCAGCCGGGAGGTCAGCTCCGCGTCGACGTCACGCAAGCCGGCCGCCGCGAGCGCCGCGGGAAGCTGCAGGCCGAACTCGGGGTCCGCCCCGGCGGCGCGGAACCCGGCCGCCATAGCCGGAAGCGCGCGGGAAAATGCCGCCGCCTTCGAAGGTGGGCTGACGATCTCCCCGAGACCGGTAACAGGGCCGCCCCGAACACGAGGTCTTCCAGCACCAGCACACCGCCGGGGCGCAGCGCCTTCACCAGCCGCGGGACGACCTCGCCCCGGCTGGGCAGGTGCTCCAGCACAGCCCGCGCGTGTACCAGGTCGAACGCGTCCTGCTCGAGGGGATCGCGCGTGATATCGTGCCGCACCACCTCGACCGGGGGATGCGGAAGATCGTCGAGGAACCGGGTGTCGAGGTCGGTGGCGACCAGGCGACCGGTGCTCCCGGCCGTGGCAGCCAGCCACCGCGATGCTTCCCGCACCGGCGCCAATCTCCAGGCAGTGCCCAGCCCGCCGCTACGCCGACGGTGGCCAGGTGCCGAACGGTGATCGAGTCGAACTGCGCCGACAGGCCGGCCAGGCGACCGCGCTCCTGCTCCCGGTCCTGGTTGAAGAGGTAGCTCCCGCCCGTTGTGCTCATACGACAGACTGTGTGCCCGCTCCCGTGACCTCGCACAATGGTTCGGTCGCACATGCGACCAACCCTGGGGTCACTCGTCTGCCGCTGACCGCGCGTTCGCGCCGTAGGCAGGATCGTGACCGGCTACGTCTGACGTGGTGATCCGGTACATCGGCCATCTGGTTCGCGTGGCGTGACCGCCAGCAGGCTGCCAGTCGGGTCGGGCCGCTCCAGTTCGGCTGCTGCCGCGCGGCACGGGTTGGGCGTGCGTGCGGGCCTCTCCCGCGTTTGGGTACGCGTCTCGTGGACCAAACTTGGCAGAATAAGAACCGCGTATTCCCAGTTCAGGGCCCAGATGTAACCGTCAACGCGGTCCGGCGCCGCGTCCGGACAAGCGATTGACGTCCGCAAGGGCGACACCGGCGACCGCCAGTCACGCCAGGGGTTTGGGTCGGTTGATCGTCACGAACTCCGGCCGGTCCGGATGGGCCCACGCTCAAGATCGACGCCCGGATCGCGGCTACGTGCGCACCTGGTCAAGGAAGAGTTGTCGCGGGATGTTCGCCGCAGTGGTGGCGCCGGCCGGCGGGGTGGGCGCGCATAGTGGCGAGTCGCGGTCTGCCTGCCGCTCTATGCCCAGCCCTTAAAGTCAGATTCACCGTCTCACCGCTGCCAACCTCATCGAAGCCGATCAGGAACTGCTGATCAGGCTCGGCAAGCCGCCCCACCCGGGGCGTTCGCCGAACTGCTGCGCCAACTCGCGACAGCCGCCCCAATGCCCAACCGTGGTGGCTGTTCCCGGCCAGTTCGCCGGGCAGCCCAGTCTCGTGCAACCATGTCCGAGTGGCCGACGGTGAGCTTCTGAACCATGTAAAGAAATTTCTGGCCGAGAGCGGGTTCCCACTGGAGATTAAGGTGGCCATTGCGTTCCGGAATAAACGCATCCTAGTGCAGCAGGCAGTGTTTTATGTTGACGTCAACACCGGCGCCCTCCGCGAGATGGACGTACTGGCCTACGCGCGCAAAACGATGCCGGAACATATGGACCGCGTTGCGGTAGAGTTACGGATGGTTATCGAATGCAAGCGCTCCGGTCAGCCGTGGCTTCTTTTTATCGGGGATGAGAGGTTCAGTCGCTCACGACAGCACTTCGAGAGCCTAGACATCCTTGAGTACCACGAAGCGAAGTTGGTTGAGGCGCGTTCTGCGGACGACATGCCTGTGATAAGTCACGTCGGGGATGTCGCGTATCGACTAAGTTCGACAGGCCAAAAGGACAACGCGTTTCCAGCCGTCCAACAGGTCAACAGTGCGGTACTTGGACTCAAGCGTGAACTACCTGCGCGAGAGGACTACCGGGGGGAGCCGAAGGTCGTCGTCTTCGTCCCGGTCATCGTCACGGACGCACCATTGTTCAGTTGTCGAGTTAACTCGGACGGCGATATTGTTCCAGAAGCTGTCGACAAAGGCCTGCTCTTGACGAGGCTTCGCTCAGGAGACCGCCTTCAATCCATCTGGGTCGTGAACGACAAGGGCCTCGAAGATTTTTCGAGGCTCGCACGAAGCACTGCGGATTTTGTCACAGCTCACGTCCATCATTAGCTCGAACGCGTGCAACTCCGCCGAGTGTTGGTGGAGAGGTTAGCGTCAAGCCCCGCGGCGGGCTTGCGGACGAAGTCGTGTGCTACGCCGACCCGTAGTGAGCGGTGAGAGCGGCGATCATCGCGGTTGTCGAGGTAGCTCGAAACGAGCCAAGCGCGTCAGCAAGGGACGCTTCTGCGAATGGCACCGGAACAGCACGAAGGCCGCTCGCGGCGTATCCAACGAGTCGAGTTCGAGTGTGGCAACCCGGTCATGAACGTCGGGCAGAGTAAGCGGTTCAAGGACGTGGCCCCGACGGGCGAGCTGAAGCTGCTGTTGAGCCAGATTGGTTGCGCTTCCGGTTGCCAACCAACGGAAACGCTCTTCGAAGGAGCGGGAGCAGTAGATGTGGGGTGGCATGAGGGTGCCAGTGGCTGAGCCCTTGTAGGAGATCGCCAACGCGCACGTCTGCCGAGTCTCCTCGACGAGATACCGGCTGGTGGCTTGGGCCGAGATCTCGAATCGGTTGCCAAGCTGACCAATGAGATCGAAGGAAAGCGCCGAGTCGTCGGCCTCCTTGCGAAGCCGGTCTTCTTGGGTGAGGATCTCGATCGCCGCCTGGTTGGCCTGGCGTTCGTAGCGGTCGTTGACGTCGGGTCGGATGCGTGTCTTGTCGTCGAGCGAGGCGTACAGCTCGCGGTGCCACGGGAGCATTTCGTGGCCGATCTCGTGGGCGTGCACGAAGCGGCGCTTGAGGTGGAACAAGCCCTGTTGAAGGTAGACCTCGCGAGAGTCGAATTGGACGGAGCCGAGTATCAGGTTGAGTGCCCGGTCGACGAGATCGCCGAAGCGCTGTCGTAGTTTTCGCTTCACCTCGGGCGACAACGTGATCTCGCCAGCGATCACTAGCCGTGAGATTTCCGTGACCTGGTCAAGTGGTGTCGGGATCACGTCGAGCGCGTCAGCGCGACGCAGGAGCGCCATCACGTGACCGCGGATCTCCGTACGATCCGCTTGCCCGAGGTGTCCGTCGAGGCTTTCGAGGACGGTCTTGTGCGCGCGCCCTTGCCGGATCGCGTCGAGCACCGCTTTGATCGCCTGCAGCTCAGCGTCGGTCGGCTCGCCCACGATCTTCAACGCGCGGGACTGGTTCGCCGACAGCCCGTCGGGATCGTCCTCGAGGTACCCGGCCCAGCGCATGAGCAGCAAGAACGGTTCGTCGTAGGCGGCGGCGAGCTTCTGCAGCACCGATGGCGCCGGCTGGGCAACGTCGTCACGCTCCAACTGGCTGAGGTACCCGTGGTTGATCCCCGCCAGCGTTGCCGCCTCGCGCAAGCCCAGCCCCTTACCTGTCCGCAGTTCGCGCAGCCGCGCACCGAGCGTCTTCTCCGTCACCAGCACCCCACCACGACCACATTGTGGCGCGGGGTGGCTTCACACGCAACCAGATCGGCTGTGGTTGCAACCGCAACCGGACTGGTTGCTAAGCTGATCACGAGTCCCGGGGTCGACCCGGGATCACCCCGAGAGTGCCCCCGGGTGAAGTCTGCCCGCACTCCGACAACAAGATCCATTCCTAAACCGAAAGAGAGCCATGTCCGAGAAGACCCACAAGATCAAGGTCACCGTGACTTTCGCGGTCGCCGACCGGCCGTTCCACCAGGAGTACATCGGCACCGTCCAGATCGCCACGGTGCTCGCGGACGCCATGGTGGCGTTCGCGGTCGCCAGCGACGGCACCACCCGGTACTACCTGATGCACGACGGCGACGAGGCGCCCGGCGACAAGACCGTCGGCGAGGTCGCGGGCCACGCGCACGCCCTGCACCTCAAGCTGCGCACCGAGTTGATCCAGGGCGCGAGCTGACCCGACGATGGACATCGAGAGCTTGATGGCCCTCGCGCGAGACGTCCCGGCGGTGGCGGACTTCCTGTCCTCCACCGGCGGGCGGCTCGTGCGCCGCGACGACGACGAGGCCGGTCTGTACTGGGCGATCGTCCAGCCCCCCGACCCGGCCCGCAGCCCGTTCGTCGTCCGGATCGGCTGGACGGTGTACCCGCACCGGCCGCCGTCGGTGCTGTTCGCCCTGGAGGTCGGCATGCCGACCGGTGACCCGCGCGGCTGGCCCGCCGCGAGCGGGTACCGCGCCCCCAACGACATCTGCAAGCCGTTCACCGCCGAGGGCCACGTCGCCCACGCGGACTGGGCGACCGGGCCGCACGCCTGGCGCAACAACGGCAACCCGTTCCTGTTCGTGGTCGAGAACATCGTGGACGACATCAACCGGGTCGGGGGTGCACGCGCCGCATGATCCAGCCCAACCTCGTCGTGCCGGCCGGCGCCGCCACCCGGCTCTGCGCCGACATCCGCCAGTACGGCCGGTCCGGCGTCGAGACCGGCGGCCTCCTGCTCACCACGCCCGGCGACCCGGCGGTACGCGTCGTCGCGGTCGCCGGCACGACCGGCATCGTCCGCGGGTACGGGCTGTTCGTCATCACCCGGCCCGCGTTCGACGCAATCTTCACCTGGGCCGAGGACCACGAACTGCAGGTGCGCGCGATGGTCCACTCCCACCCCGATGAAGCCTTCCTGTCCCCAACCGACCGCGAAGGCGGGCTGCGGGTACGCGGCTTCTACAGCGCGGTCGTGCCGACCTTCGCCGACCCGCCAGAGGACCCCGCCGCCTGGCTCTGGTGGACCTTCGCCTCCGACTGGGTGCCGATGCTCGCGCCGCGACTCGACTCGACGGCGGACTTAACCAGCAGCGTTGTCTTCGACGGGGATGGCGTACGTGCCGACTGACTACAGCCGCAGCCTCCTGCTCGCCAGCACCGCCGCAGGCGAGCAGCCCGACAGCCTCCGCGCCCGGATCGAGGCGTCCCGGGTCCACGTCTCCATCGACGCGACCCTCCCAGGCAGCAGCACCGCCCTTCGGGTACTCGTCGCCGACCTGCGCCGTCTGCCCTTGCAACTCAGCCTGGACCCCGGCCACGGCCCCGGACGCCTGACCGACGACCTCATCGAACAGGCCGAACGCATCGCCGCCGGCATCGACCCGGAACGCCCGCTCACGGTCGGGACCGCGCCGCCGGACGCCCTTCACGTCCGGATCGGCGTTGACCACACCGGTGCCCACGTCACCGGGGCACCCGACGGACACGGCACCCGCCTGCGTCGCCCCGGACACTCATTCCCGGCCCTACGTCACGGCGGCAGCGGCCTCGGCGCCGTGCTCACCGCCGCCCTCCTCACCGGCGAGGTCTTCAAGACCGTCACCGCGCTCGAACCAACCGCGTACCGACATGTCCACACGCTCGACTTCTGCCCCGTCACACTCCTCACACCGTCCACAGTGGCGCCCGAGCCGCTACACCTCGACCGGCTCGCGCTCGTCGGCGCGGGCGCGATCGGCACCGCGATCGCGCTCATCCTCGGAGTGCTCGGCGCGACCGGCGACCTGATCGTGGTCGACCGGCAGATCTTCGAGTCGCCGAACGTGATCACGTACAGCCTGGGCACCGTCGAGGACGCCGCAGCCGCGTTGCCGAAGGTCAACATCGTGCAGACGGCGCTCCCGCACGTGAATGTGCGTCCCGTGCACGGCACTGTCGACCACTTGATCGCGAAGATCGACGCCGGCCAGGTGTCGATGCCGACGATCGTGCTCGGCGCCGTCGACAACGTCGAGGCGCGTCACGACATCCAACGCATCTACGCCGACCTCATCCTCGATGGCGGCACGGGCGGCCGCGCCGGCACCACGGTCGGCCTGCACGAGGCTCTTCCGACCGGCCCGTGCATCCGCTGCTACTTCCCGGCGAGTACGGCGTCACCGACGGTCGAGCAGCGGCTTCACGAAGCCACCAGCCTGCCGCTGGACCGCATCGCCCGCGGCGACCAACCCATCACCGAGCAGGATCTGCGAAACCTTCCCCGCCAGGGTCGTCGGCTGCTCCAGCAGCACGTCGGCAAGCCGGTCTGCGGTCTCGGCCGGCTTCTCGGCCTGACCACGGTCGACGGTGACACCAGCTACCGGCCGTCGGCGGCGTTCGTCGCGCAGCAGGCCGCCAGCCTCATGGTCGGCGCACTGATCGCCCGCACTCACGCGGTCAAGCCCATCCCGATCCGCCAGATCGAATACGACACCCGCTATGGCCCCCAACCCGACATGGTCGACCGACGTCGAGCGCGCGCCGGCTGTTACTGCCAGACCAACGCGGACATCATCCAGGCGGTCCGGAGTCAGCGCGCCTTCGTCCGGGAGCCGATGTCGGGATGGTGATCTCGGACGACTTCACCGCCGACGTGAACTGGCACGTCGCCTTGACCGGCGTGGACATCCCGGTCATCACCGTCTACCTTCCGACCGGCGTCTCCGACGCCAGCATCGCCGGCTGCGACCACGCGTACGCGGTGCGCTCGCCGTCCGTGACCTCGGCCGCGGGATCGCAAGTACCGTCAACCCGCTGGTACTTCACCTCTTCATGGCGGCACCCGCCGGTCTCGCCGTCCTGCTCGGTGGCGTGTGGGAGCGCGTACCCACGACGCAGACGTACGAAGACCTATGCGGCAACGGGTACGAACCGGCGTTCGTAATCCCGAACTAGCGTTGCGCCATCGGCTCGGAATGGCAGGAACAGCATGCGGTTCACCCAGATCAGCGGGATCAGTCCGGGCAGCGGCGACGACTGGTTCGACCCGGTCCTCACCGAGGACACGCCGCTGTACGTGGACCCATTCCTCGTGTTTGAGGACCAGTCGCCGCTGTTCGCCGACGCCCACGAGACTGTCGTCCGCTTCTTCGCCACCTGCCGGGACCTGGTCCGGCTCGACAACGGCCGTCGTGGCCGGAATTGGGACAAGGCGCTACGGCTGCTGACCTTCCCGGAGCCGAAGGAGTTCGCGCTCGGGCTCGCCATGGGCTCGCCCAACGGCTCCGGTACCGACGAGCACTACGCCGAGCAGATGGCCAACGCTCTGGATGCGATCAGCCGCGCCGTCGAACGCCGTGTCGCGTACGTCGAGATGTTCGCGCTCTTCGTACCCGGCCTCGGCGTCGACCGGATCAGCGACATCTTCTGCAACATCCTCAAGTCGCAGTTCATCAAGTACACGCAGCAGGTATGCGAGCGCCACGGCGTCTCCACCGACATGATCAGTGTCCGCCACGCGTCGTGGAACGCCACGACCGGGCGGTGGTCCGACGCGCGGCTCCGCCTGCCGCGCAGCCCGGTCACCGGCGGTGCGGTCCTGCTCACCCCCGACCGGTTCCTCCAGGACATCCCGCAGCGGATCACCGCCAGCGGGTTCTACCGGTGGGCCGAGACGAACCGCAACGCTTCACTCCGCGACGACCTCAACTACGACCTGGGCAAGGAGCTCAGCCAGAGCGAGCGGGCCCAGCGCGGTCGCGACCTGGCGACTCGCCGGCCCGACATCGCGTTCGACTACGTGGACGAGGTGGCTGGGCAGGCCGACCCGTCCCCGTACGACGTGGAGGAGGACCCAGACCTGCTCGTACGCTGGTACGAAGCCGGCCGGCGAGCCGGCCGCGCAGAAGCTGAAGCGTCCGAACCTGTCGGCCAGCCCAGCGAGCCCGAGTTCCACGGCTGGATCGGAACCCTGGTCGACCGATTCACCCACGCCGTCGAACACAGTGACCTGTGGCGAGTGCTGTGGAACGACGAGCTGACCAAGCCGCGCAAAGAGAAGATCGTCCAGGCGGTCGCCGGCCAAATGTGGTCCTTGCTGTGCGAGATGGCCGACGTCGACATCAGCCGCGAGCCGAACATGGGTCGCGGTCCCGTGGACTTCAAGTTCTCCGCCGGTTGGAAACGGCGCGCGCTGATCGAGGTCAAACTGATGTCGAGCCGGAAGCTCCGGCAGGGCGCCGAGGCACAGCTGCCGGAGTACATGAACAGCGAACGGATCTCCGGCGCGTACTACGTATGCGTCGCCTTTACCGACGACGAGGTCTCCGAGGACCGCAAGAAGCTGGTCCGCCAGACCTGCGAAGCTTACGAAGCCCAGTCCGGGTACACCGTGACGCCGCGCTTCGTTGACGCCCGCCCCAAGGAGTCCGCCTCGAACCTCTAGTGGTGGCGCGACTGACGTGGGCAAACTCCGACGACGTGCAACGCGATGTGTCTGGTCGGTAGAGACGCTCGACATCGAGCTGTCGGCGGTGAGACACCAGGTATCCCCGACCGTGCGCCTGTTGGCCGAACCTGGTCGCCCCGGGGCTGCTGTTCGGCAACGACGTGGTTGATGGACTTTCGTGCTCCGTGACTGGAGGATCGCGTGCGGTGATCGTGATCGGCTAGCCTTTTACCGTGGCGCCTTCGGCTGACGATCTTCGGTTACAGGCGGAGCAGCGTGCTCGCGTACTGATCGACCGCCAGCTACGTGACGGCGGCTGGGCTGTTCAAGATCGCCAAGACATGAATCTGTTCGCGGGTCTCGGGATCGCGGTCCGCGAGATGGTGATGGCGAAGGGCCACGGCCGGGTCGACTACCTGCTCTACGTCGCTCAGCGCGTGATCGGGGTGATCGAGGCCAAGCCGGAAGGTACCCCGTTATCCGGGGTGGAGTGGCAGTCGGCGATGTACGCGGACGGGCTGCCGCCGGCGGTACGGCTCAAGGCGCTCACCCACGACGGGCGGCTGCCGTTCGTCTTTGAGGCCAGCGGGTCGGAAACTCACTTCACGAACGGGTTCGACCCGCAGCCACGGGCTCGGCGGATCTTCGGGTTCCCTCACCCGGGCGCGCTCGCGCGGATTGTCCGCGACGCGGAGGCTGACCCGCATTACCCGACGTGGCGGGCGAAGGTGCGTCACCTGCCTCCCTTGGACACCGCACGGCTGCGGCCGGCGCAGATCACCGCGATCGAAGGCCTCGAACGGGCCCTTGCCGAACAGCGGTTCGACCGGTCTCTGGTGCAGATGGCGACTGGCGCGGGCAAGACCTTCGCGGCGGTAACCGAGTGCTACCGGCTCCTGAAGTTCGGCGGTTTCACCCGGGTGCTGTTTCTGGTGGACCGCAACAACCTTGCCGACCAGACCTTGGCGGAGTTTCAGAACTACCGGACCCCGGACGACGGGCGCCGTTTCACCGAGCTGTACAACGTCGACAAGCTCACGAGCGCGGGGATGCTGGGCAGCGCCAACGTGGTGATCTCGACGATCCAGCGGGTGTACCGCGTCCTGGCCGGCGACACTGCACCGGAAGGTGATGACCCCGGGCTGGACGACTACGTCCCCGACACCCCGGTCACAGTGGTCTACAACCCGAACCTGCCGCCCGAGACGTTCGACCTGGTGATCGTGGACGAGGCGCATCGGTCGATCTACGGGGTGTGGCGCGGAGTGCTGGAGTACTTCGACGCCCACATCGTCGGCCTGACCGCGACCCCAGGCAAGCAGACCTTCGGGTTCTTCCGGCAGAACCTCGTCTCGGAGTACACCTACCCCCAGTCCGTCGCGGACGGGGTGAACGTCGACTTCGACCTGTACCGGATCAGGACCCGCATCAGCGAGCAGGGCTCGCGCATCGACGCCGGAACCGTGGTGCCGAAGGTTGATCGGCGTACCCGGGTGCAGCGCCTGGAGCAGCTCGACGAGGATGTCGAGTACACCAGCAGGCAGCTCGATCGGGCGGTCACCGCCGATTCGCAGATCCGCCTCGTGCTGGAGACCTTCCGCGACCGGCTGTTCACGGAGATCTTCCCCGGCCGCAACACCGTACCCAAGACTTTGATCTTCTGTAAGGACGACGCCCACGCCGAGGAGGTCGTCACCCGGATCCGGGAGGTCTTCGGCAAGGGCAACGACTTCGCCGCGAAGATCACCTACAGCGCCAAAGACCCCAAGGGCCAGCTCCAGGCGTTCCGTACCTCGGCCACCCTGCGCGTCGCCGTGACCGTCGACATGATCGCCACCGGTACCGACGTCAAGCCCCTGGAGTGCGTGTTTTTCCTACGGGACGTTCGCTCGGCGGCATACTTCGAGCAGATGAAGGGCCGCGGCGCCCGCACCATCGCCTCCGCCGACTTCCAGGCCGTCACCCCCGACGCCGCCGGGAAGACCCGGTTCGTCATCGTCGACGCGGTCGGTGTCACCGAACACGACTTCGTCGACCCCCCGCTCAACCGGGAGAAGGGTGTCTCGCTCAAGCAGTTGCTGGACAAGGCCGCCACGCTGACCCTCACTGAGAACGAGACCGCCACCCTCGCCTCCCGGCTCGCCGCGCTGGAGCTACAGCTCACCCCCGCCGAGCGAACCGAACTCGACCATGTCGCCGCCGCGCCGGTCCGCGACATCATCCGGGGCCTCGTCGACGCCGTCGACCCTGATACCCAGGCCAAGGCCACCGCAGGCGCCGCCGAACCCGCAGCCGCTGTGCAACAAATGCTCGACGCAGCGGTACGGCCGATCGCCGCCAACCCTGCGCTGCGGCAGCGGATCCTGGAACTGCGCCGAGCCCACGACCGGATCATCGACGAGGTCAGCGTCGACACCCTCGAAGACGCCTACGGAGTTATCGACACCTCGCGGGCGCAGTCCATCGTCGACTCGTGGCAGGCGTACCTCGACGAACACCGCGACGAGATCACCGCCATCCAACTCCTCACCGAGGCCCGCGAACGGCGCATCTCGTTCGCCGACATCGCCGAACTCGCCGAACGCATCAAACGTCCACCCCGCAACTGGACCCCCGACCTGATCTGGTCCGCCTACGAGGTCCTGTACGCCGGGCACGTCCGACACACCGACCGACACACCCTGACCGACCTGGTGTCCCTCATTCGGTACACCATCGGCAAAGATGGTGAACTCGTCCCGTACTCCGAACGTGTCCGGGAACGATACGGGGGCTGGCTCCTCCAGCAGCAGCAGGCCGGGGTGACCTTCAGCGATACAGAGAGATGGTGGCTGGACCGGATGGTCGAAGTGATCGCTGCGTCGGCGGGCATCAGTCCCGACGACCTGGACAACACCCCATTCACAGAACGCGGCGGCCTCGATGGGGCCCTCCGCGACCTCGGTCCCAAAACCGCCACGCTGATTGATCAGCTCAACAAGGAGCTGACCGCATGACCGACCTGCCACCCGGCTGGAAATGGACAACGCTGGGCGACATCGCCGACGTCGTGGGTGGCGTTACCAAAGACAGTAAGCGGGAGAGCCGTCCCGACTTGGTCGAGGTTCCATATCTTCGCGTAGCAAACGTACAACGTGGTCGGCTCGATCTCTCCAATGTCAGCTTCATCCGAGTTCCGAAAAAGAAGGCTGCGCAGCTAGAACTGCAACCAGGCGACATCCTACTCAACGAAGGTGGCGACCGGGATAAGCTGGGACGCGGATGGATATGGCAAGGGCAAATTCCAGGTTGCATTCACCAGAACCATGTTTTTCGAGCACGAATACGAAACGGATTACACCACCCAAAGCTACTTGCCTGGTATGCCAACGAGGTCGCGCACAAGTGGTTTGAGATCAACGGCAAACAAAGCGTGAACTTGGCATCGATCAGTCTATCCACGATTCGCACGTTTCCTGTGCCGGTTCCTCCTGCTGCCGAACGGTTTCGGATCGTAGACATCCTTGAAAACCACCTCTCCCGCCTCGATGTCGCTCGTTCGTCTTTGAACCGTTCGCGCGCGAGGCTTACTCGACTCCGTCAAGCGATGTTGGCCTCTATTCTCAACCTAGCCGAATCTACACAAGGCTGCGAGGTTCGCTCCATTGAAGAGATCGCGGCGGTGGGAACAGGCGCTACGCCGCTCAAAGCGCAACGTGATTACTACAATGGCGGAACAATTCCATGGATTACGAGTGCGGATCTGATGCAGGGCCTCATCCAAAAGCCCACACAGTTCGTCACGCTACGCGCTCTCGCCGAAACGAGTGTGAAGCTATTCGCGCCGGGGACCTTACTTGTCGCGATGTATGGCGAGGGAAAGACGCGGGGAACCGTCGGCGAGTTGGCAATAGCAGCGACGACGAACCAAGCATGCGCCGCAGTTCAGCTGCATGACCCGAATCCATCTCACCGCGCATGGGTCCGGCTAGCTCTCGAAGCAAGCTATTGGCGCATGCGCCGTCTTGCCGCAGGCGGTGTGCAGCCGAACTTGAACTTGAGCCTGGTGCGGCAGATACGGGTTCCTCTGCCGGAGGCAGACACTCGCGATTCCCTTCTACGCACTCGCGATGCCCACGAGCAAGCGCGCCGCCGGCTGGAGTCAGAGTTGCGCCTCATTGAAAAGCGAGAGTCAAGCCTAAGGACGGCCTTGCTGGGCGCGGCATTCTTGGGACAGCTGACCGGGCAGGCGAGAGACATGGATCTAGTAGAGGAGATGGCGGGTGTCTGACGCGCGGCGACTGGTCGACAAGCTGTGGTCGTACTGCAACGTGCTGCGTGACGACGGCGTCGGCACCATCGAATACACCGAACAGCTCACGTACCTATTGTTCTTGAAGATGGCCCACGAGCGTGAACTCCGCCCGCTCAAGGGCGAAAGGATCGTGCCGGCGCACTGCTCCTGGCAGAAGCTGCTCGACGCCGACGGCGACGAGCTTGAAGTCACCTACCGGCACATCCTCGAAGACCTCGCCAAGCAGCCCGGCACACTGGGCACGATCTACCGCAAGGCGCAGAACCGGATCCAGGACCCGGCCAAGCTCAAGCGGCTCATCGTCGACCTCATCGACAAGGAGAACTGGTCGGCCACCGGCACCGACGTCAAGGGCGACGCGTACGAGGAACTGCTGTCCAAGGGCGCGGAAGACATCAAGTCCGGCGCAGGTCAGTACTTCACGCCGCGGGCGCTGATCCAGGCGATGGTCGACTGCGTGCGGCCAACCGTACGGGACACGGTCGTCGATCCGGCAGCGGGCACCGGCGGCTTCCTGCTCGCCGCGCACGAGCACGCATCCCGGCACGCCGAGACGCTGACCCCGACCGAGCGGGCACATCTGCGCGACACATTCGTGCATGGCGTCGAACTGGTCGACGGCACCGCACGGCTGGCGGCGATGAACCTGCTACTGCACGGCATCGGCACCCCGAACGGCGAAAGCTTGATCGAAGTCAAAGATGCGCTGATCGCCGACCCTGGCGAGCGGTACTCGGTCGTTCTGTCCAATCCGCCCTTCGGCCGCAAGTCCTCGCTCACCATGGTAGGCGCGGACGGGCGGGAGGCGCGCGAGGAGCGGGAGATCGAACGGCAGGACTTCGTCGTCACTACCGCCAACAAGCAGCTCAACTTCGTCCAGCACATCGCCACGATCCTCGACATCAACGGGCGCGCAGCCGTCGTCCTGCCCGACAATGTGCTCTTCGAGGGCGGCGGCGGCGAGACGCTGCGGCGGCGGATGCTGCGCGACTTCGACGTGCACACGATGCTGCGCCTGCCCACCGGCATCTTCTACGCCCAGGGCGTCAAGGCCAACGTGCTGTTCTTCGATAAGAGGCCGGCGTCGGAGCGGCACTGGACCGAACGACTGTGGATCTACGACCTGCGCACCAACCAGCACTTCACGCTCAAGCAGAACCCGCTGCGCCGCCACCACCTTGACGAGTTCGTCGCGTGCTGTCTCCCGGGCAAGCCGCACGCGGAGCGGGTGGAGAGCGAGCGGTTCAAGTCTTTCGGGTACGACGAGCTGACCGCTCGCGACAAAGTCAACCTCGACATCACCTGGCTGGGCGACGATTCGCTGGAGGACATGGAGAACCTTCCGGCGCCGGAGGTGATCGCCCGCGAGATCGTCGAGGACCTGACCGCGGCGCTGGTCGAATTTGAAGCTGTCGCCGCCGCCCTGGAGGCCGCCGCGGCGTCTCCGTCCGGCGGGGCATCAGTCCCGGAGGAATGATCGCCACGGTGAGAGGATGTCCGTCTTGCCATCCGGACGCAGACTCGACCGCCACCGGCGATGGTTCAGGTGGCGCCGCCACGCAAGCCCGCTGGTTCCACCACCGCACCCGACTACGCCGCGACCTCCAACCGGCACAACCATGATCAGCCTACGAGGTGCGGCTGCCGTAATAGGTGTGGGCGTCGGACGGCGACATATTTCTGTCAGTGCCATGTCTTTCCATACCTCCATATCTCTTCACCGTTGGGGATACGTTCTGGGGCATGACAGATCCTGCTGACCCCCATCGGGATTCCTCGGCTACCTCTCCCGCACCGGACGTGACCACACCCGCCAACACTGCCCCTGTCGCTGGTCGTAGCAACACTTTCATCGCAGTTGTAAGCATTGTGTTCGCCCTTTTAGGTAGCGCCACCGGCGCCGCGATCGCCAGTGGGGTACTTCGCCAGGGAAACAGCCAAGGATAGCGCCAAACATGAAACGGAGATGCGAGACGCTGAGCGCCGGTACGAAGACCTCAAACGCCGTGTCGACGCACGAGGCACGGCCTGCCAGCACCTCGCGCAGGCGTTTGCGAGCATGTCCGCCAGCATTGATCGCGTCATCGTTAACATCCGCACGCAGGGGACGGACGAAGCTGAACAGGCAGTCGCGGTCGGCCCGGACTATGACAGCGCCGCTGCCGAGGTTCGGACCGCGAGCACCGCATTGAACACAGCGCTGGCGGAGGCCGTCGCGGCCGGTCTGCAACTCCCGGCGGGCGAGGACATCCAGGGCACGATCGGCGAGGTCAACAAGATCGTCGCCCGAATTCCCACGGAGATCACCGCCGGGATAGACACCCATCTGGATGTTGGAGCCCTACCGGATCGGCGTATCAAATTTCAGGCGTGGGGAACGAAGCTTGCGGAGCAGTGCCGACCGGCCTGACGCGGGCTTCGGTTGCGAGTAATGGCCTCACTCCCGCCTACACGCCGAACGCCCGCATGTTCCGGCACACGGCACACGTCACACGGCAAGATCGTTAAGGGGCTCTGCGCACAGGAGGTCCGGGGCGCGACGGCGGCCGGCGCGGGATCAGGCGCGCCGCGACTTCCCACAACCATTCGGACGCGACCCCACCGCTCGACCTCCTACTCATCCATTAAGGATGACCCTCGTACGGGTCACCCAGACCCAGATGAGACTGACTCCGGCGTCGGCTCCCCGGCCGCACCACGGGTGGCCCGGCGGCGTCGGCAGGTCGCCGAGACCATGACGATGCGCCCGGTTCCAAGATTGACGAGTGCGTGGAGGGGTTGGGGTCCCGCTTTAACGGTTCATGTCGTCACGATGCTCAATGTGGTGAGGATGATCTCGGGTACCACATTCTGGGCTTCCCCGAGCAAGTGTTCCACCGCGTTGGCGTACTCGCTGTGATTGATGTCGATCCAGCGTGCCCACTCGGCGGGTTGGTAGCGGGCCAGCATGGACAGCGTGTAGAGCACAGCCCACCACGTCATCAAAGGATGCAGCGGCTCCGCGCCCGCAACGGTCGCCGGAAAGAGGTAGAACGACCCCCGCGTGTAGGGCCTGACGACGGCGTTCAGGCGGGCGACTCTGATCTCCTCCGGCACGGGATATGTCGGGCCTGCTTCCCACCCCATCTGCACGCTGAGGCCATCGATGTCTGAGTAGTCGTGGTATTGGGGCTTGTCGGTCTGGTCGATGACCGGGATGTAGCCATGGGCGCTCGGATAGGAGGCCATGAAGGTATCAAAATCCGCTCGCGAGGCGTTCCCGCCGGCGAGGTAGCGGGGAAAGCCGGATACCTGCGCGGAAACCATCTGGTGACCGTCCAGAGACGAGTTCGGGATGGCGAGCAGCGGTACGCGCCGCTCCTCCTTCGCCCGCAGCGGGTGATTGATCATCTCGGGTATCGCGTCCCACAGCCGGAAGAGCAGGGGTGAGCCTGCCCCGCTCCAAATCGGAGAGCCGACGATTCGCGACAGCCGTACATAACTCGCCTTGCCGTCGTTCGGCTGTGCGACGACCTTGATGTCGGGCAGGTCGGCGTTCAACGGCTGGGCCTTGATCCCGTGTCCGGAGAGTCGCCAGTCGTCGGCTCGTTGACCGACCGCGGCTGCTGCGATGGCGCGGCCCGCCTGCGACAGTCCATAGAACAAGAGCAGCGGGCTTGACGCTGGCCCCGATCCCGAAGCTGCCCGGAACAGTTCCTCGGCCTGTTGGAGTCCGGCCACGTACGTCGCCCGGCGCTCTCGGTGGGAGTCCGCGTCGCCGGGTGGGGCGTAGCGCGTGGCCCGCAGGTCAGACCAAATGGCTCGCTCGTCGCGTGATCTCACCCGGCTATTCTGACCGCCCTGCGCGACCCACGCGATCCATTTGCGCATGATCATCCAACAGGTCGCGCTGGCCGCCGTGGGTGTGCGGCAGACTCATACTGTGACCGACGGGAACCAGGACGCCGAGGATTCCACTCTCGACTACCGGGATATCGATCAACGGCTGGTTGAACTCACAGACCGTGCCCAGCGAGCCGGGTTGCACACGTCGTGGGCGCGGTGGAAATGGAAGTCCGCCGGGCCGCCGTGGCTGACGGTGGACCTTCCATCAGGGCGAAAGGTGTACTCGCTGGACGTGCATGCCGAACACGCCGACCTCCTCGCAGAATACGAGTTCGAGAAATGGACCGTCATCGACGGCTATCGTGCGGTGTTGGATAAGGCGCGACACGAAATCGTCGCCGAAGTTCAGCACTACGACGACCGGTGGATGTCGAAGGTCCCAGGCGTCGCAGAGTCGCCTCCGGCAGAGTCGCCTGCGGAAGACGAGTATGCGAGCTCGGCGCCGACGTGGGCGATCAAGTTGCAGGACTCGCGCAGCGGGATGGCCATCGATCTCACAACCGGCCGCGGCTGGCAGTTACGGGCGCTGGACCCAGCAATGGGTGGTCGCATGACGCTGCGGATCACCGGCGTCGAGTGTGAACGGCACGACGAGGCGCAATCCCTGCTCGTAAGGCTCGCAACTGCCCTGTTCTTCGAGATCGACCTCGCGTACGGTGCGTCGTTGAGGCTGCACGCTGCGTTTGATACCTCCGATCTTCCAGCCGGACCGCCCGCGGAGCCCCAGCCGGCAGCAATGTCTTTCCCCGCACGTGAATACCCCGTCGGTCCCCTCAACCTCTACCTGCACGCTTCGACGTATCACCGGGGCTTCTCGCCGATGCCGCTGGAACAGTTTCTGGCGTACTACCAGGTCATCGAGCATTTCCTTCCGGTGTACTCCCGCCGCGAAGCCCTACACCGATTCAGGATTTCGCTCAAGGATCCCCACCTCAACGTCGACGACGACGTGACCATCGGCCGCCTGGTCGCACTAGCCGCCGAAGGAGGCCGCAACCTCAGCGAACGTGAGCAACTACGGCTGACCATCGCGGCGTGCTGCAACGACGCAGACCTCACGTCCTTTCTCGCAGCCGACAGTGCCCGAGCCACGTTCTTCGCGGACAAGAGCATGATCAGTGGGGTCCGCACGATCCATCTCAACGACCAGCGCGCGCCGGTCTGCGAACAGGTCGCCGACCGGCTCTACGACCTGCGCTGCCGGATCGTTCACACCAAAGACGGCCTGGCCGGCGGCGCTGCCGGACCGCTGTTGCCTTTCGAGAGCGAGGCCAAGCGGCTCAGCCAGGACATCGCTCTCGCGCGGCACCTTGCTCAGCGTATCCTCATCGCCGCGAGCAAGACCCGGATCTGACGCTACCGAGACGATGACACCGTGTGAGGCCGCTGCCGGGCCTTCGAGGCCGAAACTCGGAGGCAAGCGGACACCGGTGGATGACAATGGACGTGTACGGGGCGCTGCAACAACGTGCCGGCCCTGAAGCCGAGGGAGGACCATCAACGTGCCGGTGAACTGGGGCAAGGTGGGAGCCAGTGATCGGAAGCCGCTGCTGAAGCCGACCGAGATCTATAACGCGCTGCCGCGTCGCCCTTGGCCCTACCTCAGACACGAGCAGGGCCAGGTGTTGGACCGGTGGTTTGATCGCAAAGACGAGCGCGATCTCGTGATCAAGCAGAACACCGGCGGTGGCAAGACCGCTGTCGGCCTGCTGATCGCGCGCAGCACCCTGAATGAGGGCATCGGTCCGGCCGTCTACCTCACCCCAGATAACTACCTGGTACGCCAGGTGCGCTTGGAGGCCGCGCGTCTCCACATACCGACCACCGATGAACCGAGAGACGGCGACTTCCGCGCCGGTCAGGCGCTCCTCGTCACGAACTACCAGAAGCTGATCAACGGCATGTCGGTGTTCGGGGTGACCTGGAGATGACCGGGAGAAGATTAACCTTGGTTTGGTTGTTGTCGACGACGCGCACGCGGCTCTGACCAAGACCGAGAGCCAGTTCCGCCTGACGGTGTCTGCCGACCACGAGGCATACGACAAGCTCCTCAAGATGTTCACGCACGACCTCAGATCGCAGTCGCCCAAGACCTTCGCGGACATCAGGGCCGAGGACTACACCGCAACGATGGCGATTCCGTTCTGGGCCTGGATCGATCGGCAGGCCGACGTGATGGACGTCCTGCATCCGCACAGGAAGGAGGACGGCTGGAAGTTCGTCTGGCCGCTGATCGGTGAGGTCTTGCACCTGTGCACGGCGAACGTGACGAGTCGTGGGATCGAGATTCGCCCGCCGTGCCTGCCGATCAGCAGCATCCCGGCATTCGCCCAAGCGCGCCGACGGGTCTACCTGACCGCAACGCTGGCCGACGATAGCCCGCTGGTAACTGACCTGGACGCCAATCCACAGGGTGTTGCGAAGCCTGTGTCCCCGGTGAGTGCTGCCGACCTGGGCGACCGCATGATCCTCGCGCCCCTCGCTCTGAACCCGAACCTTGACCCCGATGCAGTTCGTGCAATGGCCCGCCAGTTCGCTGATGGCGATCGCGACGGTGATGGAGTTCGCGACTCGGAGCCGATCAACGTCGTCGTCCTCGTACCGAGCAACAAGGCAGCCGATGCGTGGGCGCCCTACGCCGACAAGACCCACAACGTTAAGACGATGGAGGCTGGCGTCGCCGAGTTGACCAAGCGTCACGTCGGGCTGGTCGTCTTGATCAACAAGTATGACGGTGTGGACCTGCCTGGCGATGCCTGCCGGATGCTGATCCTCGACGGTGTACCGCGCCCGATGGACGCGGCTGAACGGCGCGAGTCGTCGGTGCTGAGTGGAAGCCCGATGTTGTTGACGCGTCAGGTTCAGCGCATCGAGCAGGGCATGGGCCGCGGTGTCCGCGATGGCGAGGACTTCTGCGCCGTGTTGCTGTTGGGAAGCGAGCTTGCTGTAACCCTGAATGACGCTCGCCACCGAGCCCTGCTGTCGCCGGCTACCCGTGCGCAGGTCAACACCAGCCGGGACGTCGCCGACCAGATCAAGGGCGAAGGTCTAGACGCGATCCGCGCCACGATCAGCGTCTGCCTTGAGCAGGATGAGAACTGGGTCAAGCCCAGCCGGCTGGCGCTCGCCGATGTCGGATACTCGACCACCGGCCTGGTTCGTCCTGACGCTGTCGCGACACGTGAAGCGTTCGACCTGGCGGTGACAGCCAAGTACCGACAGGCAGCCGAACGGATTCAGGTCGCGATCAATGGCCTGGAGGACTCGGCGATGCGGGGCTGGCTCGGTGAGCAGAAGGCGGCCTACCTGCATCACGTTGACCCTGTGGCGGCGCAGGAGGCTCTAGCAACTGCGCTCGCTGAGAATCCACTTGTTCTTCGTCCTGCGGCCGGCATCGAGCCGACGCGGATCAAACAGTTGGCAGCGCAGGCACGCCAGTCTGCTAGCTTCCTGAAAGCCGAGTACAAGGATGCGATGGAGCTCGTCCTCGGAGTTCGCGCGCTGCTGGACAGGATCACCTGGGAGGAAGAGCGGACCGATGAAGCCGAGGCGGCATGGGAATCCCTCGGCAAGCACCTGGGGTTCGCCAGCACACGCCCCGAGCGTCTCTATGGAACCGGGCCAGACAACTTGTGGGCACTCGGCGACAACCGCTACGCGGTCACGGAGCTGAAGACAGGAGCTGACACTGACACGATCGCCAAGTCAGACCTCGATCAGCTTGGCGGCAGCATCCGTTGGAACGAGGGCCAACAACCTGGCGCGACATCGATTGGTGGCGTCCGGGAACCGGTGTAAATCGACGGGCGTGGTTCCGTTCATGGTGAGGCTACGCGGCGGCTGTGACAGTTTCGGGCACGTTGGTGTCGTGGCTGGCGGTGGCTACGGTGCGTGGTTGTAGCCGGGTGGGTGG
>WNFV01001799.1_pt1 | contig 28928 bp, 18 predicted proteins | sample 5400101 | NCBI WGS metagenome assembly WNFV01 (sample SAMN13153361, study PRJNA577476) | soil metagenome | isolation source: 115 cm soil or saprolite under grassland replicate 1 | place: USA:California | collected 2016-06-15
GCGCGCATGGGCCCGCCGCCCGATACGTTTCCCGGCACGCCCGACCATCCGCAGTGGCAAGTCATCAAGCGGACGTACTTTTACGATCCGATGCCAACACTGCGTCAGCTCACCGTCCCGACGCTCGCGATCTGGGGCCAGTTGGATAACAACATCATGGCCGACAAGAACAAGCCGGCGTGGGACACGGCGCTCAAAACCGCGGGCAATCGCGACTACACACTCGTCGTCGTTCCAAACGCGAACCACGACATGCTTGAGGCAAAAGTCGGGAGCAACGCGGAAATCAAATCGCTGCAGCGATTCGTGCCGTCCTATTTCACGACGATCGAAGACTGGCTCGCGAAGCGGATTCGAGGCTTCGTGGCGCGCCGATAGGTGTATCCGCCCTCGACGGTCGACGTGCGGCTCCATGACCAGGCGCCAGCGACGCCTGTCGAGGAACGCGATTGCTGCTCGCTGCGTGAGCCGAACGGCCGAGAATCATTTCACTGCGCGATTCACACTTCCTGCTGACAAGGGCCGGCAGGCTACAGTTCACATCGTCGTTTACAACCTGCCCGCAGCCCGTGCGGTGAATACCTGACGCGCACGATGTCTCCGATCCTATGGTTTCAGATGATAGCCGGCATCATAGACGATAGCCCGGCATTAGAGGCCACTCGGTGTCCCGCCGGTCTCAACATAACGCGCGTTCTCAGCCCCGCGGCAGACCCTCCCGTCACAACAGCGCGGATAAAGCCCCTGTCTGCGGCCGGTTATCGCCAGGCAGAGCGATCTCTTGACGGCGATGACCTGGGGCGTCTAGCGCTGCCAAGGATTTGCGGCGGCATGTGTCGTCGTACGATCTAAGGACCCACGAGAGGACCAATCGGCCGTCCCGATGTCCCAGGTACAGGCACGCCGAGCCAACCTGCCATCGTGGCGTACACGTCCGCGACCCGCGCCGGCGCCATGCCGGACGGCGTCGCGGCCGGTGTGTCCGATCGGATCGCCAACATCTCGTCGACGCCTTCGGCCAGGAACAGGTAGAGAGTCTTTTGGCGATAGGCGGCGTTCTTTTCCGCGTTCAACCAGACGTAGTACGACAACTGCTCGACATCGATGAACGATCCGACGGGATCCTGGACGACGGGGTTGTGGTCCGACGCGCGGGGTTGCGAAAAGAGGACCATACTGCTGAACGGCTTCAACTTGTCGCGCACGCCAAATCGTGTGACCAAGATGCGCGGCTGCGCCCGCCTGAGCGCCTGAATCGCCGCCCATTCGACGAACGTGTTGTTCATGAGGAGCGTGCCGTTCCCGGTGAGCAGCACGTCGCGCACGAACGCCAGCAGGACCTCGGCCGAGTACAGCAGCGTGCCGGCAGGCGGGACAAGCTGGAGGCTGCGCGCGTAGGCCGCAAACGCCTGTGGACTCTCGACGCCACTCTGGATCTTGCGGTTGAGCGCTCGCGTCAGATCGTCGCGGTACACGCGCAGACGGTCATAGCTCAAACCTGTCAACGCGCCAGCTGACGGCCCGCGATCTTTGCCACCAGACGTCTCGGACGTCTCACACAGGGCGTGAAGCGCCTCGTGCGATTCGATGAGCCATGCATCGAACGGCGACGACTCGACGGCGCCGGCAAAGAGCGCCGGCACGCGGCGGCCCGGCTCGCGCGCTCCAAACAGGGCCTCGAGAAACCGTTCGGTTCCGTTCGCGCCTTCCAGGTTCAGCGGCACTCGCACACCGGCGCCCTTGAAGCGGCTCCACAATTTCTCTCGCTGGACCGCGATGCCGCCGCCATAGAGCTGGACGACGAGGCGACGAGGAGCATCGGCGGGATAGAGCTGTGCCTCGAGCACCGGGTCGACTCTCTGGAAGAACCCGTCGACTGATCCACGCCAGGCGACATTCAGTCCGCGCTTTCGCAGCAGCGCTTGCGCATCGTCCTGGAATCGCGAAGGATTGCGTTCGCCGAGCCGGTTGACGCCGGCATCCGTTTCGATGCGCTCGACGCCCGCGGCCATCTGGTCCAACTCGCGCCTCGATAAACCTGAGAGGTGTTCCAGCAGCGCGCGCTGATAGCGCTGCTCCGGGCCGAACAGCAGCGGCCATTTCTGCAGCTCGACGAGAATGAGGGCGTGAACCGTCGCCGGCAGGCGCGCGAGCATTTCGCTGTGCTGCCGCGCAAGCGTGGCGGCCTCGCCGGTCAATCCCGCGTTGAATTGCATCTTCAGAAGGCCAGCTCGGCGAGCGGCTTCCCTTCGCATTCCACCATGTTGAACCCGAGAATCCGTGCGACCGTCGGCGCAACATCCATGGTCTTGATCGGGCGTTCCGTGCCGGCGCCCTTCGGCACGCCTGCTCCAAGGGCCACGAGCCACACACGACGACACGACTCGTCCCCGCTGCGGTGGTTGGCAAACCCATTTCCGGCCACGTCGCTATCGCGTCCCATCTCGGGCACGACGAAGAGCGTCGTACGATCGCGGTACTCCCGCAGCGACCGCGCGTGTTGCCACAGTTCGTGCACCAGCCGATCGGTCCGGCGGATGGCCTCGAGATAGAGCGAATAGGCGCCGTAATGCGCGATGTCGATGTCCCAGAAGTTCACGACCAGGAGGGACGGCGCGAAGCGGTTCATGATCTCCTTGGTCATGAAGAACGTCAGCTCGTCGCCGCTCGTCGGCGTGGCTGGATCGTTGAAGTAGTCGAGGAGCGATTTCGCGAGGCTCGCCTTCAGCTCGGCGCCGAGCACGCGGCCGGACTCGAACACTTTCCATCCAAATCCTTCGTACCCTTCGTCGAGCGCCAGCATCATGCGCTCGGCGAGCGCCTGTCGATCTTCGACGCCGGGCCCGGCCTCCGTGCTCACCGCCGCCTTGATGGTGCTGATCAACAGCTGCTTCGGCAGGACGACGTTGGCGGAGTACGGATCGCCAAACGATCGCAGCTTGCTGCCGCCCATCAGCCCAAAGCTCTTGTTGGTCGCAATCACCCAGGCTTCTTCCGGCCCGAGCGCGTGCTCCTTTCGAAACAGCTCGAAGATCGTCGGCGTGACCGGCGCCTCGCTGCCGTAGGCGTCGACGTTCTGCCGGCTGCCGGTGACCAGCGCCCCTGTGGAATTGAAATGTCCGGTGAGCCCTTCGTGTCGCGCGACCGGGTACACGAGCCCCTGCGGTACGAGCTCGGACGCGAGATGCGGAATGTTGACCCAGCCCTCCCTCGCCAGCGTGTCCTCGTAGCGGACGCCGCCGCCGAACGTCACGACAATCACGCGGCGCTCGGGCTTTCTGCGGTCAGCCGTTCTCTGCGCAAACAGACGGCGCGGCAGCCACCAGTCGGCCATGCACGCCGCCATGATGCGAAGCGCATCTCGCCGCCGCAACGTCATGTCGATGTTGCGCATGTATCAGTGCGCCGCACACGCTGCCAGCGCGCGGCGCGCCAGCCCTTCGCGTCGAACCACGCCTCCGCCCTCGCGAATGACGACGAGCTGATCCGCATCGATGCCCGAGAGCGTCTCTGCCGCGCCGCTCGGCCACGCCACGTCGATGCGATCGGCACGCGTCCGCGTGCCGAGACCGACGTGGACCCGCAAATCGTTTTGCGAGTAGAAACTGCCGCCGCTGCGCACCTCGTCGATCAATCGCCGGCCTGCCACCAACACCGTGACCCGCGCCCCGATCGCGCTGCGGTTCGAGCGTGTGCCGATCAACTGCACGACAAGGCTGTGGCCCGCGGGCGGCGCGCAATCGTGGAGCACGCTCGGTGAGTCATGCATGTTGTTCACGACGACATCCTGGCGGCCGGCGTTGAACAAATCGCCGAAGGCGGCGCCGCGCGCGGCCTTCCTGGCGAGCACTCCCGGTCCCGCCCGCATCGACACATCCTCGAAGCGTCCGTTGCCGAGATTGCGATACACGAGCTTCTGCTGATCGTAACTGTAGCGTCCACCGATGCGATCGGCCTCCGGATACACATGGCCGTTGACGATGAATATGTCGGGCCAGGAATCCAGATCGACGTCGACGAACCCCGTGCCCCAGCCGAGATACCGGGTGTTGACCCCGAGTCCTCCCGTGACCGTCGCGTCGTCGAACGCACCGCCACCGAGATTGCGATACAGCGACGTCGTGTCGTCGTCGAAGTTCGTCTTGACGATGTCGAGCCAGCCATCGCGGTTGTAGTCGCCAGCGCTGACGCCCATGCCGGCCTGAGCGCGGCCGTCTGCATTGAGCGCCACACCTGCCTGCAGTCCGACTTCCTTGAACGTCCCGTTGCCGTCGTTGTGGAAGAGCAGCGAGGCATTGGAATCGTTCGCGACGTACACATCGGGCCACCCATCGTTGTCGTAGTCGAGCACGAGCGGCGTGAGACCGAAAGCGGGTCGCGCCTTCAGGAGGCCTGCCGCCTCGGACACGTCGCTGAACGTGCCGTCCGCGTTGCCGCGAAAGAGCGCGTTCTGAGATCCGGCCAGACCGTGCGGGCCGCACATCACTGCGAGCCCCTTCCACGAGCAGTTGCCGCGGCTGCCCGGTGCGTAGCGCATCGCATCGGCGTAGTCGACATATGCCGAGACGAAGAGGTCGAGCCGTCCGTCGCGATTGAAGTCGAGAAACGCGCATCCCGAATTCCAGCGCGGCCTGGAGAACGACAGCCCGCTGCGACGCGTGACGTCGCTGAACGTGCCGTCGCTGTTGTTGCGATACAGGATCTGATGGCCGTAGTAGGTGACGAACAGATCGACGTGACCGTCGTTGTCGTAGTCACCGGCGCAGACGCTCTGTCCCCAGCCTTTGCCGGCGACGCCTGCCTTCTCCGTGACGTCGGCAAACGTGCCGTCGCCGCGGTTTCGATACAAGTGGCTCACCGGTGCAGCGTCGGTCGAGGAGGGCGCCAGGCCCGCCCCGTTGACCAGAAAGATGTCCGGCCACCCGTCGCTGTCGTAGTCGACTATCGCGACGCCGCCGCCGGTCGTCTCGAGAATGTACTGCTTGGTGCGTTCCCCACCGATGACCGTGCGGGCGTTCAGACCGGCGGCTGCCGCTAGATCGCGGAAGTCCGCGACGGCCTCAGCGCCGCCAGCTCGTCCTGCGAGAGCGGGCCCCGGGCGCTCGGGCGTCGCGACGACGTGCAACGCCGACAAGGCCGTCAACACGAGGGTGCCGCCAATGAAACGTTTCATGTTCGTCGAGGAGCTTAGGCTTGCAAAACGTTGAGGGTCAAGCTAGTCTCCACCCTGAAATCGGGTACATGATCGCACGGTGGCGGACCGTGCGCATGACGCGGTCGGTCGAAAGGGAGGATGCGATGCACATCCAGCCGGTACTCTTCCGGGGCTGCGTGTTGGCGATCACATTGACGGCCGCGCTCCCCGCACCGGCACGTGCCCAGGTCGACACGGGCACGATATCAGGCACCGTGAAAGACGAGTCGGGAGGCGTGCTGCCCGGCGCCACGGTCACCATCACGCACCAAGGTCAGGCGCTCACGCTGACCGGCGTGACGCGCGGGGATGGGACGTACATCTTCACGCCAATCCGCACGGGCGCCTACTCGGTCGAAGTCGATTTCCCAGGATTCAGGAAGGGCATACGACGCGGCCTCACAGTCGGCATCCAGGAAACCGTGCGCGTCGACTTCACGCTCCAGACAGGCGTGGTGAGTGAACAAGTCCTGGTGACCGCCGAGTCGCCGTTGCTCCAGACCGGATCAGGTACCGTCGGTGAGACGCTGAAGTCCGAGACGATCGAAAACCTGCCGATCAACGGCCGCGACTACACGGTGCTCGCCCGCCTCACGACTGGCGTCGTGCCACCGCAGCCCGGCGCGCGCGCGCCGCTGATGTTCGCCGCCAACGGCGTGAGGCCGGCGCAGAACAATTACCTGCTGGACGGCATCGACAACAACACGAGCAACGTCGACTTCCTCAGCGGCGTCGCGTATGTCGTCAAGCCGCCAATCGATGCGGTGGACGAGATCAAGATTCTCACGAGCTCGTTCAGCGCGGAGTACGGGCGCGCGGGCGGCGCGGTGCTGAACACGACGCTGAAGTCCGGCACCAACAAGCTGCGCGGGTCCGTCTGGGAGTTCAACCGCAACGACGCGCTGAATTCCAGCGACTTCTTCGCGAAGCGCGCGGGCCTGAAGAAAGGCGACTACCTCTCGAACCAGTTCGGCGTCACCGGCGGCGGGCCCGTGATCGCCTCGAAAACGTTCTGGTTCGGGGACTACGAAGGCAGCCTGATCAAGCAGGCGCGTACGTGGGTGCGGAGTGTGCCCACGGAGCTCGAGCGGAGCAGCGGGTTCACGAACTTCGCCGATCTCATCAGTCTACAGAGCGGAACGGTCGGCGCGGACGTTCTAGGGCGCACCTTTCCGCGCGGCACGGTCTTCGACCCGGCGACGACTCGCCAGGTGCAGGCCGGCCAGGCGGATCCGCTCACCGGGCTCGTGGCGACGCGTACGGGCTTCGTGCGCGACGCGTTCCCGGGCAACCAGATTCCGATGGGCCGCATCAATCCAAGTGCACTGAAGCTGATGCAGCTCTACCCGTCGCCGAATCAGCCGGGGCTGAACAACAACTACGTCGTGAACCGGACCAACGCCGACGACACACACGCGTTCGATATCCGCGTGGATCACAACTTCAGCGGCAACGATCGCGTCTTCGCGCGGTACAGCTTCTCCAACAACCACAAGGTGCGTCCCTCGCCGTTCGAGGGTGATGGCGACGGCGGCGGGTTTGCGGAAGGCGACGAAAAGGTGCGCGTCAACGGCTTTGCCGCCAGCCACACGCACATGCTGTCGCCCACGCTAATCAACGAGGCGCGATTTGGCGTGGGCCGCGAGCGCACCTACCGGCTGCAGCCGAACGGCGACGATACGAGCGACCTGCCGCGGCGGTACGGGATTCTCGGCATTCCGCAGCAGAACGGGAACGGCGGTCTGCCACTCCTGCAGATCGGCAACCTCAGCGATCTCGGCCACGCCAGTTGGGTCGTGAGCGAGCGGTTCAGCAACACGGCGCAGTTCAGCGACAACCTGACGAAGGTGTACAAGTCGCACGCGTTCAAAGGCGGCTACCTGTACCAGCACATCTTCTTCGGGTCGACGCAGCCGCCGTACGCGCGAGGGGAATACAACTTCAACGGAGGTTATACGTCGCTCGTGAACGTGGCGGACAACAGCACGGCGCGAGCGCAGATGCTGCTCAACCAGATTCCGTCGCTCGTGCCGGGCGGCGTCGATTTCCTCGGCGGCCTGAACGTCCTGCGCGCGTCGCCGTTCGGATCGGTCGACGCGTTCAAGACCTATCACGGCGCCTACACACAGGACAGTTGGCACGCCTCGTCCAGGCTGACGGTGAACTACGGCGTCCGCTGGGACTGGTTCAGCCGAGAGCAGGAACGCGAGTCGGAACAGTCCAACATGGTGCCGGGTTCGCCCTCGCGCTATCTGATTCCGGCCGTGTGGAAGACCAAGCCGCTGTCTCCAAGCTTCGTGAGCAACCTGGCGCGGGATGGCATCGAATTGGTCTACACCGACGAGTTCGGCAGCGGCCTTGGAAAGATGCCGAAGAACAACTTCGCGCCCCGCGTCGATGCCGCCTACGAGATCAATCCGAAGATGGTGCTGCGCTCGGGCTACGGCCTGTTCTATGGCGCGTTCGAGAACCGAGGCGGCAACCCGAGCCTCGGTTACAACTATCCGTTCCAGTTCACCCTCATCTACAACGCGCCGAACGACACCGCGCCAAACCGGTTGCCCGACGGATCGCTGGTCGGGCTCGACGCCCGCGACCGCGTGATCCTCGATCCGGTCAACGTCAACGCCAACGGGCTGACGCTGCGCGGCGTCGAGTTCGACTACAAGACGCCGAGATACCACAACTACAACGTGACGCTGCAGACGGAGGTGATGGAGAACCACTCCGCCGAAATCGGGTTCGTCGGAACGAGGGGGCGCCACCTCGAAACGTTCACCGGGATGAACAATGTGACGCAGCTGCTGCCGCCGGGCACCAACCCGCAGCCGTACGTCACCTGGCCCGACTTCGCGCGCGGGTCGCTCTTCGTACGCACGATCGGCGTGAGCTCCTATGACTCGCTGCAGGCCAAGTTCCAGCGGCGGTATCACGGAGGGCTGCAGTACCTTCTGAGCTATACGCTGAGCGACTCGAAGACCAATGCCGGCGATTCGCTGTCAGGCGGAGGCGTCGGCGGACTTCGCGCACCGGACGTTGTCGGCTGGAATCTCGCGAACGACATCGGTCTCTCGGGCTTCCATACCAAGCATGCGTTGGTCTTCAGCGGCAACTACGACGTGCCGGGCAAGGGCCCGATTCTCGGCGGCTGGCGGACCAACTGGGTGCTGTCGCTCTACAGTGGGCAGGCGCAGACCATCAACTGCTCCGTGGCGAGCGGATCCGGCACCGGCTGTTACGCGCTGGTCGTCGGGGATCCGTACGCGGGGAGCCACAGCGTGGACCAGTTCTACAACCCGGCCGCGTTCGCGGATCCCAAACCCGTCGCCACGATCGGTCAGACCGATTTCAGCCCACTCGGCGGTACGCGCAGTCAAGTCACTGGCCCGCCGCTGCGGCAACTCGACATGGGCGTCGCGCGGCAGTTGCGGATCCAGGGACAGAACCGATTCGAGGTACGCCTCGAGATCTTCAACGTCACGAACACGGCGGCATTCAATCTGCCGGGCTCGCTGAATTTCAATGACGCGAGAAACTTCGCGAGCATCACGGGCATGCGCAACACACCGCGTCAGGTTCAGCTCGGCGCGAAGCTCTATTGGTAGGCCGCTTCCGGCTTCTCCTCCCGCTCGTGCTCGTCGCGGTTTGGCGAGCGGGAGGTGCGGCGCAGCAACCCTCGACATCGCCCCCTCGACCGCGCTCGGGGCAGGCCGGCGGCGCATCGCGTGAGCGGACGTCCGCGGAGTCGGCCGCCGTCGAGCGACAACTGTCCGAGGTAGTGCGTCGCAGTCCGGACAGCTTCGAGGCACAGTATCAGCTCGCATCGTTCTACCTGCAGCAGGGCAAGCTCCAGGCGGCTCTGCCTCATCTCGAGCGTGCGTGCGCCATCGATCCGGCTCACTACGCGAGCGGCCACGACTTTGCGCTCGCGTTGCTCGACACAGGAAAGCTGGACGAGGCGCGCGCGCAGATCGCGCTGATGATGCGCGCGACGGACTCCGCCGAACTTCACAATCTGCTCGGCAATGTCGAAGAACGCGCGGGCAACTTCGCCGCCGCGGACCAGCAGTACGAGCGCGCCGCCCACATGGCGCCGACCGAGGAACATCTGTTCGATTGGGGCAACAACTTACTGAAGGCGCGCGCATTCGAAGACGCAGCCGAGGTATTCACTCCCGCGATTGCACGCTATCCGCAATCGGCGAGGCTGCACGTCGGCTTGGGGATCGCTCAATACTCTCGCGGTCAACACGAGGACGCCGTCAGATCGTTCTGCACGGCGGCAGACCTTGCACCGTCGGACCCGCGTCCCTATCAGTTTCTCGGCGAGATGTACGGCGTCGCGCCCGCGTTGAGCGGCGAGATCACCCAGCGTCTCGCGCGTTTCGCCAACGCGCACCCGCGAAACGCGCTGGCGCACTTCCACTACGCGATGAGCCTGTGGAAAGGCCAGGCGGCCGCACCCGCCGATCTGCGGCAGGTCGAAGCGTTGCTCCGGCGGGCAGTCACGCTCGATCGCCGGCTCGCGAAGGGCTTCCTGGAGCTCGGCATCCTGCTCTCGGACGAGCAGCGGTACAAAGAAGCGATTCAGGAGCTGCAGCGCGCCACGCGGCTGGAACCCGATCTGGCGCAAGCGCACTACCGGCTCGCGCAGGCGTACCAGCGGACCGGCCAAAAGGCGCTGGGCGCCAAAGAGCTCGAGATCTTCGAGCGGCTCACCGCTCGTACGTCGCGAAACGAAGGTCACGCACTGCCCCGAACTCAACGGAACATGATGCCATTTCCGGTTGCAAACTGAGGCCTCCGCGTCACCGTGCCTTCAAGCCTAAGCCGATCAAGACATTGAGCGACGGCGCACGCCGGCGCTGCGGGCTCAGGACAGTGCCTCGCGCGCTCCGCGAGTAGTTCACGTGTTCTCCTGTCAGCTGGTAGAACGGCAGAACCGCGTCGCCCTGAATGAAGACACGTCGTGACAATTCGTACCCAAGCGTCAGTTTCGCGTGAAGGCCGGAGCCGCGCCATTTCGTGCTCGAGGACACGACATAGTTCGAGAAGGCCGTCTCGCTCCAGCCGAGGCCGCCGCCGACATACGGTCCGGCAGCGATTGAACGGCCCGGAAAATACAGTCCCTGGACTGTCGCCTGCGCGCTGATCGGATCCCACTCGGACGCCTCGCAGGCCGGCGTCGACTGGCCGCGTGTGTGCGAGCACGCGAGCAGTGAGACCGACACGTCAACGCCCATCGACTCCAGTTCGGCACGCGCGCCCCCGCCGAAACCGGGCCCACGGTAAACCTGGTTGCCGAACACGCCACCGTACTCGAAGAACACGTAGGTGTACGCATCGGACCGAACCGGATGCGCCGCGATCTGCGCTCGGGCGGGCGAAGCGACCGAAGTCACCAGGAATCCGCCTGCGATGGCCGCTCGAAACATGTTGTGGCTCACGTGCTCCCCCATGGCGGCCTGTGGCGACGTGCCGCTTCACAGAGGAATGCGCAAATCGATGCGAGACTGGCTCAGGTCCAGCGACTCCCCTCGCCCAATCCCAGCGCTGTGCGCTCGAGTGGCTGTCGCGCGCTGAGTCTGTCACCGGACATTCTTTGGTTCCGAATCGACCGCGAGCGCAGTTATTCGCGTCAATGCTGATGGGACTGCGAATGACTGCGGCGTCCCCATTCGGCGAAGGACTGCTGAAAAAAAGCTGGCCGTGTGCAGGGCCGGCGGGTGTATAACGGAAAGCATTCGGGCCGAAATTTGGCCATTTCCGTCGTCCGTCGTCGGCAAGTCGACGAAGCCAACATTTGAGATCCGTTGGGCTAAGGGGGGACGTCGTGCCGCTGCTTTCCTGGATCGCAGACCTGCTCAGCTCCGAGCGGGTCCCGTATACCTGTTTCAGACATATCCCCGCTTACACGGCGCAGGAAGAGGCAGCCGTGTCGCATATCCTGCAACGATGCTGGGCCAAAGTCGTTATCTGCTTCGCTGACGATCTGCCCCTGCAGGCGGTGCTCCCGGCACATCACATGGTGGATCTCGAGCCGCTCCGCCTGCTCGCCAACGCCACAGCGGTGCGTCTGGCGCGCGAGGAAGAGGTAGCCGCGCTGTACCCCGAGTGCGAAGTGGGCGCCATGCCCCCGTTCGGCGCGGCGTACGGACACCGTGTATTCGTGGATCGCAGCCTCGTCGGAGAGCCGGAGATGGTCTTCAACGCCGGCACGCACACAGAAGCCATCTGCATGCATTACGGCGACTTCGCCGAGCTGGCGAGGCCCATCGTCGGCGCCATCGGGCGGCCTCCGGACCGCCGACAAAAGCCATCGGCGCACGCGCGGCGGCGGCGAAGCTCGTCTCGCGTGCTCACCCCACCGGCGTGGAGCGGTGTCGTGAAGAGTAGTCCTCCCTTTCCCGGAATCCGCGTGACCGCCAACGGGAACCAATTGGTTTCGTACCACACGGAAACGCGTATCGCTGACGCGGGTGTCTTCTATCCCATCACACCATCAACTGAAGGCGGCGAGCTGTACCAACAGGCGTTTGCCGAGGGCAAACTCAACGTCTTTGGCGGCAACACGATCGCGGTGGAGACGGAAGGCGAGCACGCCGCCCAGGGTGGCGCGATCGCGCATTCTGTCTGCGGGAAGCGCGTCGTCAATTACACCTCTGGCCAGGGGGTTGTCTACGGCGTTGAGCAGTATTATCACGCGCCTGGCAAGTGCTCCACGATGGTCCTGGAGGTTGCCGCGCGGGCTCTCACCAAGCACGCCTTGAATGTGCACTGCGGGCACGACGACGTCTACGGCGCGCTCGATACCGGGTGGATCATCGTCTTCGGCAAAGATGCCCAGCAGGCAGCGGACCAGGCGCTGATTCTAAGACGCGTGACCGAGCTCAGCCTGACCCCTGGGATGAACGTGATGGACGGATTCCTCACGTCGCATCTCGAACGGACGTTCTACAAGCACGAGTCGGAGCTGATTCGCCAATACCTCGGCGCTCCGGACGACCTGATCGACTGTCCGACGGCGAGTCAGCGGGTCCTCTTCGGTCCGAAACGTCGCCGCGTGCCCCGGATGATCGACCTGACGAACCCAGTACTCCTCGGTCCGGTCCAGAACCAGGAGCATTACATGCAGGGGGTCGTCGCCCGCCGAGACAACTTCACGGAGCCGATTCTCAAGTTCTTCGAAGACGCGTACGAAGATTTTGCCAAGCTGACCGGTCGCGACTACGGTCTCATCAGCCAGTACAAGACTAGCGACGCCGACACCGTCTTCGTGTCGCTGGGATCGGCCGCGGAGAACATCGAAGCGGCCGTCGACTACCTGCGCGAGCACCGCAACGCAAAGGTCGGGTCGATCCACGTGAACGTCTTTCGTCCGTTCCCGGACGCGGTCATCGTCAAGGCGCTCGCCGGCAAGAAGCGCGTCATCATCCTCGAGCGCACCGACGAGCCGATGGCCGGGGACAACCCGATGGGGCGTGATATCCGCACGGCGCTCAACAAAGCGCTGCAGCGGGAAGCGGGCCTCCCGGCGATCACGGCCGTCCAGATGCCGCATCTGTTCGCCGGCGTCTACGGCCTGGGCTCTCGAGACTTCAGGCCCGAGCACACGATCGGCGCCTACGAGTACGCCACCGGCACCCGCGCGCGCAAAGACGGCAAGCGTGCGTCGGACGGCGCGTCGTTCATGGTCCTCGGCGTGGACCACCCCTACGAGGTGAGGTCCGACGAGACACCGTCGCTTCTGCCCGAAGGGTCGATCGCCGTCCGCTTCCACTCGATTGGCGGCTGGGGCGCCATCACTACGGGCAAAAACCTTGGCGCCATCATCGGCGACTTCAATGATTTCCTCTACGAGCGCGACAAGGTCGTCGACGAGCTCGGCAATCCCAAAGAGATCATCCACGTCAGCGCCAACCCGAAGTACGGGTCAGAAAAAAAAGGCGCGCCAACCTCGTACTTCATGGTCGCGGCGCCGCAGCGGATCCGGGTGAACTGTGATCTGCGCCACGTCACAGTGGTGCTCTGCTGCGATCCCAAGGCGTTCACCCACACCAACCCGCTCGACGGCATGTCGGAGGGCGGATGCCTCGTGTGGGAGTCGGAGGAAGAGGGCGAGCAGGCATGGGAGCGGCTCCCGATGTGGGCGCGCAAGCAGATCATCGACAAAAACATCCGCGTGTTCACGCTGCCGGGTTTTCAGATCGCGCGCAAGGCGACCGATCGCGGCGACCTCCAGCTGCGTATGCAGGGCAACGCCTTCCTCGGCGCGTTCTTCGCTGTCTCCCCGCTCCTCCAGGAATTCCGCATCAGCCAGGAGCAGTTCCGCGAGGTCGTCCACAAGCAGTACATCAAGAAGTTCGGCCGGCTGGGCGAAGGAGTCGTGAAGTCCAACATGGAGGTCATGACGCAGGGGTTCGATCTCGTCCGCGAGATCCGGATCGGGGAGATCAGCGCGCCCGATCGGTCGACCCTTCGTGGCCAGGCGCTCCTGCCGGTCGTTCACGAGAACGGAGACGGGTGTGGCTCAGGATGCCGATCGCACCCGATGCCCGAGAGTCAGCACGAGCGGACGCCGCTGACGCAACTCGCGTCGTTCGACGCGCTGTTCCGCGCGGGCCTCGGGTACAACCAACCGGCTTCGCCGCTGTCGTCGCTCGGGGTGATGGCGGCCGGCAGCGGCGATACCGCGTCCAAGTACGTCGCCCGGCGCGAAACGCCGCTCTACATTCCGGAAAACTGCACGCAGTGCATGGACTGCATCGCGGTCTGTCCGGACACGGCGCTCCCCAACTGCTCGCAGGACCTCGAGACGATCCTGCGGACGGCGGTCACCAACTACGTGACCGACGCGGGCGAGCGACAGAAGATGCTCCGGCTCATGCCGGAAATCGAAAAGCGCACGCGCGACATGATGCGCGCGGGCCTCGCGAAAGACGCGCCGCCGATCCAGCAGATCATCCAGAGGGTGACCAACGAGGTCAATGGCTTCTCGCCGGAGGCCAAGCGCGAGTTCTTCGACGTCATCGACAAGGTGCCGATGGCGTATCAGAAGGCGAACGCGATCTTCGCGACGCCTGAGAAGAAGAGCCCCGGCGGGGGCGGCGTCTTCTCGATCTTCGTGTCGGACCTCTGCAAAGGCTGCGCGGCCTGTGTCACGGCCTGCGGCGAGCACAAGGCACTGAGGATGGTGCAGGAGACCGAGGAGGTGAACGCGGAGCACGAGACCGGCACCGCGTTCCTGAACCTGCTGCCCGACACGCCGCAAAAATACCTGGGTCTCTACAACGACGCGCGTCCGCAGGACTCGAAGACCGCCACGCTGCGCAACATGCTGATGGTGCGCAGGAACTACGACGCGCTGGTGTCGGGCGACGGCGCGTGCGCCGGCTGCGGCGAGAAGAGTATCCTGCGCGCCATCGCGGCGGTCACCGAAGCCTACATGCGTCCGCTCTACCACGCGAAAGCCGATCGGCTGCGAGCGAAAGCCAACGAGCTCGAGACGGATGGCGTGCGGAAGCTCGCGGAATTGAAAGCGCGGAGTCAGGAGGAGTACGACTTGTTCCGCCAGGCCGTCGCCCATTTGCTCATGGGCCTGGGCGGTGAGGACGACCAAGACACCAAGAGACGGATCGCCGGCCACGGCCCGATCTCCGACGGAGAAGCCATCGACGCCATCACGGCCGTCATGAGGCAGGAAGCGTTCAACCACAGGGACCTCCAGCCGATCGACGGTCGCCTCGGCAACGGCATGTCGGTCATGGCCATGGCGGCGCATACGGGCTGCAATACCGTCTATGGTTCGACGCCACCCAACAACCCACACCCGTACCCGTGGATGAACTCGCTCTTCCAGGACGGGATCACGGTAGGCTGGCTCCTCGGCGAGAGCTTCATCGTCGATCACGGGCGCCGGTCCGTGATCCCCGAGCGGCTCGCCGACGCACTGATGCGTCGCGAGAGCGACGTCATCAGCCCGCGCGAGTATTACGAGTACGTCCACTTCAGCGACGCAGTGATGACCGACCAGGAGATTCTCGAGCTCCCGAAAGCGTGGGTCGTTGGCGGCGACGGCGGCATGGGCGACATCGGGTACCAGAACACCTCGAAGGTGGTCCTTCAGAATCGTCCCAACGTCAAGGCACTGATGCTGGACACGCAGGTCTACTCCAACACGGGCGGCCAGAACTCCGATTCGACGCCGATGCTCGGCGGCAACGACATGAATGTGTTCGGCGCTGCCACGCAAGGCAAGAACACCGAGAAGAAGACCGTCGCCGAGACGTTCCTCGCCGGTCACGGGTCGCCCTTCGTCGCACAGGTTTCAATTGCCAATGCGCCGAAGCTCTATCGCGCGATCCTCGACGGCCTGGAGTACCGCGGCACGATGTTCATGCAATGCTTCACGACGTGCCAGCCCGAGCACGGCGTGGCCGACGACATGGCGCTCGACCAGGCGCAGCGCGTGCGGGACTCGCGGGGCGCGCCCGAATTCGTCTTCAACCCGAGGCTGGGCGAAACCTACCAGGAAGCGCTCGACCTCAAGGGCAATCCGTCGGTCGATATGGATTGGTACGAGACGAAGTTCAAGGGCACCAGCGAGCCGTACCGGTATACGGTGGCCCACTGGTGCGCGACCGAAGCGCGGTTCAGGAATCACCTGAAGAAGATCAAACAGGAGGATGCGACCAGGCTCATCCCGCTCGAAAACATGCTCGTCCGCATCACGCAGCAGGATGTGGTGTACCGGCGTTACCTGGTGCCCAGCCATCGCTCGTACGTGCCGGACTTCGGCGTGTACATCCGCGTGCAGGGAGCCAGCGGCATTGAGTACCGGTCACTCTCGCGCCAGCTCGTGCTCTTCTGCGTCGAGCGCCGCAAGGCGTGGCGGATGCTGCAGAGTAAGGCGGGCATCGAGAACAGGGAATATCGGGCCCAGCGCTCGGTCCTTGCCGACGTTGACGCCGGCCGGATCTCCAGGGAGGAGCTTTTCGCGCGCGCCGAGGAACTCATGAGGGAGCGGGTGAAAGGCGGCACGAGCTCCCCGGGACCAGCGAGTCATGGATCCCGTCCGGCCGCGACAGCGCCCGGGGCCCCCGAGGGTGCATCCCGTGCGCCAGCCGGCCCACCAGCGATCAACGGCAACTTCGTGACGACTTGAGAGGAGTGTCATACGGCATGAAGCGAAGCGCGAGTGCAATGTGGAGCGGCGGACTGAAGGATGGGAAGGGCACGGTGTCGACCGACACAGGCGTGCTGTCTGACGTGCCCTACAACTTCAGAATGCGGTTCGAGAATGAGAAGGGCACGAACCCGGAAGAGCTGATCGCCGCCGCGCACGCGGCGTGCTTTTCCATGGCGCTCTCCGGAACCCTGGGTGAGGCCGGGATGACGGCAGAGAACATCGCCACGAAAGCGACGGTCTCATTGGATCAGACGGCGAACGGCTTCACGGTGACCGCGAGCCATCTGCAGACGACCGTGAAGATCCCGAACGCCGACCACGCGGCTTTTCAAAAGGCCGTCGAGGCAGCCAAGAGCGGATGCCCGATTTCCAAGCTGCTCAACGCCACAATTACGATGGACGCCAAGCTTGCCTAGCGTGGAGCCATAGATGGCCGATACCGTCAACTCGATTCTGCGGCACAAGGGCCACGACGTCTGGTCGGTGAGCCCCGACGATTCCGTCCTTCAGGCCATAAGCTTAATGGCTGACAAAGGCGTCGGGGCGCTCGTCGTGATCGCCGGCGAGACGCTGGTCGGCATCATTTCCGAGCGTGACTACGCCCGCAAAGTCGTCCTTCAGGGAAAATCCTCAAAGGACACCCCGGTCAGAGACATCATGACGAGCCCGGTGGTCTCCGTGAGCCCGAACGATACCGTCAACGATTGCATGAGAATCGTCACGACCAAACGGATTCGTCATCTGCCGGTCGTTCAGGGTGAGAAAGTCGTGGGTGTCGTCTCGATCGGCGACTTGGTCCAGAGCGTCATTTCGACGCAGAAAGACACCATCCAGTATCTCCAGGAGTACATCGTCGGAAGGTGCTTGGTATAAGCCATTACGGCCTTTCGCCAGCCGCGTGACTTCCTAGCGCTTTTTGAGAGGTACCGCCGCCTCCGCCGCTCGCTGCAAATCGGCGCGCCACCAGGCATCGGAACCGACCTGCTGCACTTGATTGATGCCGATCACGATCACGTCCGTCGGATCGATCTCAGAGCCGTCGAGGACCAGCGTCGAGTACTTCGTTTCGTGCGGCTCGAGGGTCCGCCGCCCTGGCGCAATTTGTCTTGCCTTCAGTGTCCCGTCCGGCCTGAACACAAACGCCATGACCGTGATGGTGTCGAGTTGCCGATCGGTCAGGTTCGTCGCCGCATACAGGACGACCGCCGGGCCTTCGACTGGCGTGAGCACCGTCGCGCGGGCGATGCGCGCAGGCGGCTGCTCGCCTGCCACGACAATCGCGGGCCTCTCCCCCGCCGTCGCCGCCAGCAAAAGGATCGTCGCGGATAGCACAGTCCCCATAACGGGAGCGTAACGTACGTGCGGTTTTGCGCATCGATGGCCAACTCTGCGGTTGACGCGGGCCGGCTCATCTGCGATCCTGCTTGTGCCCCCAAGAAGAAGTATCGATGCTGCACAAATTCGTGGCCATCGTGTGTCTCGCCTCTGGCGTGTTTGAAACCGCCGTCGGCGCTCAGCAGGCGACACCGCTGTTCAAGTCCTCGGTCGCTGTCGTTCCAATCAGCGCCGTCGTCCGCGACGGCCGCGGGCGAATCATCACCACGTTGAAGGCAGCCGACTTCGAGGTGCGCGACAACGGGGAGCCGCGGCCGATCCTCTCATTCGACATCGACGAGACGATGCCGTTGACGATTGCGGTGCTCGTCGACACCAGCGGCAGCATGAGACTGGACTCGAAGCTGGCGGCCGCACGCCAAGTGATGAATGACCTCTCCCTTACGCTGCGCGAGGGCATCGACGCGGTTGGCGTCTTCACTTTCGAGGCGGCTTTGCACGAGCTGCGTTCGTTTACGGAGCATCCAGCGTCGGTCGAGACGGCGTTGAGCGATGCGGCGCCATTCGGCGTGACGTCGCTGTACGACGCGATTGCGGAGACCGCACGCCGTCTTGGTACGCGGCCGTCAGGGCGGCGCGCGATCGTGGTGCTGACCGATGGTGTCGACACGAGCAGCACCCTCGCGCCAGCGGAGGTGTCGGCGCGTGCGAGCGCTATCGATGTTCCGGTGTACGTCGTCGCGACGGCTCCGAAGATCGATCAGGCGGGCTACGTCGAGCGAGCGGCCAGCCCCAACGGGCGCTCGATGGCCGACGCACGCGATCTCGCGCTCTGGACGGGCGGCGATCTCCTGTGGGCCAGCAGCGCCGGCGACGCAGCGTCGGCGGCACGACAGATCCTGACCGCGCTTCGCCACCAATATCTGATCGCAGTCGATTCAGCGGCCGATCGCGTGTGGCGGCGGCTCGAGGTCAGAGTCCGGGACGCCCGCCTGCGGGTTCACGCGCGCAGCGGATATTTCGGTCGCGACATCGGCACGGAACGCTGACCGCCACCCGAAGGCTGGCCACACTCATTTCACTCCACGCGACCCAAAATACGCGGGTCGCCGCCGAAGGCCGCTGCCAGGCACCGTAGCCGGCCATGACGACGCGGCGGGTCCGCTGCTGTGTCCTCGCCGCGCTCAAACCTCCGTCCGATCAGCGGGCGTGCGCCGAGGGGAACGCGCCTGGGGCAACTTGCGCACGTCGACTCGGCCGTCCACCCAAGTAAACCGGCAAGCGCTAGCTGCCGTCTAAGCGGGCGATGGTAGGAAGTCTACCAACAACGGACACGGGCTCTGCACGGTTCTGCTGGTACGGCGGCAGGGTTCTCTTATGACGAAGTCGGCGAAGCGCGACGCGCTCCTCCGTGGCACGCTCGATATGCTGATCCTGCGGACGCTGCAGTCGGGGCCGATGCACGGGCACGACATTGCCATGCACATTCAGCGGACGACCGAAGACGTGCTGCAGGTGGAGCATGGATCGCTGTACCCAGCGCTTCACCGCCTGCGGCGTAAGGGCTGGATCACCGCCGCCTGGGAACTGCACAGGGCACGGAACCGCGAATTCAAGTACTACCGTCTGACGCCCGCGGGCCGGCGGCAGCTGCCGACCGAGGAGGCGCAATGGCGCCGCATCTCGAAGGCGATCGCGCGCGTCATGTGGCCCGCGGTAAGCACGAGCGAAGACTGATATGAACCGTGAAGACGATCTCGACAAGGAACTGCGCGATCACGTTGATCTCGAAGCCGAGGATCGGATGGACGCCGGCCTTCCTCGCTCCGAGGCACGCGCGGCAGCCGTCCGACAACTCGGATCGGTCGCCGTGATCAAGGAAGACGTCCGAGAGGCCTGGGGCACCGCGTGGATCGACCGCATACGCCAGGACCTCGCGCTCGCCACCCGTCTCATGCGGAAGGCGCCGGCTTTCACGGCGACCGCGGTCCTCACGCTGGCCATCGGGGTCGGCGCGAGTACTGCAATCTTCAGTCAGATCAATGCCGTCTTTTGGAAAACATTGCCGGTCGACCGTCCGCAGGAGCTGCGCAGCCTCGCGTGGTACGCGCAGAAACACCCCTTCGTCGCGGGTCCTAACGTGATCGCGGGACCGTCGGTTGCCGGCATCGAGACTTTCGGTTCGTTCTCGTATCTGAGCTACAAGGCGATGCACGACGGGACGACGAGTTTTTCACAACTCGCGTGCTGGGCCGATCTGGGGGAGGCGCGTCCAGTGGTCATGCGCGATGTCGGCTTTGGCACGGTCCATTTCGTTTCGGGCAATTACTTCGATACGCTCGGCGTCCGCGCGGCGATGGGCCGTGCCTTGACACCGGACGACGATACGCCTGCAACGACGGCTGCCGTCCTCAGCGATCGGTTTTGGCGGCGCAGCTTCGGAGGCCGCGCGGATATTCTGCAGCACACCATCGATCTCAACGGCAAGGCGTTCGCCGTCGTCGGCGTGATGCCGCGCGGATTCTTCGGAGTCGACCCGTCGACCATTCCCGACGTCATCGTCCCGGCGGGCGCCGTGCAACTGGCCGCGTCGACGGTGAACCCGCTGCAGAATCCAGTGCTGTGGCAGATGTGTCGCGTGTTCGGGCGCCTACGGCCGGGCGTCACCGATGAACAGGCGCGCACCGATGTCGAACCATGGCTACGGCAGGCAGCAGACGATGCTGTTACTGCGGCTGCCGGCATGCAGCGGCGGCCGCGCGAGAATTACGACGCCCCGCGCCTCTTTCTGCTGGACGCCGAGCGCGGCCTCGGAACGCTGCGCGACGCGATCTCAACACCGCTTCTGATCTTGATGGCCGTCGTTGTCGCGATTCTCGTCATTGCATGCGCCAACATCGCGGGGCTGCTGATCGTCCGGGGCGCTGCGCGAGAGCGCGAGATCGCGACGCGGCTGGCGCTCGGCGCGTCACGCGGACGGTTGATTCGACAGTTGTTGACGGAGAGCCTGTTGCTGTCGTCGACTGGCGGCGTGTTCGGCGTCGTACTCGCGTATGGCTTCGGACGCACATCCGCCGCACTCATCAGCCGGTTCATGCCGACTGTGTACGGCGCGAATCGGCCGCTCGGGGTGATCGTCTCACCCGATGCGCGCGTCCTGCTCTTCTCCGCGGCCGTCACGATTGTTACTGGGGTCGTGTTTGGCTGCCTGCCGGCGTTGCGATCGACACGGGTCGAGCTGATTTCTGCAATCAAGCAGTCCAAGGCATGTCGCAGTGGCCCGTCGCGCCTGCCGGCTGACAAGCTGCTAGTGGCGATGCAGGCGGCGTTGTCCGTGGTGCTGATCATCGGCGCTGGATTATTTCTTCGCACCATCACGAACCTTCGCGAGACACCACTGGGCTACGATCCTGGAGGCCTCCTGTACGCACGCATCGAACCGCGAACCGGCGGCGTCCCGTCTGCACAGCGTGCGGCGTTCTTCGAAGGCGCCGTCAAGCGTCTCGAAACGGTTCCGGGCATCACGTCGGTGACAGCGACGGACAACCCGCCGCTGGGACGTGCGGCGACGATTTTTCTAGGTGCGCCAGCGGTGCGGTTCTGCATGCCCGGCATGACACCGCAAGCCGAGCGCGACGCGTCAGCGGCGTTCGCCGGCGTCGCGCCACGCTACTTTGAAACGTTACGCACTCCGGTCGTGACTGGGCGCGAGTTCGACTGGCTCGACGGCGACGCAGGGAACACCGCGTCAAGCGGCGTGCCTGATCCGTCGCGGCCGCGGCTACCCGCGATCGTCAACGAAGCATTCGTGCGCCGATTCCTCGGCGGGAAGAACCCTCTCGACAGCCGATTTGGCCTTAACTGTCCATCGCAGCCGTCCGCCATTCAAATCATCGGTGTTGTCGCCGACAGCAAGAACCTGCCACGGCAGCCGAGCTCACCGCGCGTCTATGTGCCGATGGGCGGCGCCATCAATGTCGTGACGCTGATTCTCCGCACACCCGGACAGCCGGATGGCATGATCTCGACGGTCCGTAAAGCGATGACGGAGGTAAACGTCAACGTCCCGACATTTGGCGAAGTCACGGCGATCGATCTGCGCGAACAGCAGATGCAGCAGGAGCGTTTGCTGACGAATCTCCTGATCGCTTTTGGCGCTGTGGCGCTGCTCCTGTCGTCGATCGGCATTTACGGGATGCTGGCGTACCTGGTGACACGGCGAACGCCAGAGATCGGCATCCGCATGGCGCTCGGTGCGCGACCGGTTTTGGTGGTTGCAATGGTGCTGCGTGAATCGGTAGTCCCGGTCGGCGTTGGGCTGGCGTTGGGAGCCGTGGCGGCGATTGCGGCGGCGCGGTGGGTCAACACATTCCTATTCGGAGTCACCGCGTACGATCCGCCAACGATGGCGGCCGCTGCGTCGCTCTTCCTGGCCATCGCCGCGCTGGCCGCGTTGCTGCCAGCTCGACGGGCATCACGAATCGATCCGCTTGGCGCATTGCGCGCCGATTAGAGCGCTTTTCAGATCCATGTAGTACACGTCCTTGGTCCTTGGTACTTCGTTCTCGGTCCGTCCCCAGGTCCACGGTCCCAGGTCCGCGACGCGGCATCAGGACGAGGGACAACGGACGCATGACGCACCAAGCACCAAGGCCCACGGACGAAGGACAGGCTGCTAGACGGAAACAAAAACTGCTTTAGCCCTGCGCTCGTAACGAGGATCGGCGTTGACAGACTAGAACCCAACCGAGGATTCCCAGTTCTCATCAGCGGGGCAACTGGATCTGGGGTGTGGGTTCGACGTCCAGATCGTCGCGGTACGCCGTGCCGAAGATCTCCCAGATCGTGACGAAGAGCGCCGCGATGATCGGACCGACGATGAACCCGATGGCGCCAAAGGCGGCGATTCCCCCGAGCGTTGAAAAAAGAACCAGGAGGTCAGACATCTCGGTGTCGTGACCGACCAGCCGCGGGCGCAGCACGTTGTCGATGCTCCCGATGACAAGCGAGCAGAACGCGACGAGGACGAGCGCCTTGATCCAGGCGCCCTGGATGGCGAGGACGATCGCCGCGGGCACCCACACGAGCGCTCCGCCGATCACCGGCAGCAGCGACAAGACGATCATCAGCAGTCCCCAGAGCACTGCGCCCGAGATGCCGAGAATCGCGAATATCACCCCGCCGAGCGTACCCTGCACCATTCCGATGAGGAGCGTGCCCTTGATCGTGGCGCGCGTGACCGACACGAAGCGCTGCAGCATCTGATTCTGTTCCGACTCACGGAGCGGCAGGTACCGCAGCATGGAATCGAGGTACCGGCGGCCGTTGATCAAGAAGAAGAACATGGCGTAGAGCATCATGAAGAAGTCGACGATCAGGGCGAGCGTGCCGCGCGTGGTGCTCGTGAGCGAGGACACGACGATCTTGCCCAGACTGCCGGCGGCTTCACCCGCCTTCGTCACGAGCATCTCTCGGTACGGCGCAAGCCACGGGATGCCGGGCAGTCGATCGAGATAGGTGTTGATGCTGGTCGGTTCGTTGATCAGCTGCCTCACGAATGGCGTGACGTTCTCCGACATCCGGACGGCTTCGTTGGTGACAATCGACACGATGAGAACGAGAGGCGTCCCGAGGAGCAACACGATAATCAGGAGCGTGACGGCGGACGCGAGCGCTTCACGACCACCGAAAGTCTTCTGGAGCCGCGCATACAGCGGATGAGCCAGGCCGGAAAAGATGGCGGCCACGAAGATCGTCATCAGGAAGCCCTTGATGACGAACACGAAGGTCGCCGTGATCGCGACCACCAGCGCGAGCAGAAATCCCTTCCGAAATCGTGCGTCGTCACTCATGGGCGCAGGCGTTGGCCGCCCGCCGACGAATCAAAAGCGGTTGAGCCCTTTCGCCTTCCACACCGCAACAGCCTCCGGCCGCGTGATGTAGCGGATGAAAGCCACCGAGTCGTCGAGCTGCGTCGATCTGGCCGAGACCGCCGTCGACATGTCGATCCATGCGGCGAGCTCACGGGGCAGCGGACCGACGAGCTCGATTTCCTTGTAGGGAAGAATTTCGCAAATCGCCTGCAGCGCCATGTCGCCTTCGCCGCGCGCCAGCGCCTGCCCCCCTTCCCCTCGCGTGCTGACCGGGCTGTTGACTCCCGCGAATTCCGGACGCTTGATCACGTTCTGCTCGATCACGCGAGCCACCATGCTGCCCCCAGCGGGATTCGAGCGCATGACGGCCTTGGCGCTCCTCAGCGCGGCCGCCAGGTTCTCCACGGTTGAAATGTCGGGATGTCGCGCCCCCGCAGGCACCGCGAGACCCATCTCCGAACGACCGAGCGGCGTGAAGGTTCCAGGCTTGATGCCGCCGTCCAGGGACAGCGTGCTCATCAGCTCGAACGGAAGCATGATGACGTCGGCTGCCGGCGTCAGCGTCTTGATGTCATTCACGATCCGCCCCATGCCGCTCGACGTCACCGTGACCTTCGTGCCGGTCTCTTTGGTGAACGCGGCGGCGAGATCGAGCAATCCGGCGTTGTAGACCACACCCGGACTGATCACGCGAATTTCGCGGACGGTCGCCTGTTCGCCCGGCAGGATGGCGATGGCGAGCAGCGTGGAAAGACACATGGTGCGCATGGGTGACGATGCTAATGAACGGGCGGAGCGAACTCAAGCAGAACGTTCTTCTCCCATCACGTCCGGCCCGATGGCACCAACAGACTCAAACCGCTGGCCGCCGATGGCATCGTCTGTTAGCCTCTGCTTCATGAAATATCGGTGCCTCGTTCTCACCGTCGCCGCGGCCGTCTTGACGTCCGTGCAGGCCGTCCCGGAAGCGCAACAAGATCTCGTCGCGCGCGCGCGAGCCATTCACGATCGGGTCATCGCCCTCGACACGCACAACGACATCGATCCGCAGAATTTCTCTGCGGATTGCAACTACTCGATGCGCCTGACGACACAGGTGAACCTTCCGAAGATGAAGGAGGGTGGCCTCGACGTCTCGTTCTTCATCGTCTATGTCGGGCAGACCGACCCGAAAGTGTCGCCCGACGCCTTTCAACCGGCCGGGTACGAGCGCGCGTATCGGGCCGCGATCGCGAAGTTCGACGCGGTGCATCGGCTGACAGAACAGATCGCGCCGGCGGAGATCGAGCTCGCACGGACTCCGGCCGACGTACTGCGCATTGCGAAGAGCGGCAAGAAAGTGGCCGTGATCGGCGTCGAGAACGGGTATCCGATCGGCACGGAGCTGGCGCGCGTGAAGGAGTTCTTCGATCGCGGCGGGCGCTACATGTCGCTCGCGCACAACGGCCACAGCCAGCTCGCGGACTCGCACACGGGCGAAGCGACCAACGAGTGGAGATGGGGCGGGCTCTCGCCGCTCGGCCGGCAGGTGATTCAGGAGATGAATCGCCTCGGCATGATGGTCGACGTGTCGCATCCGTCGAAGGCCGCGATCCTGCAGGCCATCGGCCTGTCGCGGGCGCCGGTCATCGCCTCGCACTCGTCCGTGCGGCGGCTCGCGAACCAGACGCGCAACATGGACGACGAGATGCTGATGGCGATGAAGACCAACGGCGGGGTCGTGCAGATCAACGCCGTCGCCGACTTCATCAAGGCGGATCCGAAGGAGCGCGCGCCGGCCATCGCCGCGCTGCGCGAGGAATTCGGATTGTCGAGCGGACGCGGCGCGGGCGCCGGACGTGGTGGGGCGTCAGCGGCACCGCCTGTGCGCCGCTGTCCCGTGGAGGGCTCACCCGCGGCGGATGCCGGACGCGGCGGTCGTGGCCGCGGACAGGCCGGACCCGAGACGCTGCCGCAGGATCGACGCACGGAGTTCGAGCGGCGGATGGCGCAGATCGATCGGCAGTATCCCGCTGCCGCCCGCGCGACGGTGAAGGACTATGTAGATCACATCGACTATGCCGTGAAGTTGATCGGCATCGATCACGTGGGTATCGCGTCGGACTTCGACGGCGGGGGCGGTGTCGACGGCTGGAACAGCGCTGCGGAAACGTTCAACGTGACGCTGGAGCTGGTGCGGCGCGGGTACACCGAAGAGCAGATCGCGAAGATCTGGAGCGGCAACCTGTTGCGCGTCTGGGGTGAGGTCGAGAAACTCGCCAGGTCCATGCAGAGCGAAGGATCGCGCCGCGATTAGCCATGAGGACTCGGTCGGACGGGGAGCCAATCATCGCCGCACGCGGTCCGAATCCTGCACGTAAGGCCGTCAGGAGGACCATATGCGTTGCGGTCGAGTTGCGAAAGCGGTCGGGATGCTCGCAGCCGCATCGATGGCGACCAGCGGATGCCGGCAATCTCAGGTGAAGATTCCGGAAGATCAGAGAGTGAGCGCGGAAAGGCCGCTCAACCAGCCGGTGACCGTCACGGGCTGCCTGCGCGCCGGTCTCGCCGAGAACACGTTCGTGCTGAACGCCGCAAAAACCCAGGGTGACGCGGAAACGGCGACGTACCGACTCGCCGCAGCGCCCGACATCAACCTCGGCCAGCATGCAGGGCAGGAAGTCGAAGTGTCGGGCACGGTCCGGGCGGAACAGACGGTTGCCAGTAGCGGAACGGTCGAGGAAAAGCCGGCAAAAGGCACCGTCGGCAAACCCGTGGTCGAGACGAAGAGCGAGCTCAATGTCAGGAAACTTGATGTGGCCTCGATCAAGCCGACCGGAAACAGCTGTGGCGAAAAGTAGAACGCTCTACGTTTTGATTAGAATCACGGACGCGGCGCGGCCGTCGATGTCGAAGACTTTTCTTGCCACCGACCACGCGCCGCTCTGCACCAGTCGAGCGACCATCCCGCTCTCGGCGTAGAGAACCGCCAGACTGCCCGGAGCAATGGCCCGCGCCTCCGGTCCGTCTTCAGCGAAGTACCTGGTTCGCTGCAGAAGATCCTCCCGCCGCGCTTTTGTCGCGTAGAACCGCCACTTCGCGCCCACATCGTCCAGCTCGCTGCTCAGGTACACATCGGGCGCGCGACCTGACGACTCCGCAGCGATGAGGTACTCCGCAACCTGTCTGAAAGCCGCCGGATCGTAGTAGAACACGGACCGATGTTGGTAGTGCGTGAGGTAGTCGCGATACACGTACGCGAACTGAAGAGGCATCGCCGCCAGCAAGGTCGCCGCAACGATCCGCCCGGGGAATTGGGTGCGCCGCCATAGATGCGCGAATCCCATCGCCGCCACGAGCGCGCCGAACGGCACCACGAGCAGCTCGCGCTGAATCATGAAGCGCTCGCCGGCCAGCGTCGCCGGAAGCGGCGCGACTGCGAACGCTGCGACCAGCAGGATGCCCACCATGCCAAACGCGCGATGCTTCAACGCGTGATAGACGCCGACGGGCAGGAATACGGCAGCCGGCAGAAGGAAGACGCCGGCCCTGCCGGTGGAGGCGGTCGTGTTGACGCCTCCGGTCGCGAACAGGAACGACGGATTGTAATAGTCCCAATACACAGACACGCGATTCGCGATGACGCCCAGGTTGAAGAATTTTCTGAGGGATAGGCCGGGCGGCACGTGCAAAGGGTCCGGTGTCTGATAGCGTCCAATGGTCGCCCGCAACACCTCTGGATGCGTCCACAGCCACAACAGGAGCGGCACCAGCGGCAAGAGGAAGCCGAAACCGGCCGCCGCGGATGCTCGGCCGAACCGCCCTTCCGATCGGTGCTGCGCGATCCACGTCAGCATAAGGAACAGAGGCATTAGCACCCAGCCGGCGATGTAGCTGTAAGCGCCGAGACCGAGAAGCAAGCCCGCGGCACACGACAGCACCACACTGCCCGTCTGGATGGACACGACGAGACACCACAACCACCCGAGCACGAACGGTATCGAACACACGTAATCGAGGGCTTGCCGGCTGAGAATGAAGTGCGGCGGCGACAGCACGAGCGTCACGGCAGCCACGGTGGCATACATGCGGTTGCCAAAGAGGCGCATCGCGACCAGATACATCAGCAGCGGGTCGAGCAGCCCTCCAATGAGCGCCGTCGGCGAGCGCACCCATGCCTCGCTGAAGGGCACAAGCTTGAGCGTGGCGGCGAGCACGTAGAACAGCATCGGCTGGTACCAGCGTCTGCTCGTGTCGACATTGTGGGGATCGCCCAGCGGGTCGGCGAGGTTGAACAGGAGCGGCATCGCACGGCCATCGAGGTCGCGGCCGGTGTGAGCGATCGAGTACGCATGGACCGCGAAGTGTGCCTCGTCGCCCCCAAGATAGACCGGCGCCTGGCCCAACTCCAGGCAGTACAGCGCCGTTGTCAGGCCAAGCGCGAGCGTGCCCGCCAGCCGCCGCGACTTCATTCGCGCGCTTTCCTGAGCACCAATGAGGCGGCGCGGCCGTCGACGTCGGCGCTCGTCTTTGCGATCGACCACTGACCGGAGCGCAGAAGAGCGTCAGGTCTGGGATTCGCATACACAATCATCAGACTGCCCGGCGGCGCGTTCTCGAGGTCACGGCCATCTCCGTCGACGTACTCAGTCCTCTCCAGAAGATCCTCGCGGTGGTGCTTCGTAACGTAGAACCTCCATTTCGGCCCGCCATCGTCCAGCAGTCGGCTGAGGTACACCACCGGAACGTCGTCCGATGAAGCTGTGGCAAGAGCGTATTCGGCAGCGTCGCGGAACGCAGCGGGGTCGTACCAGAACCCGGAGCGCAACTTGTAGTGGCCAAGGTAATCGCGGTACACGTAGGCGAACTGCAACGGAATTGTGGCGATGACGAATGCGGCGAAGAGCTGGACCGCTCGTCGTCGCTGCCGCAGCAACACGGCCAGCCCGAACGTCGCGACGAGCGCGCCGAACGGCAGCACGAACAGGTCGCGCTGCGCGACGTAGCGTTCGCCCACGAGGGTTGCGGGAATCGGGGCCATCGCCAGGCCGCCCAGCAAGACGATGGCGATACCGGTCGACTTCGCGCGCCTCAGGAGCTCGTAGATTCCCGGTGGGAGGAGTACGGCGACGGGCCACAGAAACACACCGGCTCTGCCAGTCGACGCCGTCAGGCCGACGCCACCGGTCAAGAACAGAAACGACGGGTCGAAGTAATCCCAATAGACGGAGAGTCTGTGCTGAAGCGCATTGAGATTCAGAAGGCCCGCTGGTGCAGTCGATGATTCTGCAGCTCCGCTTGCCGGATAGCGACCCAGCGTTTCGGCCAGCATCGTTGGATGCAGCCAGACCCAGGGAAT
>WNFV01005625.1_pt1 | contig 28916 bp, 27 predicted proteins | sample 5400101 | NCBI WGS metagenome assembly WNFV01 (sample SAMN13153361, study PRJNA577476) | soil metagenome | isolation source: 115 cm soil or saprolite under grassland replicate 1 | place: USA:California | collected 2016-06-15
CGCGATCTTCGACGTCGATGACTCGCTCCTCGACGGGAACGCGGGCACGATCTTCACCTGGTACCTCTACAGCGAGAAGGTGATGCGGCCCGAGCAGCGCTCGCGGATTCCCCGCACCATCTACGAGTACGCGCGCCACAGGCTCTCCGAGCAGGACATGGTGGAGGTCGGCTCGCGCTGCCAGCAAGGGCTCTACGCGGACGACCTCAAGGCGCACGCGCACCGCTGCTTCGAGCGCCACCTGCGCCGGCGCATCACCTCCGGCGCGATCCGCCAGATCCGCAAGCACCTCCTCTCCGGCCACTTCGTCGCGGTCGCCTCGGGATCGTCGCAGTACATCGTCGACGAGGTGGGCCGGCACCTGCGCGTCCACGCGGCGATCGGGACGCGGACCCGGATCGTGGACGGCCGCGCGACCGACCAGATCGTTCCGCCGGTGGTGTTCCGGGATGGGAAGCGCGAGGCGGTCGAGGCGCTCGCCGACAAGCTCGACCTCGATCTCGCGAAGAGCTTCCTCTACTCCGACTCGAGCGCCGACGTTCCGCTCTTCGAGGGCGTCGGGAACCCCGTCGTCGTGAACCCGAAGGCGCCGTTCCGCGAGGTCGCGCGGCGGCGCGGCTGGGAGATCGTCGAGTGGAAGGAGCGGAACCTCCCCGGCGCGGAGCCCGACCTCGCCGACGAGTGGGGGAGCTGGGGCGGGTAGGCGCTGAGTACTACTCGGTCACTTCTGCGCCGTGGCGAGAGCGCTGGGGCCGAAGCGAGGCGGGCGCGCGCGAAGAAGTACTAGCCGTGCCGCACCTCGGCGGCGACCTCGCGGTCGATCGCGAGGGTCTGCTCCGCCATCCGGTCGACGCCGAGCGCTGCGACGCGGCGCAGGCCGCCCTCGACGAGGTGCGCCCGGAGCGCGGCGTCGCCGAGCACGCGGCGCACCTGCGCGGCGAGCGCGGCGGGATCGCGGATCGGCGCGAGGAGGCCGGTCTCGCCGTGCGTGACGATCTCGGGCACGCCGCCCGCCGCGGTCGCGACCACGGGGACGCGGCACAGGTAGGCGTCGAGGATCGAGGAGCCGAGCCCCTCCGTCTTCGACGTGAAGAGGAAGAGGTCCAGCTCCGGCAGGATCGACGTCAGGTCTTCCCGGAAGCCGGCGAGGACGACGCGCCCGTCGAGCCCCCTCCCTCGCACGTATGCGGCGATTTCCGCCCGGAGCGGCCCGTCGCCGATCGCGACGAAGCGCGCGTCGAGGCCGTCCGCGAGGAGGCGCGCGGCGGTGTCGACGAAGGTGAAGTGGTCCTTGTGGCCGGCGAGCGCCGCGACGGTCCCGACGATCGGGACGCTGGGGGGCACGCCGAGCTCGCGCCGGAGCCGGCCGTCGGGGCGCGCGCCGGCGAAGCGGGCCGCGTCGACGCCGTCGTGGACGACCCGCAGCCGGGACGGGTCGCGCACATCGGGCCGCACGATCTCGGCGATCGCGCGCGAGACGCAGACGATCCGCCGGACCGCGGGGTGGTCGTACTTCCAGCGCGAGAAGCGGCCGCGGCCGATCGCGAAGTCCACGCGCCGGTGCACGACGATCGGCGCGCGCAGGCCGAAGAGCGAGGCGGCGAGGACCGCGCCGGCGTGGGCGTGAGGATCGTGCGCGTGGACGATCACCGCTCCCGCGCCGTTTGCGGCGCGCGCGACGGCGCGGGCGTAGAGCGGATCGATCGATGCGCGCCGGCGGAGCGTCGCGTGGGGGAGCCCGCGCTCGACGCAGACGCGCGCGAGCTCCGACTCCGGCGGGCACAGGACGAGCTGGGGCACCCCACCCGCGCGCAGCGACTCGGCGAGGTAGACGAGCTGCTGCTCGCCCCCGCGCCACGAGCGCGGCGTCGAGACGTGGACGATCGGGCCGGGGGCGGACGTCACCGGCGCTCCCGCGCGAGCCGCCGCAGCTTCTCGTACTTGAGCCACGCGGCGTACGCGGAGAGACGGCAGACGTCCCAGCCGGCCTTGCCGTCGAGGAACCCGAGCTTCAGGACGTAGCCGCGGAGGAACGACGCCGGGGGCGAGACGAACCGCTTCCAGGCCTGGCCGCCCTTCCCTTCGCGGAGCAGCGCCTCGGCGGAGAGCGTCGTGAACTTCTCGATCGTGCGGAGGTGCTGGGCCTGATCGCGGATGGTGTAGTGGAGGAGGTCGCCCTCGAGCCGCTCGACGGACGCGCCGGGGGACACCTCCGCGAGCTCGTGGATCGACGCGTCCGCCCAGCGCGCCTTGCCCTTGCGCCAGAGCCGCACCTTGCGGTCCGGGTACCAGCCGGAGTGGCGGAGGAAGCGGCCGCAGTACCAGTTGAGCCGGTTCACCTCGTACGCGTCCGCGCGCGGGCCGGCCTCCTTGAGCCGGAGGATCGCCGCGCGGAGGCGATCCGAGAGCGCCTCGTCGGCGTCGAGCGAGAGGACCCACTCGTGCGAGGAGCGTTCGGCGGCGAGGTTCTTCTGCGGGCCGTAGCCGAGCCAGGGCTGCGTGACGAACACGGCGCCCGCGTCTCGGGCCACCTCCTCGGTGCCGTCCGTCGAGCCGGAGTCGACGACGACGACCTCGTCGGCGACCCCGCGGAGCGACGCGAGACACGTCCCGAGGTTCGCCTCCTCGTCGAGCGTGATGATGGCGGCGGAGATCTTCACCTATCGGGTGAATGCCCCGAGTGGCCGCGGGCGTCAAGGAGAGGTGAGCGCCGCGAACGCCGCCGTTGCCGCACGAGGGGGTTGCTGCTATCCCGGACCGGTGACGCGCACCGTCTTCGCCCTCGTCTCCCTGCTCCTCTGCGCGCGCCGCGCCTCCGCCGCGGAGTTCCGCGCGGGCTTCCAGTACGCGGGGCACCTGCTCTTCACGGACGTCGTCGCGGCCGGCGTGCAGTGGCGCGTGCTGAACCGCCCGGAGCGGACGTTCCTCCGCGAGCTCAACGTCCAGACGGGCCTCGCGCTCTCGTTCGACGGCGAGTTCGTCGAGGTACCGGCCCTCGTCAGGTTCGAGCTGCTCCACCGCTGGAAGATGGGGTTCGAGCTCGCGCCGGGTTTCGTGCTCTCGCACTTCGAGGGCACGAGCGCCCTCACCCCTGTCCTGTGCGCGGGGGTACCGCTCACCGAGGGGCGCTTCCGGCTCCAGCCCGAGCTCTGCCTGAACATGAGCGCCGGGCCACCGGGAGGCCCGAGCTACATGGGAGGGCTGTGGACTGGGCTCGGCATGGGGGCGTTCTATGCGTTCTGAGAGCGTCGTCGCGGTCGCGCTCGCGGCCGCCCTCGCGATCGCGGTTCCGGGCTGCGGGACCGACGAACGGATCCTGGGCAACGTCGTGGACCCGCAGCTGCTCGCCGCCGTGACCAAGTTCCGGTCCTGCTGCGGCCACTCCTTCGCGGTGGGCGAGTCCAACCGGACGATGAAGCACTACCTCGTCCCGAAGCCTTCGTTCATCGGGGGCGACCACGCCCTCCCGGTGCACGCGCCGTGCGACGGCAAGATCACCTCGATCAGCCCCGAGGAGCACCGGCTCGACTGCCTTGGCGGCGCCGTGCGCGGCGACCAGGTGCGGATCGTGTGCCGCGCGCGCCCCGACGTCAGCGTCCGGATCTTCCACGTGAACCCCACGCGCGGTCCCGGCTCCGTCGACTCCGGGGAGCTCCTCGGGTACGCGGATCTGCGCGCGTGCAATCCTGACGGGGGCAGCCTCTACGCGGACATCGACGTCTCGGTCGAGAAGCTCGCGTCGATGTACTCGTACATCGAGTGGCTCGACGATGGCGCCTTCGCCGCGTGGGCGGCGCGCGGGCTCTCGAGCCGTGACGCCGCGATCGTGAGCAAGGCGGAGCGCGACGCCAACCCGTGCAACTACCAGGATTATCTGATGTGCCAGGCGGACACGATCACTTTCCCGTGAGACCGTGACGCGGCGCTCGGGCGCGGGTCAGACGACGCGCAGGCGGAACAGGCGCCGGACGTTCTCGGTCGTGCAGCGGGCGACCTCGTCCATGGTCGTCCCCCAGACCTCGGCGACCTTGCGCGCGGTCTCGACCACGTACGCCGGCTCGTTCCGCTTCCCGCGGTACGGGATCGGGGCGAGGAAGGGGCAGTCGGTCTCGACGAGGAGCCGGTCCCGCGGGACGATCCGGAGCGCCTCGCGGATGGGCTCGGCGGTCTTGAAGGTCACGACGCCCGCGACCGAGATGAAGAGGCCGAGGTCGAGGTAGGCGCGCGCCGCGGCGGCATCCCCGGTGAAGCAGTGGATGACGCCGCCCGCCGGCGGGACGCCCTCCTCGCGCAGCACGCGCGCGCAGACCAGGTCCGCCTCGCGCACGTGGACGATGACCGGCTTCCCCGCCCCGCGCGCGATCGCGAGCGACCTGCGGAACGAGGACTCCTGCACCGGGCGCGGCGAGTGGTCGTAGTGGAAGTCGAGGCCGGTCTCGCCGACCGCGACGACGCGCGGATCGCGGGCGAGCGCCTCGTGAAGCGCCCAGTCGTCCCCCGGCACGCGCGCGCACTCGTGCGGGTGGACGCCGACGGTCGCGGCGAAGAAGGCCGGGTCCTTCGCGGCGAGCTCGAGCGCGTTGCCGAACGAGCCGGGCGCGCGCCACAGGCCGACGCAGACGATCGCCTCGACGCCTGCCGCGCGGGCGCGGGCGACGACGCCGTCGAGGTCCTGGGCGTAGTCGTCGAGGTCGAGGTGGGCGTGGGAGTCGATGAGCATCGCCGTGTCAGCGTTCCACGTGGTCGTGGTCGTCGACGTGGTCGTGGTCGTGAGCTCGGACGGAGATGTTCGTCCTCGTCATCGCGCTCGAGGTCGTCAGGTCGCGCTCCCGTCCACGTCCACGTCCACGACCACGTCCATGACCACGACTCCTACTTCACGCGGGTCCCCGCCGCGATCGACTCCCCCACCGTGACCACCGTCAGGTTCGGCGGCTCGCCGGCGGCGAGGAGCATCCCGTGCGAGGTGATCCCCCGGAGCTGCCGCGGCGCGAGGTTCGCGACGACGACGATCCGCCGGCCCACGAGCGCCTGCGGGTCGGGGTAGGCCTGCGCGATCCCGGCGACGATCGTGCGCGGCTCGGCGTCGCCCGCGTCGACGGAGAGTTTCAGGAGCTTGTCCGCCCCCTCCACCTTCTCCGCGGTCCGAACGATCGCGACGCGCAGCTCCACCTTCGCGAAGTCGTCGTACGAGATGACGCCCGGCGGCGCGGGCAGCGCCGCCTTCGCGCTCGCCTTCGTCGCGGTCTCGGCCGGGCTCGGCGCCTTGGAGACCTTCTGCGGCGCGGCCTCCGCCGCCGGGGCGGCGATGAGCTTCTCCACCTGCTTCGCGTCCACCGGCAGGATCGCCGGCGGCTTCGCGGTGAAGCGGACCGGCTTCCCGTCGAACGGGGTGAAGCCCTCCGGCCATGCGAGCGAGAGACCGCCGAGCGACTCCGCGAGCCCCGCCGCGAACCGCGGCATGACCGGCGCGAGCATCACCGCGATCGCATGGAGCGCCTTGCCGAGATCGTGGAGGAGCGCGCGGGTCGCCGGCGCGTCCGGCGTCGCCCACGGCTTGTTCTCCTGCACCGCCTTGTTCGCGAGATCGGCGAGATCGTTCACCGCCTTCAGCGCAGCGCGGTACTCGAGGTCGCGGAACGCGACCCGCGCGGCGGCGAGGGCCTCGGCCACCCGCGCCCGCTCGAAGCCGCGCGTCTCAGGCCCCGTGGCGAGCCCGTCGCCTCCGAGCTTCGCGACCGGCGAGTGCACCCGCGCCGCGAGGTTCGCGATCCGCTTCTGCAGATCGGCGTTGACGCGGTTCTTGAACTCCTCGAGCGACAGGTCGATGTCGTAGATGCCGGGCGAGAGGTTCGACGCGTAGAAGTACCTGAGGAGCTCGGGGTCGAGCCCGGAGTCGAGGTACGTCTTCCCGGTGATGAACGTGCCGCGGGACTTTGACATCTTCTCGCCGTTCACGGTGAGGTGCCCGTGGACCGGCATCCGGTCCGGCCGCTTGATGCCTGTCGCCCAGAGCATCGCGGGCCAGAAGACCGCGTGGAAGCGGAGGATGTCCTTGCCGATGAAGTGCTCGACCCGGCTCGGCGCCCCCTCCGCGAGGTAGTCCCGCTCGAACGCGGCGGGCGCGCGGCGCTTGTCCGGCGGCGCCTCCTCGGCGAAGAAGTGCTCGGCGGAGGAGAGATAGCCGATCGGAGCGTCCACCCAGACGTAGAGGAACTTTCCCGCGAACTCGGGATCCTTCACCGGGAACCCGAAGTACGGGGCGTCGCGGGTGATGCACCAGTCCTGCAGGTCCGCGAGCCAGCCCCTCACCTGCTCGCGGACGGCCGGCTCGAGGTGGCCGGGCGCGTCCACCCAGGCCTGGATCACCGAGAACACCTCGGGCTTGCGCAGGTTCACGTACGCGTGATCGCTCGTGCGCACCACTGGAGCGCTCCGGCAGAGCGCGCAGTAGGGCGCCTTCAGCTCGCGCGGATCGTAGGTCGTGCCGCAGTTCTCGCAGACGTCGCCGTACTGGTCCGGCTTGCCGCAGTTCGGGCAGGTCCCCTTCACGTATCGATCGGGGAGGAAGCGCCGGTCGGTCTCGCAGTAGAGCTGCTCGACGGTCTTCTTGTAGATGAGCCCCTTCGCCTTGAGCGCGTCGTAGACGCGGTACGCCCACTTCGCGTTCTCGGGGGAGTCGGTCGTGTAGTAGGTCGAGAACTCGACACCGAAGCGCTTGAAGTCCTCGTGCTGCTCCTTGCGGTACTTCTCGACGAACTCCTTCGGCGTCATCTTCGCGACCGCGGCGTTCACCTCGATCGGTGTGCCGTGCGAGTCGGCGGCGCAGACGTAGGTCACGTCGTCGCCGGTCGCCTTGCGGAACCGGACGTAGACGTCGGTCTGGACGTACTCGACGAGGTGGCCGAGGTGGATCGACCCGTTCGCGTAGGGGAGCGCGCTCGTGACGAGCAGTCGCTGGCTCAAGGTATGCTCCTTTCCGGTGCGCGGGCCGCGAGGAGACCGGCGAGGACGCGCTCGAGGCGCACCTGGCCGTCCTGGCCCGTCTTCATCGCCACGTCGGCCTCGGCGAGGCCGGCGAGGGCGTCGAGCAGCTCCTCGCGCGAGAAGCGCGTCGAAGCCTGGTACTTCATCCAGAAGCCGTACGGCTTCTTCTCTCCGACCTCGTCGTCCGGGATCGTCGGGAACACCGTCGCCTCCCACTCCCGCGACGAGGCGATCTTCCGCTGGCCGACCACCCTCCGGGCCCGCTCGCGCTCGACGATCATCCGCCGCACGGCGCCCGCGAGCGAACCGAGCAGCATGAACGGCGACGCGCCGTCCTGGATCGACCGCCCGAGCACACCGAGGGCCCCGGCGAGGTCGCGCGCCTCGACGGCGTTGCCGAGCGCGAAGAACGGGTCGGACGCGACGCGCGTCACCACCTCGTCCACGTCCGTCGCGCCGATCACCTTCCGGTCCCCGACGTATGCCGCGAGCTTCGCGACCTCGGAGGCGAGCTGCCGCGCGTCGTCGCCGACCAGCGCCGCGAGCCGCGCCTCCGCCGCATGGTCCACGCGCTTGCCGGTGCCGGCGAGGAGGGACTCGAGCACGGGGCCGAGGACGAGCCGCTGGTCGTCCCACTTCCCCTCCTTCTCGAGCTGCACCGTCACCCGGCGCCCCGCCGCCGCGAGCTTCTTCACGAGAGGGAGCCGCCCGTCCACCTTGCCGGCGGCGACGACGAGGACGTGCCCGCGCGGAAAGCCCCGCTGGAGCGCGGCGTCGAGCGCGGAGGCGTCGTCCTTCGCCGCCTTCATCTCCCGCTCCGCCGCGAATCGGGCCGCACCCTGGACGAAGGCGCGCGCGGCGCCGTCGAGTGCGATCCCGAGCTCCTTCTGGAACGCGCCGTCCCCGACCCAGTCGTCGCCCTCGGGATCGAGCTCCTTTGCCGACCAGCCGGCCTTCGCCGCGAGCGCGAGGAGCCGACGCGTCGCCTCCCGGTGCCGCCCCTCGCCCCACATCTTGAGCGCGCGCTCGAAGAGCTCGGCGGCGTCCTCCTTCGACGTGAGGAACGCCGGCTCCTGCACGAGCACGACCTTGCCCCCGCCGAATAGGCCGCCCGTCGCGATCTCCGCGGCCACCTCCGCGGGAGAGACCGCCGCGTCGAGCTCGACGAGGTTCAGCGGACGCTGCGCCTCCGGCACGAGCGCGAAGGCGAGCTCGCGCGCGGCGCGGAGCACGAGGAACGCGTCGCCGTCGAAGAGGTAGACGGGCTGCGGCGACCCCGCCTTCGCGTCGGCGAGGCAGGTCCCGAGGGTCGCCGCGGCGGCGCGGGGAGCTCTAGGTCCGGCCATGGAACCACCCGATGAGCATGGCCTCGAGGGCGAGCACCGGCGCGCCGTTCTGGCGGAGCGCCGCCGCCGCGCGCCGCACCTCGCGGCGCCTGCGCAGCGCCTCCGCGGGCGAGAGCGCCGCCGCGACGCGACGGGTCGCGTCGGCGAGGTCGGCGAGCGCGAGCTCCGCCGCCTGCGCCGCAGCGACGTCCCGTAGCCAGAGCTGCAGCGCCTCGCAGACTTGCCCCGCGCGATCTCGATCGGCGCCGTGGCGGCCCGCGAACGCGAGCCACGCGCCGGCATCGTCCTCGGGGAGCGCGACGACCTCCTCGAGGGCCTCGCGGATCGCCTCGAGGGACGCCTGAGCTCCGAGCGCCCGGGAGAGCGATCCGCTGGCGAGCGCGACGCCGATGCGAAGCTCGCGCCGGACCTCCTCGGCGACCGCGCCGCGTTCGCGCTCGCCGAGGGTCTCCCCCTCGGCCGTGGCCGCCTTCTCTCTCTCGTGCAGGCGCTTCTCGATGCGGCCGGCCTCGAGCTCCCCGAGCCGTGCCTGGATGAAGTCGTCCGGAAGCGGCCCGAACGTGACCCGCGCGCAGCGCGACCGGATGGTCGGGAGGAGCGCGTCGGGGCTCGACGCCACGAGGACGAGCGTCGTGCCGTCCGGCGGCTCCTCGAGCGTCTTGAGGAGCGCGTTCTGGGCCTGAGGGTTCATGGCATCGGCGGGATCGACGATGACGAAGCGCCGCCGCCCCTCGTACCGCTTCATCGCGAGCCGCCGGTCCACGAGATCGCGCACCTGGTCGACGACGATGTCGCGCGACGGCGAGCGGCCGCCCTTCGGCTCCCAGGCGCCCCGCTTCGCCATCTCGCGCTCCTCCGCGAGCACGAGCACGTCGGGGTGGACCCCCTTCGCGATCTTCCGGCACGGGCCGCAGACGCCGCAGGCGTCGTCGCGCGGCGCGGTCCCGTCGCCCTCGCAGTTCGCAGCTTGGGCGAGGAGCCGCGCGGCCCGCGCCTTGCCGACGCCCTCCGGGCCGCCGAACAGGTACGCGTGGTGGAGCGTCCCGCGCCGCAGCGCGGACCGCAGCGGGGAGAGAGCGCGGTCCTGCGCGATGAGCTCCGAGAACGGCATGAGGCGGCGCGGAAGATAGCATAAGGGGGTGTGGCGACGGCCGCCCTGGGAGGGCGACAGCAAACGGGCGGTGAAGGTGTCCGGACCGAGAAACCGAAAGAACGGTCACGGGCACGGGCACGGGCCCGTCTTTTCGTCGTTGGCTCGCCATGTAGGCCTCGGTAGGCCCCGGAAATGGACTCCCTCCCCCCGGCCGTTATCATGTCTGCCCGGGAGCCCCCATGAACATCACCCCCCTCGACATCACCCAGAAGCAGTTCCGCAAGGTCTTCCGCGGCCTCGATCCCGAGGAGGTGGAGGCGTTTCTCGGCCTCGTCGCGGTCGAGTTCGAGGGGCTCGTGAAGGACGTGCTCTCTCTGCGCGAGGACAATCAGCGCAAGGCCGAGGAGATCGTCGAGTTCCGCGGACGCGAGCGGGCCTTGCAGGAGACGCTCGTCGCCGCGCAGAAGGCGTCCGAGGAGATCCGCGACTCGGCCCGCAAGGAGTCGGAGATCACCATCTCCGACGCGGAGCTGCAGGCGGAGAAGATCGTCCAGGCCGCCCACACCCGCTTCCTGCGGATCGTCGACGACATCAACGAGCTGAAGCGCCAGCGGATCCAGTTCGAGACGAACGTCCGGACGCTCGTCGAGAGCCACGTGAAGCTGCTGGAGGCGTTCAGGGAGCCGGCCCGGGAAGAGGCCGTTCAGTACATTCCCGCCCGAAAGAAGATCGCCGACGAGTAGTGCTCGGCTAGTGAGCCTCGGCCCAGCTCCTGCCGTGTCCGACCTCCACGTCGAGCGGCACCTTCAGCGAAGCGGCCCCTTCCATCTCCCTCTTCACGAGCGCCGCGGCGGCCTCGACCTCCGCCTCCCCGACCTCGAGCACGAGCTCGTCGTGGACCTGCAGGAGGAGCTGCGCGTCGAGCCGCTCCCGCACGATCGCGCCGTGCACGCGGACCATCGCGACCTTCACGACGTCCGCCGCCGTCCCCTGGATGGGCGTGTTGATGGCCGTCCGCTCCGCCGCGTTCCGGAGCGCCGGGTTGCGCGCCGCGATCTCCGGCATCGCCCTCACGCGCCCGTAGAGCGTCCGCGACTCGCCGGTGCGGCGCGCCTCCTCCACCGCCGACTCGACGTACCGCTTCACCCCGGTGTAGCGCGCGAAGTACCGCGTGATGATCGCCTGCGCCTCCGCCGCCGGCAGGTCGAGGCGCTGCGAGAGCCCGAAGGCGGAGAGCCCGTACGCGATGCCGAAGTTCAGCATCTTCGCGACGCGGCGCATGTCCGGCGTGACCGCGGACGGATCGACGCCGTAGGTCTCCGCCGCGGTCCGCGTGTGAACGTCCTCGCGATTCCGGAACGCCTCGAGGAGCGCCGGATCGTCCGAGTAGTGGGCGAGGATCCGCAGCTCGATCTGCGAGTAGTCGGCGGAGAGGAGCCGCCGTCCCTGCGGCGCGACGAAGGCCGCCCGGATACGGCGCGACAGGTCGGTGCGGATGGGGATGTTCTGAAGGTTCGGGTCGGTCGAGGAGAGCCGGCCCGTCGCCGCGCCCGCCGGGTTGAACGTGGTGTGGATCCGGCCGTCGGCCGGATCGATGAGCAGCGGCAGCGCGTCGACGTACGTCCCCTTCAGCTTCGCGAGCGCGCGGTGCTCGAGGACGAGCCTCGGCAGCTCGTGCTGCTCTGCGAGCTTCTCGAGGACGTCCTGGTCGGTGGACGGCCCGGTCTTGAGCCGCTTCAGCACGGGCAGGTCGAGCTCGCCGAAGAGGACCTGCGCGAGCTCGCGCGTCGAGGCGACGTTGAAGCGGCGCCCGGCCGCGTGGTGGATGCGCGCCTCGAGGTCCTCCATCGCGCGCCCGAACTCCTCGCTCATCCCGGACATCGCGCCGCGATCGACGAGGATGCCGGTCCGCTCCATCTCGAACAGCACCGGCAGGATGGGCGCCTCGACCTCGCGGTGGAGCTTCGCGAGCCCCGTCTCCTCGAGCGCACGCTCGAGCGCGGGAGCGAGATCGACGATCGACGCCGCGCAGGGGCCCGCCCAGGTGGCGACCCGCTCGACCTCGAGCCCGTCCACCGGGACCCGCTCGGACTTCCGGGCCGCGTCGCCTCCGCTCGGATCGCGCGGCACCTCGCAGGAGATCCGCTCGCGCGCGACGTCGGCGAGGGCGTGCTCGCGCCGGGTCGGCAGGAGAAGCCGGCTCGCGAGCTCGGTGTCGAGGCCGGGGGCGCGCAGCGCGAGCCCGAGCTGCGCGAGCGCGTGGGCCGCCGCCTTGCGGTCGTGCGCGTGCAGCGGACGGTCTCCCTCGACGAGCGGCCGGAACGCGTCGCGCACCGCGTCGCGCGGGAGCTGCGCAGGCGCGCCGAGGTAGTGGTGCGCGAGCGGAACGTAGAACGCGCGGCCGGCGCCGGCGAGCGCGAGCCCGACGACCCGGTCCGTCCGCGGAGCGGGCCCGGCGAGCACCGGGCGAAGCCCGATCGCCGGCGCGCCGCGGAGCGCCTCCACCGTCGCCGCGAGCGCGGCCGCATCGAGGACGAGCTCGGTCCGCTCGGTCCGGGCGGTCGGCGGCGGCGCGGGGAGGTCCTTCAGCAGCCGCGAGAACTCGAGCTCGGAGAAGAGCGCCCGCGCCCGCGGCTCGTCGGGGGGATTCCGCCCGAAGCTCTCGGGCGAGAACGGCAGCACCAGATCGCACTTCAGCGCCACGAGCTTGCGGTTCGTCCGGATCCGCTCCGCGCCGGCGAGGATCTTCTCCTTCAGCTTCTCGCCGCCGCGCGCGACCGCCTTCGGGATCTCGTCGGGGCGCCGGAGCAGCTCCTCGACCGAGCCGAAGTGGCGCACCAGGGCGGCGGCGGTCACCTCGCCGACGCCGGGAATCCCGGGAACGTCGTCGATCTTGTCGCCGAGGATGGACATGTACTCGACCACCTGGTCCGGCCGGACGCCGAGCTTCTTCTCCACCTCGGCCGGGCCGGTCCACCCTCCCCGCCCGCTCGCCTCGGCCATCGGGTCGTAGAGCGAGACCTTGGCGTCGACGAGCTGCGCGAAGTCCTTGTCCCCCGTGACGACCACGACGTCCCAGCCGCGCTCGCGCGCGCGGCACGCGAGCGTGCCGATGACGTCGTCGGCCTCGACCCCCGCCTCCTCCACGATCGGCACCGCGAGCGCGCGCGCCACGTCCCGCACGAGCGGGAACTGCACCTTGAGATCGTCCGGCGCCTCGGGACGGTTCGCCTTGTAGCCGGGGTCGATCTCGTTCCGGAAGGACTTGCGGCCCGCGTCGAAGACGAGGGCGACGTGCGTCGGCGCGTGCTCACGCAGCGCCTTGAGCAGCATCGTCGTGAACCCGTAGGCCGCGTTGGTGGGGACCCCCTTCGTGGTCGAGAGGTGCGGGATCGCGTGGTAGGCCCGGAAGATGAAGCCCGAGCCATCGATGAGGGTCAGCGTCGGCATGCGGAGCGAGACGATAGCCCCGCGCGCCGGCGGCCGCAGCGGGAATCCATCAGCGGACGCGGATCTGCCAGCCGGTCTTCGCCCCGGCGCCGTCCACGAGGACGAGGGAGGCCTGCCCCTGGGCGAGCCCGACGACCGCCACCGTCTCGCCCTCGACGCCGACCCGCGCGACGCCGTTCTCCTCGACGAGAACGCGGGCGACCCCCGGCGCGCGGAAGCGCCGCTCCTCACCGACGCCGAGCGCGATCTCGTTCGGGGTCGTGGAGCGGGGCGAGAGCCGGCGCGCCGAGTCCACCGTGACCTCGTACACGACCGTCGCGCCGTCGGCGAAGGTGACGTCGAGCGTCGCGCGGCCGGCGCGGAGCGCGGTGACCGTCACCCGACCGCCGGCCGGGCTGATCTGAAAGAGGTCCGGGTCGGTCGTGGCGATCCGCGCGACCGGCTGTTGGAACTCGAGCGTCACGACCTGGCGCTCCGCGAGCGCGAGCGGCACGGCGGCCGAGGCCGGCGCCGCCGCGGCGAGGAGCGCGATCAGCGCAGCTCGCACCGCAGCCGCTCCGCGCTGAGGAAGTACTCGTCGCCGTGCTCGACGCGGCGCCGCGAGCTCCGCTCGCCGTGGAACCCGGTCCCGTTCGACGAGCCGAGGTCCTCGATGGACCAGCCGTCCGCGGCGCGCACGAGCGCCACGTGCTCGCGCGAGATCTTCGCGCTGTCGATGACGAGGTCGCAGTGGGCGCCGCGGCCGATGACGTACCGCTCGCGCGTCACCTCGAGCACCGCCCCGTCCTCGCGTACGAGCCGGAGGACGCCGGCGCGCAGCTGCGCCGCGGGCACGGGCACGGGCGGCGGGCGCGCGGCGATGTCGCGCTCGAGCCGCTCGGCGGTCTCGAGGACCCGCTCCGCGACGGCCTTCCGCTCCGCCGGAGCGGGCGGCGGGGTCAACGCCGGCGCGGGCAGCGGCGTCGGCGCCAGGGAGGGCGGAGGGCGCGCCGCCTCGGGGGTCCCGGGGACGACGTAGCCGTGAACGCCTCCCACAGGTGGTCGGCGACGATGATCTGCTGGGTCGATCTCGGCACCCGGACACGGTAGCAGATGCGGCCGCCGCGCCGGAAGTCTGCCGATCAGTGCAGCACGCCCGCTCCGCCGCCGACGAGGGTCGGGGACGTGTCGAGCACGAGCCCTGCCGCGAACGGCACGAGGAAGCGGACGCCGCTCGCCGGAGACCACGGCGACCGATCGAACGCGGTCACGCCGCGCGGGTCCACGGGGGATCCCGACGGCGGGACGACGCGGAACGCGACCCTCCCGTCGCTCGTCGTCACGACGAGCGCGAGGTCGCGCGGCGGCGCCGCCGCCGTCTCGAGCGCGAGCGTGAACGCGAGCGCCGGACCCGAGACGTCGGGGAGCCCCGGCCAGCGCGCGAGGCAGGTCGCGTCGCTCCCGCACGTCTCGGTGACGTAGCCGACGCGGCGCGCGAGCCGCGCGCGCACGAGGTCCTCGCAGTCGCTGCGGCAAGGCGAGTCGGGGCAGCTCGCCACCGCGCCGGGGGTCGCGGGCCAGGGCTGCGCCGGGGGCAAGAGGCAGGTCGTCGCGAGCGTCGCCTCGTCCTGCCACGCGACCGCGAACGGCGCGCCGAGGGCCGGACGGCCCACGTGGATCGCGGAGGCGCCGGTCCCGCGCACGAGCACGTAACCGCCGGCGCGCACGCTCGCGAGGAGGTGGGCCGCTCCGGGGACGACGAGCGCATCCACGCAGGCGTCCCACGCGGCGTTCGTGGGAAGCTTCTTCGCGAGCCGCACCGCGCCGCCGGGCCTCGACGTGTCCGGCTGCGAGAGCGCAGCGACGCTCGCCTCGAAGGTCGCGCAGGTCCCGAGCCCGGTGGCGTCGATCACGACCGTGTCGCCGACGTGCACGCCGAGCGTCGGATCGAAGAGGCGCACGACCTCGGAGAACACGGAACCGTCGTGGACCTGGAGCGCGAGCCACGGAGCGCCGCCGTCATCCCCGCTCTCCGCGCGGCGCGAGGCGAGGCCCGGCAAGAGCCCCTCGTGCGTCACGGTCCAGCGGTCGGTCGGCGTGTAGCCTGGGGTGACCGTCACCGCCGACGAGAGGCCGGTCGGGTCCGCGTGCGACACGGTCGTCCCGTTTCCGGGGTCGTGGATGACGAGCCACTGATCGACGACCGGCGAACCGGGCGCCTGGGACGCCGCGAGCGTCGCCTTGACGTTCGCGTGGACCACCTGCTGGCTCGGGAGCTCCCACCGGCCGAGGTCCACGAACGAGACCGCCCCGTCGGCGCCGGCGACCGCGGCCGCGGCGGTGCTCGCGCGTGCGCCGAGATTCGTCGCGACGCGCAGGAACGTCCCAGCGTAGATGGGATCCGCCGCGGACGGCGGCGCGAAGGGGGGCTGCGCCGCGGCGAGCGCGAACGCGCCGGCAACGATCGGAATGGGCGGTCGGAACGCGGCCTCGGTCGGCCCGGCGGGCGCGAGGCCCGCCGCGAGGCCGCCGATGGCGGGATCGAGCGCGACGAGGCCACAGTCGATCGGGCCGTAAAGCCCGCAGCCGGACTCGTCGAGGACTGCGTAGACCCTTACCGCGGGCGCGGTCGTCGCCCAGGTCGCGGGATCGAGCCCGGCCGCTCCGGGGCCACGCTCGGCGAGCCGCGCCGCCGCGACGAGGCGGGTGGGCGCCCGCGCGTCGAGCACCTGCGCGAGGAAGGGCGTGCTCGCGACGTCGATCCCGGCAGCGCCGTGGACACCGCCGCCGAGGTCGTCGCGCGTCGCCGCCCAGACGAACCCGGGGACGCCCGGGGTCGCGGCGAGATCGACGGGCTGGAAGCCGAGGGCGCCGCTCGTCGCGACCGACCCCTGGGCCGTCGTGACGTCGATCCCCGTGCCGTCGCCGGCCGAGGACCGCGTGAACGCGACGACCGCGATGCGCTCACCCGCGAGCGCGGCGGCGATCTTCACCGCCCCGGGCGCGCCGGGGTCGAAGGGCAGCGCGACGAGCGCGAGGATGTCGCCGCCGAGGTCCACCTCTCCCTCCACCGCGCCGTCCGCCGCCCAGGTCCGGATGATCTGAAGGCTCGAGTCGCCCGAGGAGACCGCGACGAGCAGGTCGGGCTTCCGGTCCCCGAGGTCGCCGGACGCGAGGAGCATCGGCCGCGCCGGCACGGGGTAGACGAGCCCGCGCAGCGGGACCGGCGCGTCGACGAGCGAGTCGTCCACGGCGTCGACGATGCTGAGGTCGTTCCCGCCGGCGTTCGCGATGGCGAGGTACGGATGGTACGGATGGACCGGGTTCGCCGGATCGACCCCGTGCTTCGAGGTGACGCCCCGGAACACCGCCACCGCGGCGGGCTCGTTGAGGAGCAGCCCCGGCGGCGTGGCGGTCTTGCTCCCGCAGGCGGCGAGGTTCGCGGCGACCGCGAGCGCGGCGAGACGGACGTGGCGCGTCACGGCGTGCCCCCGGTGATCTTGCGCTGGGTGCCGCCCGCGAACGCCGCGCGATCCGGCGCGTCGAGCGGAACCTCGATGGGGGTCACGTAGTTCTCCCCGTAGGAGCCGACGTAAAGACGGGCCGCCGTCCCTACGGCGACCGGGTCGACCGCGAGGCCGAAGGGCTGGTGACCGAGCGTCGGCGCGCCCGTCGTGCCGCCCCGGCCGAACGCGGCGAGCGAGAGCGTCTCGTCGTCGTAGATCCAGAGGACGCCGTCATCGATCGCGACCGTCGCGACGACGTCCCGCTTGCCCGGGCGCGCGGGCAGGACGCGAACGTCCTGCAGGCCGTGCCCGAGGTCCCCTTCGAGCGGCATGCGGCGCACGACCTGCGCATCCACGCCGCCTCGGGCGTTCTCCACGAAATCGACCACGATGAGCAGGCCGCCGAACTCCGTCGTGCGGCCTCCGGCGGTCGCGGCGCTCGCGACGTCGTAGAGCCGGCCCGTGAGGTACGCGCGCTGCGGCGCGCCGGCGAGCGGGTGTGCGAGCGCGATCGAGCGGAGCTCGATCCCGGGAGGCAGCGGCGAGAGCGATGCGCTCCCGACGGAGCAGCCGCCCGATCCCGCCGCGAGCCCGAGCGTGCAGCCGCCGAGCTCGATCCAGCGGAGCGGCGTCGGGACTCCGGTCGCGAGCCCGACGAAGTAGAGCCGGTCGCGGGCGGCGTCGTAGGCGAACGCGCGGACGGGGCCGATCCCGGCGCGCACGGTGCGCAGCGCGCCGGTGACGAGATCGTACTCGGTCAGCCAGGCGCCGGCGTCCGGCGCGTGGAGGTAGCCGACGAACGCGCTCGCCCGGCCCGGACCGCAGGCGACCGCGACCGCGAACGGATCCCCGAATGTGCCGGAGAGCGGGGTGCCGCACCGTTCGCAGGAGAGCCTGCCGTCCGCGGCCACGCTCAACGTGTTGAGCGTGTTCGAGCCGCGCGTCGCCGTGATCGCGAGCGTCGTCGCGAGCGCGGTCCCGCAGGCGTCCGGCTCGGGCGCCGCGGGATCCTGGACGACGTTCCGGGCGATGACGAGATCCCCGGCGAAGCTGCGCAAGTTCACCGCGCCGCCGGTCGGGATGTGCGCCGGGTCCACCGACGGGTCGAGGGCGATGAGACTCCCGCCCGTGTCGTCGTCGTAGAGCAGATCGCCGTTCGAGGACGCGACGAGCAGCCGCCCCGATTCGACGGCGAGGCCGGTCGGCCGGTAGATCCGGTCGAGCGGGCCGGACTGGGTCTTCGCCGTCTCGCCGCACGCCACGGCGAGCGCGACCGCGCACCACGCGATGCTTCGCAAGGAGCTCCCCCTCACGCCTGTGGCTGCTGCGGCAGCTCGGCCTGGATCTTCCGGAAGTCGGCGAGGTCGGCGAACAGCGACGCGACCCGCCGCATGAGGCCGAGCCGGTTCGCGCGGAGCGCCGGCTCCTCGGCCATGACGAGCACGTCGGCGAAGAACCGGGCCACGGCGGGCTCGATGGTGGCGACGTTCCGCAGCACCGCCGGGTAGTTCCGGTGCTCGCGGAGCGAGACGCCTTCGCTCTCGACCCGCTCGAGCTCGGACATGAGCCGCCGCTCGGCCTCGTCGCGCAGGAGCGCCGGGTCGACCTTCGCGGCGCCCGGGCCGCCCGCCTTCTCCTGGATGTTCGCGACGCGCTTGAACGCGAGGGCGAGCGGGACGAAGTCCGGGCGCGCCTTCACCTCGGCGAGCGCCTCGAGCCGCTTCCGCGCGTCCACGACGTCGTCGAACCCGGCGGAGAGGACCGCCTCGACGAGGTCGGGCGGGTGCTCCTCCGACCACTGCGCCTTGAGCCGGCCGCGGAAGAAATCGAGCACCTGCTCCGCGACGACCGACCGGTCCGCCGCGAGCCTCACGCCCGAGAGCGCGTTCAGGCTCTCCTCGATCGCCGCGGCCAGCGAGAGGTGGTAGCCGCGGTCGAGCAGGATCCGGAGGATGCCGATGGCGGCCCGGCGCAGGCCATACGGGTCGGCAGCGCTCGTGGCCCTCTCGCCGACGCCGACGATGCCCACGAGCTGGTGGAGCCGGTCGGCGACGCCGACGAGCGCGCCGAGGTCGCCGCGCGGCATGTCGCCCGACGCGCCGATGGGCTTGTAGTGGTCCTCGATCGCGTCCGCGATCTCGGGCTTCATTCCCTCGGCGCGCGCGTAGTGCGCACCCATGATCCCCTGCAGCTCGGGGAACTCGCCCACCATGCCGGCGGTGAGATCCGTCTTCGCGAGCCGCGAGACCTCGAGGACGTCCGGGACGAGGCCCTCCTTGCCGAGCGCGCGCGCGAGCGCGGTCGCGACGGCGCCGATCCGGTGGGTGCGGTCGAGCTCGCTCCCGAGCTTCGCCTGGTAGGTCCGGCGCCCGAGCGCCTCGATCCGGTCGCGCAGGCTCTTCTTGCGATCCTCCTCGAAGAAGAAGCGCGCGTCGGCGAGGCGCGCGCGGAGCACGCGCTCGTAGCCGTGCCGCGCGAGCTTCGGGTCCTTCACCGGCGTGCCGGCGACGGCGATGAAGCGGTTCTTCAGCTTCCCCGCCCCGTCCACCACCGCGAAGTAGCGCTGGTGGCTGCGCATCTCCGAGACGACCACCTCGCGCGGCAGCTCGAGGTTCTGCTTCTCGAACTCGCCCGCGATCGCGGTCGGCGTCTCGACGAGGAACGTCACCTCGTCGACGAGCCCCGGGTTCTCGAGCACGCGCCCGCCGGCCGCCTTCGCGGCGCGGGCGAGCTCCTTCTCGACGAGCGCACGGCGCTCCATCGGGTCCACCACCACGAACGCCTTGCGGAGCTTCGCGACGTAGTCCTCGCGCGTGCCCGTCAGCCGGATCGCCCGCGGCGCCTTGAAGCGGTGGCCGTAGGTGACGCTACCCGAGACCACCTCGCCGAAGCGGACCTTGAGCGGGCGGCCGGCGTAGAGCGCGACGAGCCACCGGATGGGACGCGCGAAGGTGACGTCGTCGTAGCGGGAGCGCATCGACTTCTTGAACCGGAGTCCGTGGACGAGCTTCTCGACGAGCGCCGGGAGGACCTGCTCGGCCCGCTTCCCCTTCTCGACCCGTGTCACGGCGACGCGCTCGCCCTTCGGCGTCTGCGCGCGCTCGAGCTCCGAGACGTCCACGCCCTGGCTCTTCGCGAAGCCGAGCGCGGCGGGGGTCGGCTTCCCCTCTGCGTCGTACGCCTGCGCGACGGGAGGCCCGAACGCCTCGGTGCGCGCGTCCGCCTGGCGCCCCGCGACGTCGCGCGCGGTGACGGCGATCCGGCGCGGCGTGCCGAGCGCCTTCACCTCGCCGTGCAGGAGGCGCGCGTCGTCGAGCGCCTTGACGAGGTCGCGCTCGAGCTGCTCGATCGCCAAGGGGACGAAGCCCGCCGGGATCTCCTCGGCGCCGATCTCGAAGAGCAGCTCCGCCATGGTCACTTCGCCTCCCGCGCTTCACGCGCCGCCCGCGCCGCCTCGACCGCCAGCTTGCGCGCGGCGGGCGGGAGGAGCGGGAACCCGAGCGCCTCGCGTGACTCGAGGTACCCCTTCGCGCACTCGTGCGCGAGCGCGCGGACCCGGCCGATGTAGGCCGCGCGCTCGGTGACGCTGATCGCGCCCCGCGCGTCGAGGTTGTTGAACGCGTGCGAGCACTTCAGGCAGTAGTCGTACGCGGGGAGCGGCAGCTTCAGCTCGATGAGCCGCTTGCACTCCGCCTCGTAGACGTCGAAGAGGCCGAAGAGCATCTTCGGATCCGAGGCGCGGAAGGAGTACTCGCTCATCTCCACCTCGTTCCGGTGGAAGACCTCGCGGTACTTCACCCCCTTCACCCACTCGACGTCGAACACGTTCTCGACGTCCTGCAGGTACGTCGCGATCCGCTCGAGGCCGTAGGTGAGCTCGGCCGCGACCGGCCGCACCTCGAACCCGCCCGCCTGCTGGAAGTAGGTGTACTGGGTGATCTCCATCCCGTCGCACCAGACCTCCCAGCCGAGACCCCAGGCGCCGAGCGTCGGGCTCTCCCAGTCGTCCTCGACGAAGCGGATGTCGTGCTCGAGCGGATCGATGCCGATCGCCTTCAGCGACCCGAGGTAGAGGTCCTGCACGTCGGGGGGGTTCGGCTTCAGGACGACCTGGAACTGGTGGTGCTGATACAGCCGGTTCGGGTTCTCGCCGTAGCGGCCGTCGGCGGGGCGGCGCGAGGGCTCCACGTACGCGACGCTCCAGGGCTCGGGCCCGAGGACGCGCAGGTAGGTCGCCGGGTTCATCGTGCCGGCCCCGACCTCCTGGTCGTAGCCCTGCGCGAGGATGCAGTTGCGGCTCGCCCAGTACGACTGGAGCTTCAAGATGAGGTCCTGGAAATACACGCGTCTTCTCCTGGGGTTCGCGCGCCGAGCGGCGCGGAACACGGCCTGCCGGCCTTCCGGAAAGCGGCACGGTAGGGCCCTAAGGCCGCGATGTCAAATGGAGATTCCGTCTTCACGGGGGGACACTCGCCTCGCTTCGCGAGGCTCGCGCCCCCCGATCCCCCCGCTCGCTCGAGACCCGTACCCGGGGCGAAGCCGCGCTCATCGTTTGGGGCCCCGCTGGGGGGCCGGGGCAGCCTCATCCGGCTTGCCCCTGCGCTTCGTCCGTTCACTCCCCCAGCATCGACCCGACCTCCTCGAGGAAGCGGCGGGCCTGCAGCCGGTGACCGAGGTGGTGCTCGATGAACGCACCGAGCGCGTCGCGCGCCTCGCGCCCGATGGGCGGCGCGAGCGGCTCCCCGGTGGCGGCGGCGAGCCCGCCGTCGGCGAGCCGCACGAGCGCGGCGACCGCGCCGGGAGAGAGCGACGGCGCGGCGGGCGAGGCGAGCGGCGCGCACGCGGCGCAGAGGAGGCCGCCGTGCGCCGGATCGAGCCGGACCGCGCGGTCGCCGCCGAGCGCGCCGCCGCAGCGGGCGCACGCGTCGAGCCGCGGCGCGAGCCCCGCGGCCCGCAGGGCCCCGAGCTCGAAGGCGCGCAGCCCGGCCGGGCGCGCCGCGGTGCGGTCGAGCGCCGCGAGGTAACCGACGAGCAGCTCGAACAGGTCGTCGTGCGGCTCGTGGTCCCGGACGAGATCGCGCGCGAGTTCCACCGCGTACGCCGCGCACGCGATGCGGGCGAGGTCGCCGCGGATCCCGCCGAACGACTCGAGCGGTGTCACCGAGTCGAGCCCGAGCAGCTCCGCCCCGGGGCGCTCGCGGACCTCGGCCGCGACGAGCGTGAACGGCTCGAGCGCGCCTCCGAAGCGCCGGCGCGACGCACGCGCGCCGCGCGCGAACGCGGCCACCTTCCCGCGCTCGCGCGAGAGGAGCGTGACGACGCGGTCCGCCTCGCCGGTGTCCACGGTGCGGAGCACGATCGCGGTGAGCTTGGCGCGCGTCATTCTCATCGCCGCGAGCGGCGTCGGCCGTCAGCGCCGGAGGAGCACCCACAGACCCGCCGCGGCGACGGCTGCCGCGACGAGGAGCGCCGCGACGACGCGGGGCGAGACCCCCGGCCTGCGGCGAGGGCGCGGAGCGGGCGCGGGGCCGAACGCCTCCTCGAACCGGAGCACCACCTCGTCGGCGTCGAGGCCGACGGCGGCGGCGTACGCCCGCAGGTATCCGACCGCGTAGGCGCGCGGAGGCATCCGCCCCTCCTCGCCCGACTCGAGGGCGTCGACGACGCCGGCGGAGAGCTTCATCGTGCGGGTCACCTCGTCGGCAGCGAGGCCGCGCAGCTCGCGCTCGCGGGCGAGCCAGCGGCCGAACGCGGCGAGCCGGTCGCAATTTCCGGAGGGTTCGCGCACGGGCTACTCGAGAAGCGAGAGGCTGCGGCGGCACTCCTCGCCGTCAGAGGTGCCTTCGCCGAGCTCGCGGCAGCGCTCGAACGCCTCGCGCGCGCCGGGCACGTCCCCCGCCTTCATCCGCGCGAGCCCGAGCTGCAGGTGCGCATCCGGGACCCGCTCGCAGAAGCGCGCGTATGCGGAGAGCTCGTCGATCGCCTCGCGCATGCGCTTCTCCTCGACGAGCGCCCGCCCGAGCTCGCGCCGGCCCTTGCAGTAGCTCGGCGCTACCTTGAGGCACGCGCGCATCTCGGCGAGCCCGTCGTCGCGCCGGCCCATGCGATAGGTCGCGAGCCCCTTGTTGCAGCGGGCGACGTACGGCTCCTTGTAGAGCATGTTCTCGACGGCCGCGTCGAACTCGCGGACCGCCTCCTCGAAGTGGCCGGTCCGCGCGAGGAGCTGGCCGAGATCGTTGTGCGCCTCGGAGAACGAGGGGCGCGCCGCGATGGCGCGGCGGTACGCCTTCTCCGCCTCGTCGAGCCGCCCGAACCCGAGGTCGAGCACGATGCCGCGCCCGCGGTGGGCCTCCGGGAAGCCCTCGTCGATCGCAAGCGCGGTGTCGAACTCGCGCATCGCGTCCGGGTAGCGGCCGGCGCGCAACGCCTCGGCGCCGAGGTCGTGGTGGATCTCGGCCGAGCGACGGTCCTTCGAGGATGGGCCGTGCGCGCAGGCGAGCGCGGCGGCCGCGGCGAGCGCCGCGAGGCGAGAGAGCGTCTTCTTTTTGGTCATTCGAGGCTTAGAACGATGCGAGGAGCCTTGCGACCCGGGCCGGGTCCGACGCGGCGGGCTTGCCGGGGACGACGCCCGCAGCCTCGCCCGGCGGGCGCGGCTGCGAGAAGAGCGGGATCCGCTTCAGCGTCTCGTCCTGCACCTCCGCCGCGAGATTCCGGAAGTTCAGATTGTCGAGCATGAAGCCCATCGACTCGAGGAAGTGGAGCCCCTCGATCTCGACGTCCCGGTACTCCTCGACGGAGAGCTGGCGCCGATCGTGGACGTAGACCACGTTCTCGCCGCTCTTCGGGAGGTGGAGGGCGACGTAGATCGAGAAGGTGCCGTTGCCGTTCCGCACGCCGACAAGGTGGCCGAAAACCTGCTGCGAGGCCTTCCCGGGGATCGACACCTGCGGCTGGTTGATGCTCTCGACCACCGCGACGACCTGCTCGCGCAGCGCGTGGACCCACGTGAGGCTCGGCTCGGGCTTGAACACGCGGTCTCCTCGCGCGCCGCTTCAGCGCGCGTCGATGACGAACTCCTCGGTCCTGTCGTCGATCTCGGCCGCCGTGCGCGCGGTCTCCACGATGGGCAGGTCGATCATGACGTGATCGCCGCCGACGTTGCCCTCGCCGATCACGATCCGCAGCGCCACGTCGCGGCCGTAGGCAAGCCGGTCGCCGACGATCCGCTTCGTCGCGGCGAGCGTCACCTTGTTCGGGCCGGGGCGCAGGTACTTCGTGATCTCGACGACCGACTGCCGCTCGCTCGCCTTCACCTCGCGGATCCACTGCGCGTTCACGAAGATGCCGAGATCGTACTGCGTCCCGGGCGGCGTCTGCTCGGTCGCGATGAAGTAGCGACGGCTGACGCGGCCGGGCGGCACGTTCGCCGGAGGCCGCTGGGGCTGGACTCCGCCGCCCGAGCCCGCCTGCTGCGGCTGCAGCGGCGGCAGGCGCGACTCCTCGGCGCCGGAGGTGCGGACCGCGTAGCCCTTCGCCTGGATGGCGACGTTTCCTCGCTCGTCGATGATGACGGTGCAGTTCTCGAACTTCTGGTTCGTGACGCCGTCGATGTTCACGCCGTTCAGCGTGACCGAGGGCGCCGCGGCGGCGGGGCGAGCCGCGCCGAGCAGCGCGGTCACGAGCGAGAGTGCAAGTCGGCGCATCCGTTCGACTTCCTAGCCCCGCAGCGGCGTGCCCGTCAAGAAGCCGGCCGGCGGGACGCTCGGGAGGCTCCCGAGGGGACGCGCGACGCGGCTCGCCTATTCCAAGCCGCGTCGCTGCGCACCGCGGCCTACACGCCGCGCGCCTCGGGCCCCCAGACCACCTTGTGGATCTGGAGCGAGAGGCGGGCGTCGAGCCCGCTCGCGAGCAGCCAGCGCGCGAGATCCTTCGGATCCACCTTCCCCCACGCGGGCGAGAAGAGGACCTCGAGCCGCTCCTCGAGCCGGAGCCGCCGGACGATCTCCTCGGACCAGCGGAAGTCCTCCTCCGAGCAGACCACGAACTTCACCTCGTCGTGCGGCATGAGGCGCTCGAGGTATCGAAAATCCGTCGTCGGCTCGCCCGAGCCCGGCGTCTTCACGTCCACGATCCGGATCGCCGAGGGCGGGATGGCGTCGAGCGGCCGCTGCCCGTGCGTCTCGATCGCGACCTCGTAGCCGCGCGAGATCAGCTCCTCCGCGAGATCGGGCAGCTCCGGCTGGAGGAGCGGCTCGCCGCCCGTGAGCAGGACGAAGCGGGACGGGTGGCGCGCGACCGCCGCGAGGATCTCCTCGCGCGCCATGTCGGTGCCGCCGTGAAACGCATACGCGGTGTCGCAGTACCCGCAGCGCAGGTCGCATCCGGTGAACCGGACGAAGATGCACGGACGGCCGGCGCGGCTGCCCTCGCCCTGGATGGAGAAGAAGATCTCGGTGACCCGCATCCGGCTCTTGTAGCGCAGCCGGACCGGGCGCGCGACCGCGGTACGCGACCGCGCTACTGGAGCGGCGCGCGATCCGCGAACGCGACCGTCGGTCCGCGCTCGGCTCCCCAGCTCTGCCGGAGGCGCCGGACCTCCGCCTTCACCTTGCGCGGGTAACCGCGGAAGCGGTCCGGGATCTCGCCGTCGCGCACGTAGCCGAGGATCCGGTTCGGGCCGGCGTTGTACGCCATGAGCGCGACCTCCTCGCGCCCGAAGGCGTCGAGGAGGCGGCGCAGGTACCGGATGCCCGCCTGGACGTTGACGGCGGGGTCGGTGGCGTCGTCCCACTCGCGCCCCGCGCGCTCCACCTCGCGGCGCAGGGTCGGTTCGCGCAGCTGCATGAGGCCGCGCGCGCCGCGGCCCGACAACGCCTCCGGATCGTAGGCGGACTCGATCTCGATGAGCGCGAGGACGAGCAGCGGGTCGATCCGCGCCGCCTCCGCCTCGACGACCAGCGTCCGCGCGACGCGCCGCCGGTCCGGGTCCTCGAGCTGCGGCATCCGCAGGCCGAGCCGGGCGTCCACCCGCTCCACCCAGCCGGGCGGACCCGGCTCCGTGCCGGGAGCGAGCCAGGCGTCGGGCGCGAGCTCCGCGCCCGCGAGGGGCCGGCGCCCCTCGCCCAACGCCACGGGGAAGGTCACGGCCGCGCCGAACGTGAGCCCGCCGAGCACCATCCCGGCGAGCCGCCTCGACCGCACGTGCCTCATCCGGCGGCACGCTCCTTCGCGAGGGCCTCGACGCGCGCCGCGACCGCGTCGACCCGCTTCTGGAGGGACTCGAGGTCGGACTGCGTCGGGATGCGGAACCGGTTCGCGGTCTTCTTCACCGCGTCGTCGATCGCCTTCTCGAGGTCGCGGCGCTGGGTCGTGAGCCGCTCGCCGAACTCGCGGGCGTGGCGCTTCACGTCGTCGGGCGAGAACCCGGCCGCGTCGGCGAGCTTGCCGAGCACCTTCTCCGCCTCGGCCTCGGCGGCGTTCACGCCGGCGAGGGCGTGCGACCAGGCCTCCTTGAACATCTCCTGGATGTCCGGCATCGCTACACCTCGCCCTTCTTCGTGCGGCGCGGCGCGCCGCCCTTCGCGATCCGCTTCGAGAGCCGATCGAGCTCCCGCGACAGCTCGTCGACCTGGTCGCGCGAGGCGACCCCGAGGAACGCGATGGCCCGGCCCTGCAGGTCGATCACCCGCTCCATCGCCTCCGCCCGGAACGTCTCCGCGCGGCCGCGCCACTCCACCGCCCGCTCGACGCTCTGTTCCCGCAGCTTCTCGATCCGCTGCTTCATCTCCGGGAACGTCCAGTCCTGCTTCGAGAGCCGCTGCACGATCTGCTCGAAGTCCTTCCGACTCGCACGTCCCTTGTCCATGAGATCCCGCAGCACGCGCTGCGCCTCGACCTCGAACTGCTCGAGCCGGTGCTGCGCCGCCTCGAGCGGTTCCTTCAGGAACTCCGGGACCTTCACCGACCGTCCATTGCTCAGCTTCTGAGTCTCCGCCATGGTGTCCTCCCGGGACCGTTGTTCGTCGTGCCCCGCGATCCCACCGTAACGCACCGCGTCACGCCCGTCAAAACCTTACGCGACGTGTCAGCACCGGAGCGGCCCATGTTTCGGTCCGATGCGACGCCGAGTGCACTCCCCTAGCGGGTCCCCGACACACCAGGGGAACGGTCGGCCGCCTGGCCGCCCTTCCGCAGATCGGCGCCGACCGCGTCCTCTACGCGCGCGAAGCCGTCGCGCGCGAGGAGCCGCGCAAGGCCCTCGTTCACCTGCTTCACGAACCCGGGTCCTCCATAGATGAGGCCGGTGTAGACCTGCACGAGCGACGCGCCCGCACGGATCTTGGCGTACGCGTCCTCCGCGCTCATGACGCCCCCCGCGCCGACGATCGGGACGCGCCCAGCAGCCCGCGCGGCGCAGCGCCGCACGACGGAGGTCGCGAGCCGCTCGAGCGGAGCGCCGGAGAGGCCGCCCTGTTCGCCAGCGCGCGGGTGGCCCTCCACGCCCGCGCGGGAGAGCGTCGTGTTCGTCGCGATGATCCCGGCGACGCCCGCCGCGATCGCGACGTCGACCGCCTCGTCGAGCGCCTCGGGCAGGAGGTCGGGCGCAAGCTTCACGAGGAGCGGCTTCCCCGGCGCGCGCTCCGCGAGCCGCGCGACGCAGGCGCGCAGGAGGCGCGCGAGGGCGTCCGGCTCCTGGAGCTGGCGGAGCCCGGGCGTGTTCGGAGACGAGATGTTCACGACGAGGTAGTCGGCGAACGGATGGAGCCGGTCGATGCAAGCGAGGTAGTCCGCAGCCGCGGCCTCGTTCGGCGTCACCTTGTTCTTGCCGACGTTCACGCCGACGGGTCCGAGCCGCGCCGCGCCGGGCAGGGCCGCGAGCCGCTCGGCGCAGACCTCCGCCCCCTCGTTGTTGAACCCCATGCGGTTCACGAGCGCCCGGTGCTCGGGGAGGCGGAAGATCCGCGGCGGGTCGTTACCGGGCTGCGGGCGGGGAGTGATGGTCCCGATCTCAACGTGCGAGAAGCCGAGCGCGAACAGGCCGGCCACCGAGACGTCACCCTTGTCGAACCCGGCGGCGAGGCCGACGGGCGAGTCAAAGTCGAGCCCGAGTACCTTCACCGCGAGCACCGGCTGCGGCGCCGGACGACGCCTGCGCGCCTCGGCGGGCGTCACCCGGCGCAGGAGGCGGTGCGCGAGCCGATGGGCGCGCTCGGGATCGAGCCGGAACAGCAGCCAGCGGACGGCGAGCCAGAGCATGGGGCGCCTTCTCTACACGATCCGCGCGCAGATGTGTGCGCATAACCACAGTCCGCCCTGGACGTGGACCTGGACCTGGACCTGGACCTGGACGTGGACCTGGACCTGGACGTGGACCTGGACCTGGACTGGACCTGAACCTGAGCGGACCGAGTCCAGGCCCGCGCCTCACAACTGCTTCACCATCACGATGGCGTCCTCGCGCTCCTCCGCGTAGTAGTTCGGCCGGACGCCCACCTGCCGGTATCCGATGGCGAGGTAGAGCGTGATCGCGGGCACGTTCGAGCGCCGCACCTCGAGCGTGGAGATCCGCGCGCCGCGCCGCCGCGCCTCCTCCTCCGCCGCCTCCATGAGCGCGCGGCCGACGCCCCGGCGCCGCGTCGCGAGCGCGCTCGCGACGTTGAGGACGTGCACCTCGTCGTGCACGAGCCAGAAGACGATGTATCCGACGACCGGGCCGCCGGGCCCCTCCTCGGCGAGGAGCAGCTGCGACCACGTATGGGCGAGCTCGCGCTCGATGAGCTCGCGCGACCAAGGGTGCAGAAAGCCCTCCCGCTCGATCTCCATCACGCGGTCGACGTCATCGGGCGTGGCCGGACGGAACGCGATGACGCCGCGCGGCGCGCCAGGCTCGACGGGGCGGCGCATCAGGCCCCCTCCCGCTCCCGCAGGTGACCGACGATCCGGATCTCCGCGCGGGACCGGAGCTCCGAGAGCAGCTCCCGCACCTGCGCCGCCGTCTTCTCCTCGGCGAGCTGCGAGCGGGCCGCGTCGCGCACCGGCCCGGGCGCCGCCGCGGCGCCGCGCTCGCGCAGAAAGCGATCCACCTCGTCCTCGCCCACCCGCCCGGTCCGTCCGACGCGGCTCTGCACGTACCGCTCGACCCGCGCCATCCGCGCGAGCGTCGCGAGGAGCTCGTCCTCCGACAGCTCCGAGAGCTCCAGAAAGCGCTCGTACGCGGCGAACGTCTGGAAGCGACCCTGGAACCGGGAGAGCGCGGCGACGACGTCCTCGCGTTCGACGTCCTCGAGCCGGAGCTTCGTCGCCTCGTCGGCGACGAGCATCTGGTCGAGCAGCCACTCCAGCGCCGCGCGCAGGGCCGCTCGATCGAGCGTCCCGGAGGCCGCCCCCGTCGCGCCGCGCGAGACGAGGGCGATGCGCGCCTCCTCCACGAGCTTCGTGTACGTGACGACGCGCGCCGGGGCCGAGGGCGGGTTGCGGACGACCGCGACGATCTCCTCGACGACCCGCTCCGGCGCCGGGGCGGGCGCGGCGAGCGCGAGGGCGAGGGTGAGGGCG
>WNFV01007497.1_pt1 | contig 28913 bp, 23 predicted proteins | sample 5400101 | NCBI WGS metagenome assembly WNFV01 (sample SAMN13153361, study PRJNA577476) | soil metagenome | isolation source: 115 cm soil or saprolite under grassland replicate 1 | place: USA:California | collected 2016-06-15
GTTTGGGACGAGTTCGTCCTGCCAGCAGCGGCCGACCATGGCCCACACCCGCTCGTGTTCGTTGCTCGCGACAGCCACGCTTCGTATCCGGATCCCTGCTTTGGCAAGTGCACGCAGAAAGGGCGGGATCTTCCCGAAGGGCGACACGACGGTGGGCTGCCGTGGGCGCACAACCTGGCCTGCGACGGCTGCGTGATACCGCTGCCCCTCACAGCCGGCGGGAACCCCGCTCTTTGGAATGCTTTCTCCGGCAGGTGGGGGGAGCAGGAATGCATTCTCGGCGGCGCGTACTGCGACTTCTCCCCCGCGCCGCACAGCCCGTCGTATCAGAAGCGATACAACTTTCCCGGCGGCTAGCCGGGATCGGCATTCAAGGCTGCCGTCACCGATTTCAGTGCCTGTGCCGAGATGGTCAGCGTCGGGTTGACTCCAAGCGAGCCCGGCATCGCGGACCCGTCGACCACAAAGAGCCCGGGGTGGACGCCCGTGCTCTTCTGGGCCACCCCGTCGTAGACACGACCGTACTCGTCAACCACGCCTGAATCGCGCGTCTGCCCGATGCCGCAACCGCCGAGCGGATGTGTCACGGTGAGTCTCCGCAGCTGCGGAAGCGCCTCGTCCATCGCGACGTAGTGGCCGCCCATGGCCGTCGCGAACTCCTTGCACAGCTTCTTTGCCTTCTTGAAGGTCGGCTGGTCGGCGACCGGCTTGTCCCAGGTCAGGTCGAGGTCTCCGCCGTGCAGCCTGAAGCTCCCGTTCGCTTCGTCCTGGCCCATGACGTGAAAAAGAAAGATGTGCGCGACTGCTTCCTGCTCGGTGGGAGCGTCGTGCGGGTCGTACGTGTCCGGGAGGTGAGGCAGGAGTATTCGGAGGTCGTGCAACGACTGACCAAGCCACGTGAGCCGGAGTTTCCCTCGGAACAGCCGCCGCCGGACGAATGTGTCGATGAGCCGAATGGAGGTGGCGATGGTCGGCGCCACCATGCTCGGAATGCCGGTGTCCTCGAGCGTGAAGTGAGTGCCCTCGATTACCGCTCTCACTCCGCAGGTGTTGATCGGGCCCTCGGCGCTGTTCACTGGCTTGGCCGTGTCGACAATGAATGCTCCGAAGTCGCCGTTCGTGGAGAAGCCTTGGCCGAGTCGGTCGCTCAGTGCGAGCGTCTCTTCCTCGCGTGAGCGCAGGAGGAGCTCGACCGTGCCGAGAGTCCCGGCTGCGAGAAACACGAGCGGGGCCGAGACCCTCTTCTCCTCGCCGCTGTGGCGGTGGTCGCGGAAGGTCACCTCGTAGCCGCCCTCGATGGGTCGGAGCCGCCTCGCCTCGGCGAGGGGCCATACGGTGCAATCTGCATCGGGATCGGAGAGAGCGTGTTCGAACAGGCTTCGGTCCAGTGTTTCGCGGGCCCCCGGCAAGCAGCCGAAAATGCACCTGCCTTGCCGCCGGCAGAAGGTGTGCTCTCGAGCAGCGCCGCTCGCAGGGCCTCGCTCGGGGTCGTATTCGAGAATGGAGAGATCGAGGGGCGACCAGGGCAGGTCGATACCGAGCTTTGCGGCGACGTCGGCCGCCGCCTCTTTGAGCACGCGACTCCGCTCGAAGTAGAGATAGTCGTCCGCGCGGAGGTCAGACACGTCGCGTCCGGGCAACGGAATCTTGGTGACGATTCGATTGAGAGGGCCACGAACGTCCTCCATCCAGCCGACAGCGGCGTCGTATTCGGCTTCGCCAAGGGCTAGACCGATCGCCGCCAGCGCCTCCGGGTCGGCTCGAAGGTTGACGTTCGAGTAGATCATCGAGCCACCGCCGACGGCGCTGGCGGTCACGACCGTGGCCTCTTTAAACCGCGTCACCTTGTAGAGCCCATCGATATTGCGGCCGGTTCGATTCGCGGCGAACAGGTACAGCAGACCGTCTTTGTGGTTCGGACGCGGCCAGAACTGGACAGGCTCGTGCCGACCTTCGAGCCAATCGGCCATGCGAGGGCGCCCGGGTGCGGCGGCCGGCGGACTGCCGACCTCCTCCGGCGAGAGCCACCAGGTGCCGCGCTCGAGGATCAAGACTCGCTTCTTCGCGCGGGCAAGGTTCGTCGCCGCGACGGAGCCGCCGAACCCGCTACCTACGACGATCGCCTCGTAGTCCATCTCGACCTCCAATCCGCTGGGCACCGCCGCAGCCTGCAACACCTATTCCGTCTGTCCCAGATGGGCGCGCATTCGGTGGACTTTAGTAAGGGACAGGCATAGGTCGCTCCCGATGTCAGACGAGGTGATCCGGCGCAAGACCGGGCGCGGCTAGGAGGAATGGTTCGACCTGCTCGACTGATGGGGGCGGCACAGCGACCGCACAGGGAGGTCGCGTACTGGGTCACCGAGGACCACGGGGTCGAGGGCTGGGGGCGCAGGCGGTGACCGCCACCCATGAGCGCGCCCGCGGTCTGCGCGTCGTCGGCGAGGGCCCCGCCAGCTTCACGATACCCGCCTCGAAGACGGTGGCCGGTCCGGTCGATTGTTGTACGAGCCATTCGTGGACGAGTCGCTGCGCGAGCGCTGGCTGCCCGAGGGCGAGCTCCGCGAGCGCACCGCTTCCAAGCCGAGGTCAGCCCGCTTCGACTGGGGCGACGGCGCGACCCGGGTCAACGTCGCCTTCACGGAGGAGGGCGAGGCGAAGAGCGCCGTGGCACTCGCGCACGAGCGTCTCGCCGACGCCGAAGTGCGAGTGCGTCTGCGACGACGGAGGCGTGGCGGGGGTCGGTCATGGCGGCCCTCCAGCAAGCTCGTAGGACCACCTGACGTTCGTGCGCGCGGTCGCCCAGATGAAGCGGCCGTGCCGAAAGGCGACGGGAAGGATCGACAGCCCGAACCGCTTCGCGCGGAGCCGCCGCCGGGTCTCGCGCTCGTTCAGCCCGTCCGCGCGCGCGCGGCCCGCCTCCGCCCACAGCCAGTCGAGGTAGTCGGCGGCGCGCAGTAGGTCGGCGGCGCGGCAGACGCGACCGTGGCCGGGGACGAACGTCGCGTCGGGATGTTCGCGCGCGAGCACCCGCAGCCCCGCGCTCATCCCGGGCGGCCACGCGCCGCCGCGGCCGGTGTCGAGGTACGGGTAGAAGCCGTGGAAGAGGAGGTCGCCGGTCGCGACGATCCCGTGCTGCGGCAGCACGGCGTAGAGGTCGCCGTGCGTGTGCGCGACGCCGGGGTAGCGCAGCACGACGTCGGTCGAGCCGACGCGAAGCGTGCGGCCGTCGTCGCCGACGAGCTCACGCGGTAGCGCCTCCTCGTGGCCGTGCCAGAAATCGTCTTCGCGCTCGCGCATCAGGGTCGGCGTCCGCCGGTGCGCAACGATCGTCGAGCTCGGGTAAAGCGCGTTCCCGTACGTGTGGTCGTAGTGGTAGTGCGTGTTCACGACCGTGCCGATCGGCGTGCGGCAGTGGCGGCGGAGCCAGCGGCGTAGCGCGCGGTCGCAGGGCGGGAACTTCGTGTCAAGGAGGAGCGCGTCGCCGCCGTCCTCGACGACGACCGAGTTGCCGCCGCCGCCGATCAACGCGTGCACTCCGGGCGCAAGCTCGACGTGCGTCTGGTGCAGATATCGGCGGTAGAACCACGCCGCGACAGGCACGAGCGCGAGCGGCGGCATCAGGAGGAGCCTGAGCAAGGTCACCGGCGCGGCAGCGTCGAGTCGTCGAGGCGGCCCTCGCGACGGTAGATCTCCTCGAGCAGCTGCGCGCCCTCGAGCGAGCGGTCGCGCACGAACCGGAAGTGGGCGAGCCAGAAGCGGCGCGTCGCGCGGAAGCCGCGGCCCATCGCCTGCTCCCACGAGGAGAAGGCGGAGCGGCCGTCGCTGCACTGCTCGAGCGAGTACGTGTGCCGCGCGTACATCCCCGGGAACGCGGTCACCTCCCACGTCGCCCGCCGCTCCGGCTCGACCTCGACGATCTTCGCCGCCGCCGGGGAGCTTGTACACGTAATGCGGGTTGATCGGCTCGAACGCCCACAGCAGCTGCCGACCGACTTCGAGCGAGCGGTTGCGCACCTAGAAGAAGGAGCGGTTCCAGCGCGGCCACCAATCCGGTGGCGAGAAGCAGCTCCACAGCTCCGCTACCGGCACGCCGATCCCGACCGTCCCCTGTACGGGCTCCATCTCGTGCGACGCGACGAGCCGCTCCGCCCGCTCCATCAGAACGGCCCCGAGGAGAGGATGCGCGCCGCGTAGACGTCCCACAGGCTGCCGAGGAAGAGCCGCCCGAAGCGGCCGAGAGCCGACACGCGCTCGGCGCCGCTGCCGCCCGCTGTCCGGAACGTCGTCAGCTGCTTCATGAAGTCGAGCAGATGGATGCGAATGATCCCGGCCGCCACGACCTCGGCGGCCTGCTCCCGCTCCGCCGGCACGCGGCCCGCAAGCACACGCGTGTAGAGCGTCGTCGTGTCAGAGTAGAGGTCGTTGCCGGGATCGTCGTGCACCTCCTTGTGCCCGGTTAGGGTCAGCTCGCGCCCCTGCCCGTCCTTGAAGAAGAGCCGGTAGAGCATCCGCCTGTCGCGCGGGTCGCCCTCGTCGGTGAAAAGGTTGAAGCTGCTGCCGGTCTCGACTGGCAGCCGGCCGCCGAGCGCCTCGCACTCGACGTAGCCGGTGACGGACGCCTCGTGGGCGGGGTCAACGACGAAGCGGCCGACGTCGTCGGCCTGGATCGTCAGGTACACCATCAGGCGCGTGTTCGCGCGCTTGCCCTCGCGGAAGCCGCGCTCGAAGTCGCTCTCGCCGAGCGTGACGTAGCCCTTCATCTCCTCGGTGAAGCTGACCGACGTCGCTTGCGTGGGGGCGTCCGGCGCGTGCCCCGCGAGTGGGATCCCGTGCTGCGCGCACCAGCGCCGCCCCGAGGCGACGCCGCGCTCGACGGCCTCGTGCAGCCGGTCGGAGCTGAGGTTGATCAGATACTGGAGCGGCACCTCGTCGCGCAGTTCCTTCACCTCGATCGGCTGGCCGAACTCGCCCTGCCCGCCGCGCGCGAGCTTCGCGTTCGACTCCCCGATCCGTTTCAGCACCTGCTTGTAGCGGCCGACGGCGGCGGTCTCGATCACCTGGAAGTACTGGTTGACGAAGCCGTCGTTCCACTCGCCGCGCTCGCTGACCGTCCAGATCACCCACAGCTCCTCGGCGCCGCGGCGGATCGCCTCCTCGAGGTTCGCGTCGGTGTTGTAGACGGCATCGATGTAGATCTGTCCGTTCTTGCGCACGGGCGGGAACCACATCGGCAGCGACACACACGCGACAAGGAACTCCGCGTCCATCTGCGCCGGCTCGAGGATCTCGAGCTCGTGCTTCGAGAAGTTGTAGACGTTGAACGAGGCGTCGACCTGCGACGCGTTGATCTTCTCCCAGTCAAGCCCCCAGAGCGGGAACACGACGTCGCGGAATTTGTCGAGCTTCATCAGCGACTCGCCGAGGAAGAGCTTCGGGTACTCGTGCCAGTTCGGGTCGACGCCCGCGTCGGCAGGGAGCTTGCGCCAGTTGTCGGCGATCTCGGTGCCGCTCATGCCCTGCACGTACATCGCGAGGTTGAACGTCCCGCCGCTGGCGCCGTCGGCCGCCCGCCTGGAAAGCGACCTTGATCCCGCCGCCGGCGAGAATCAGCGCGCGCCGGCGCGGGCCGTCGCCGTTGCTCGAGCTCACGGTTCCGGCCTCCCTTCGATGATGGCGTCAGAGAAGCGGTCGGCGACGGCGGCGATCGTCAAGCTCGGGTTCGGCCCGACCGGCCCGGGCATCACCGATCCGTCGGCGACGTGCAGGTCGGGGACGCCGAAGACGCGGCCCCACTCGTCGACGACGCCGTCCTGCGGGCCGCGCCCCATCGGGCAGCCGCCGAGTGCGTGCACGGTGATCACCTTGCTGAACCACCAGAGCGGGTTGTCGCGGAATTCGCCGCCGAGCTCGTCCGCGAGCGAGCGCATCGCCGAGCGAACGCGGTCGAAGTACGCCGACGATCCGCGCGTCTTCGACCAGTCGACGTCGAGCAGGCCGTCGACGAGCCCCATCTTCCCGTCGGGCACGTCGCGGCCCATCCCGAGCAGCGGCAGTAGCCCCATCGCGAGCGCCGTATCGCCGAAGAACGCCGCCACCTCCGCGCTCAGGTCGGGGTCCGGCTTGCGCTGGAGCCACTTGCGCACGAGCCGCCCCGCGACCTTGCGGTACGCCCAGAACGCCCGCGGCTCGTCCGCCATCTGGAGGATCCAGTTGACGAAGTCGGGATAGCCGGCGTCCTCGACGTAGAACCCGCGGCCGCGCGTGCCGTCGCCGTCGAGCTCGTCGCCGAAGCGGACAGCGCTCGTGATCACGGGGCCGAAGCCGGGCTCGATCGCGTCGGGGCCGTCGCGCCCCTCGCGCCGGTCGCGGCAGTTGACGGCGAACGTCAGCAGGTCGCCGTTCCCGCAGAAGCGCGTGCCCAGCGCGTCGGGGAGGCCGCCGAAGGCGCGACGGTTCGCGAGCAGCAGGTACGTCGAGCCGAGCGTCCCCGCCGAGACGATCAGGTGATTTGCCGTCACCGTCTGCACCGGCAGCCGCCGGGTCTCCGTCTTGTGACCCTCCGCCCTCTCGTCGTGGTGCACGTAATCGATCTCGAAGCCGCCGCCCTCGCGCGGGCGGAACGCGCGCACCTCGCAGCGCGTGCGCACGTCGGCGCCGAGCCGCTGCGCGTGCGAGAGGTACGTGTAGTCGAGCGTGTTCTTCGAGCCGTAGTTGCAGCCGACGTCGCACTCGCCGACGAGTCGGCACGTGTAGCGCGTCCGCCCGTGCAGGTTCGGGTGCTCCTCCTTGATCGGCTCGCCGGGGGCGGGCTCTTCGCCATCGTTCGCGAACGTGACGGCGAGGTTCGGCAGGAACCAGTGGTAGCCGCGCCGCTCGGCCGCCTCCTTCAGCGCGAACGTCTTCCGCGTCTCGGAGTACGGCTCGCGGTGGAGCGGGTACTTCTGGACGTCGAGCATGCGCTCGACGCGGTCGTAGTGCGCGTCGAGGTCCGCGCGCGTGACCGGCCAACGCTCGCCGCCGGGCGCGCCGCCGTCCTGGACGAACCAGCGCTCGTCCTTGCGGATCATCACGTTCGCGTAGATCAGCGACCCGCCGCCGAGGCCGCTCGAGACGAGCGCGTCGATCCCGCGAAACGACCACACGTTGAACATCCCGTGCAGGCCTTCGCTGGGGTCCCAGAAGTTCTTCGAGAGCCCGTGCGGGCTGCGCGGGAACGACCCCGGCGGGAACGGCTTGCCCCGCTCGAGCAGGCAGACGCTCCGCCCCGCCTCCGCGAGCCTGTACGCGCTAACGGAGCCGCCGAAACCGGACCCGACCACGACGGAGTTGAAATGCTCACGCTCCACGGACCGCTCCTTGTCCGGCGGTCGGCTCGCCGCACCAATCTGTTCCCATGGCCGCCAGCGTGTACGGCGAGCCCAGCCGTCCGCCGCAGGGTAACGACGCGCCACTCACGGCCTTACGGAGAACTCGGTCCAGAGGGGGTAGTGGTCGGAGATCTTCCACGAAAGCTGACTCGTCGTAAGCCCTTCTAACAGGTGTGGAACGAAGTCGAAGCTGCCGGCGGCCGAATACGCCAGGTCGAGAACGGGGCCCGTGCCTGGCTCCGTGAACCAAGCGACTTGGTCATAGAAGCTGCTCTTCCCTGGGCGGTCAAAGATGGTCCGGGGAACGTCATTCAGGCCGGGCGCCGGCTGCAAGCCAGTTGCCGTGAAGGCGTCGTAGAGCGGATCTCCCCGGCGGTCGATGTTGAAGTCACCGAGCGCGATGACGTTGTGCTTCCAGTCTTCCTCTTGCTCGGCCCATCTGGCGAGCCAGCGCGCGATTTCTCTCAGCTCCCCGACGCGATCTCCTGCGCTCTTCCCATAGACGACGTGCAAGGTGACCAGGGTGAAAGTGCGTCCAGCGGAGAGGAAGCTGACGGCGTAGGGCGTCCTCGCAAACTGCCGGTCGAGAGCTCCGCTGCGGATGTCACCGTCGGATTCGATCCAGACCACGAGTTCGGCCGCTAACCCAGATGGCTTGACGCGTCTAGTGTCAAAGATGAACGCCATGCGTTCGTTGTTGCCTTCCGGCCCCTGCGTGACGTCGGTCATGATCACGCCCCAGTCGGGGCCGAGCTTCTTGAGTAGGTGGCGAAGGGCTCTTAGGTCTCCTCGTACCTCCTGAATCGCGATCACGTCAAAGCGAGAGGCGATTTCGGCAATGCAGAGGACGTCGAATAGGTCCCGCTTCGGCGAGTCCTTCTCCTCCGCCCGCCACTTGTCCGTTAACCCGCCGAAGGCGCGAAGGTTCCAGGTCCCGATCAAGAGGTTCCGATCCAGCTCTTTCGCCGGGACGCTAGCTAGTTGGGTTACAGAAGCTTCGCCATGTTTTTCGTCGGCCGGGCGTCAAGAATGGCGTACCTCGAGATTTGCCCTCTCGCTCATCCCCGCGAGCTGAAAGGCGAGCACGACTCGAGCCTCGGCGGCCGGACCAGCCGTAGCGGAACCGATGCCATGACTCTGCGGTGCTCGGAACGGTCTGGGACACGATCAGGCTCAGCTGCGAGCCAGGCGTCGGGTCGAGGGTCACAGGACTCTCAAGCCACATCACCTTGACGGCGCGTGTTCGCCGTCAGAGCTCACTCCGCGAGCAGCCTTGTAGCTCCTCTCTGCCGCAAGCGAGCCGACGCTACGACTGTTGCAAAGCTTTGTCAAGAGACATCTTTGAGGGATGCCCTTTGCCAAAAGGACCTCGGCCGTCGTGCGAGGGGCTACAGTCGCGTCGCGAGCAACACGATCGCTATCCAATACGTCGCCAGCGAGGGCAAGATGGGAAGGCCCTGCAACCGCAAGAACGTGGGAGGCGCCGCCAGGTCTCCGTCGCGGAACCACAGCCGGGTGATTCGCCGCCATAATCTTCTCTGCCCTACCGGAGAGCACGGTCGCGGCCGATAGGCGGGTGCCTTAGCGGATCCGGTCTCGAAATCGACCTGGCCCTTTTCCCTAGAACTTGTCCACGAAGATCGTCGGTCGGGTCTTCGAGCCCCCGGTGGTGTTCGGGCCGACGTGGCGGACGTCGACGTGGCGGACGAGGCCGGTCGTCGCGAAGTGGCCGATCCCAGAGAAGACCTTGAGCGCCGCGACCTCACGGAAGTGAGGGAGCGCCTCCGTCGGGTCAATGGCGTTGCCGAACTTGTGCTGGCTAAGCGACGCGCCCAGATCGAAGTCTCGAAAGCCAGAGAGGATCGCGATCGGATGACGGACTTTAGTGCGCAGCTTCTCTAGGCCGATGACCAGCTCACGGTGCGTCCGGATCATGCCCGACTTGGAGGACGCGAACTCCTTGAACTTGAAGTGCTTCGAGCAGCGGCCCTCATTCGCCGCGCTCCAGCGGAGGGCCTTCTTTGTCTTCGGGCCGACGAGCCCGTCCTGGAGGAGCGGCTTTGTCGGCGGGTCTCCGAGGTAGCCGCGCTGGAAGTCTTTGATCGCCTGCACCGTCTCCGGCCCCCGCGTCCCGGTCACTTTGATGGGCCAGCCGATTCGCTTCAGGAGCGTCTGCACTTCCCTCGTGGACAGGGACGGCTCCGGCGACGTTGAGCCTCCCCCCCCAGCGCCTGGATGGCCCTCGATCCAGGAGCGGAGGCTCTTGGCATCCCCGAGCCACACGTCGAGGTCGACGGCGACGCCGACGCCCGGGAACGTGCCGTGATCAGAGAACTGATGCGCGCGGACCCGATCCTTGGAGAAGCCTCGCGGCGTTGGCGGCTTCCCGCGCTCGAAGGAGAACGCAGCGACCCACACATCGTGACCATGCGCGGGAGCCTTGTTCCCCAGCTCGGGCATGAAGCCCGGGGACAGGTATGTCATGACGTCGCGGCCAGTCTTCTCCGCGACCGTGCCGGCGAACTCCTCCGCGTAATGAAGCAGCTGCGCGCCGCTCATCTTGGCGAGCATCTTCTCGTTCAACTTTGATTCGATGTCGAGGACCATCGGGGCGTCCTTGCCCTGCTTGAAGCGCTTCCCGCGCGGCTTCCAGCCCGCGTCTTCCATCACCGCGATCGCGAACTCGGCCTCCTTAGAGCCGTGGCGATCCGTGCGCGGGCGAAGGTAGTGATAGGGCATCAGCGGAAGCCCCGCCTTGTGAATCGCCTTCACGCGCTCAGCCGAAAACGTCTTCGCCCGGAAGTCCTCACCCTCGGTCGCCTTACAGGCCGCGATCACCGCCTTCCCCCGCTCCGCCACCCGCTCCCAGTCAACGGAGCCCTGCGAGTCCCCCGCATCGATGAAAGGAAGAAGCGCCATCAGACCTCGTTCCCCGCTGCCGTCGTCCTTCGTCTTCCCGCCCTTGAGTTCGTCATCTCGTCGGCCCTCGCTGAACGATGCTAACTCCCCAGGTCTCCTCACGCGAGCGCTCAATCTCTACTCGGAGGGAAGAATCGCCGGCGCCGCAGAGAAGGATTGCAGAATCAGCCATGTGCTCAACTCGTAGCGTCTGCTGCAAGCGATCCTAGACTCGTGCGGGGGGTCCTGTCAATCAATCGCATGAACGCGAGTCAAGACGCCCGACTACGCACGGTCCACACCAACGACGCCTGCGCAATGGCACGACCGTGAATCCTCGGCTCAACCTCACGGCGAGCACGGTTGTCAAGTCTGCTGCCGCCAGTGCAGGTATTGCCAGTCAGCGCGCGGGCTGCGGTTGCCGACCTCGGGGCCGAGGGATGCGGCTTGCCGAGCGTCCAGAAGCGGCCGAGCTTCTTGATGTCGACGTGCAGCACACCCGGTGGGCGCATTCGTAGCGCCGCACCGGCCCCGTGCCGGCCGCGGCAGTCTCGAGCGCCCGTAGCAGCGAGGGCCTTCCATACCGTCGAAGCGGGCCGACCGGGCAGCGAGCCGACAACGAGCGGGGTCGCCCGTGCGCCAGCCTCGCCGGGGGCCCGGACGCAATTAGTCGTCTCCCAGGTGTGTAGGGAGCAGAGCTAGACGGCTCCGCTCAGCTCGCGCAGCTTGCAGTCGCGCGCGAGGCGGAGCTTCCCGGCGTGCACGTCGCTCGCGTCGCGCTCGGCTCACACGCGAACAACTTCCGGCGTGGAACGCACAGGGTCACGCTCCGACTCGGTGGGTGTCGACGGTCTCGATCTTGCTCCAGGGCGCTTCGGGCCGAGGCGTGCGACGGTAGAACGCCTCGACGGACTTCTGGTCGGGTCAGGTGGAACGTGATCCGCGCCCAGTCCGACTCGTGGACGGATCGCCATTCGTTGAGGAGGTAGAGGAACAGTACTGAACAGCGAAGTCGCCCGTGTCGTCGTCGCACGTGACGTGGAGGTAGACGCGGACGGTGGCCCGGGCAGCGTCCGCCTCGTCCTGGAGCGCCTTGTGGGCGGGCGGCTTCGACCTCGGCGGCTCGAGGCCTTTGATCAGGAAGTGGAAGCGGTGCGAGAGCAGGCAGTCGCCCCTCCTTCGCGGTCAGCGTCGTCGTCATCGGCGACGGCTTCGCCTCGAAGAGCGGCGCGAGCTTGCGGTTGTGTTCGTCGACGTCCGTTGCGGCCATGTAGGCGTCGCGGTCGATTGGCACGAAGAGCCCGTGCGAATCGAGCTGGAGCAGCGGCGCGAAGCGGAACGCGATCTGGAGGCGCACCTTGAGCGACGGCTCGGTGTCCTTCGGGATGACGGTAACCGCGCTCGCGTTCTCGAAGGCGAGCTGACTCGTCGGACGACAACCCCGACCAGAAGCACGAGGGCGGCCACGATCGCGACCCTGGGTGCCACGGACGTCGCTTGTACCCGCCCAGAGCGCGCACGGCCACTCAGCGGCGCCACGGGCTCGTCCTCGCTGCCGCGCATTGTCGGCGATCCCCAGGGACGGTCAACGACGCGCGAGGCTTGAAACGACGGCCGATGTGCGCGTAGAGTCAGGGTTCGTCTGGAGATCCACGCCGTGTTCGAACGCGACGCCGCCGCGAAGAGGGAGAAATACGGGCGACGAGTGAAGGCGGGCCTCGACCGCGCCTTCACCGACCCGGAGCTGACGCGGCGCGACCTCGACCTCGACCGCGACCGGCTGATCGTGTTCAGCGACCACCATCGCGGGGCGCGGGACGGGGCCGACGACTTCTGGCGCTGCGAGCAGGCGTACCACGCGGCCCTCGGCTGGTACCTCGAAGCGGGTCACCACCTCTACCTGCTCGGCGACGTCGAGGAGCTCTGGGAGAACCCGCCGGCGCGTCCGATGAAGGCGTACGCGGACACGCTCGAGCTCGAGCGGGAGTTCCACCTCGCAGGCCGGCTCGACCGCTTCTGGGGCAACCACGACGACACCTGGCGCCACGACGGCGATGTTGAGAAGCACCTGCGCGGGCGGTTCCCCGGGCTCGTCGTCCGCGAGGCCCTCCGGCTCGACGTCGTCGCCCGCCGCGAGCGGCTCGGGCAGCTCTTCCTAGCCCACGGGCACCAGGGAACGCTCGACAGCGACCGCTTCTCGCTCGCGTCGCGGGTCTTCGTCCGCTACGGCTGGCGGCCGCTGCAGCGGCACGTGAACTTCGCCTCGACGACGCCGGCGCGGGACTACGAGCTCCGCGCTAACCACGACCAGGCGATGTTCGAGTGGGCGCGCTCGCGGCCTGAGAAGCCGGTGCTGATCGCCGGTCACACGCATCACCCGGTCTTCGGCGGCACAACGCCGCCGCGGCCCGCCTTCCGTCCGGTCGAGGCCGTCCAGTCCGAGCTGGAGGCGCTTCGCGGGCAGACCGGCGCGACCCCCGACGACCTCGCCACGCTGCGGGCCGAGCTCGAGCAGGTGCGCACGAAGCCCTACAGCGAGCCGCCGAGGGCGATCTCACCGCCCTGCTACTACAACACCGGGTGCTGCTCGTTCGGCGACGGGGACGTGACCGGCCTCGAGATCGCGGACGGTAAGATCCGGCTCGTCCGCTGGCTCGACGACGAAGGCAAGCCGAAGATCAAGCTCCTCGCCGAGGACGACCTCCGCGCCGTGCTGCGGGCAGTCGGCGCGACGAGCTGACGCTCAGGTCGTCCTGAACTCCGCCCAGAACGCGCGTGGGCGGAGACTGGTGACGGGGGCGCCCGATCCGACCGTGTGGGGCGCCAAAACTCTGTTCCCACCGGAGGATCACGTCGATTTTGCAGGCGGAACACACGCCGGGCTCTGAGGCAAGCGCCTCGCCCTAGTGAGCCCGGTCGCCGACGTGGACGGGCTGAAGCTCTGATGGCTGCTCGGATCGGGACGCTCGCAGCGGGCTCATAGAGCGGCACATCGCGGGGTCAGTGTGCGCGCATTCTGTTGAGAAGGCGACACGCGAGGGCGACAACGGAAGGAGAGCGGGCTCTTGCCAGATAGTGGCTCGTAGCGCAAACTGGATGGAGCTCCGGAGCCGCACATGCCAGTCGCTCAACATCTGCGCATCTTCTTGAACTACCGTCGCGATGAGACGTCGGGCCATGCCGGGCGGTTATTCGACGTGCTGGCGGCTCGCTTTGGCAACGACCACGTCTTCATGGATATTGACCGGATCGAGCCCGGCCTCGATTTCGCGGACGTCATAAGCGAGGCCGTGGCATCGTGTGACGTGTTCATCGCGCTCATCGGCTCTCGTTGGCTCACCTCGGCGGACGCGAAGGGGCGGCCACGGCTGGAGAATCCGGAGGACTTCATTCGCCTGGAGCTTGAAGCGGCGCTGGAGCTGGATGTACGTCTCATTCCGGCTCTCGTTCAGAACGCCCAGATGCCCAGCTCGGACGAGTTACCAGAGACACTGCGGCCGTTCGCGCGACGTCACGCGGTGGAGCTCAGCGATACGCGATGGACGTTCGACATCGGGAAGCTGATCGAGACGCTAGAGCGGCTAGAGACGGGACTGGCGGAGCGGGAAACGGCGGAGCGGGAAGCGCAGGAGCGTGCGGAGGCCGAGGCGCAGGCTCAGGCAGAGCGAGAAACGGCGGAGCGGGAAGCGCAGGAGCGTGCGGAGGCCGAGGCGCAGGCTCAGGCAGAGCGGGAAGCGCAGGAGCGGGAAGCGCAGGAGCGTGCGGAGGCCGAGGCGCAGGCTCAGGCAGAGCGGGAAACGGCGGAGCGTGCCGAGGCCGAGGCTCAAGAGCTGACTCCGGCGTTCGATGAAGCCTCATCGCCGAAGGTTCTTCCCAACACTGAGCCCGCTCAAGAACCCGAGGTGGCGCATTCCGACGCAAGGCCGAAGCCGATGCCCGTCGACCGGCCTGGGGCAGTGCGACCTTCGTGGGCTGCAAAGCTCTTCGCCCGTTTGGACCCCCGCGGAGGGCTCTCCTGGCCAGCCCGGCTAGGGCGCGTAATTGCGCTCACCGCTGTCTTGATCATCTTCATTGTCTTAGCGGCGCAGACCCAAGGCTGGATTTTCGTTCCGATTCTTGTGCTGCTGGCGGTGTACGCGGTGCTCCGCCGTCGTCGGGGCCAGGCCAAGTAGCTCGCGGCGGCGCGAGACACCCGCGCCTCGAGCTTCCGGTTCTTAGGGAGGGCGCGTTACATCGCCCAATGCATTGTTGACGGGAGCGCGCTTTTCGACTCTGCAGGCGGGACGTGTGCGAATCGGGCGGAGGTCGTGCTCAAAGCTGCGGCTCGCGGAGGAGCACCGCCACGACGGCTTGGTGTATGTCCGGACAAGCGGGCACTCCTCGCCCGCGTCCCTTCCTTGCGAGCGCCGGTGTTCAGTTGGCCGCCCCCGAATCGCTCGGTGAGCCGGTCGAACAGCCACCCGGCCGCGTAGGCAGTCTCCTCCCGCCGATAGCTGATGAAGATCCGGCCCGGAGCTGGTGGGGGAGATTCAGCCAGGATTCGTTTCCTCCCTCTCCTGGCGCGCGGATACCCACTTGGCGTGTTCTTGCGAGATCAAGCCTTCGATTCGGTCTGCCAGAAGGGCGCGACCATCTTCCGAATGGGCATAGGGTCCGGCGCGCGCAAGGAAGAGGAACTTCTCGTGCTTGAGCGCCTCCGCGTTTGATCGGTAGAGCGTCCAGTTTTGTTGATACTGGTTCAGCTGTTGAAACCCCTCCACGACCACGATGCTCGCCCCTAGCGTCGCCGCAACGGCGGGATGCGCGCCCAAAGTCGCCGCAACGGGAATCGCCGCCGCCGCGACAAGCTGGACGCCCTTGAGAAGCTTGAACCGTCGCTGATTCTCACCGCTCTTGCCGTCGTACCAGGCAATTTGATCCTCGAGGCGCTGCACGGTGGGATCGTCATGGGCAGCGGCGGCAGCGGCCGCGGCGTCTTCCACCGGCGGCTGGGCTTCGGGACACATCAGATACCCAAATGAGGTTTTGTCCGTTGGGGGGTGAGCACGAGTCGACGAGACGCACTCGTCAGTCGGCCCACGGGGCAAGACGTTACGCTTGTGACGATCCCTGTTCAAGTGTGCTGCGAGGGCGTGGATGCCGCTGTCGCAATTTGCCAGGATCACGACACCGCGTCAGCGCCCGATCGGCGCGCGGTCCGCCGCGGCAATGGGGACGTCCGGCCGCGTCGAGACCGTCGCCCGCGTCGACGAGCGCGAGGGGAGCGCGAGCGAGGGCACGGTCGGCGCCGCACTGGCGGCAGCCGCCCGACTTGGGGGGTCTCCTCGTGGCCGCAGGCCCCTCCGTGACCTCCTCGGCCCCCAGGTAACGCTCGGAGCTGGCGGTCTTTACTCCTTACGCTCCGACCCGAACGGGAAGAGCGCTAGCACCCCACGCCACAAATACGCATGAACAAAAGGCCTGCCGCACGCCATCTACCTGGGAGAAGCGGCCGTCCTTCCTCCACTGGTTGTCTCCTCAGTCAACACCGGAGTCCGAAGCGATGTGAATCTGTGTGGCGGGATGTGAAGCATCGAAGAGCGCCGCGCGGATTCCTCGGCGGCCGCGAGATGCGATCGTCGAAGCACGCCGGTCACGCGCTCGAGGTATCGCCGTATCCCCCGTCGGCGTCGTCGTCGCGCTCACGCTCGCGCTCCTCTGGCTCGCCTTTCTCGGCCCGCTCCTCCTGAAGGTTGCCTGGGAAGCGCGACGCCGGCCCCGGAGGGCCGGCGTCGCTGACGTTGCTCCGCGTGCGGGTTAGTCGCCCGTGTAGCGGAAGAGGTAGAGGCCGAAGTCGCGGTCGCTGGCCGGAATGAGCGGCTGCCCCTGGTTGCCGAGCCGGATCGGCTCGATGCCCCAGAAGTCGTTGCCGCCCTCGTCGATGAAGTGTCCGACCTCCTGAATCCCGTTCTTCCCGAACTTCACGACGCGGAAGCCGGCGTCGTAGTACGAGATGTAGGCGAGATTGACGTTGGCCCGCGGATCGGTCTGCACCTCGTGCACGGTCAGGTTCCCGAAGCCGGTCTGGAAGGCCGGATCGAGCCCCTCCGGCACTGCGTAGGCGTCGATCTCCTGGAGCGTGTTCGCGTTCAGGAGGTGGACGTAGCCCCAGCCGTCGAAGACACCGCCCTGGGCGAAGATGCGCTCGCCGAGCGTGCCCTTGGCGGGCATGTCGAGCGTGTCGCCGCTGCATGGCGAGATGGCCGATGCAGCTGGCCGAGGCCTGCCCGAGGACGGGGCTCCCCTGGCCTCCGCAGAGGAAGCTGTTCGGCAGGAGGCCTTCCCGGCTCCCGACGTGGCTCTGGCCGATGAAGACCATCCTGTAACCCGCCAGCTCGCCCGTCTCGATCTTCTTCGAGAAGAAGCAGGTGCCACGGCTGAACACGATCGCGTCCGCGCCGGTCTGCGCCTTCGTGTAGTTGGCGAGCACCTCCGCCCGGTCGCTCGTGCCGTTTCCGTCGACGTCCTCCTCGCAGCCCGAGCCGCCCCACACAGTCGTGCCGGAGAAGCCGGCCGGGAATTGCGTACCCAGTGGCACCGAGAAGCCGAACTCGCCGCACGGCGTGGCGCCTGCGTTCGAACCCGTCTCGATGCGGCAGTTTGTTCTCGTCGGCCCGAAGTCCTCGTCCGTCCCGAGGATGAACTGGCTGTTCGAGCTCCACCAGCCCTGATGCGCGTTCCCCTCGGGGATGTCGAACCCGGTCAGCGGATCGGGCGTCGGGTAGTTGGAGTCGTCGACGAACACCGGCGCCGCCGGGTTCGTGACATCGAGGATCACCCAGCCCGCGTCCCAGTAGGAAACGAGCGCCGTCCACTTCGTTCCGATCTGCTTGACCTGGAAGTCGTGGTTGAAGACCGTGTCGCCGTTGGCGAGTGGCGACTGCGCCGCGGGCCAGTCGTTGAAGCCGGTCTCCGAGGCCATGACGGGGGCGGCCGGATTCGTGATGTCCAGGATGTCGACGTCAGCGACCTCCTGGTTGTCCGCCATCATCACGTACGCCTTGCCCGTTGCCGGCGGGTTCGCTCCCGGCACGTACCAGGCGAAGGCGCTGTGCACGGTGTGGACGCCGTTGATGTTCGGCGAGATGGCCGGCGTCGAGTCGCCGACGCCGCCGACGAACTTCACCGGCGTGAGCGGATTGCTGACATCCCACAACGACACGCCGCCCTCTCCCGGCAGGCTCGAGTCACAGATCTCGTTGTTGTGGACGAGGATGTCGCCCGTGAAGTAGGGCGTCGACATGTGAATGACGTGGACGCCTTCCCCCACATACGAGTTCGCGTGCGCCGGGATGAAGCCGACCTTGGTTGGGCTGGCCGGGTTGGCGATGTTCACGATGTGGACGCCCGTGCCCTGCGCGCCGGGCCGTCCCGCGCACTCCGGGCTGAACGCGCCCAGGTAGGCGTAGTCCCCGAACGCCCCGACGTCGCTGATGCCGCCTGTGACGTTCGTCAGCTTGACCTTGCCGACGAGTTGGACGTTGGCGCTCGAGGCAGGTAGATGCCCGCCGACCCCGCCGTGCTGGTCGTCCGCGGTGGGCGGACCGTCGGCGGGGTCGTAGCCGAGCGCATGGCTCGGAATCGACGCTCCCGGCGCGCCGGCGGCCCACAGCGCGAGGCCGAGCGCAGCCGTCAGCACAAGAGATTTCCTATGGAATGACAATGCTCTTCCCTCCCTGTCCCGGGGCCCTCTCCTTTCGAGGGCGCCATGAAAGCCAAGGAAATCTACTTCGCAAGCCCCGGGAGAGTCAATCGGGAGCGCCCTCCAGCCTACTCCTCCTTGTCTCGCTCGGTCGCCGAGCGCTCCTTGATCTCGTCGACGACGGCGGGCTCGGCGAGGGTCGTCGAATCGCCGAGCTCGCGGTTCTCGGAACGTCCCGGAAGATGGCGATGGTCCACTCGGACACGTGGTCCCTGTCCCTGTCGAAACAGGACGGTTTTCCCCAGCGCTCGTCCTGGAGTGACGCGCTTTGTTGAGAAAGCGACAACGCGATCGTTCGACCGGCACGCCGGCTGGAGCGGCGGACACGACTGCTTGTCGATTCATGCGACCGCGAGTGTCTTAGGAGTCCGGCCGCCTACCCCAGCCCGCGCCGGCAAGGAGTTGCCCGGAGACGCGGGCCTCTCGGGAAGGCCGGGGATTTACAGGAGCCAGGTGTTTACTGGAAACGCGGTTCCCAAGCCGGGTTTTCCGCCTGCGACGTTACGCACCGCATTCTACGGGGGGAGAAGGAGGAGAAGCCTTCAGCCCTGCAAATAAGCCAAAACGCCCTGTAAGAGGGGGGCGGGGGGAGGGAAGTAATGGGAAGTCCCCATCACGTTCGACCTTCGCGTTGGCCGGTCGAGCGGATCGTTCTACGGATCGGCGGCAAACAGGTCAAGGACGATTGTCAGCGCGCTGCCGTTAAGACCAGCCGGCGATACCGTCGGCTGGTGCGTTTGCTTGACAGGAGTTCACGGCGGCGGGATACTTTTTGTCGGTAATCACATCTCAGGTTCGAGAATCTCGGACGGCCTGAGGCACTGACTTTTGTCTGCGGCGGAGAGCGAGACAAAAGTGCAAACGAAGCTGAGTGCGCGGTTCTGGCTCGAGGCCGGGCTCGCTTTGCTGAGCGCGGCTCTCTTCACCCTCACGCTCTTGGTGCGCGACTGGATCGAGGTCGTCTTCCGAGTCGATCCCGATCATCACAGCGGGTTGCTCGAGTGGTTGATCGTCGGGAGCTTGTTTCTGTCGACGATTGCGCTCACCGCCCTCGCGCGGTCGAACTGGCGGAGCGCGGACGCGACTACGTGAGTGACACGGGCTCATCGGCCGTGGTTGCGCGACGAGTGGTCGCAGCGCGGCGAACCTTGAAAGGCCGGGCGCGGGAAGAGTCGGATGGTGAATCGTTGAGCGCCGGCCGGGCTCGGGATGGAGAGGCGCCGAAAGGAGAGGCATGAACGAGGTAGCCAAGAGCGGGGTCCCGCTCGAGGTCGCGCCGGCCGTGGTTCCGGAGGGGAACATGCTCGCCATTAGGGGGTCTGGCTGGCCGGCGTGTCCGATCCTGCTTGAGATCGACGGGGAGGAGCGCCGCCTTCACGACATCCTTCAGGGAAGCCCGGTGGGACGAGCGGTCCGGCCCGACGGCTATGGCTCCTTCGTCGTTCAACTGGGCACGCAGGGCCTCGGGGCCGGCAAGCACGAACTGGTCGCCACCGTGCGGGGACGCGACGTCGCCGCTGCCGTGCCGTTCGAGCTCACCGAACGGCCGTTGCTGCGGCCGGATGGGAAGGCAGCCGAGGGATCGTACTGGCGTATCAGGCACTTCTTCGATCGCCGATTCGGGCAGATCGGCTTCGTTCCGCCGGGCATCCGCGACGTCCAGATCGAGGGCATCCGTCGCCTTCGCGCGGACCAGCGGCGGCCCGGCCAGCTGCCGGACGGTCCTCCCGAGCCAGGTCCGCCGACGCCGATGGGCTGCAACTGGAATCCGATCGGCCCGGCGGCCGTCCCGCACGGGCAGACGGCTGGCACGCCGTCACAAGCCATTTCCGGGCGCGTGCTCGCGTTCGCGATCGACCCGACGGCGACGAGCACGGTGCTCCTCGGCACGGCCGGCGCGGGCATCTGGAAGACGACCGACGGTGGCACGACGTGGTCGCCGAAGACCGACTTTCGCATCAGTCTCGCCATCGGCGCCATCGCCTTCGACCCGACGAACCATCTCAGGGCGGTCGCCGGGATGGGCGAGTACCACCACACGTCCATCGGTGGCTTGACGTATTACGGGAAGGGGGTCCTTCGCTCTATTGACGGCGGCGAAACGTGGAACGAGCACGCAGGCGCGACCTTCGACCGGCACGAGATCTCGCGCATCGTCTTCGATCCGACCGACGCGACGGGGCAGCGTGTCTACCTATCCGCGAGCAACGGCGTCTTTGAAAGCCTCGACAACGGCCAGACCTGGAACTCACTGCTCGCCGGCTCGGCCAGCGACCTCGTCGCGTTCGAGCCGACCGGCCCTCCCAACCGGCTGACGCTCATCGCGGGCATCTACGGCTCGGGCCTATGGACGTCGACCCGGCAGGCCGGCGTTTGGGGCGCGTGGACGCAGCTTACGGATCCAACGTTTCCTGCGACGTTCGGCCGCATCGCCCTCGGCCAGTGCGCCGGTACGCCGAGGACGATCTACGTGCTCTTCGCGTCCGCGTATGCCGGCTTCGAGAAGCTCGTCAAGACGACCAACGGTGGCAGCTCCTGGTCGGAGCTGACGGTGCGGCTCGACACAAACGCGTCCGGGCAGACCGCGCTCGGCGGCCCGGACAACCATTTCCACAATTTCAGCATCCCGGCGGGAGACCTCACATCCGCGCCCGCGGCACACACCTACACGACGTCCTCCGCGGGCATCCCCGCCCACACGCACACGCTCAGCCTCACGGCGCAGCAGATCGAGCGGCTCGCAAGCGGCGCCGGCGTCGGCGGGACGACGGATGCCGACGCGACCGGGCACCAGCACAGCTTCGGGGTCGGCATAACGGGTCAGGGCGGCTACAACCTGCACGTCAGCATCAAGCCGGACGATGCGAGCACGATCTTCCTCGGCGAGGTGCGCCTCTGGCGCAACGCGGCAGGAGGCGGCGTCTTCGAGGACGTCACCGACGGCTCGGGAGCGCCTCCCCCTGGTGTCCCGTACGGGATCCACGTCGACCAGCACGCCTTCGCGTTCGACCCGACGACTCCGACCACCGTCTGGGCCGGCAACGACGGCGGCGCTTATCGGTCGCAGAACGGTGGCAACAGTTGGGAGCACCGAAACCAGGATCTGCAGACGCTCCAGTACATCTCCGTCGCGCAGCACCCGAGCCGCGAGGCGGTGATGCTCGGCGGGACGCAGGACAACGGCACGCACCGCTACGGAGGCCACCCGTCGTGGACGTTCAGCGCCGGCGGCGACGGTGGGTTCGCCCAAATCGATCCTGGTCTTCCCACGCGGATGTACCACGGCTACGTCTACAACGTCTTCTACCGCAGTGACGCCGCCGGTGCACCCGGCTCTTGGGTCTTCAAGGCCGGCGGAATCGGCGGCCCCTGCGAGTTCTATCCGCCGTTTGAGCTCGACGCGACGAATCCGAACGTCTGTTACTTCGGCAATGCCCAGCTCTGGCGAAGCCCCGACAACGCCGACACGTGGACCGCCATCACCAACCCGCTCACCGGCAACGCAACGGCGATCGCCGGCCATCCCAGCGACCCGTTGACTGTCTTCGTCGGCACAAGCCAGGGCCGCGTCTACCGCGTCCAGAGGACGGGCGCGGATTGGACGCTCCCGAACGTCACCACGACGGATATCACGGCGGCGCCGCTCCCGGCTGGCCTCTACATCTCCGATCTGGCCGTCGACACCGCCGGGAACGTCTGGGTCGCGTTCGCGTCTGTGACCTGGACGGAGGCCAGCGGCGAGTTCACAAATGATCACGTTTTCCGGCGGGACGCTGCAAGCGGGATCTGGGCGGCTCGCGTGACGGGTCTTCTCCAGGCGAACCCGGTCAACACGATTGTGATCGACCCGACGAATGAGAGTCGGCTCTTCGCCGGGGCCGATGTCGGCGTCTTCCGGACCGAAGACGCCGGTCTGAACTGGGCGCTCTGGGACGATGGTGTGCCAAACGTCCCCGTCTTCGATCTCCGGATCGGACCGCTGCGGCTCATTCGCGCAGGCACACACGGGCGCGGCGTCTGGGAGCGGCCGATCGACGCGTCGACCTGTCCTCTCGTCGACCTCTACCTGCGCGACAACGTCCTCGATACCGGCCGCCTGGTCCCGTCGTACGACGGCGTTCCCGGCGCGCTCGATCCAACAACGTTCGTGCATCACTGGCAGAGCCCGGACATCAAGGTGGACGCGATGGATCCGAACTATCAGACGCCGACACCGGTGACGAGCTACGTCGTCTTTGAGGCCGACCTCCAGCACGAGACGGCCCGGCGGAGCGTGCCGAACCGCTTCTACGTCCAGGTCCACAACCGCGGCGTGAACAAAGCGACCAACGTCCAGGTCCGAGGGTTCTTCGCCGCCGCAAGCACGGGCCTGCCGCCGCTGCCAGCGGACTTCTGGTCGGCGGGCAAGCCGTTCGTCGGTACTCCCTCCGGACCGGACTGGACGCCAGTCGGCCCGACGCAGACCATCGCCACGCTCGAGCCTGCCGAGCCTGGACTCCTTTCCTGGGAATGGACGATCCCGCCCTCGGCTCCGAAGCACTCGTGCCTGCTCGCCGTTACGACCTGCGCCGAAGACCCGCTCGACGGGGGCGGCATCCTCAACCCCGACACGCTGGTGCTGAACCGCAACCAGGTCGCGCTGAAGAACCTCCAGGTCGAGAACGCCGTCATCGGCCCCATGTCCCCTGAGGATCCGATCATCGTCGAGATGCACGACCGGACTCGAGCCGGCGCTCTCTACGCGCTCGAGCTCTGGTGGGGGACGCTGCCGAAGAATGCCCGCGTCTTCGTCGCCTTCGAGAAGCTGCGGGGCGCGAAGCCGCCCGTCACGCTCTCGGCGGCTGAGCTGCGTCGGGCGGGCATCACGGCCTCACGGGAAGGGCAGAATCTCTTCCTCGAGAAGTACGAGTTCGGCTGCGACGGCGACCACACCTTCAACCTCGCCCGCGTCTACGAGCTTTCGCGACCGGAGAAGGGGGCCCAGACGAAGTTTCGCGGCATCCGCATTCCGGCGAAACGGCCGCTCACGGTCGTCGTCAACGTTGTGTTCGACGACCCGCTCGAGGCCGATGCGCAGTTCGACCTCGTACAAAGGGCGGCCAGCATGCGCACCGTCGGAGGATCGACGTATCTGCTTCGTGCGCCGCACGCGGAGAGAGAAAGCCCACCGGAACCGGGTCACTCGCCTGACGAGTGAGGCGATCCCACCCCGGGCAAGCTTGCCGATGCGTCAGCGCGCGGAACTCCTTGCGCCTTCCAGCGCCCCGCTCGCTGTGTCCTCCGGAGGACTCGTCGAAGGCTACGCGCTGCCATGCGGCGGTCGAGCGGTCGCGGGGTCACAGCGTTGCGATAGCCAGCCGCGCGACGAATCTTGGTTAGGCAAATCGCCGCTGGACGGTGCATCTCACTGGAGTGGGGTTGACCCCCTTTCGTTGACACCCTGACGATGGACGCGCAAGCGTCCGGAAGGGAGTCGATGCGGCGAAAGGGAAGCGTTTCTCGCCGGAGTTCACGCGGGAGGCGATACGTCTATGGCGGGCGAGCGAGCGGCGCGCAAGTCTCGTAATTCGCAGCCCACCTCCCGGCAGGGTCAAGTGCCATCCAGAGACGGAGAGTCGCTCGGCGCGTGCGTGGGCGGTCCCACGCGCGCATCGACTGATGGCTGCACAGCGGTCACGACTCGGTCGCGAGCGGCGAAGACCGCAGGACCGTGCTATCGAATAGCGAAGAAGAAGTCATGACGCCTGCGATGGCGCTGACACCCGCGGAGACGCACGATGACGAACTCCACGTGGCATAGGCTCTGGGGGCTAGAAGAGAGCGCGTTCGACAAGAAGCTGACGAAGCACCGCAGCCGCATACTCGATCGAACTGGCGTGTTCCTGATGGTCGCGGGGTCCGGCTTCGTGCTGATCGCTCTCTTTGGCGGCGATGTCTGGAATCTCCAGGCCGGCGATCGGATTGGCGCCGGCAGCGTCTTTGTGGCTGCGGGGGACTTCTTTTGAGCTTCGGTCCGAGGAGCGACGAGGCTTCGAGCTCCACCAGGCAATAAGGCGATGCCGGATCGACGGATCCGCGGGATCTAACGGGCGCTCAGAACGGTCCCGTTGTCAGGGTCGAAAGCCGGAGTATCGACATAGTTAGTCCGACGCCCGCCCTCGGCCTGCCCGAAGGAGGGTCCGGTGCGAAACGAGGTCGACGACTTCCTCCATTTCTGCCGGGTCGAGCGGCGGCTGGCGCCACTCACCTGCTCCGCCTACGAGCGCGACGTCAGGGCGTGCATCCGCTTTCTTGGTGGGCACGGAATCGGCGATCTCGCCTTGGTACGGCCGCCCGACCTGCGCCGCTTCCTCGCCGCCGAGGCCAAGCGGCGGCCGGCGCTCGGCAGCCAGGCGCGCACGGTGGCGGCGCTCAAGGGCTTCTTCCGCTTCCTGGTCGAGAACGAGTACCTCGAGCGCGACCCGACGCTCGTGCTCAGGACGCCCAAGAAACGCGAGGCACTGCCCGATGTGCTCGACCGGCGCGAACTCGCCCGGCTGCTCGCCGCGACCGAGCGCGAGGACGTCTGGCAGAAACAGCACGCGGGCAAGCGCGAGCGTGACCGGCTCTTGCTCGCCCTCTTCGCCTACGCCGGCCTGCGCCGCAGCGAGCTCTTGGGGCTCGACTGGGACGACGTCGACCTCGAACGGCGACTGCTCCGCGTGCGCAAGGCCAAAGGCGGCCGCCAGCGGGTCGTGCCGATCCACCCGGCGCTCGAGCCGCTCTTTCGCGACTATCTGCGCTTCCGCGCCCGCGACCCCGAGCCCGCGCTGTTCGTCGGCGTGCGGGGCAGGCGGCTCTCGTACACGATCCTCACCCAGACCTTCCTCCGCTACGCGCGCGCGGCCGGCGTCACCGAACGCAAGCGGGTGACCCCACACACGCTCCGGCACGTGTTCGCCTCCGAACTGCTGCGCGCCGGCGCCAACCTGCGCCAGATCCAGGAGCTGCTCGGGCACTAGCACCTCGACTCCACCCAGCGCTACACCCGCGTCACCGCCCACGAACTGCGTGGGGCCATCAAGCGTCTTCGCTTCCCCGAACGGTGCTTTCCCCGCACGGCTGTCAAAGGCCGAGAACGCAGGTCAGACCGGGCTCCCGCTCAGTAGTTCGAGAACGATGACGAAGACTGTCCTTCTGTCTGCCATTTATCGGCGGCTCGTACCCGTCGATGTCGGGATGGATGCACCATCGGTTTTCCGGCTGCTGCTAGAGAAGCTCAGTTTCTCGGCCGCTTGAACGAACGCCCCGCGCGGGGGACAATTTGTGGCTCGCGGCTCTGCGGCGCCGCTCGACATGATGACGATTCCTTCCGCAGACGACGCAACCGAGAAGCAGGAAGACACAAAGGGCCGGAGGCGGCTCGAGTGGCTGGGCACGTGGATGAAGTCCGCGCACGGGTTGGCCCTCCTCTATTTGGTCTTCGTCTCTGCTCTGATCGCGCTGCGCGCCATCTTCAATGACAGGTTCGGCTTCCTGGGGATGCCGTGGATGCTCGCGTTGGCGCTCGTGCCGCTCATCCCGTGGCTCGTACCAGCCGTCTCGCCGTGGATGCGGCGCGTCGCGCCTTCCATTGAGAGCTTCAAGCTCGGGGTACTCGAGGTCCAGCTTCGCCAATCCCAGCCGCAGGTGGCGAGCCTAGGGTCAGTCGCCGCAATGCTCACTGACCCAACGATCAAGCCGCTCCGCGCCGCCGGACAGGAGGACTTCCACACGACGCACGCACAGATGATCGTGGCGGGCATGCAGGCGATCCGCAAACAAGGCGCGGAGGTGACGATCGTCGATCTCGAAGCCGGCGCGAAATGGCGATACCCGAACCTGTACTTCCTCGCCCGGCTGCTCGAGGCCGACATGCTCACCCGGTGCATGGTCTTCACAGAGGCACGCGGAGGCGAGGGTGGCTATTTCGTCGTGATGTGCGCGCCCGGCGAGCTCCGCGCGCGGTTCGAGGCTGCCTTCCCGCCATACGCCGAGGCAGGAACGAAGCTGGCGATTCCGGCGGAGATGACCGCGCCGAACATCGACGTGGAGCTGAAGCGTCAGTTCGACGCCTTCCGCGAGGTCCTAACGGAGTCGGCGGGACGGTTCTCTGAACTCGAGGACTGGGTGACATCAAACGGGCTGATCAGGCTCCTCGCGACCGGCTCGAACCGGATTGCCGTCGAGTCGAAGGACGTGCTGGCGGACGAGGACTTCCGGACGATCCTCCTCTCGCCGTTCCGCTACATAGCGGTGACAAGTGGCGGACAATTTCGGTCCGTGATCGACCAGGTCCCGGTGGCACTTGCGTTCGCCAAGGCCGCACTCGCGCGGCCCACGTCCGTGACGTAAGCGTAAGGCGGTCGCGCCACTTCGCTTGACGTTCCGTGCGTGGAGCCCAATACTGGCCGTGCCCCCAGGGAGGAAAATAATGCCCGCTTGGGTGGTACGGGAGGATCCGGTGGAGTTCACGGGTCGGGTCGCTCGAGTGGACCCGATCGTGGCGTTCCAGCCGACTCTGTTCACCTTCTGGGTGAAGCCCGATGTGACACATCAGGCGCTGCTGACCACGCGAAACGAGAGCACGAATCCCGACGGGATGATCCCCTGCGGCGTAGGGCTCGACCCCACGTTGCCCGGTTGGGACAAGCTTGTTCAGCTCGTCGCCGACGCGAACACCCACAGGGTTCGTGTCGTCGGCGCCTGGTGCGACGACGACGACAGCGATACGACGGCCATCCGGCCGCTCGGGATGCTCGCCGTCTGGCACCAGATCGAGGTCTACGACATCGATGGGTGGCCGGTCGCTGTACGAGACTACGACCTTTATGCGTTCGCCCACAAGGCGACTGGGCCGGAGACCTTCGTTGACCCGCATGTCGACGAGAGCCAGTCGCTGAGCATCCGACTTGAGTTCCCGGCGCGACCCTCCGACGGCGCTATCCCCTTCTCTCGTGACGGCCGCACCATCCGCCACTGCACGAGCTCCATGGATCGGCTCGAGGATGAGTCCCTCTTTACATCCGAGTTCTCGATCAAGCTCGCCGGCGTCATCACGCTCGAGCGGCAGAAGGTACCGCTGAACGGCTTCCGCTCCGCCCTCGTCCGATTCGGCTGGCCTGGCTCGATCACGCAGACGGTGGAGGAGGTCTATCGCACGGGCAGGAACAGCCTCAACTCGCGCTGGGCCTACGCGACCATCAACGCCGGCCAGGACGCCGAGGATCCCGAGCGCCCCGGCGAACCCTTCCGCCTCTACCACCTGCCGCGGGCTGAGCGGCAACGACGCCTCGTCTTCAACGATCCCGAGCGCAGGGATCAAGGGATGAGCAAGGGCGAGAGCATCGTCCGGCTCCAAGACGCGAGTGTCCAGATCGGCGACCCGTCGACCGAGTTCAAGGCCTTGCTCGTGCGACCGCATCCTCAATTCGAGCCCCAAGTGCGGCAGGCGCTCGAACTCGTCGCCGAGATGGCCAGGCAGATTGACGCTCATTACCGATTCGTCGCCTACTCCCGCGGCGACATCGGACTCGACCCGAGTTTCGATGCTCCTCCGCTAGGCGATGGTGCGTGGGACGGTCTCCCCAAGGGCGCGGACTGGTCGGCGGGCACGATCGGCGCCATGTGCTCGAGCTTCGTCTGGACGGCCGTCCAGCGCGCCAACGAAAAGCTGGCGGCGGGACACCGGCCCACGATCTTGCTCGAGGATCAGGCTGATCAGCCCGACCCCGACCGGGGACTTGAGTACGGGTCGACCGACGGCTTCTACCAGTATCATGCCGAAGAGCGGAGCACCGCCGGCACCAAACTCGTCGCGAAGATCGCGAAGAAGATCCGCGATCGCTTCGACAACAAGATCCCCGATGTCGCCTACAACTTGCTACCGCAACTCCTCGTCTTCCGGGAGGTCACCGCGTCCAATGTGTCAAACCAGATCGCGAACGCGTTTGCGTTCGACGGGTGCGAGGTGCTCGACGACTCGTGGGATGGTCCGAGCGAAGGCGAGACGGCGAGCCCTGACAACACGCTGTTCTTCTGGGATCTGAAGGAACACTTCGGCCGACTCGTGCAGCCGGAGGGCCACGTCGCGGTCTACGGGGACTCGGCTCCCATCCTGCTCACGGCGCCAAGTTGGCAGCAGGTGCCTCTCTAAGGACGTAGCAGCTAGATCAGCCCCGCACGCACTTCAGGCGATAAAGACGCTCCCCCAGTCGTGGTCACGGCTTCGATGTCGAGCGCCTCGGTTGCGCTGCGACCGAGACGATCAAACGTCCGGACAACTCCGCTAGTCAGCCCACCAGTGGCGCTGGCCATCGACGTCTTCGCGCGGATCCTCGCCGAGGTTGGGCGCGCCGACGACGAGGATCTCGAGTCCCCCGGGCCCGGCCTCGTAGCCTCGCCAGGTACCGGGCGGGACGCGCACCGCGTCCCATTCTTTGAGCTCGACGATCTCGTCGTCGACCTTCATCCGCCCGCTCCCGCGCAGGATCACGTACACCTCCTCTTGCTTCTTGTGCGTGTGGCCGTACGGAAAGCGATAGCGGGGCGGGACGCGCTGGTAGCTCAGGGCGGATTTCTCGAGCGCGAGCGCCTTGGTCGCCGCGCGGAACTCCAGGTCCGGCGCGCCGTCGAACCTAGGGCCGATGTCCTCCAGATCCTCCTTGATGTTGCTGAGCGTGAACGGCACGGCGCAATCCTATTGGCGTCATTCCCTGCTCGAGGCTCGGAAGTCGAGCGCTGCGAGGGCCCTCGGCCGAGATGTGGTGGGCGGACTCGTCGGCCACGGCTCAGCCCCGGTTGTGGTTGACGACCTCGACGTTGTGCCCGTCCGGGTCGAGCACGAACGCGCCGTAGTAGCCCGGGTGGTAGACCGCGCGCTCGCC